>Ga0207714_1002158_pt1 | contig 12096 bp, 6 predicted proteins | sample PonA232FremontCA_2_FD_187270 | JGI IMG/M metagenome (GOLD analysis project Ga0207714, IMG submission 187270) | Marine sediment microbial community from Fremont, CA, USA - Pond A23 Sediment 2 (SPAdes) | ecosystem: Environmental > Aquatic > Marine > Unclassified | place: USA: Fremont, California... | reverse complement strand
CCCCGGCCGGACCGTCAGTTCGCCCAGCGCGCCGACCTCGATGGTCTGCTCAGTGTGGGCACGGAGCAGGAGGGCGTAGGTGCCGGGCTCCGCTCGGGGTCCCGCCGTCGGTCCGTCACTCATCGTTGGCCGTACCGGAGGATGCCGAGGCGGACACCGGATCTTGTTTCAAGAAGGCCACGCCGCCGGCCTGCTGCCCCACGTCGACCGACGCGACGCGCTCGAGGGCCTGCAGGTCAAACACGTCGACGGCCCCGGGCTCGCCGCCCACGCCCTCGGCGGTCACGACGGCGTAGCGACTGTCCGGGGTGGTCACCACGCCGTGCGTCACGGTGCGGCTGTTGTCGAGCCGGGCCACCCGCTCCCCGGCGCCCAGGTCCCAGATGCCGGTTTCGCCGGCGCCCTTGTAGGTGACGACGAGCGTCTCTCCGTCCGGCGTCACGTCGAGGTTGTACGGCGCGGTGCCGTCGCCCGTCTCGAAGCGGCGCGTGACTCGCCAGTCCTCCAGGTGGACCTCCAGCACCGCGTCGCCGCCGTTGAGGGCCACGTAGGCGAGGGGCTTCGAGGGGTGGGGCTGCACCCAGGTCGGCTTCGGCGTGCCGTCCCCGAGGTCGAGCGTGCGGGTGACCTCGCGGGCCACGGCGTCGATCTCGTAGAGGGCGCCGTCCATCATGCCGACGGAGTAGTGCATGCGGCCGTCGGGGGCGAAGCGGGAGCCGTGCGGCATGATGCCGGTCTCGATCTGGTCGATCTCCGTCATCGTCCCGGGGTCGACGACGGAGACGGTACTCGGCTCCCGTTCGCCGTGCAGGTTGAAGTTCACGACGTGCAGCAGCCCGGTCACCGACGAGATCTCCATCGTCGCCGGAAACATGCCGACCGTGGCGGTGCCCACCTTCTCGTTCGTGCCCGTCTCGTACTTCGCCACGCGGCCGTAGGGCTTGCCGTGGGCCACGGACACGAACCAGTGCTCGCCGTCCGGCGCCACGGTCATGCCGTGGGCCCCCTCGGTTTCGATCGGGATTCGGCCGACGCGGAGGGTTTCCTCGACGGTCGCTTCCGTCCCGTCGAACCGCACGAGGGCCACCTCGTCGGCCGACTCGGACGCGACGTACGCATAATAGTTCTGGGCATCCGCCGAGCCGCCCCCGAGAATCGACAGACCGACAATCAGGAGAAAAAGACGAACTGCATGCATGGCACTCGTGAATCGAGGATCGAGAATCGAAGCTCCAAACGTCTCACGCCTCACTCTTCACGCCTCACTCCTCCCCCGTCAGCTCCACCGCCCAGAGGCCCGAGTTCCAGTCCGAGAAGAAGATGTGGCCCTTGTACGGCTGCGGGCCCCAGGTCATTGCCGCGTTCGGGATGCGGCCCTCGGGGTCGAAGGGCTTGAAGTGGGCGATCTCGCGGCCCTGTTCGTAGAGGTTGCCCTTCAGGTCGCCGGAGAGGTCTACCACGCGGAGGCCGGCGTTGTAGTAGGCCACGTAGAGCGTATCGCCCCGCACCCAGTAGTTGTGCGACCCCGCCTCCGGCACCCGGTAGCGCGCCTCTTCGGTCGGGGCGTCCGGGTCGGTGACGTCGACAAAGTGGAGCCAGCCGGCGGGGATGGTGGGCTCGTTCTCCGTGTTGAGGCCATTGGGGAACGCCTCGTCGCCCGCGATGACCCAGTTTTTCCCGGTCTCCGCGTCGTCGTACGGGAAGGCGGCGTGGTTCCAGCCGCTCGGGTAGGCGTAGCGGCCGATCTCGACGGGATTGGACGGCGAGCCGCCCCGCACGCCGTTGCCCACATCCACCATCACGACGCCGTCGTCCCAGTTCGACGAGTAGGCGATGCCGTCCTCCACCCACACGTCGTGGATCGAGTGGCCGGGCGTCTCCAGCTCGAAGGTCGCCACGTGCTGCGGGTTGGCGCGGTCCTCGATGTTGAGGATCTCGTAGCGGCGGCCGTTGCTGAGGGCGTAGACGTGGTCCTCGTAGACAAACAGGTTGTGGACGCCGCCCGTGAGGCGGTTCGTGTACTCGGTGACGACCGACACGTCGGTCGGGTCCGAGCAGTCGAGGACCACGATGCCGTTCTTCCGGTCGGAGGCCCCCTCGCGGCTGATGACGCAGGTGCGGCCGTCTTCGCTCACCTTCACGTCGTTGACCGTGCGGGCGTCGACGGTAACGGTATCGACCGGCGTGATGCGGGACGGATCGGTGACGTCCCAGAAGTAGGCCTCGCCGTCGCCGCCCCAGGTGCCGGTGATGGCGTAGTCGCGGCCGTCGGCCGGCGCCTCCCACACCCAGAGGTCGGAGGTGTGCACGTCGCTGACGCGGCCGCGGCCCACGACCTCGATCGCCCCCTCCAGGTTGCGCGGCGTCACCGACACGGTGTGGGTGGCGGTGTGCGCCCCGCTCGTGGCGACAACAGTGTACTGCCCGGCGTCCTCCGCCACGAAGCGGCCGTCGTCCCCGATCTCGGCGGTCGCCCCCGGCGCGATCGGCGCGGTGTGGTCGGTGCGCACGGCGTAGCGGACCGGCGCGTCGTCGACGGCCTCGCCGTTCTCGTTCCGGGGCGTGGCTTCAAAGTCGAGCACGTCGCCGGTGCGGGCCGAGTCGGCGCCGCCCGTCAGAGCCAGTGCGGCGACCGGGTTCTCGACGACCTCGACGGTCGCGGTGGCCTCGCGGCCCTCGGCGCGGGCCGTGAGCGTCACGGGGCCCGGCCCCTCCCCCCGGAGGCGATGCAGGCGGTCGACGGTCGCGACGTCGGGGGCGCTGCTCTCGACCTGCACCGTCACGTCCTCGCGGACCTGCCCGCCCGCCGTCCGCGCCTCGACGGCAAGCGGCGTCTGCGTGCCGGCGTACACCCGATCGGGCACGTCCGCGAACGCCACGCTCTGCACCGGCGCCTGCGTGACCGTCACCGAGAGGCGCTGAATGGTCCGGTCCTGGGCCTCGGTGCCCGGGCGGAGCGCGATGATCTCGTGCGTGCCCGGCTCGTTGGCCGTCACTTCCCCGGTCCGCGTGGCGGGCGCCGCGTTTCCGTTGCGTGAATAGAAGACGACCGTCGTGTCGCGCCGCCGCTCGCCGTCGGCGTCCACGTAGTAAGGCGTCAGCTGGAGCGTCTCTCCCACCTGGAGGGTCGGCTCGGCGGGCTCGACCTCGACCGACTGGGCAGTGACGGGGACGGCGCAGAGCAGGCCCAGGACGGCGAGGGTGACCGCCAGGCAGAGGGGTCGAAGCGACATGAAGCACGAGGTACATGGACGGGAACGCAAAGGCCAATTTCATCTCACCTTTGTTCCGTCCACGGGTTCCTCAAACGCCGTCCCCAGCGGTCCTCGGGGCGGTCCCGTCGTGCTCCCACCGGTGCGTCGCCCCGCTACCGCACGACCGTGAGGCGCCGGGTTTGGGCGTTTCCACCAGCCCGGAGGCGGAGGACGTAGACGCCGCTGGCCAGGTCCTGGACCGAGAGCTGGGTCTCGTGCCGCCCCGGCTCCGCGCCGGTGCGGACCGACTGCACCTCTCGGCCGAGCACGTCGTAGAGCCGCAGGGTGGCCTCACCCTGGGCCGCAGGCGCGCCCTCTTCCGGAATCGCAAAGCGGACGGTGACCCGCCGGGAGGCCGGGTTCGGGTAGGTCTCCTTCAGCTGAAGGCTGGAGACCCCGCTTCGGGCCACCCGAACCGGATCGGTCACCTGGGCGCTCCCGTCGGTGTCGACCTGCCGGAGCCGGTAGGACAGCGTATCGGCCGCGTAGGGCAGGGCCTCGTCGGTAAACCGGTAGGTCGTCGCCTCGGTCGCGGTGCCGCCGGCGGCTTTGCTCTCCCGGAAGCCGACCTGCTCCCAGGTGCCGCCCGGAGCGCTTCCGTCCGCTTTCCGCTGGACCTGGAAGCCGGCGTTGTTCTGCTCCGACGCCGTCGTCCAAGAGAGCTGGACCGCCTCCTCGCCGGCGCCGCCGGCCTGGGCCTTCGTGGCCTCGAAGCTCGCGAGCTCGACGGGAAGCGGGCTCGAGCCGGAGCCAAGCGTCCACCGGCTGAAGGACTCGATGCCCGACAGGGTTACGGTGTTGCCTCCGGTGGAGCCGGTCGATCGGGCGTCTGCGCCCTTCTGCGACCAGGTCGAGCCGCCGTCGGTGGACTTGAACAGCTCCAGGTCGCTCTCCGAGAGATTGTTTAGCTCCGCGTCGTGGTAGGTGTGGGTGAGTGTCGCCGAGAGGCCGCTGTTGTTTTTCGAGGGGCTGATGGCGTAGTAGCGGCGGATCGACTCGTTGCCGCTTCCGGTCTGGGCGGTGTGGCCGCGGACGACGGTGACCTCGCCGAGGTCCTCCGACGCGCTAAGCAGGGCGCCCAGGCCCGCCGGGTCGGCCGAACTCGGGCTATTTAGGGCCCGGGTCGCCGTGAGCGTGCCATTCCCGACGCGCCCGGCCGAGGTCTCCTCGACGCGGGCGGTCGCGCCGGCCTCGCCGAGGTCCATCGTCCCCCCCTGCAGGTCGAGGACGCCCCCGTTCGAGACCTGGGCGGTGGCGCCGTTCTGGACAAGGACCTGCTGGGCGGGGACCGGAAGGGCGAGCCCTGCAGAGAGCAGAAGCGAGAAGAAAAGAGTGTAGGTCGCACGAGCAGCGTCAGACATGGCTGAGAATCGCTTTGGAAGAGAAGAAGCGAAGGGCAAGGCTCGCTATGCCCGGCGGCGCCAGAGCAGGCCGATGCCTAGACCACCGAGGCCGAACAGGACGGCCAAGCCCAACGGGCCCGCGAGACCCGCCGGCAGCGCGGAGGAATGCTGCCGTTCAAGAGCGGCAAGCCGCTCTTTGATCTCTTCGTTTTCGGCCTTCAGGTTGGCGATCTCCTGCTTTTTGGTTTCGAGCTCGGCCTGCTGCTCCTGAATTCCTTTCAGGAGGACGGCGGTCATCTTCGGGTAGGCCAGGGAGAGGTAGCCGCCGGCGCCCTTGCTGACAAGGGAGGGAAACTTCTTCCTAACGTCCTGCGCGATTAAACCGACTTGCTCGCCGGACGGATGTGTGGATTGGTCCTTGAACTGATACCGCACCGGGTCGATGTCACGAAGGGCCTTCAGCACGCCTTTGCTAAGGGGCTCGACCCCGGTCTTGAGCCGGCGGTCCGAAAACGTGTCGTGGCTGGAAGCCTTGGCGCTTCCGCTCTCGTCGACCGTGAAGGCGTCGGAGAAACTGTCGCAACTGTTGGCGCCACGAGTCCCGTTTCCGACAACAAAGAGGGTGTTGTCCGCAGATCGGTTTGCGCTGTTACACGTCCCAACTGAGAGGGACCCCAAAGTAAAAGCGCCTGTGAGGCTGCCCATTGCCGTGGCCGCAAAGCCGTCCGCGAGCGTCTGGTTGCCCATTGCCGTCGCTTGTCTGCTGTTGGCCTCCGTGTCGAAGCCCATGGCCGTAGATTGGTTGCCATTGGCGGCCGTCTGGCTGCCCATGGTCGTAGAGGCGATTCCGTCCGCAGTCGTGTTGCTCCCCATCGCCGTAGCGACTTGGCCGCTAGCGGTCGTCTGACTGCCCATAGCCGTAGCCCGCAAGTCGGTGGCCTCCGTACCGTCCCCTATCGCCATGGTCGCGTAGGCAGTCGCCTTCGTGTCGAGGCCGAGCGCGACGGAGTAGTCACCGGTGCTGTCGGCGTCCCAGACATCGTCCTTTCCCAGGCGTCTGCCGATCCGCCCGGCCCGGAAGGCCGCCTTGGCCGGGTACCATATCAGCCGGGTGCCAGCGCCTTCGGCCGGGATCGAGTCGTTTTCGGTGCCGTCGTTGATGAACGTTCCCTGCATGAGAAGGCTGCCGTTGTAGCCGACCTGCAGGGTCGTGTCCTGGTTGCTGTTCACGATTGACGTCACGGGTGTCGGCGACTGGGCCTGGGCGGCCCCTGCCCCCCCGAACGCGGCGAGAAGGAAAAGCGAGAGCGAAAAACGAATCCGTCTAGAAAGTATCATGGGGAGAAAGGGGGTATGGAGGAGCTGAGAAGAGGGGAACGTCGTCTTTCGAGGTGCTATCCGCGGCGCCTGCTATCGGCGGCGCCAGAGAAGGCCTGCGCCGAGGAGGCCGCCGAGCAGGAAGGCCAGCAGCAAGCCCGTACCCGAGCCGGCCCAACCCGCGACCACAGAAGGCGAACGTCCCGTTTCCAGGGCCGCGAGGCGTTTTTTTAGATCCTCGATCTGGGCCTCTTGCTTCTGATTCGTTTTCCGCTGCTCTTCGAGCTGATCGGCGACGGCGCCGCTGCGACCAAGTCCAACGGCAACGGTGACCTCGCCGATCTCCGTGGTTTCCTTTTTCGACCAGGCCTGCCCGGCGATCGGGCCGTGCTCGGACCGACGGTACTCGTTCGGGCTGACTGCTCGCCCGGTCCCGTCATTCTCACCGGACGCGACGATCAGGTCGCCGACCTTGGCCGTGCCGCGCACTTTCGCCGGCACCTGCCCGACAAACGCCACCGCCACCCGCCGGTCGTCGTCTTCTGTCGTGGCGGGGGTCGCGTTGCCGGTCATGATCGGGGCCTTGCTCGCGATCATCACCCGGTCGGCTCGCCGGGTGTCCAAACTGGCCTCCCCGCCACGGACGCCGACCAACTCGGCGGCCTCCGGCTTCCGGGCTCCGTCCTCAACGGGCAGCTCCTCGGCGTAGTCGGCGCTGGTGCCGGTGATCTCGATGCCGCCGTTGCCGTTTCCTTGAATCGTGCCGACCTGTTCGTCGGCGTCGAGGAAGCTGATGAAGTTGGTGACGCTCCTGGGATTATCGAGAGCCGTCTTCAGGGCAAAGACATCCGCCCCGTCGTCGGTACTGGTGTTCTCGACGACACCGGCGTGGCGGCCGAGGTTCGTCTCGCCAGTCTCGCGGACCGACTCCTCGACGTGGAGGTGGGCGACGGGGCTGGAGGGCCCGAGGCCGAAGTCCCCGTCTTGCTTTAGCACCAGCGCGTCGCTTGCGGGCGAGCAGCTGCCGCTTCCAAAGTCGTAGGCGCCGTTGCCGACGGCCAGCAGGGTGCCGTCGCCCGAGCTGCCGCTGTTGGCGCTGTTGCACTCCCCAATCGAAAGGGAATGGCTGGTGGCAGCGGTCGTCCCGGAGCCCATCGCCGTGGCGTCGGAGCCGCTGGCGGTCGTCCTGTCGCCCATCGCCGTAGCGGCGAAGCCGCTGGCGGTCGTGTTTTCCCCCATCGCCGTGGCGGCGCGGCCGCTGGCGGTCGTGTTTTCCCCCATCGCCGTGGCGGCGATGCCGCTGGCGGTCGCTTCGAAGCCCATCGCTGTGGCGCCGATGCCGCTGGCGGTCGTCTGGATGCCCATCGCCGTGGCCCGGTTCCCGCTGGCGGTCGTGCCGTCGCCCATCGCCGTAGCGGCGAAGCCGCTGGCGGTCGTCTCCAGGCCCATCGCCGTGGCCTGGGGAAGGCTGGCGGTCGTCTCTTCGCCCATCGCCGTGGCCCCGGTGGCGCTGGCCTTCGTGTCCACACCAAACGCGACCGAGTAAATTCCTACTCGCGAGGCGTCCCACTGCGTGCCGTCCTTGTTATCGCCAACCCGTCCGGCCCGGAAGGCCGCCTTCTCGGGGTACCACATCATCCGCGTGCCAGCCCCCTCGGCCGGGATCGAGTCGTTTTCGGTGTTGTCGTCAATGAATGTACCCGGCGCAAGAAGGCCGCCGTTGTAGAACGTCTGCAGGCGCACGTCGCCGCCTTCGTTCTCGACGGTGGCGTTGGGCGTCTGGCCCGAGGCGGTAGGCACGAGCCCAAATGCGAGAAAAAGAGCGAGCGCAGAAACGGTCGAGGCGCGAAGAAGACGAGTCATAGTGTGGGCGGAAAAATGGGAGAAGGAAAATACGATCAGAGGTTCTCGTCGGGCGGGCGGAGGCCCCAGGACACGGTCCCTACGCCCCGCCCGAGACCGCCCCCTGGGGCGAAGACGACCCGCAGGGAGCCCACTCCCCCCAGATTCGTCGGCAGAGAAGGTGGAGTGCTCCGCCTTGAGAGCCGGGGCGAGGGAAGACCTACGGTCGATCGGGGGGCGACGCGAAGGGCGTCTTTTTCACCTCCGGAGAGGGGTCGCTTTCATTTCCGGCCTCGTCGACGGCCGTGACCACGTAGTAGTACGTCGTCCCGTTTTGGGCCGAGTCGTCCGTGTAGACAGCCTCCGCGACCGGCCGCCCCCCGCTCACCCGGGACGGATCCGCCCCCTCGGAGATTGAGGTGGGGGCGCGGTACACGCGGTAGCCCGCCAGGCCCCCGGCGTCCACGGCGTTCCATTCGAGCGCCACGGCCCCGTCCTTCGACTGGGCCTGGACCTCGGTCGGTGTAGGGGGCGAGTTCGTGTCGTCGCCACCGAACAGTCCACACCCGACCAGGATGAGGCTTGCCCCTCCCACCACGGAGATCAGGAGAAGAGCGGAGATTCCGGGAACCGCCGGCTCAGCGATGCTACGGACGAGGGATCGCATGATCTGGGGCACATGTGGTAGATGGGAGAGATCGAGGATGGTCGCCTGGAGCGCAACTAGCGCACAACCGTAATCTTCTGGGTCCGCGTCTGGTCGCCGACCTCGAGGCGCCCGAAGTACACCCCGCTCGCCAGGTCGCCGGCGTCCACCAGCACGCGGTGCCGCCCCGCCCGCCGCCGCCCCTCGACGAGGGTGGCCATCCGTCGGCCGAGGACGTCGTAGATCACAAGCTCGACCGGGCCGGAGTCCGGAAGGGTGAAGGCGAGGGTTCCCTGACTCCGGAGGGGGTTCGGGTAGGAGGTCAGCTGCACCTCCTCGGGCGCGACCGCCTCAGCCCTATCCTGGACGAAGGATTCGCTTCCCACGGCGAGCCGAAGGGTCGTGCTGTCGGCCTCCCGGATCTGCACGCCGCCCTCGGCGGGCAGGTCGTGGCTCTTCCCCGTGGCGGGACGCAGGAGGACCGCCGAGTGGGAACCGAGAGCGTCCCGGTTCCGAGCCGTAATCCGCACCGCCCCCTTCGCGTCGGCGTGGAGCCGAAGCTGAAACACGGACCCGTCCTGCGACCCGGACGGGGGCGGCCGGACCTCCCGGGCCAGAACGCGGCCGCGTCCGGTCTCTTCCCCGGGCGCCCGGAGCCGAAGGCTTGTCTCCGAGAACCGCCCCGGGGGCGCCGGCTGGTCGAGGGGCCCGAGGCTGCGGTTCGCCTCCGGACTGAACCCGACCTGGACCGCAGAGGGAGGAGCCTCGTCCGCCTCCGGCTCCGCTACGAGGGTTAGGAGAGAGGGGGCTTCCTCCGTCGCGGTCCTCTTCTCCGTTCGCCGCCGGAGTTTGGAATGCGGGATCGTTAGCGAATCGAGCCCCGCGTCGTTCAGGAAGTAGTAGGCCTCGCCGGTCTTTGCGGACCGGAAGGAGTCCGCCCGCGCGAAGCGGCCCTCGAACCGCCAGAGGGGCTGGAGCGGGCCCTCGGTCGTTGCCTCGACCGCGTCCCAGGAAATGTCGACGTCCAGGGGGTTCGCGATGATGTTCCAGCCGTCGTGGACGGAAATGCGCGCGGTGGTATCGCTGCGGAGCGACACCGCCGGGACGGACGCGTCCACCGTCCACTCCTGCGTGCTGGTGAGCCAGAAGCCGCGTCCGGGGCGGAAGGCAAACCGGTCCGACCCGTCGAACCGTCGGAGGTAGTCGGTGTCCGAGCCGTCGTCCCACCAGGCCTGCCACTCCGTCCCGGCGGCGCCGTCGATCACCGAGGGCAGTGGGCGGTCGATCGCCCCGGGCAGGGCGACGAGGCGGTAGTCCGCCGGCTCGCTCGCCGCCCCGAACGAGCGCGTGACGCGCACGGTGAGGGACTGTGGGTAGAGGTACGACTCGGCCGCCGCCGAAAGCGGCCCTTCCTGCCCCGAAGCGCCGACGGCCGTGACGCGGTAGTACTGCGTGCCGCTCTCGTCCGCGTCGTCGACGTAGGTCGTCCCCGTGATCGGCTCGTCGTTGAGCCGCGTCGCGTCGGCGGGATCCCCAAACGGCCCCGACGCCCGGTAGACGTTGTAGCCGGCGGGGTCGTCGAGGCCGGGCGCCGCCCACTGGAGCTCGACCCGACCGCTCTCGACGTCTACCTGGACCGACAGGTCCGTGGGAGGCCCCGGCTCGTCCGCGAGGGCCCGCGTCGAGTCCACCGAGCCGTCGCCGTCGGGGTCGACGCGGAGGGTGACCGGTGCGTCCTGCAGGTTGTCCCAGTCCGGCTCGATTCGGAGTCGGCCCGCCTCGGGCACCGGCACGTCATAGTGGGCAAACCGGGTCCGTCCCTCCTCCCCCAGGCGACGAAGCCGCAGATCAAAGGAGGTGGCGGGGCCTTCATTGGTCACCGTAAGTGCATCGGGCCCGTTCGACTTCGAGGCGCTCCGGCTCCGATTGACCGTGAGGACGTCGCCGTCACTCTGGGGAAGCCCAAGGTCCTCGAGCGCGTACGCCCGCTCCGTGTCTCCGTCCGTGAGAATGGTTCGCGCTCGATAGGTCTTGCTCGTGTCGTCGGGATTGGTGACGCCCAGGCCGTCGGTGCCGTAGGTGTAGCGGTCGGTCTCCTCCGGATTCGCATCCCCGCGCTCGAAGGCATACCTCGTGGAATCCTCCTCGATGGACATCCGAAACGTCCTCTCCGGAAACGCCGACGCCTCGACCGAATAGCCGCGGTCGTTCGGCACCACGAACCCGATCGGGGGCGCCGGCCGGCCGCTCCGAATCAGGAGGGGCAGGGCCTGGTCCGCACCCAGGTCGTTGATCACAATTCCCTCCTCGTAGGCAATCTCGCGGCCTTCGGGGTCCTGGACCGAGACGCGCGCCCCCTGGGTGTTGAGCATGCGGACGTGGGTGTCCAGGAGCGACCCGTTCTTCTGGTGGGAGGCGGATGTGGCCGCTCGGCGAGCCCCGGTCGCCGAATCCGAGCTCGACGCTTTGCGCTTGTAGCTCCGCGGATTGACGTAGTTTTGCACGTCCTCGGCGAGAAAAAACCCGGCGCCCGGACCCGTGCCGCTATACCCCTCATCCACAGACCACCGGTCAGGCAGATTCCAGGAATTTTCCGCCGTATTGACCGTGATGCGGACATGGTTGTTCGCACGGTTGTTGGCACGGTTGACGTGGTTGTTATCATAAACGTAGATGTGCCAGCGGTCCGGGTTGGACCGATCCTGCACGACGCGGTAGGGCGTTACGGCGTGCCCCATCGGGGATAGATTTTGGAGCTCCCGGGGATCGGTAAAGTCGATCTCGTCGCGGGGCTCGCCAAGGGTCCAGATCGTCAGGGTCCGGTACGTCCGCCCCGACCCGGGCGGCTGGTCGAGCATATTTCGGACTTTCCGGAGCGTCTCGTTCGGGGAGTCGGCCGCCCGGGTGAGCGCATTTTGAATGAACCCGAGGGAGAGCTCCCGGGTGAAGTACTTGGTGACCGGCCGGCGCCCGTCGGCGGCCGTCACCTTGTACAGGGAGTCGTTCGTGGTGACCGGCAGGTCCCCGAGCACCGTGGAATTGTTTTCGAAGGCGAGCATACTGGTGGTGGCAAACCCCGCACAGGCTCCCCGGAACCCCCCCTGCGCGATTGCCTGCCAGAAAGCCGCCGTCAGCTCAACGAAAAATGGACCCTTGTAGCAGTCGTTGGAGACGGCGTCACAGAAAATATCCCAGCTTGGAAAGTAGGAGGGATCCGCACCGGTGAACGTCGTAAATGCCACGGATGAGTAGCTGGGCCGCACGGACGTTGGCCAGACATCGTCCTCGGTGTTCTCGAAGGGATAGCCGTGGTACTCGGGGTAGAAGTACTCGGTCGTGCCCGAGCTGGGCGTGCGGTACAGGTGGGTGACCCGGTCCCCCGCGTTCTGGCTGTGCAGGTAGTCGTACGTGCGCGTCGCCGTGAGGCAGGGATTGTTCACCGCCCGGGCCCGAAGCATCACCTCGGATGCCGACGTGTTGTCCGGCACCTTCCAGGTCGTCTCAAGGGTATCCTCGTTAACCGGGAGCTGGCCGATGGGGGACCAGGAGCTTCCTCCGTCCATGCTGTACGACAGGCCCACCGCGTCGACTTCCGACGGGGACGTCACCTCCACCACGATCGAATCCACGGCGGCGTAGTAGAGGGGGTCGGCGCTCGGGGCAATGAGGGCGAACGGAGCCGAGGCGGCCCCGC
>Ga0207714_1002157_pt1 | contig 12097 bp, 11 predicted proteins | sample PonA232FremontCA_2_FD_187270 | JGI IMG/M metagenome (GOLD analysis project Ga0207714, IMG submission 187270) | Marine sediment microbial community from Fremont, CA, USA - Pond A23 Sediment 2 (SPAdes) | ecosystem: Environmental > Aquatic > Marine > Unclassified | place: USA: Fremont, California... | reverse complement strand
ACCGATACGTCTCGTCGGGTCTGTATTATTAGCTCTTGGTTACAGGGAGAACCAGCGCACAGATACTACCGAAGACGATGATGCGTGTATCTCAATATTCAATCCCTGTGAGACGCGGGTTCTACGAGCAACCCGAACTCAACATCTGTAAGCACTGGCGGGAAAGAGCCCTCGACAGGCTGTTGTCGGGAACAGAACACTCAATTCGACGATCGAGAGGTCATTTAGGAGCCAATTCCCGAAATCACGTTGCTTGTTGCTCGCTCGGTACAGATCTTTCAGCACCACCTGCGGCAACTCAGTAACGACAGCGTTGAGAGCCATGTACTTACAACAGACACTCTATCCGATCGGACTGGCCAGTACCAACATTACGATCGGGTGGCTGTTTTATTATTTATCTGAGCCGATCCTTGGAGGGCTGCTCGTTGTGGTTGGGGTCTTTGTCATCCTCACCTCAATAGGAAGTACTCTCAGTCGGTATAAATCCGTACTCAGTGATCAACACTGACTCGAGCAACCATGGCATACTACTATTAGATCCGCTACCGGGTAGTACATGAATGCCCTCCACAGCACCTGTTCAAAAGTCACGAGACAGAACTGTGATTGATCCCAGGGAAGTCTGTGTTCCACGCCCAGTGTCCGCGCATCGGGTCACTTTCTTACCACGTCCGTAGATGAGCTCAGCAGCCACAACTCACGATACAGGAGCTACTCGCATCCCAGATCCCGAACTATTAGCCCTTCTTGTAGCAAATCTGGTCCCGGTTGTTGGAATTGTTGCGTTCGGCCTGTCGGTTTTAGAACTGCTGACGTTATATTGGCTTGAGTTCGGTGTCGTCTGTTTTTGGGCGGTTGTTCGAGCGACGTTTGCCGGGCGGCCAATGGAACGGAATGGGGATCCAATCCTGTTGGGGGCGATTGCCACAAAACAGACCTCCATTTTAGTCCCGCTGATCGGTGCTAACGTCCGGCTACTGACGATTCCGACACTTTTGTTCGTGGTACCGATCCTCGTTGGACTGTGGCTATTCGTCGGGGCACTAGTTGTCGGCCCCGCAGCAACTGTGAACCCGGATGCCAACATCTCGTCGTGGCTCATTATTGGCGCGTTTGGGATTTTCATCGCGGCAGGATGGCGAACAGTCACTACGTACTTCCGAGATGGTGATTACCAGAACCACAACGTCGCAACCGCTCTTCAGAGTGTCGTCACGGAAGGCGCAACAGTACTCTTCGCGAGCATCATCGCGCTGCTCACCGCAGCTCTGGTTGTCTCTAACGGCGGGGATGGAGAGACCTCTCGTGCGGTTGAACGGGTTGCGACGGGACCACTTGTCGCTGTGGTAGTCTCAATTAGGCTCCTCACCGATCTCGCAGGATACTATTACGATGGCCGTCTCGGTGCGGGATTGTGGTCACTTGTCGGCCGTGGAGACGCGTATAGTCCCCCGGAGCGTGAGACGATTGAGACAACGCTGACAGGAAATCCCACAGACTTGTGCCCGTCGCTGTCGGGACGGCTGCTGCCTACGGCCCCACATTTCCGGACACACCCTGGATCGTGGTTGGTGACACCACTCGCCTTTCTCGCCGCATCACTTGCTGTATTTGATGGTGCTACCCAAATAGCGGGTGGCATCATGCTTCTCGGGATTGGCGTCCCGCTTGGTCTCATCCATCTCGACTACTGGATCCGGTACGTTGGTGCTGAATACCGGCTAGATTCGAGCACTATTGTTGCGACTGACACCTTCTTCCAAACCCCTCTTTGGCGGTACGAATCGCTGGCTGATCATGAGATCCGAATCGAACGTGACGCCGTCGACAGGTGGTTGGGCACCTCGACGGTACTCGTTGACCGCGGTGACAGACCGACCAAGCTACCACGACTCAAAGATACGACCCCAATCACGAACTCACTTGCCGACGCGAGTCCCGCTGACAATGACGCTAGTGCCAATTGGAACGCGAATACAAACGAGCCAGACACTATGGCGGAAGTTAGCATCGAATTGCTGCGATTAGACAGTACAGCACCCCGTATGTCGCTTGCGTCGATGGCTCTGTTCGGAGTCGTCTCACTGATTGCGTTGGTGATAGCCGCTCAGTTCGAAGGCGGCGTAGCAGCGGGTGTCTTCGTATTTTTGTTCACTGCGATTCCGCTCGTCGGCCTTATCATCTATCAGATTAAACAATAACTAACGCTGTTGGCCCTCCAGTATTAGGCTGCGGTTCCACGAATTTGGGACACTAACCCCTACTGGAGAGGTGTCGGTAGTAGATACCTCTATTTGACAAATGAATAGTACTGGTGGACGGGGTGGAGGGCCGTCCTTCCAGCGGGGGGGTGATCAATGGAGCGTCGCGGGGGAGGTGGTGAGCATCCCATCCGTTGGGGGGTGAACGATGGGAGAGGCTCAGCAACCGGATATTTGTTCAAGACCGCCTCCGGCCGGCGGCTACCTATGTATGATACTGGGAATCGTATCAAGCCCGCAGCAGCGTTTCATCGGGAGAAACACGGCGCAGTTGGGTCTGAATCAGATTTTTTGAGGTTAGGCCACGCTCTCAGCTGAGCCAGTGGTATCGTTATACTGGTAACCACCGAAGCCGAGGAGTGGGTAGAAAATGAACGAAATAAACGTGAGTCCGAGGCCAAACAGAATCCCCTTGTTGAATTTTCCAGCAATATCGATACTAACCTTCAGCGTGGCGAAGAAGTTGATCACCGGGACGAAGAACAAAGCAAACCAATACCATGCGTTTCCGCTCACCTTGACCAAGACGTAGAGATTGTATATCGGAATAATTGCAGCCCAGCCTGGTTTACCAGCTTTCTCAAATACTTTCCAAAGTCCGACAAAAATCAAAACAATGAGTCCTAGTGTAACGAACAATTCAATATTGGTACTACCTGTTCCTTCTATCGAAATGGATGAACTCAAAGCTGATCGCATCAATTACTGAATGCTCACATATTAATAAGAAATCCAAGTCACCGTTTCACGCTCTGAATCACGACCGGTAGAACGCCTACAAGCCGAAGTGTGCGTCACGTGTGACAACAGTATACCCCTGAACCGAGAGCACCTCGTCACGATACCGATTCGCGATTAGCTGTTGTGGGACACGTCGTAGTCCGAACCGTCGATTTGAGGTGTATGTTACGTCGATGGTTGTCTGTTCCCCCGAGCTGCTAACCGTCGACGTATATGTTGCCCATGGGTGTCCATCAACCGTGACTTCTGACTCAATTACGTATTCACGACCTGCTGTCGAATCCGTTTTCGTGTGGACAGTCACGTCGGCTGATCGGAGTCCAAACAGGTACGAAACGGAATATATTGCTGTATCACCCTCTGTGGAGACCTTCTCCGCCAGACCCCATTGAAGTGCGAGAACAGGCGGTAGGGGGCCGGAGAATTCGTCAATAACAGTATCAAGGTTGTCACTAGTTCGAAGTCGGAACGTCCCATTTGACTGAAAAATAGGAAACCGTACCCCAATGATGAGGATGGCTGCGACGAAAACAGCTGGACCCAGTGCTGTCAGGAAATATGTGCCGACGAATACCAACCACGCGAGAACGACGACAAGCGCGTTGAGTGGACGTTCGCGTCTAAGATATTGCTGTGCGACATCAACCGCTTTCTGTGAGCGCTCAGAATCCGTGGAGGGCATCGTGGAAACCGTTGATGACAGGAAATGTTACTCTTATGTTTTAATACAACTTCTCAATATTGGGAGAGGTTGAAACGGTGAACACAGAACTAAAATGAAGCAAATGGATCTACAACCTAGCACTATTGCTAACTGACGAACTAGGCACCGTCGTGGTGATTAATAGACATGATAGATGATATCTTTGAGTTCATTTTTGAACTACTGCTGGAATTGATCCCAAACGCGGTGTGGAAGATTCTATTGAGTGTGGTCGGGATCGCGATGACGGCAGTCGGGGCGACAAAAATCATAGAGTCAACACGACTAGGGGCCGCACTGATCGTCGTGGGTACATTTCTGTTTGTAGGCTCTCTCATCTCGCTGTACCGATCGAGCTAATTCTTTCTTCACGACGCCGTCACGAGCACGAACGCGACGACACCATCGAGGAACAAAACGAGTGTAACCATCAAGCCGGTCAGTTTTGTTCGGCGGCCATTGGCATTAGGGTCGTCTCGGGTGCTTATGATTGTGATGAGGCGGGACGGATGTCAGAGCGGGCTCGGTGGCCGTGGGTCTGGAATACGTTCACGTAGTCGTGCGTATTCGGTAAATGACCAAGTGCCATAGAGTGTGAGTCCGAGTATAATACCAAAGGCCGATAGAAGGGCCGCAAGTATCTCGAATCCGACTGGGCCAGTCACACTAATCTGTGGTGATTGCTCGACGTATTTGTGTTTCCGGGCCAGCAACAGACATAATGAAATTATGGATAAATCACTTGAACAACCAACGTGAGTGACCGTAATGACATCAGTAACTGCCCAGCGGTTCAACGATGTTCCATCTGAAAATCCGAAAGCCTATGCCCTCCACCAATGCTGCTTTCATTAGGCCTCTCAGTTGCTGTTGATATCGTCGCTGTAACCCTCCTGGCGTGGGTAACGTGGCAAACTGCGAAGGATCGGTCCCCCCCAAATGCGGTCCCCTTTGCGCTCATGAGCGGTAGTCTGTTGCTATGGGCACTGCTCTCGCTGATCTCTGAATTTCCGAACGCGTGGGGGGTTGGATCGAATTTGGCCGCCATCGCGCAGGTTGTCCCGGTCGTGTTTCTTCCCGCGATATGGCTGGTCTATGTGCTTGGGTATATCGGGCGAGAGACAGGCTTTACTTCCCTCCGAGGGGCTTTGTTTGTTCTCCTTGCGCTCCCGCTAATTGGGGCAGCAGCCACGTTCGAGGGTGACCCAACGCGGGAGGAAATCCGTCGCTCACTCGCGTCACTCGTCGGTACTGAATTATTACTTTTATTCATAATTTACGTGTACGCAGCTTTCATTTTCTTCAGGTACGGCTGGAACCACGGCCGTGTTTCAAGGACACAGGTTGGAATCCAGCTGGGAGCAATCTCAGCACCATACATTATCGGGGGCTGGCTTGACGGGAGTTTGATCATCGACGGAGTCACTGGCGGGTTGTTAGTTTCGGGAGTGTTACTTGCCGTTGCGATTCAACGCTATCCGGTATTGACGGGGTTTCCGAAAGCAGATTATGTCGCTCGGTCACGCGTCGTCGAATCGCTTCAGGAGGCGGTTGTCGTTGTCGACTGGGAAGCAAATATCCTCGATGCCAACGTGACAGCTGAAGGTTTGTTTGGGTGGGCGACACGAGACGTGATTGGGACACCAGTCAACGCGGCTGTTGACGGATTTGATGTGACAAATCTATCAGCTGGTACAACTGAGGTCGTCTCACTCCAAACGACAAAAGGCCGACGTCAATACCAATACACGGTCTCCGATGTCGAACGCGACACGAGTGACAGCGACGAAGAGCCCGTGGCGCGGACAATTGTTTTCCGAGACGTGACCGATCAACGAACCCGTGAACAGCGGCTCTCGGTACTCAATCGAGTGCTTCGACACAACGCCCGGAACAAACTCGACGTGATCTTAGCGCATGCGGATCACGTAGAAGATGACACGCACCGCACGGCTATTCAAGATAGTGCCAACGAGCTTGCCTCGGTCAGTCGGAAAGCACGGGAAGCTGAAGCAGTTATGACGGATAGCGTTAGCGCTCCGTCAACGGTCGACATTGCTGCGGTCGCTCATGAAGTCGCCGCAACGGCCCGCGATGACTACCCGGATAGCAGCATCTCAGTCACTGCTCCGGAGCGGCTACAATTGACCTCCTATCGAACTGTTGTGCGACGGCTTATGACAGAACTGGTCGAGAACGCTATTGTTCACTCAGACGACCCCGCACGAGTCGATATCGAGATCGAAATGACCGCTGATGATATCCCGCAGCTCCGGATCGCAGACAACGGTCCCGGGATCCCGGACCGAGAGCGTGAATTGTTGACCGAATCGAGTGAAACGCAACTCGAGCACGGACTTGGGGTCGGACTCTGGTTCGTCAATTGGGCAGTAAGCCAACTGGGCGCTGAACTTGAGTTCCAATCTACTGGTACCACAGGTACTACTGTAGTTATTCGTTTTCATCGGAACAGAGAGTCGATGCCGCAAGACTCAGACGGCAATCACAGTAGGTGACAGGCGTCTTGACACCGGAGCTTTAGGAGGCTATGACAATCTCAGACACGACGTGTCCACACGCGCTGGTCCTCCGTGGCTCCGTCGATCCCATTAAATCGAAAACCATGTTAGGGTAGGTTGTGTACAGTGACGATATACAATTTTTAGTTGCTAGGTGAATGGGTACTGGAGCGATGTATTCAGCCCTCCAACAAGAAGATTGGACATTCGGACGACGCCTACAGCAACTCTTGTTGCTTCGCCTGCTGTACCGCTCTCGGTGGTGTGAGCAGGTCAGTCCGCAGTCAACTGAACCCCGCAGTAACGCCCGACATTCTCCTCATTGTACGCGGCCTCGTGGTGATTGATTGTATGAGCGACGATTCAGGTGTGAACATTAAGGGTCCCGATAGCCTCAAGGGTGCGTTGCTGTACATCCTTATTGGGATTGCTATCGCCAGCTACGGGGGATACGATTACGTCCAACAGACAGAGGCAGTTCGAGAATCAGTCGAGGTTGATGCGACTATCACCGAACTCGACATCGAGACTGACAGCGGAACGTCATCAAACCCGGGTGCGAATTTCGATCCGGTGGTCGAGTTTGAGTACACGTATAACGGAACTGAATATACTGGGACAAAAATCTATCCAGCAGATATTGAACAGAACTACGAAACGCGGTCAGGCGCCGAATCAGCCATTAAAGAGTACGAACAGGGTACACAGACAACCGCATATGTTTCCCCCGACCAGCCGGGAGATGCGTTTTTAAAAGATCAAACGTCGAACGCACCGATTATCGCGATTGTACTCGGTGGAGTATTCACCCTCTTCGCAACAGTTTCCGCCGTAAGGAAACTGTAACACGCTGAAACTGCGCTGAGGGTGATTAGTTGGGCGTGAGGCAAACTAAATACGTTGCTCATCAGAAATATTCTGCCTGAGAACCGGATACCATTTTCTGTTTCCGAGCCAGAGAGCGTAGATAACACCTATACAATTGCCCGATGCTGGCTGAATTATGAACAGAAGCTCGAAGAGTCAGTTGTTGGTCTCCGGGGGAAGTCTTCTACTAGTATTCCAGCTAATTGTGTTTCAGGGGGCTTTCAACATCGTCGCAAATCCTGGGGTTTCAGGCAGGCTGAGGGATATTCTCAGTGGTGGATTGTTACTCATCGCTACGATCTGTATCGGTAGCGGAGCGTATCTTCGGTACCAGCGGACCTCAGCTACACAGGGTCTACACTAAGCGCCTGAGCGTCGATCGATTTTTGTGAAACGGTAGCATACATGTAGTTGCTGATGCCCTCCGCAGATTTACGGGGACGAACCTCCTTCGAGGGCCGGAGGAACGGGGGGCATCAGCGTTTTGTACGCTGGTAGTATGCCTTTGGTGGAGAACATTTAGCCGTATGTATTTGAGCTACGACCGCTAATTGTCGGCATGGTTATGCCCTCCATCTTCGACCGACTAGACGATCATCCGGTCTCACTTGTGGCCGGATTTGTGACCGTCGCCGGAGTGTATGTACTCACTCCGGCAGTGTGGTACGCGGCGCTGATCGCGGGGATGGTCGTGTCTGGCGTTCTTGAATTCGCAATCAAGGAGGTACCGCCCGATACCGACGAGTACGATCCGGAACAGTACCCGCTGTGGGCAGCCGCGGATTCGGGAGACGTTCCGAGCGACAGTCACGACACCGACTCTGCGGATGATGCGTTGTCAACACTCCAAGAGCGATATGCAAGCGGAGAGCTCAGCGATGCGGAATTTGAAGACAAAGTCGAACGACTCCTCGAGTCCGACAGAGATGACGCGCCATCGCATCTGGAAGAAGATTCGGTCTTGGAAGATGTCGAAAAGTAACTGTAGACGGCTCCAGTAACTCGATTCTACAGTTCTCTGCGTTGGCTGTCTGGGCACTCGTCCAACGGATGTGCTTCCGAACCTGAAACGCGTCTCGGAGCATTATCACCGAGCGCACGTCTTCTGAAACGATGCCCTCCAAACGGACGTTCGCGAAGAGCTTAGGTGCGCTCGTGGCAACTGGGCTCGGTGTTAGTAGGCCCATTAGAGCACTGACTTCAGAACCCCCGCCCGCTGGAACGCTCGCAGTCAGCGGAGCCGGTGAAACAGGAGCGGCGACAGGTAACTCGGTCAATCACAGCCCTCCGCAGCAACTCCACTCAGCGGTTGCTAACGGGGTGTACAAACCGGCCGCAGTTACATCACGGGGAGTTGACACCGTGGTTACTGCGCGGTTTGACCCGCGCCTGGTAACGATGACAGGGGTTCCACAGAGGGTTGCGGCTCCGACCCGAGACCTCCTCTCTCGGTACGACAGTGTGTCGCTTGACCGACTCCAGCAGGTAGCTGGCGGAACCGTACTCACGACAGACGGCCCTGAGGGCTGTGGTGTCGTTGTCGGCGACATCGACGCACGGACACTCCGTAGAGAACTTGCTCGAGACGCTGATCTCATTCGAGAGCCAGCTCCTAAGGCCGGCTTTACGCGGTTCAAATCGAAGCACGCCACCACGGCGCTTGGTGTCCGCACAGACGAAGTTGTCATCGGACACGCACCATCGAACAGTAGTGCGGTGGCCCACCGCGACGCCGGTATCAGCGGTCACGACACTGAGCACTCACGGATAGACACAGACTACGGACCGCTTCCGTCACGACTCCGCGGAGACGCGACGGTCTGTGTCGACTTGGGGACAGAGACCCGGGAGTATCTACGACGCACCCTCTCGGACGCACCGGAAGCGCTCCGAACCGCGGTTGATGCGGCAGCCGCAGTCGGCGTCGCTTGTAGTGTGGCCCCAGACGGCTCAGAGCCTACGGGATCTCTGTCAGCCACGCCCCCGACAAGCAAGGATGACACTGCCGATACTCCGACGACGACGTTTCGGTACGGCGCAGTAGCCGATCCGAAACGGCTCGACAGAGAGACGGCAGAGGCGATTGCGCGCGCCGCACGCGAGGGAGAGTCCTCGTTTAGTGACGCAACCGTCTCCAGGCACGGACGTACAGTACTACTAGAAACTACCGCCGACGGCGATATATTCGCGCCACATGCCGAACTGGCGGGGGTGACCGTCGGCGACGTCGAGTCGCTGTCAGACTCATGAGTTCCAACATCGCGTCCACTCTCGACACACGGCATCGGTTGGCGTATGACCCCAACGCAGCTACAGCGGTACTCTATCACCACGCCATCAATTCGACGATGCAAGACCGACAAAACCTACAAATACGACCGCGGGACCGAGCGAGGACAAAATGATGAGTTCTGAGAAAGGCCCCGCAGAACCTCCAGATGAATCAACTCCGGATACGGACACACGAACCGAGCGGCACTCTCCGACGACTTCCGACCGCGTTCCGCCACGTTCCGAGTCGGGATCGGTTGTCGACCGGCTTACCACTCGACACGCCGTTGGTGTCGCCGTGATACTGGCGCTCGCTGCGGGGCTATTCGTTGCTCCCAGCGTATACGGCGCCGTAACCGGTCCGGACGGCACTGTCGCTGTGATAGAAATCGACGGGGCGATAGACTCGTCGACAGCACAGCACGTCGAAGACAATCTCCGAGATGCCCGCATGAACGACTCCATCCAAGCGGTTGTCTTGGAAGTCGACAGCGGTGGCGGCCTGCCAGCTCAGAGCGAACGAATGTATGCTGCTGTCGACCGTACCGCCTCAGTGATGCCGGTATACGCCGCAGTGGATACACTCGGTGCGTCCGGCGCGTATCTCGCCATCGCGCCCGCCGACCGCATCTACGTTGCTCCCTCTGCGCAGGCGGTCGGTAGCGTCGGTGTCGCGGGGGCTGCGCCGGCTCCGAGTGGACCGAACGCGGGGACATCCGGGCCGGATAAGCGAGGTAGCGATCCTGATACACAGCGCGAACGGCGACAAACGCTCGCTAATCTCTTCATCAAGAACGTAATTGAACAGCGCGGCGAAGAGATCGAACTTGATCGAGAAGCTATCGCGCACGCCGACGCATACCTCGGAACCGAAGCCGTTGAAAACGGATTCGCGGACCGATTTGGCTTTGTCGATGGAGCAGTCGCCGATGCTGCGGCCGAAGCCGGTATCGACGACTACGCGGTTGACACGCGTCGTACCGAAAATCGCGTTCCGAGGAGTATTCCGCTGTTACAACAGGAGGACGGTACTGTCGTCGTCGACGAACCCGAAGGCGAGCTTAACGACGATCTCATTCTCGCAGTGGCACCTGAAACGTGGGATGAGACCGTCGGCGAGGGGGTTGTCATGACGAGTTACACCGGCCGACTGCCCGCTGACCACACCGCTAGTGAGACGGGCGTCAACGACACCAAACTGCAACACGCCGAAACTGCCTCGACGAGCGGGGGTGAGGCCGCATGAGTGTGAACGCTCGAACGACGGTTGGTGCGTTCGCGCTCATATTCCTCGCTGTCGTCGCCGTCGCCGCTGTCGGGGGCGTCGTCCTTGATACCGCGCCGCCAGACACTGAGCCTGTCGCAGACGATCACTGGCAGTTGGACGCCGTCGAACCGGAGACCGTCAGCGAGGGCGGTGAGATCGAAATGGAGAGCAGCGAGCCGTCGAACACGATTGTCGTCCACCTCGGAAGCAGCACGACTGGCGCCGGTGGCGGGCTGCCCGGGCTTCCGATTGAGGACGGTGACGCCCCCACGGAGGCAGATATTGGGACGCTCGGTGGCGCCCAGCGTGGCGTCACGCCGCTTACCGCAGCACTCATCGAGAACGGCCACGAGGTTCGGTTCTACGGCGGAATCGGAAGCGGTGAGCGGCTCCAGTCGCTGCTCGCTGATGCGGACGCGTTCGTGACGACCGCCCCCGGCGCACTCTCGGGACCAGACGCTGATGCCGTCAACTCGTTCGTTGAGGCGGGAGGCCGAACCCTCGTCGCGAGTGACCCGGGCAACGCCGGGGCGCTCACGGAGTTCGGATCTCCGTTCGGCGTCTACGGCGACGCCGGCTACGTGTATGACATGGAGCACAACGACGCGGGCTACCTCAGCGTCCTCGTACAGCCGCCCGAATCGACACCGCTTACTGAGGGGGTTGAGCAGGTCGTCCTTCGTGGTGCTGCGTCTGTCGGCTCCGCTGATGATTCGGCAGCGCTCTCGACGGCGGAGACGTCGCGGCTTTCCACTACTCGGGAGTCGGGCTCATACACGGTCGCAGTACGGAGCGAGTCACTCGCTGTGGTTGGAGACTCGAGTTTTCTCGCGCCCGAAAACGCCCGTCGCGCCGATAACGGCGTCTTCATCGGGAACCTTGCGGACTTCCTCGTGAGCGGTGACGCGCCTGACGTGTCGTTCGGATCGCCGACCGGACCGGGCGGCGGTACTCCGCCGGGTGGGGGTATGCCGCCCGGTGGCCCGACGCCGCCTGAGCCGCCTGAGCCGCCAGAGAACGCGACGGCTTAGCATCGGTTCATCAGCCGCTACGTGAATTTTTGATCTAATATTCCCGTAGGGCTAACTGCCGGTGCTGTTCGTGATGTCAGGGGAAACCAACGGGGTTAGTAACAGCTCTGGCGACGATACAGAGCCAGTCATCTGACCTCTAAAACGAGACTAAATCTCAACTCTCACTAGCTCTCCGCCACACACGCCAGCCGATCAAAAATAGCCTTCAACGACGCTAACCACTCCGTTTCCAGTTTCGATCTTGGCACACTCATTCGGATCGCTGCCGAGAAGACAGTCTGCGCGGTCACCCACACCGTTATCCAGTCGGACATCTACTCGGTAGACTGCGCGTTCGAGACGAGTCTGGATGCTGACGGTGTCTTGTGGACCGACAGAGACGGTCCGGGTGAACGCGGTTTCGCCGTTGTCGTCGGTGATTGTGATGTGAA
>Ga0207714_1002155_pt1 | contig 12110 bp, 10 predicted proteins | sample PonA232FremontCA_2_FD_187270 | JGI IMG/M metagenome (GOLD analysis project Ga0207714, IMG submission 187270) | Marine sediment microbial community from Fremont, CA, USA - Pond A23 Sediment 2 (SPAdes) | ecosystem: Environmental > Aquatic > Marine > Unclassified | place: USA: Fremont, California... | reverse complement strand
CCTGGAGAAGGGGCGGGTGGTGATCTTCGCGGCCGGCACGGGCAATCCCTTCTTCACCACCGACTCAGCCGCCAGCCTCCGCGCTGTGGAGATCGGGGCCGAGCTGCTGCTCAAGGGGACCAAGGTCGACGGCGTCTACAACGTCGACCCGGCCAGCGACCCGGCCGCCCGCCGCTACGAGCAGCTCACCTACGACGAGGTCCTGAGCCAGCGCCTGGAGGTGATGGACGCCACCGCCATCGTCCTGTGCCGCGACCAGGCGATGCGCATCATGGTCTTTGACATCACGAGCCCGGGCGCCATGGTCGCCGCTGCACGCGGGGAGCCGGTGGGTACCGTGGTGGACCCGGGGCACGCAGCCAGCGCGCGGGAGGAGTAGCCGTGATCGAGGATATAAAGGAGGACGCGGAGCGCCGGATGCAGAAGGCCGTCGAGAGCCTGAGGCACGACCTGGCTCGGCTGCGCACCGGGCGGGCCCACACCAGCCTCCTCGACCAGGTCACCGTCGAGTACTACGGTACGGAGGTGCCCATCAAGCATGCGGCCAATGTCAGCGTCGAGGACTCGCGTACGCTAGCGGTGACGCCCTTCGAGAAGGGCATGGTCCCGGCTATCGAGAAGGCCATCATGGCCTCCAACCTGGGGCTGAGCCCGGTGACCGCGGGGCAGGTTGTCCGTGTGCCGCTGCCCTCGCTCACCGAGGAGCGGCGCAAGGAGATGACCCGGCTGGTCCGCAACGAGTGCGAGCAGGCCCGGGTCGCCATCCGCAACGTCCGCCGCGACGCCAACTCCGATCTCAAGGAGCTGGCCAAGGGTAAGGAGATCTCCGAGGATGAGGAGCGCAGCGGCCAGGAGGCGATCCAGAAGCTCACCGATCGGTACGTAGGGCAGGTCGACGCCGTGCTCGAGGAGAAAGAGCGCGAGCTCATGGAGGTCTGAGCACTCGTATGTCGGATCCGGACGGACCAGGGCAGATCGCCGACCGGCTCGCCGGGGTCGCCCTGCCGCGCCATGTGGCCATCATCATGGACGGCAACGGGCGCTGGGCGCAGCGGCACGGCCGGCCTCGCCACGCCGGCCACCGGGCCGGCGTGACCGCCGTGCGCAGCGTCGTGGAGGCGTGCGGGCGCCTGGGGCTCGAGGCCCTGACCCTGTTCGCCTTCAGCAGCGAGAACTGGCGCCGCCCGGCCGGTGAGGTCCGGGTGCTCATGGAGCTGTTCCGCACGACGCTGGATCAGGAGCTCCACCGGCTGCACGAGCAGGGGGTGCGCCTGCGCTTCATCGGCGACCGCACCCCGCTGGAGCCGGCGCTGCAGCGCCGGCTCGACGACGCGGAGGCCCTCACGGCCGGCAACGGCGGCCTGGAGCTGGTCATCGCCACCAACTACGGCGGCCGCTGGGAGATGGCGGCCGCGGCGCGGCGGCTCGCCGCCGCGGCCGCGCGCGGCGAGATCGATCCCGAGGCCATCGACGAGCAGGCGATCCAGGGGGCGCTGTGCCTGCCCGGGCTCTGCGACCCGGACCTGTTCATCCGTACCGGGGGCGAGCAGCGGCTCTCCAACTTCCTGATCTGGCAGCTGGCCTACGCCGAGCTCTACTTCACCGACACCCCCTGGCCGGACTTCGGTGCCGAGCAGCTGGCTCGCGCCATCGAGGCCTATAGCGGCCGGGAGCGCCGCTTCGGGGGCGTGCAGCCGAGCGTCCTGGGGGCGGCGGGCGGTGCTTAGGGCCCGCGTCGCCACGGCCGTGCTGCTGGGGTCGCTGCTGATGGGCACCGTCTGGCTGGCCCCTACCGGCGCGCTGGCGCTGCTCCTCGCCGGCCTAGCGGGGATCGCGGCCTGGGAGTGGACCGCCCTGATGGGGGTCCAGGCGCCGGCGGCCCGGGTGGCCCTGGTCGCTGGGTTCCTGGCCACCCTGGTGCCCGCCTGGGGGGTGCTGGTGGCCAGCCCCGCCTCCGTCCAGGTCGGCCTCTACCTGGTGGCGGCGCTGTGGCTCGGCGTGCTCGGCTGGCTCGGCCGCCTGGCGCGGGGCGAGGCCGCGGCGCCGTCGGCGGCCGGCGCCGCGGTGATCGGGTGGCTGGTCCTCGCGCCGACCTGGCTGGCGGTGGTCTACCTGCACGGGCAGGCCCCGTGGGGGGCGTTCTGGGTGACCCTGCTGTTCGCGCTCGTCTGGGGCGCGGATAGTGGGGCCTACTTCGCCGGCCGGGCGTGGGGCCGGCACCGGCTGGCGCCGCGGATCAGCCCGGGCAAGAGCTGGGAGGGCGTCCTGGGCGGCGGTGCCGCGGCGCTGCTCGCCGGCGGCGCCCTGGTGGGGCTGCTCGGTCCCGCAACGCCTGCCCCGCTGTTCCTCACAGGCCTGATGGTAGCGGTCATCGCCGGCTCGGTGGTGGGCGACCTGCTCGAGAGCGCGCTCAAGCGCCAGCGGTCTATCAAGGATAGCGGCGGGATCCTGCCCGGCCACGGCGGGGTCCTCGACCGGATCGACAGCCTGACCGCAGCGGCACCAATCATGGCAGCAGGAGTAGCGTGGTGGCAGAGCGGGACGTGACACGCCTGGCGGTGCTGGGTGCCACCGGCTCCATCGGCACCAGCACCCTGGACGTGGCGGCGCGCCACCCGGAGGCCTTCCGGGTCCACGCGGTGGCGGCCGGGCGCGACGTGGAGGGGCTGCTGGCCATCTGCCAGCGCCATCGCCCGGCGCGGGCCGCCCTGGCGGACGCCTCGGCCGCGGCGCAGCTGAGCGCTCGGCTCCGCGCCGAGGGGATCGCCGGCATCGAGGTCAGCGCCGGCGAGGACGGCGTCGCTGCGCTGGCGGCCGACGCGGAGGTGGACGCCGTGGTCACGGCGGTGGTCGGCGCGGCCGGGCTGGCCTCGTCCATGGCGGCCTGCGAGGCGGGCAAGACCATCCTCCTGGCCAACAAGGAGACCCTGGTGGTCGCCGGCGAGGCGTTCATGGAGACCGCCCGGCGCAGCGGCGCGCGCATCGTGCCCGTGGACAGCGAGCACAACGCGGTCTTCCAGGGGCTGCCGGGGGGCAAGGCCTCGGCGCCCGGCGTGGAGCGCATCCTCCTGACCGCCTCCGGCGGCCCGTTCCGCGACCGCGATCCGGACACGCTGGCGGCGGTCACGCCGGAGGAGGCGGTTGCCCACCCCAACTGGTCCATGGGCAGGAAGATCTCCGTGGACTCCGCCACCATGATGAACAAGGGCCTGGAGGTGATCGAGGCGTGCCACCTCTTCGGCCTCGCGCCCGAGCGGGTGGACGTGGTGATCCACCGGCAGAGCCTGGTGCACGCCCTGGTCGGCTACTGCGACGGCTCCTACCTGGCGCAGGTGGGGTCGCCGGACATGCGGGTGCCCATCGCCTACGCCATGGGCTATCCCGAGCGGCTCGCCTCCGGCGTCGAGCTCGTCGACCTGGCGGCCGCCGGGCGGCTCGACTTCGAGGCGGTGGAGGAGCGCCGCTTCCCGTGCCTGCGCCTGGCCTACCAGGCCCTGCGCGCCGGCGGCGGCGCCTGCGCCGTGCTCAATGCCGCCAACGAGGTGGCCGTGGACGCCTTCCTCGAGGGGCGCCTGCGCTTCGATCGCATCGCGGCGGTGACCGAGGAGGCCCTGGCGGCGCAGGCGCCGCCGGCGCCGCGGGACCTGCCATCGGCCAGCGCCATCGACGCCCAGGCCCGGCGCACAGCCGAGGCGGCCGTCGCCCGCATCGAGGGGTAGGTAGGGATGGCCGTCCTCGGCAGCGCGCTCGCATTCGTGGTCGCCATCGGCATCCTGGTGGCCGTCCACGAGGCCGGCCACTTCCTCGTCGCGCGCTGGTGCCATATCCGCGTCCGCCGCTTCTCGCTGGGCTTCGGCAGGATCCTGCTGAGCCGCCAGGGGGGCGCCCCCGACCGTACCGAGTACTGCCTGTCGGCCATCCCCCTCGGCGGCTACGTGCAGATGCTCGACGAGCACGAGGGGGAGGTGGACCCGGCCGAGGCGCACCGCGCCTTCAACAATCGCCCGCTGCGCCAGCGCGCGGCCGTGATCGCCGCCGGCCCGGCGGCGAACTTCCTCTTCGCCGTCGTGGCGTTCTGGGTGGTGGCCGTGGTCGGGGTGACCGAGCTGCGCCCCGTCGTGGATGAGCCGCCGCCCGATACCCCAGCCGCCGAGGCCGGGATCGAGCGCGGCCAGGAGGTGGTGGCTGTCGATGGCCAGGCGACGCCGACCTGGCAGCGCGTCGCCATGGCGCTGATGAACGCCGGCTTCGATCGCCAGGCGGTCCCCGTCCGCCTGCGCGGCGAGGACGGCCGCGAGGTGACCGCCACGCTGGACCTGCGCGCGGAGCCGCAGCTCAAGGAGACCACCGACGTCCTCGCCACCACCGGCCTCACCGCGTACACCCCGGAGCTGCCGCCGGTCGTCGGCCGGGTCGCGGCCGACAGCGCCGCCGCGGCGGCAGGGCTCGAGCCGGGGGACCGGCTGCTCGCCGTCAATGGCGAGCCGGTGGCCTCGTGGCCGGAGCTCGTCGAGCGTATCGAGGCGCGTCCCGGCGAGACGGTGACCCTGGCCCTCGAGCGGGACGGGCAGCGCCGGGAGGCCAGCGTGGCCCTGGGGACCCAGGAGCGCGGCGGTGAGGCGGTGGGCCTGCTCGGCGTCGGCCCTCGGCTCCCCGAGGACTACCAGGCGCGCATGGAGCGGGAGGTGCGCCACGGGCCGGTGCGGGCGCTCGGCTACGGGGTGGAGCGGACCTGGGAGACGACCGCCCTGACCGTGAAGGTGCTCGTGCGCATGGCCATGGGCGAGGCCTCGCTCAAGAACATCGGCGGCCCCGTGACCATCGGGCAGTTCGCCGGCGACACCGCCTCGATGGGCGTGATACCGTTCGTCACCTTCTTGGCGATCATCAGCATCAGCCTCGGGATCATCAACCTGCTGCCGATCCCCATCCTCGACGGGGGGCACCTGCTCTACCTCCTCAGCGAGGCGGTGACCGGCCGTGCGGTCTCGGAGCGTGCCCAGGCGATCGGCCAGCAGGTGGGGATCGTCGTCCTGCTCGGCCTGATGGCGCTCGCCTTCTACAACGATATCGCGCGGCTCCTGGGCGGCTGAGGGCGGTCGCGACGCGCAGCGAAGCTGGGGCAAGGGAGCGGCTTGGTACGGCAACAGGTGCATAGGGGGGCGTTTTGATTCGACGCTGGTGGGGTATGGCGCTGGCCGTCACGGCGCTGGGCCTCGGCCTGGTATCGACGACGGCGGCGGCGGAGGGCTTCGTCGCCGAGGAGATCCGGGTCGAGGGGCTGCAGCGGATCGACGAGGGCACGGTCTTCAGCTACCTCCCCGTCGAGCCCGGGGACCGCATCGACGACGAGGGGGTGGCCGACGCCATCCGTGAGCTCTACCGCTCCGGCTTCTTCCGTGACGTCGAGCTGGCCCGGGACGGGGATGCCCTGGTCGTGCACGTCCAGGAGCGCCCCTCCATCGCCCGCCTGACGTTCGAGGGCAACGAGCAGATCGGCACCGAGAAGCTGCGCCAGGCGCTGCGAGGCGCCGGGATGTCGGAGGGGCAGATCTTCGACCGGTCGCAGCTGTCGCAGATCGAGCAGGAGCTGCGCCAGCAGTACTTCGCCCAGGGCAAGTACGACGTCTCTGTCGAGAGCACCGTCTCGCCGCTGGCGCGCAACCGGGTGGCCATCCGCATCGATATCGAGGAGGGACCGGCGGCGGAGATCCGGGAGATCCACATCACCGGCAATGAGGCCTTCTCCGACGACGAGCTGCTGGGGGACTTCGAGCTCCGCCCCAAGCGCTGGTGGGCCCCCTGGTCGAAGCGCCACCGCTACGCCCGGCAGCGGCTCGCCAACGACCTGGAGGGCCTGCGCAGCCACTACCTCAACCGCGGCTACCTCAACTTCTCGATCACCTCCACCCAGGTCTCCATCAGCCCGGACCGGCGGGATGTGCACATCGCCGTGGACGTCGCCGAGGGCCAGCAGTACGAGATCGGCGGCCTCGACGTGCGCGGCAACCTCGTGGTGCCGCCCCAGGAGCTCCGCCAGCTCATCGCCGGCGAGCTCGAGCGCGGCGATCTCTACGCCCGCAGCCGTGTCAACGCCGCCTCCTCCGCCATCCGCTCGCGGCTGGCGGAGGAGGGCTACGCCTTCAGCAAGGTCGACGTCCGCCGGCAGGTGGACGAGGAGAAGCGGACGGTGGATCTCACCTTCAGGGTGGATCCCGGCGAGCGCGTCTACGTCCGCCGGATCAACATCACCGGCAACCAGCGCACCCAGGACGAGGTGATCCGCCGGGAGCTGCGCCAGCTCGAGGGGGCACCGCTGTCCAGCGAGGCCCTGGAGACGTCCCAGACCCGGCTCAACCGCCTCGGCTTCTTCAGCGCCGTGGAGATCGACACCCCGCGCGTGCCCGGGGAGAGCGACCGCGTCGATGTCGACGTCAAGGTCCAGGAGCGCATGACCGGGCAGCTGCAGGCAGGCATCGGCTACGGCGACGTGCAGGGCTTCCTGGTGAACTTCTCGGTCTCCCAGGACAATCTGCTCGGCACCGGCGACCGGCTGAGCATGACGGTGAACAACTCCTCCGTCTCCACGGTCTACAACCTCTCCTACACCGACCGCTACTACACCCAGGTGGGCGTCTCCCGGACCCTCTCGGCCGGCTACCGGGACACGCGCGCCCGGCGCGCCGACCTGGCCGACTACGACCTGACCGCCGGGCACGGCTCGGTGGAGTACAGCGTCCCGGTCACCGAGGTGGACCGCCTCGCCGCCCGGCTGCGCTTCGAGCGCCTCACCATCCGGGAGCAGAGCGGCACGCCGGAGTGGATCCGTAGCTACCTGGAGGCGCAGGGGGGTGAGCGCTTCACCATGATCAAGCCGCGGCTGTCGTGGCGGCAGGATACCCGGGATCGGGGCGTCTTCCCCACCGAGGGCGGCACGCAGCGGCTGTCCCTGGAGGGGACCCTGCCGAGCGATGATCTCCAGTTCTACAAGCTGAGCTACGAGAACCGGCGCTACTGGCCGCTGCCCTGGCTCGGGGAGCGGACCACCTTCTCCCTGGAGGGCCGGGTCGCCTACGGCGACGGCTACGGCGACAGCGAGGCGCTGCCGTTCTTCGAGAACTACTACGCGGGCGGTGTCCGCACGGTGCGCGGCTATCGGGGCAACTACCTCGGCCCGCGGCCCGAGGACGGCGACCCCATCGGCGGCAACGCCCGGGTGCTGACCAAGGCGCAGGTCATCTTCCCGCCCACGGAGGAGGCCCAGTCCGTGCGCCTGGCCGGTTTCGTCGATGCCGGGCAGGTGTTCAATACCCGGGCCGATGCCTACGACTTCGACAGCCCGCTCGTCCCCGGCGGGCTGGACGAGATCGAGCTGAGCGAGCTGCGCGCCGCTGCCGGCATGGCGCTGATCTGGCGATCCCCGGTCGGGCCTTTGACGTTCAGCCTGGCCGAGCCGCTCAATGACACGGAGGACGACGAGACCGAGACCTTCCAGTTCTCCCTGGGCACGCAGTTCTAGGCCGCCGCGGGGCGGGGCGCGTGCGAGTGGCCGTGGTCCGAAGAGGGGTAGGGGGTCTCGCCGTACAGCCGGCACAGGGCGGTGACGCGCCTGGGGCGTCCGCCTCCGTGCTGTGGTAGGCTTCCCTGCCCTCGTAGCCGTGCGTCCTGGCCTGCCGCGGGGGAGGGTAGCACGGCGCTATGCCGCGCGAGGCGCCTGCGGGCGTGTTGACGGTGCCTCAGGACGCAACGGATCAGATGACGGAGGAGCGAGAGTGAGCGAGAGCGAGGCGCAGGGTGTAACCGATATCGACGGGATCCTCAGTCTCTTGCCGCATCGGTACCCGATGCTGCTCATCGACCGGGTCCTGGCGTTCCATGCCCACGAGCACCTGTCCAGCATCAAGAATGTCACCGTCAACGAGCCGTTCTTCAACGGGCACTTCCCGCAGACGCCGGTGATGCCCGGGGTCCTGATCCTCGAGTCCTTGGCCCAGGCCTGCGGCATGCTCGCCTTCAAGAGCGTCCAGGACACGCTGACCGACAGCGACGTCATCTACCTGGTCGGGATCGACAAGGCGCGCTTCAAGCGCCCCGTCCAGCCCGGGGATCAGCTGCGCCACGAGGTGAGCCTGCGCCGCCGGGCCCGCGGGATCTGGATCTTCGACGCCCGCGGCACCGTGGAGGGCGAGCTCGCCGCTGAGTGTGAGATCCGCTGCACGGTACGTACGGTTTGAGCCAGGTCCATCCCCAGGCCCTCGTCGACCCCCAGGCGCGCCTCGCGGACGACGTCGAGATCGGTCCGTTCTCGGTGGTCGGTCCCGACGTCGAGGTCGGCCCGGGGACCTGGATCGGCCCCCACGCCGTGATCAAGGGGCCGACCCGGATCGGCCGCGAGAACCGTATCTACCAGTTCGCGGCCCTCGGTGAGGCGCCGCAGCATAAGGGCTATCAGGGCGAGCCGACGGAGCTGGTCATCGGCGACGGCAACACCATCCGCGAGTTCGTGACCTGCCATCGGGGCACCAGCCAGGGCCGCGGCGAGACGCGGATCGGCGACCACAACTGGCTCATGGCCTACTGCCACGTGGCCCACGACTGCCGGCTGGGCAACGGCCTGCTGTTCGCCAACTCCGCCTCCCTGGGCGGGCACGTGGATGTCGGTGACTACGCCACCCTGGGGGGGTTCGCGCTGGTGCATCAGTTCTGCCGGATCGGGCCCTACGCCTTCGGCGGCTTCGGTAGCGGCATCAACCGGGACGTGCCGCCCTTCGTGACGGTCTCCGGGCAGATGGCGGCGCCGCACGGGATCAACACCGTGGGGCTGCGTCGCCACGGCTTCTCCGCGGACCGGGTCCGCGCCATCAAGCGCGCCTACCGGCTCCTCTACCGCCGCGGGCTGCGCCTGGAGGAGGCGCGCGAGGCGCTGTGCCGCGAGCTCGGCGACTGGCCCGATGTGCAGGCCATCGTGGGGTTCATCGACGGCAGCCAGCGCGGCCTCGTGCGCTGAGCCGGCGCAGCGCCAGGAGGGGCAGCAATGGCCGAGCGACGGGTGGCGATCCTCGCCGGTGAGCCCTCCGGGGACCTCCTCGGGGCGGGGCTGATGCGCGCGCTCCGGGCCCGGGATCCGGGGCTCGTCTTCGAGGGGATCGGCGGGCCGGCCATGGCCGCGCAGGGGCTGGAGAGCCTGGTCCCCATGGAGCGGCTCTCCCTGGTGGGCCTCACCGAGATCCTGCGCCACCTCCCCGGGCTGCTGCGCCTGCGCGCCGATCTGGCCCGGCGCTGGCGGGCGCGGCCGCCGGCGTGCTTCATCGGCATCGATCTGCCCGACTTCAACCTGGGCCTGGCGCGGCGCCTGCGCGCGGCGGGGGTGCCCACCGTCCACTACGTCAGCCCCACCGTCTGGGCCTGGCGGGCTGGGCGGCTGCGCGGCATCCGGCGCAGCGTGGACCGCATGCTCACCCTGTACCCCTTCGAGCAGGCCTCCTACGCCGGCAGCGGCGTGGACGCCGTCTGTGTCGGCCACCCGGCCGCCGATCGCTTCCCCCTGGAGCCGGATGCCCCCGCAGCCCGGGCGCAGCTGGGGATCGCGCCGGAGGCCGCCGTCGTCGCGGTGCTCCCCGGCAGCCGGAGCAGCGAGCTCGACCGGCTGCTCGACCCCTTCCTGGGCGCCGCTGCGCTGCTCACCCTGCGGCCCGACAGGCCGGAGGTGGTCATCCCGGTGGCGGCGCCGCGGCTGCGCGGGCGTATCGAGGCGGCCGTGGCCCGCCACGGCCTCGCGGACCGGGTGCGGCTGCTCGACGGCGGGACGGCCGCCGCCGCTACGGCCGCCGACGTGGCGCTGACCGCCTCGGGGACGGCGACCCTGGAGGTCATGCTCGCCAAGCGCCCCATGGTGGTCGCCTACCGCCTATCCCCGCTGACCTTCCAGGTGATGCGCCGGCTGGTCCGGGTGCCCTGGGTCGCCCTGCCCAACCTGCTCGCCGGCGAGGCCCTGGTCCCGGAGCTCTTCCAGGAGGAGGCCTCCCCGGAGAGCCTGGCCAGCGCCGTCGCCGGCTGGATGGATGACGGCCCGGCGCGGCTGCAGCTGGGGCGCCGCTTCCGGGCGCTGCACGCCGACCTCGCCCGCGGCGCCGACGACCGTGCCGCCGAGGCGGTGCTGGAGGTGCTCCCGTGACCGGTGGCGCGGGCGGTCCCTGGGTGGCGGGGGTGGACGAGGCCGGCCGTGGCCCTTGGGCCGGGCCGGTGGTCGCCGCGGCGGTGGTCCTCCACGCGCCGATCCCTGGCGTGACCGACTCCAAGCGGCTCACCGCCCGGGCCCGGGAGCGCGCCGCACCGCTGATCCGCGAGGGGGCGGCGGCCTGGGCCCTGGGCCGGGCCGAGGCCGAGGAGATCGACGCCCTGAATATCCGGCAGGCCACCCTCCTCGCCATGCGCCGGGCCGTGGCCGGGGTGAGCGCCTCGCTACCCGTGGCCGAGGCGCGGGTGGACGGCCGCGAGGTGCCCCGGGAGCTGCCGTGCCCGGCGCGGGCGGTGGTCGGCGGCGACGCCGCTGAGCCGGCCATCGCTGCCGCCTCCGTGCTCGCCAAGACGCAGCGCGACGCCGAGATGGTGGCCCTCGACGAGCTCTATCCGGGGTACGGCTTCGCGCAGCACAAGGGCTACGGCACCGCCGCCCACCGGCAGGCGCTGGAGGCGCGCGGCGCCTGCCCGGTCCACCGGCGCAGCTTCGCTCCGGTCCGCCGCGTGCTCGGCGGCTGACAGGCTCCTTGGTATCCTGAGGCATCATGAGCGAAGGCGTCCCCCCGTTCGTCCACCTGCGCGTGCACACCGAGTTCTCCTTGGTGGACGGGATCGTGCGCATCCAGGAGGCGGTGGAGGCGGCGCGGGATGCCGGCATGCCCGCCGTGGCCGTCACCGACCAGTCGAACCTGTTCGGGATGGTGAAGTTCTACCGGGCGGCGCTCGCCGCCGGGGTCAAGCCCATCATCGGCGCCGATGTCTGGCTCGAGGACGAGGCGGCCCAGGCCGGCTACGCCCGGATGACGCTCCTCTGCCGCGACCAGGCGGGCTTCCGGGGGCTCTCGCGGCTGCTCACCCGCGCCTACCGGGAGGGCATCAGCGGGGACCTGCCCATCCTCCAGCGCCACTGGCTGCCCGCCGAGGCCGGGGGGCTGATCGCGCTCTCCGGCGGTGCCGAGGGGGATGTGGGCCAGGCCCTGCTGCGCGGCGATCGCGATACCGCGCGGCGCTACCTGGCCGAGCACCGCGCCGCCTTCGGCGAGGACGGCTTCTACCTGGAGGTCCACCGCCTCGGCCGGCGCGGCGATGAGCGCCACCTGCACGCCGCGGTAGAGCTCGCCGCCGCCGAGGGGGCGCCCGTGGTGGCCACCAACGACGTGCGCTTCATGCGCGCTGAGGACTTCGACGCCCATGAGGTCCGCGTCTGCATCCACCAGGGGCGGACCCTGGACGATCCCGATCGGCCGCGGCGCTACACCGAGCAGCAGTACTTCGCCGGCGCCGACGACATGGCCGAGCGCTTCACCGACCTGCCCGAGGCCCTGGCGGCCTCGGCAGCCATCGCCGAGCGCTGCAGCGTCGACCTGGAGCTCGACACCAACTACCTGCCGGCGTTCCCCGTCCCCGAGGAGCACTCGGCGGCCTCGTACCTGCGCGCCCAGGCCGAGGCGGGGCTGGGGCCGCGGCTGCAGCAGCGCGGCCTCGGCCCCGACGAGGATCCGGAGCAGGTGCGGGCGGCCTACCAGCAGCGGCTCGACCACGAGCTCGGGGTGATCGAGCACATGGGCTTCCCGGGGTACTTCCTCATCGTCGCCGACTTCATCCGCTGGGCCCGGGAGAGCGGCATCCCGGTGGGCCCGGGGCGCGGCTCGGGGGCCGGGTCCCTGGTCGCCTACGCCCTGGGCATCACCAACCTCGATCCGCTGCGCTACGACCTGCTCTTCGAGCGCTTCCTCAACCCGGAGCGGGTCTCCATGCCCGACTTCGACGTGGACTTCTGCATGGAGCGCCGCGACGAGGTCATCGAGTACGTCGCCGAGCGCTACGGCGCGGAGAAGGTCTCGCAGATCGCCACCCACGGCACCATGGCC
>Ga0207714_1002153_pt1 | contig 12123 bp, 12 predicted proteins | sample PonA232FremontCA_2_FD_187270 | JGI IMG/M metagenome (GOLD analysis project Ga0207714, IMG submission 187270) | Marine sediment microbial community from Fremont, CA, USA - Pond A23 Sediment 2 (SPAdes) | ecosystem: Environmental > Aquatic > Marine > Unclassified | place: USA: Fremont, California... | reverse complement strand
AGGCTCGGCGGGTGGAGCGCTTCGCTGGGTTTCATAATACATCTTGGCCTTGTTCAAACCGCAATAGGCGAAAATTGAGTCCAGTGCCGACTAGAGACGCGCCAAATGAATCCTGCCTCGAATACAAGTTGTCCAGGGAAGGCCGACAAGGTGTTGCGTATCCCAACATGTGAAACCCGGGATGAAACCTGCGCTTCAGCGTCCACCCGCCTTCGCCTCGCTCGCATTTTCATGTTTCGTTGTGCCCGGGTCGGTCCGGGAATGAAGGTTGTATGAAAATGTGGCTAATTCGCTGAATTTCAAAGTGAAATTGAAAAGCGAGGCCTGCCCGGCACACATTCACCGAATGAGTGCCGGGCTCGGCGAGCAGTATGGGGCAGTTTCTAGAGGACGGTTCTCAGCCTAAGTCCGTATGCCTGCCCGGAAGTGGCCGATGACGGCATTCCATGCCCGCCTGGAAAAGGCGCGATGGGCTGTCCGCCTCGCGGCAAGGAAAATCGCGGTGGGCTCGCGCAATTTGAGAACGACAGCGACCGCATGCTTTTTTTGAAGCCGTCCTGCCCGATCACAGGGATTTCCGGGCAATCCAAGCATCCGTCGGCTGCTGGCAAAGACACAAAAAAATTTCATGAATGGCGAGGCGAGATGCCGTGCGGACCGAGCAATTTCCGGCCTTGGGTCCGGCGTAGGCTCGAAGGATCTGAAAGGGTAAACGGCTTACGGGATCGTTCACTGTGCTCATACAGGCCAGTTGCTCTTTGCCAGAAAATAGGCAAAAGCGCAATGGCCTTGGGGCCGTGCAGCCATGCCATTCCACATCGCCGCGCCCCGAAAAAAGGCCCACCATCCGTGCGGCCCATTCTCTATTCGCCGTTGTCTTCCCCTGTCCAGTTAAAGATCGTCTCGATTTCCTGTTGGAGGGCTTCCCTGTCCCTGTCCAGAGCGAAGGAAAGCTCTGTAATAATCAGTCCCATGGCCTGTTCCATGAGTCTGCGCTCGCCGAAGGAGAGATCCTTGTTCCGGGAAATGAGGATCAGCTCCTTGAGCACATAGGCGACATCAACCAGGTCGCCGCTCTTGAGCTTTTCGGAATATTCCCTGTAGCGCCTGTTCCAGTTCAGGCCTGCGTATCCCTTGAAATCGGTCCAGTCATGCAGGGAATCGAGGACATTGCGGCCGTATTCGGCGTCGCAGATGCCGCGCAGTCCGACTCCAACAGCATTCGCGGTGGGGACAAGAAGTGTCGCGTTATTGCTCAGGATCCGCACGACATAGAAGTCACTTTCCACTCCGCCGATTTCGTAGGACTGGATTCCTTCCACGCGACCCACTCCCTGGGCCGGATAGACAACCAATTGATCCTTCTCGAACAACGCTCACCCTCACTTCCGGCATCTGTGTTCCTCGACGCCGGATTGGCCTTGGCCGTATCCAACCTTCCCGCAATCGCTGAACAGGTTTATTCCTATCTTTTACCATGAAACATTCTTCGCGTCTATTGCGGGAGCGCCATGGAATCGGGAAAGCTGGCCTCATGAGAGGATCAGGGTGTATCCGTTTGCGAAAAGGAACGGTCCAGGCTGTGTATCCTGTTCATGGCCGAGTCCGGGCCATGGGTACAAAAGAGCCTGATGCCTTGCTCGGCTTCGTCCAGTATATCCGGAAGGATTCTTTTTTCTTCGGAAGAAAAGGAGGAAAGGACATAATTGGCGCCGGATCCCCTGCGGGGGCCTGCTCGGCCTACCCCCATCCGAAGCCTGTAAAACGCCTTGGTCCCTAGCTGGTCGGCTATGGACCGCAATCCATTGTGCCCGGCCAGCCCGGAGTCGAATTTCAAGCGGAGACGGCCGAAGGGCAGATCGAGATCGTCGTGAACAACAAGCAAAAAATGAGGAGGGATGCCGAATTTGCTGGCCAGATGCGCCAGCGGTTCTCCGCTTCGATTCATATAGCTGTAGGGGCGCGTGAGCAGCCACTTCCCATCTTCTTCGGGTCGCCACGCATGGAGGGTAAAACGCCTGGATTTTTCGATCCGGCTAATCTCTCCGTGCTCCTCGCCCCGTTCCAACAGGGTTTGCAGCACGGCGAAGCCGAAATTGTGTCTCGTGCCCTCGTGCTTGCGCCCTGGGTTTCCCAGACCGGCAATCAATCCGTTGTATGCCATCCGCTCTCAGAATAAGGTTGCAAGATGTTCCCAGGCAGCGCAGCCCACCGTGGACCTTTCATGCGTGCGATCACCGCACGTGGGAAGATTTTTCACGCGCATTGTCCATAGTAAAGTAGCTGCTTGGGCACAAAGGACCAAGGTGCAAAGGCGGGCCGGTTAAGCAGCAAGTCTGTCAACAGGCCCCCTTCGATCTTGGGCTCTTTTCCGCCGCCTCCGGGTTTCCGTTTAACGTGGGTCGAGAGAAGGCTCTAAGGCCTATCCCTCTTCCTCTCCTGCGCTTCCCTGCTCTTCGTCCCCGGAATCGGACTGTGCCGGCTGATCCCCGGAAACGCCGACAATCCACAAATCTTCCGCCGCATCCCTGGAGACGCCCTCGGTGAGGGTGAGCTGACTGAAATAGACAGTGTCCCCGACATTCAGCTCGCTGATATCCACCTCGATCTTTTCCGGAATGTTTCCCGGAAGGCAGGATACGGGCACGGTCTCGCGGTACACGATGGGGGATCCGCCCTTGTCGATGACGACATCCGCGCCGATATATTCCACCGGGATTTCCATCTTCACCTCTCGGCTCATGTCCACGCCCACAAAATCAATGTGCTCGATCAATCCCTTTGTGGGATGGAACTGGGCGTCCCAGATCAGAGCCGGCTTGGAGCTTTCCTTGCCGTCCGCATTCTTGAGCTGCAGGTAAATAACCTGGTTCTGGGCGCGCTCATAGGCCGCCTGAACTGCGCCGTATCCCACGGTAAGGGGAATGTTCGTTCCCTCGCGGTCATAGTATATCCCCGGGACCATACCCTCTTTCCGAAGCTTCTTGGTCTGGGACTTGCCCCGATTGGTTCTCTGCTCGGCCTGCAGTGAGACATTTTCCGTCATGCTTATCTCCTTAGGGCTTCTTTTGCTCCTGGAAAGGGCTTTGCCCCTTTTTTTGATCTGTCGAGTCGAATGGACCTCGTGTCACAAAATATCCACCACAGGTGAAAAAGGGCGGACATGCTCCGTGTAAGCCTCGGCCCGGATGTATTACCCTTTTTCTCTCTCAGGAAAAGAGGACACTGACCGAAGACTCCCTGTGAATATTGGCCACCGCCTGTCCCAGAAGCCCAGCCACGGATACGACCTTGATCTTGTCGCTTTGCCGGGCTTCAGGGCTCAAGGGAATCGAGTCCGTAACAATAACCTGGTTCAGCTCGGAATTCTCGATACGCTCCATGGCAGGCCCGGACAGAACCGGATGGGTCGCGCAGGCCAATACGGACTTGGCCCCTTTGTCCTGAAGGACCTTGCTCGCGGTCACCAGCGTACCCGCGGTATCGATCATGTCGTCGACAATGATCGCGCATTTATCCTGGACATCGCCGATAACGTTCATCGCCTCGGCCCTGTTGGGGGCGTCGCGCCGCTTGTCCACAATCGCGAGGCTGGCGTTGAGCCGCTTGGCATAGGCCCTGGCGCGCTCCGTGCCCCCGGCGTCCGGGGAAATGATCACCAGATTGTCGTTGAAATCCTCCATATAGTCCAACAGGACCTTGGAGGCATAGAGATTGTCCACAGGCAAGTCGAAATAGCCCTGGATCTGGCCCGCATGCAAATCGATGGTCAGCAGGCGGCTCGTGCCGGCGGTGGAAATGAAATCCGCAACCATTTTGGCGCTTATGGGCACCCGCGGAACCACCTTCCGATCCTGACGGGCATACCCGTAGTAAGGGACGACAGCGGTGATCCTGTTCGCGCTGGCCCGCTTCAGGGCGTCGATCATCAGGGAGAGCTCCATGATGCTCGTATTGACCGGAGCACACGTGGACTGAACCACGAAAACATCGCTTCCGCGCACGTTGTCCCCGATCTCCACCTTGATCTCGCCGTCGCTGAAGGACTCCACGACAGTGGGCGTAAGAGGACAGCCCAGATTGTCCGAAATGGCCCGGGCAAGCTCCGGATTCGAATTGCCGGTGATCAGCTTGAGGTCCTTGTATTCCGACATACCCGCTCTACTCTCCCTTCTTCTCCTGTTTGTTGCCTCGTCCCCAGTCATCGCCCCTTACTGCCTTCAGCGCGCGAAGGCCGCCGGAGGGCTCCTCGGGGGAATTCCTCCGCGGACTTTTTTCAACTGCATCCCTGCCCTGCCGCACACCTCACACTGGGCCCTGTTGTCGGGAAAAGGGAACTCGTTCCGGAGTACGGGAGGAATGCGGGCCTTTCTGGGCCCCTTTCGGCAGGACAAAAAATGGCTGGGGTGGGAGGATTTGAACCCCCGAATCACGGGACCAAAACCCGTTGCCTTACCACTTGGCTACACCCCAGTCCGGTTTCACGCGGCAAAGTAATGAACTACACCGTTTTGCTGCAAAAAGCGCTGACAGCGCTCAAGCACCTCGCTCGTCGGGAAAAGCGCAGTCAGAGAGCTGCCGGAGCCGTTCAGGGCGACTGCCCTGGCCCCGAGCTGGCATAGCCTATATTTTAAGGAGCGCAATTCTGGGTAGGCTGGGAGGACGACCGCCTCGAAATCATTGCGCCACAACTGGCCGCTGGAACAGAAACAATCTTTAAACCCTTTCCTTTGCCTTGTCAAGGACACGAGTCCCCCTCCACGAGCCATCCACCTGTCGTATTCCCTGTAGGCCCAGGCGGTGGAGACGACGATGTCCGGACAAACAATCACAAGCCCCTCCAATGAGGGGCCTGCCTCCGCGGCGGTCACCTCTTCCCCCGCCCCGGTGACCCAGGCGGTCCGGTTCATCAGGAAGAAAGGCACGTCCGAGCCCACGGAAGCGGCGACAGGCAACAGCTCATCATAATCCAGGCGCGCCTCGGAGGGAAGCTGCTCGTTCAAATAGCTAAGCAGCGCGGCAGCGTCGGCGCTCGCCCCGCCCAAACCGGATCCGGCGGGGATCCCCTTTTTCAGGAAGACCTCAACGCCCGGGCGCTCGCCTGTAGCCCCGGCAAAGGCTTCATAGGCCTTGTAGAGAATATTCGTTTCGCCTGCCAGCTCCGGCACGGAACAGGACAGAGTGAGCCCCCCGCTCCGGGACAGGAGGCTCAGATGGAGCGTGTCGCTTGGACGGGCCACAGGGGCAAAAAGGCTCCGGAGCTCGTGATAGCCGTCGCTTCGCAACCCCAGAATCTCGAGGCAGATGTTGATCTTGGCCCCTGTGGTGACGGAAGTCGCTGCCTCCTGCATAACTACTGCATCCTGAGGGCGCGGAACAGGTTCTGCCCCTCACGATTGACCAGCAGGAGGACGACGCCCTTTTCCCGGGATTGCTCCAGGACGGTCTTGAATTCCTGCACCTCGCTCACGGTCCGGCCATTGGCCTGCAGGATCACATCACCGGGCCGGAGCCCCGCCTTGTGGGCGGCTGAGCCCTGCTGGATCCCGGTAATCACCAGCCCCCTGGGGGACTGCATACCCAGGGAACGCGCCTCCTCCGGCCTGAGCGGCCTCAGGCGCATGCCCTGCACCCCGGCCTGAGAGGGTTCTTCCTCCTCCTCTTCCTGGGCAAGCTGTTTGTCCCGCCTGCCGACCTCGAGGGTGACCTCTTTTTGCTCACCCTCGCGCCAGAGGACGATCCGCGCCTCCTCTTCAGGGGCCATCTGGCCGATGGTCCGGGTGAGATCCCTGGGGTCCTCGATAGTCTCGCCGTTGACCTCGAGGATCACGTCCCCGGCCTGGATCCCGGCCCCGTCCGCAGGATCGCCCTCCTTCACCGAGGCCACCAGGGCCCCTCTGGGCTCGGAAAGCCCCAGGGCCTGCGCCGTGTCCTCGTCCACATCCTGAATGGTCACTCCCAGCCAGCCGCGCTTGACCGTCTGGTATTCCTTGAGCTGGGAAATGATATCCCTGGCCATGTTGCTGGGAATGGCGAACCCTATGCCCTGTCCCTGGGCCACGATGGCGGTGTTGATTCCCACCACCTCGCCCTGGAGATTGAGCAGGGGGCCGCCGCTGTTCCCGGGATTGATGGAGGCGTCGGTCTGGATGAAGTTGTCGTAGGGCCCGGCACCGATCACCCGGCCCTTGGCGCTCACGATCCCTGCGGTGACCGTGTGGCTCAGGCCGAAGGGATTGCCGATGGCCACCACCCACTGACCCGGCTCGAGGCTCCCCGAGTCCCCGAACTCCAGGCTGGGAAGCTCCCGATCCACGTCGATCTTGAGCAGGGCCAGGTCGGTCTCCTCGTCCGAGCCCACGACTTCGGCATCGTGCGACTCTTCGCTCTCCCTGAGGGAAACCTGGACCTTATCCGCCTTGGCCACAACATGATGGTTGGTCACGATGTAGCCGTCATCGGAGATAATGAAGCCCGAGCCCAGCGCGTTCCTCTTTTCCTGCCTGGGCTGGCCTTCGAAGAACTTCTCGAAGAATTCGTCGAAAGAGGGATGATCTTGAAAAGGGGAGAAGAATTTGCGGAGCCTTTCCGAGGTCTCCACCGTTTTGACCGTGCTGATGTTCACCACTGCGGCGCCGGCCTCTTCAGCCAGACCACTGAAGGAGGGAAGCTGAGTCTCCCTCTTGGCCTGAGCACCGGCACAGGCAGTGGCAGCCAAAAAGAAAACGCAGATGAAGCACAGGTACGCGACCCGTCGCGTTCGTGTCATTGTAACCTCCTTATCCTTCAGGATCCTGTTTGTCTTCGAGGGAACCGTCGCCCCCGGAAAAGGATCGGCCAATGATCCGGCTGTCCTCATCGCGGGTAGAAACACCGAGCTCCCGGACCTTGCCGCGACAGGAAAACCCCTCTTCCGTGCTATAGACATAGCCCGCGGCCAGAACCTTGGTATAGGGAATCTGCTCACGCAATTCCTCGTGAAGGATCCGCTCCGGAAAGAGAATGGGAGTCTGTTTTCCGGAAAAGTCCTCGAAAATGATGTATTTCACCCTACAGCTCCGTATTTGGCGGAATTGATCCAAAGCCGGGTCCCTTCGGCACCACGGGCCTCAACACCCTGCTGTCCACTGTATCCCCAAAGGCGCAATCACCACTGCTGATAGGCCTCATCCCGATCGGCCATCTGCCTCATCAGCTCCAGGGTCTCCTCGGCTTCCTCCGGATCCAGCCTGCGGAGGGCGAACCCCGCGTGGATCAAGAGGTAATCCCCAATCGCCGCCTCCTCGTCCAAAAGGAGCAGGGAGGCCTGAACAGTGGTTTCACCACCGCCCACACGGCAGGTGGCCATACCGTTCTCCATGGACACGATTTCCGCCGGCACGGCGAGACACATAATACATCCTTGTCAGTTTTTTTCGGCACAACCGCCGCAAAATATCCGTTAAACAGCCTGTTTCCGTCTTGCTTCGAAAACAATGCAGGCCGGCCCTTTCCGGCTCAACCGATGCCGCATGTCAGGAAATTCCCGGGCACGCGCACCAGCATCGGGAATGCAACGCGCATTCCAGCTCGTTTCCGGATCGAAAGGAGCTGGGCTTTCTTTTCCGAAAAAGAAACCCCAAGAGGCAGTCCAATCCTTTGATTGACTTGCTTCATTTTTCCCAAAAAAGGAAGCGAAGCTGGTTCGAGTCCGGAAAGCCGATTTTCCGGCCCCGAACCAGCTAGGGCATAGCCTTTGTTGGTGAAACAATCGAAGGATAAAAAAATATCTATACCTTGACAAGAATTGTTTGACCGGGATAAAGTATCAAGTGCGTGAATCACTTAATATTTTTCAATCTTTTCAATAAATTACGGTAAACATCCCTTCCACGGAGCGAATGTTCGCCGGAAAAGACGGCACTATGCAACTCACACAGCAGCAGATCAACTACTGTATGGAGTGCGGGGTATGCACCGGGAGCTGCCCTGTCAGCTACGAATGGGAGGAGTTCTCACCCAGAGGGATGATTCGGCGCAGCCTCGACCACGAGACCCCATTGAGTCAAACCCGTGAAGTCTGGGCCTGCCTGACCTGCGCCCGCTGTAGCGAACGCTGCCCCGTGGGCATCGACTTCCCGGAGTTTATCCGGAGCTACCGCAGGGAAGCCCGGGCCAGGGACAATCCTCCCCGGGAGAGCCACCACGGGATCCTGCAGACACTCACCCGTCTGCAGACCGCCGGATTACAGCAAAATCGCACCGCCTGGGCTGAAGAGGCGGGCACCTTTCGCGATCAGGGCGACTTTTTTTATTTTGTGGGTTGCCAGCCCTACTTCTCAACCCTCTTCCGCTATCTGGACCTGGACGCCCTGGATCCGGCCAAAGGCTCCCTGAAGCTCCTGAACCGTCTTGGAATCGAGCCGGTGATCAGCAACGCGGAGTGCTGCTGCGGCCACGACGCCCTCTGGACCGGGGATGAGGACCTCTTCCGCCAGCTCGCGGAACAAAACCTCGAGGCCATCCGCGCCTCCGGGGCGCACACCGCCCTCTTCAGCTGCCCCGAGGGATATCTCACCTTCAAGGAACAGTACCCCCGCTACTTCGGAGAGCTCCCCTTCCAGGTGCGGCATCTCACCGAATTCCTGGACAGCGAGATTCCCTCCGCCGGGCTCGAATTCCGTCCCCCCTCCGAGGAGGCCCTGACCTATCACGATCCCTGCCGGCTGGGACGGCAAGGGGGAATCTTCGAGCCCCCCCGTAGACTCATCAACCTCCCGGCCCAGGGCCGCCTCCGGGAAATGGACCGCACACGGACCAATGCCATGTGCTGCGGAACCACGGCCTGGATCGAGTGCTCCTCCTGCTCCAAGGGGGTTCAACTGGAGCGGCTCAACGAGGCCATCGAGACGGGGGCGGACCGACTGATTACCGCATGCCCCAAATGCAGGCTTCATTTTACCTGCGCCCAGGAAAACACGGGCATGGAAATGCCCGTGGAGGATATCTACAGCTATCTGGCCCGGCATTTAACGGATTGAGGCCGAGGCCGGGAAGACACGCTTCGGGTGAGCGCGCCCGGAGAGGAGGTTTGCGACGATGAACCAGCAAGCGCCAGCTGCCGTGCAGGGCTCCGTGGTCGTGGTCGGCGGCGGTATCAGCGGAATGCAGTCCGCCCTGGATCTGGCGGATTCCGGATACTATGTGCATCTGGTGGAGAAGACGTCCGCCATCGGCGGGGCTATGGCCCAGCTGGACAAGACCTTCCCCACCAACGACTGCACCATGTGAATCCTCTCGCCCAAACTGGTCGAGGTCGGCCGGCACATCAACATCGAGCTGCACACCCTGGCGGATGTCTCCTCCGTGCAGGGCGAGGCGGGAGACTTCCGGATCACCCTGAACAAGCGCCCCCGCTACGTGGACCCGGACAAGTGCATCGCCTGCGGCACCTGCGCGGAAAAGTGCCCCGCCAAGGCGGTGGACGAATTCAACCAGGGGCTTGCCAAGCGCAAGGCCATCTATGTCCCCTACGCCCAGGCCGTACCCTTGAAATATGCCATCGACGAGGACCGGTGCATCTATTTCAAGAAGGGCAAGTGCCGGGCCTGCGAGAAATACTGCCCCACCGACGCCATCGATTTCGGCGACACCGCGAGGGAAGTAACCCTGAACGCGGGCGCGGTGATCCTGTCCGCGGGGTATCAGACCTTCGATCCCTCCTCCCTTGATCTGTATCAATACAGCCAGAGCCAAAACGTGATCACCGGAATGGAGCTGGAGCGGATCCTTTCCGCGAACGGCCCCTTTCAGGGCCATCTGGTCCGGCCCTCGGATCACGAGGAGCCCAAAAAGGTCGCTTGGCTGCAGTGCGTGGGCTCCCGAGACATCAATCGCTGCCAGCGGCCCTACTGTTCCGCGGTCTGCTGCATGTACGCGGTCAAGGAGGCGGTGGTGGCCAAGGAGCACACCCCGGGGCTGGACACCGCCATTTTCTACATGGACATGCGCACCTACGGCAAGGACTTCGAGCGCTACTACGACCGGGCCCGCGAGGAAGAGGGCGTGCGCTTTGTCCGCTCCCGCATCCACTCCGTCCTGGAGGATCCGGAGACGAAAAATCTCCACCTCTCCTACATCGATGAGGACGGCGAGCTCCGAACCGAGGAGTTCGACATGGTGGTCCTCTCCGTGGGCATGGAGACCACCCCGGAATTCCAGCGCCTGAGCCAGGATCTGGGCGTGGAGCTCGACGCGGAGCAGCTGGTCCGGACCAAGGATTTCACCCCGGTGCAGACCTCCCGCTCCGGCGTCTTCGTCTGCGGGGCCCTGCAGGAGCCCAAGGACATCCCCACCTCGGTCATGGAGGCCAGCGCCGCGGCATGCGCCGCGGAGGTGGAGCTCTCCCGCGCCAGGGGGACCCAGGCCCAGAGCAAGGTCTTTCCCGAGGAGCGGGAGGTTGCCGGAGAATCCCCGCGCATCGGCGTCTTTGTCTGCAACTGCGGGGTGAACATCGGCGGCATCGTGGATGTGCCCCAGGTGGCGGAATACGTCCGCTCGCTCCCGGGCGTGACCTACGTTCAGGAGAACCTCTTCAGCTGCAGCCAGGACACCCAGGACCAGATGAAGCAGACCATCGCCGAGCAGGGACTCAACCGCGTGGTTGTCGCCGCGTGCAGCCCCAGAACCCACGAGGCCCTCTTCCAGGAAACCCTCCTGGACGCGGGCCTGAACAAGTACCTCTTCGAGATGGCCAACATCCGCAACCAGTGCTCCTGGGTGCACAGCCAGGAAAAGGACCGGGCCACGGAAAAGGCCAAGGACCTGGTGCAAATGGCGGTCACCCGGGCCCGGAATCTGCAGCCTCTGCCACAGCCCACCGTTCCCGTGGACAGCCGCGCCCTGGTCATCGGCGGCGGGGCTGCGGGGATGACCGCCGCGCTCGGATTGGCGGAGCAGGGATTCTACACCTATCTCCTGGAAAAGCAGGACCGTCTCGGCGGCAACGCCCGCGAGCTCGCCTCCACCCGAAAGGGCGAGTCCATTCCGGACAGACTGGAGGCCACGAGCGAACAGGTCCAGAGCCACGGGATGATCGAGGCCCTGACCCAAGCGGAGATCAGCGAGGCCAGCGGATTCGTGGGCAACTTCCAGACCCGCGTCAACCACGCCGGCACGGAAAGGGATCTGGAGCACGGTGCGGTGATCATCGCGGTGGGTGCCTCGGAGCACACTCCGCAGGAGTACGGCTACGGCGACAGCGATCGCGTGCTCACCCATCTGGAGCTGGACCGGGCCTTCGCCGAAAACGACCCCAGGGTCACCCAGGCCAGGAGCGTGACCTTCGTGCAGTGCGTCGGCTCCCGCGAACCGGAACGACCCTATTGCTCCAAGGTGTGCTGCACCCACAGCATCAAGGCGGCGCTGCGCTTCAAGGAGCAAAATCCCGAAACGCAGGTCTACGTGCTCTACCGCGACATCCGGACCTACGGCCAGCGGGAGGACCTCTATCACGAGGCCCGACAAAAGGGCGTCATCTTCATCCACTTCGACCTGGACGCCAAGCCCGTCGTTGAACAGGGCGAGAAAGGGCTGGACGTTCGTGTCAGGGACCACATCCTGCAGCGCAATCTGATCCTGGAATCGGACCTGGTGGTTCTTGCCTCGGCAATCACCCGGCCCGCGGAAGAACCCCTGGCCCAGATGTACAAGCTGCCCGTGAACGAGGACAACTTCTTCATGGAGGCCCACGCCAAGCTCCGGCCGGTGGAGTTCGCCACGGACGGAATCTTTCTGGCCGGCCTGGCCCATTACCCCAAGCCCCTCGAGGAGAGCATCGCCCAGGCCCAGGCCGCCGCGTCCAGGGCGGCAACGGTCCTGTCCCGGGAGCAGTACACCGTGGAAGGGATGGTCAGCCGGGTAGACGAGGCCCTTTGTCGCGGCTGCGGCGAATGCGAACAGGCCTGTCCCTACAACGCCATCGCTGTGGAGGAGGTCGAGCCGGGACAACACCGGGCCAGGGTCCGCGCCGCGATGTGCAAGGGCTGCGGTGCCTGCGCCGTGGCCTGCCCCACCGGCGCGGCGTCGGTATACAACTTCGAGGAGCAGACCATCCTGGATATGGTGCAGGCGGCCCTGCGCTGA
>Ga0207714_1002150_pt1 | contig 12141 bp, 10 predicted proteins | sample PonA232FremontCA_2_FD_187270 | JGI IMG/M metagenome (GOLD analysis project Ga0207714, IMG submission 187270) | Marine sediment microbial community from Fremont, CA, USA - Pond A23 Sediment 2 (SPAdes) | ecosystem: Environmental > Aquatic > Marine > Unclassified | place: USA: Fremont, California... | reverse complement strand
GCGGCGACCGTCTACGTCAAAGATAGCCCCCGAGCGCCTCCACGCGCTCAGCTAGCTGTTCAAGGTCTTCGTCCGAGTACGACTTCATGGTAGAAGAGAGGGTTTTGGTGAGGGGAACCGGAGCCAACACTTTGTGGCGGCAGAAACTACGGTCCGAAGCGGGATGTTTCTCCAGACCGACTGGGAGCGGGCCTTCAGGACTGGTGCCGCGACACAAACCGGTCAATGCGGGTGAGCGCCTCCGTGATGTCGTCCAGGCCGGTGGCGTAGGAGCACCGCACGTACCCTTCTCCACTTGGGCCGAAGGCGGTTCCAGGCACGCACGCCACCTTTTCTTCTTCCAGGAGCCGCTGGGCAAATGCCTCGGACGTCATCCCCGTAGAGGTCACGTCGGGGAAGCAGTAAAAGGCGCCCTCCGGCTCGAAGGTGGGGAGGCCCGCGTCGTTCAACCCCGACACGATGGTGCGGCGGCGCTCGTCGTAGCTCTGCCGCATCTTCTCCACGTCGCCCCTGGCCTCACGCAGCGCGGCGATGGCCCCTTCCTGGGCCATCGTCGGCGCGCTCATGATCATGTACTGGTGCACCTTGAGCATCGCCTGCGCGAGCGGTTTCGGCGCGCAGGCAAACCCGATGCGCCATCCCGTCATCGCGTAGTTCTTCGAGAAGCCGCCCAGCAGCACCGTCCGTTCGCGTAGCCCCTCGACGGTGGGGACGCACACGTGCCCCCGGTCGTGGGCAGTGCCGTAGATCAACTGGTCGTAGATCTCGTCAGAGACGACCAGCAGGTCGTTGTCGACCACGAGCTGGGCGATCTCTTGAAGCGTGTCGCGCCGCAGCACCGCCCCGGTCGGGTTGTTCGGATATCCGAGGAAGAGCACCTTGGTCCGGTCACTAAGGTGCGGCTCAATGTCGGCGGCCGTCACCTGAAAGTCGTTCTCGACGTGGGTCGGGACGTGCACGACCTCCCCCCCTGCAAATCGGGCGGACGGGCCGTAGGACACGAAGCAGGGCTCGGGGATCAGCACTTCGTCCCCCGGCTCGAGAAAAGCCTGCATGGCCAGCTGCATCGCCTCGCTGCACCCCACCGTGGCGACGATTTCGCTCTCCGGGTCGTACGAGAGGCCGTATCGCGCCTCGTAATCCGCCGCGATGAGCTCGCGGAGCTCCTCCATCCCGGCATTGGAGGTATAGCTCGTGCGCCCGTTCTCCAGCGCGTCGACGCCGGCCTCCAGCGCCGCGTCCGGCGAGTCAAAGTCCGGCTCCCCGATGCCGAGGGAGATTACATTGTCCATCGTGGCGGCAATGTCGAAGAACCGGCGGATGCCGCTCGGGGGCGTCTCACGCACGCGATCGGAGACGTACGTATCGAGATCGGGGGCAGTGGCGGGGGCAGCCATAGAGCAGGTTTTGGGGCTGAGGTCAAACAAGCGGTTGGTGTAGGTGCGTACTCTGTCCCTCCCGGGAGGTTCAGTTCGTCCCCGGCGATGCCGACCGGGCGCCGGACAGCGGATTGTACTTTGAAGTTCTCGGCACCTAGGTTTAAAACGCACTGTTCCCCTCCAAATTGTCTCTCTTTGTGTCTGGTATGCCCGATACGTTCGAAAACTACATTGGCGGCCGCTGGACCGGCGCCGCCTCACAGGCCACCTTCGACAACCGAAACCCCGCCGACCCCGACGACCGCATCGGCGAATTCCCGGAGTCGGCCCCCGCCGACGTCGACGCCGCCGTGCAGGCGGCCCAAGACGCCTTCTCGGACTGGGGCAGCACCCCCGCCCCGGACCGCGGGAAGATTCTGAAAGCCTCCGGCGACCTGCTCGCGGAGCGAAAAGACGAAATCGCCCGCTCGATGACCCGCGAGATGGGCAAGCCCTTCTTCGAGACGAAGGGCGATGTGCAGGAGGCCATCGACACGGCCTACTACGCGGCCAGCGAAACGCGACGGCTGTTCGGCACCACGGTCCCGAGTGAGCTGCCCGACAAGATGAACATGGCCATCCGTCGCCCGCTCGGGGTGTGCGGCATCATCACGGCCTGGAATTTTCCCGTCGCCGTGCCGTCCTGGAAGATCTTCCCGGCCCTTGCCGCCGGCAATACGATCGTCTTTAAGCCGAGCGAGGACGCCCCGCACAGCGGCCTGCGCTTCGTGCAGACGCTGATCGACGCGGGCATTCCGGATGGGGTCATCAACGTGGTCCATGGCGCGGACGAGGCGGGGCAGGCGCTCGTGGAGCACCCGGAGGTCGACGCCATCGGCTTCACCGGATCCTACGAGGTCGGCACCGCGATTGCCGAGACCTGCGGCCGCCTCAATACGCCGGTGTCCCTGGAGATGGGCGGCAAGAACCCGATGATCGTGATGGACGACGCCGACCTCGACCTCGCGCTGGAGGGCGCCATCTGGGGCGCCTACGGCACCACGGGCCAGCGGTGCACGGCCACCAGCCGCCTCATCTGTCACGAATCGGTGCACGACGAGCTCGTGGCGATGATTCGGGACGAGGCGGAGGCGCTCGTCCTCGGTGATGGAAACGACGCGGACACCGACGTGGGGCCCCTCATCAATCGGGCCGCCGCGGAAACGGTGCACCGGTACGTCGAGATTGGGCAGGACGAAGGGGCCACCCTGGAGATGGGCGGCGCGCCTGCGTCGGTTGACGGCCTCGACGGCCACTTCTACGAGCCGACCCTCTTCACGGACGTGACGCCCGACATGACGATTGCCCAAGAAGAAATCTTCGGGCCGGTGCTCGCGACGTTTGAGGTCGGGTCCTACGACGAGGCCGTGACGGTGGCCAACGATACCCAGTACGGGCTCTCTTCTTCCATCTACACCCAGGACGTGAACAAGAGCTTCCGGGCGATGCGGGACCTGGAGGCCGGCATCACCTACGTCAACGGCCCCACGATCGGGGCCGAGGCCCACATGCCCTTCGGGGGGGTAAAGGACACCGGCAACGGCCAGCGGGACGGGGGCTATGCGGCCTTCGAGTTCTGGACGGAGCACAAAACCCTCTATGTTGACTACTCCGGCCAGCTACAAAAAGCCCAGATGGACTCGGTGGAAGACTAAGTAGAGGGGGGCTTCTCTTTTGCGCATCTCGCTCTGCAATGCGGGTGGTGATGGAGTGCATCACCACCCGTTTTGTATTGCAGAAACGAGGATCCCTGGTGGAAGGACCTCCCGCGTGCACGGGACGCCGCTCTCAGTTACTCGTCATTTCGGAGGTACTCATCGTCTTCTCGGGCCCGAACGACGGCTTTGTAACTTTCGTCCTCCTGCTGGGCCGAACGCACGATCACGTTCTCCTTGCCGAAGCGGCGATACAGAAGGTTGCGAAGGTTTTGAATGTCGTTCTGCTCAAGGTCCGAGAGCACAATTGCCTCGTCGTCGCCAACGTCACTCCACTTCTGGGCAATCGGCTCGTACTTGGACGTACGGCCGCGTCCCCCGCTCGCCCCGAGTTCACGTTCGGCGTCTTGCTGATCCATGACTTCCATTTGAAAATCTGCGTTCATAATTCAAAATATAATCGTTACTGAGATCCGCGTGGACACCGAATTTGAAATCAGGGGTATGGTTCCCTCCCTCTTTCGGCTTCATTTAATGTCTACACCTATCATTTCGAATCCAAACGTACTTCATCGTACGCATCCGTGGGATTGAGAACAGGCTCGTCAATACCCAAGGTGCGACTCATGTACCGACATTAAACACATATCCATGCTCGATATGTCCTGCCCGTTTCCCACCGATAAAGACGACGGATCGGAGGTGTTCAACGTGATCGAATCGTTCTTCCACTTCACAGTACGTGACCGTTGCCTCCGGGAACGCCTCTGAGAGTTGTCGGCAGGGGGGTTCCAGGTCGGCACGGTCTTCCAGGGCGCGCGTCGCCGCAAATTTAAGGGCCGGGCGCGTTTCTTCGGTCTCGTCTTCCTCAATCGGTCGCTCTTCGAGCTCGTGTTCGTCGATAAGCGCGTGGGAGCGGACGGCCTCGGGGTCTTCCGGGTTGGAGACGAGGAGGTACGTGACGGCAGTCGCCATCGGGACACTCTGAAGAATTTATTTTCAAGTCACTACGGAATTCAGGGGCGGCGCCGTTCCCCATCTGGGGGCCCACTTCCTACCGAGTCTCCCGAGAGCGCTCCCCATCGGGTCGGAGATCAACGACGTGCGCATCGGGGACGTGGCGGGCATGAACGAGCCCCTCCAACGGCAGCCACGCGTCGCGTGCATCGAGAACCGCGCTGTCGCTGGTCACAACTGGGGCGGATGCCTCCTTCAATGTGGCGTCTACCCCCGCGTGCGCAGTGGGGGTCCAGGGGCGCTCCGCCTCGGCGGAGAGGTCCGCAATCCGATCCGCCACGCGCCCGACGTTTGAGACCGAGCGATCGAGGTGCCACGTGACCCGCGCCGGGCGCAAGGCCTGCAGGGTGTCCGCAAGGTGCCGCAGGGCAGGCGCGGTCTGGTGGGCAATGCGGTAGGTGCCCTGCACGGGATCTACGTCGCGGTAGGCGGCATCGCGCCCCACAAACGTGTACGCCCCGCCGAGCATCGCCTCGATGGTAATGAGCACGTTGAAGCCGTCGAGGTGAAGCTCCTGCCCCGCGATGGCGTCCGGGGGCAGGCGCCCCTGAAGCCGGTGCGCTCGGTCGGCGTCGCTGCAGGACGACCGCGCGACCGCGTCGCGCTGGCGGCGCTTCAGTTGGTACCGGTTTCCCACCAGCTCCGGGGCACTGTCCCCGCTGTAGCCCCGGGTGCGAAGCCACGACAGATCCCGCACGGCGGCCCGGAGCCGATCACGCTGGTCGTCCCCGAACAGTCCGGGGTCCTCCGGATGGGCCCCACGATTCACAGGCATGCGGACGAAGCAGATCTCAATGCGGGGGACGCACGGCGGGGTGGGCCCTGCCGGGCTCTACGTGCGCTTCCGGGCCAGCCCCTGCTTCTGGGCCGTCCGGGACACGGCGCTTGACACCTGAGCCACCACGTTCTCGTCAAACACACTGGGAATGATGTAGTCCGGCGTCAGGCTCTGATCATCGATTGCATCGGCAATCGCCTCGGCCGCCGCAATTTTCATGTCACTGGTAATGCCCTTCGCACGGCAGTCGAGCGCCCCCTTAAAGAGGCCCGGGAAGCACAGCACGTTGTTAATCTGGTTCGGGTAGTCGCTCCGGCCGGTGGCCATTACGGCCACGTGCGGGTAGGCCACCTCCGGCATGATCTCCGGACGGGGATTGGCCATCGCGAAGACGATGGGGTCGCGGGCCATGCGGTTCAGGTCCTCCACGTCGAGGATGTCCGGGACGCTCAACCCGATAAACACATCGGCGCCCTCCATGACCGCCGACAGCGTATCCCCGGTCACGGACGGGTCCGTCATTTCCGCGTACTGCCGCTTTGCGTCGTTCAGGTCATCGCGCTCCGTCGTCACCGGCCCGTGGCTGTCCACCCCGACGATGTTCTCAACCCCCATCTCCATGAACATCTCCGTCACCGCGGTGCCCGCCGCCCCGATGCCGACCGTCACGACCTTGATCTCGTCGAGGTCCTTCTCCACAATCTTCAGTGCGTTGAGGAGGGCGGCGGCCGTCACGACCGCCGTGCCGTGCTGGTCGTCGTGAAAAACCGGGATGTCGAGCTCGTCCTTGAGCCGCTCCTCCACGGCAAAGCAGCGCGGGGCCGCAATGTCCTCCAGGTTGATGCCCCCGAAGACCGGCGCGATGCGGCGGACCGTGTTGACGATCTCGTCGACGTCGGTCGTGTCGAGGCAGATGGGAAATCCGTTTACGTTCGCAAACTCTTTGAGGAGCTGCGCCTTGCCCTCCATCACCGGAAGCGCGGCGCCCGACCCAATGTCGCCCAGTCCCAGGACGGCCGTGCCGTCAGAGACGACCGCAACCGTGTTGCTCTTGATCGTGAGTCGGTGCGTGTCCTCGGGCGTCTCGTGGATCGCCTCACACACGCGGGCCACCCCGGGCGTGTACGCCATGGAGAGCTGATCGCGCGTGCGGAGCGGGGACTTGCTCTCCACCTCCACCTTCCCCCCAAGGTGCAACAGGAAGGTGCGGTCCGAGATGTTGACCACCTCGACGCCGTCGAGGTCGCGCAGCGCCTGAACGATCGATTCGGCGTGGTCGTCGCTCCGGGTGTTGATGGTAATGTCGCGGGTCAGCTCGTCCTTCTCGGCCCGGACAATGTCGATGGCCCCGATGTTGCCGCCGTGCTCCCCAATCACGGACGTGACTTTTGCGAGCATGCCGGGGCGGTTGGAAATGACCACCCGGACGGTGATGGAGTTGCTGGCACTTGGCAGGTACTCTTCGGTCTCTTCCATGGGATGGCGCGTCGTGGTGGGAGTCGTGGTGCAAACAAGAGGGAATCGTGGGAACGGCGATTACGGACATTCCGCTCCCGAACCCCAAAGAAAAAGGACGGCTTCCGACCGGGAAGCCGCCCTTTGTGCGTCAGGAATACGTCGTCGTAGCCCGAGCGGACTAGCTGCTCACGGAGCCCGTCTCGTCGAACTCGTCGAGGGCGTCGGAGATCTCCTCCGCGTAGGCAGACCCGATGCCGTCGAGGTCGGTGAGATCGTCCACCTCACGGGCGTCCGCCAGGGAGGTCACGCCCGCGTTCTCGAGTCGCGAGACGCGTGGGAAGTTCTCCGGAAAGCCGGCCGTCTCGTCGAAGGTGGACGCATCATCGTCCTCCGACGGCGCCTCGGCGTCGGGCTCCTCGCCCGCCTCGCCCTCCGACACAGCCGCCTCGTCGTCGGGGGATTCGGCCTGAGCATCGTCGGCTTCAGCGTCGTCGCCCTCCGCAGCGGCCTCTTCCTCGGCTTCCTCTTCCTCCATCTCGCGGCGCAGGTCGGCCAGGCCGGAAAGCTCGCCGAGCGTGGTGGGGCCGGTCGTCGGCTCGTCCGGCTCGGGCTCCGGCTCGTCCTTGTAGTCGCGCACGGCCTCTTCCCGCTCGCGCTCTTCTCGGCGGGACTCGCGCTCTTGCTCGTCCTGCTCCTCTTGGCGTTCGGCCTCTTCCTTCGCCGTCTCGCTGAGGACGATGTCCTTCTGGTCCTTGTCGAACCGGATGACCTGCAGTTCAAGCTCGTCGCCTTCGTGGTAGTGGTTCTTGAAGGCCTTCGGGCCGTTCTTTAGCTCGCTGCCCGGGACGAAGGCCTCCACGTCCAGCGGCAACTGGACGACAAGGCCCTTGTCCTCCACGCGGACGACCTCGCCGGTCGTGTCGTTGCCCTCCTCGTAGGCGTCGGCAAACTGGTCCCACGGGTTGGTCTTCACCTGCTTGTGGCCCAGCGAGATCCGACGCCGTTCCTCGTCGATGTTGAGGATCACGACATCGAGCTCCTGTTCCTCATCGACCATGTCGCCCGGGTGGCGAATCTTCTTGGTCCAGGAGAGGTCCGAGACGTGCACCAGCCCGTCGATGCCGGGCTCGATTTCGACGAAGACGCCGAAGTTGGTAATGTTGCGCACCGTGCCGGTGAGCACCGTGCCCGCCGGGTAGCGGTCGCTAATGCCCTCCCAGGGATCGGGCTCCAGTTGCTTCATCCCGAGCGAGATCTTCCGCTCCTCCTGGTCGATGTTGAGAATCTTGACGTCGACCACCTGGCCGAGCGACACCATTTGACTGGGGTGCTCGATGTGGCGCGTCCACGACATCTCACTGATGTGGACGAGCCCCTCGATGCCCTTCTCAATTTCGACGAAGGCCCCGTAGTTCGTGATCGAGACGACCTTCCCCTCAACCACGTCGTCCTCGTCGTACTTGTTGCCGATCTGATCCCAGGGATGGTCCCGAAGCTGCTTCAGGCCCAGGGAAATGCGCTGGCGCTCCTCCTCGTAGTCGAGGACCACAACTTCGAGCTCCTGGTCGAGCTCCACAACCTCGCTCGGGTGCGAGACGCGGCCCCAGGACAGGTCCGTGATGTGCAGAAGCCCGTCGACGCCCCCCAGGTCGATGAAGACCCCAAAGTCGACGATGTTCTTGACGGTGCCCTCAAGCACCTGACCAACCTCGAGCTGCTCAAGAATTTCTTGTCGCTGCTCCTCAAGCTCGTGCTCGATGAGCTCGCGGTGCGAGACGACGATGTTCTCGTTCTCGGGGTTGAGCTTGACGATCTTGAATTCCATCCGCGTCTCCAGGTAGGACTCGAAGTCCCGAACCGGGCGGACGTCGATCTGCGAGCCGGGCAGGAAGGCCTCCATGCCGTCGAAGAGCTCCACGATCATTCCGCCCTTGATGCGGCGGATGATCGTGCCTTCGATGACCTCCTCGTTCTCGTAGATCTCTTCAACACGCTGCCAGCGTCGGACCTTGTCGGCCTGCTCCTTCGAGAGCACGAGCTGCCCGTCGCGGTCTTCTTTCCGCTCCAGGTACACCTCCACGGTGTCTCCGGGGTGAATCTCCTCCTCCCCAAACTCGTCGCGGGAGACAATCCCGTCGCTCTTGTAGCCGATGTCGATCACCACGTAGTCCTCGTTGACCCGCAGCACGCGGCCTTCTACAATGTCCTGCTCGCGGACATCGATGGAGGTCTCGTCGACGACATCGCGGAACTGGTCGTACACCGAGGTGTCGGCCGGGGCCTGCTCCTCGGTCTCCAGCTCGTCGAGCGAAACCGTTTGTCCGTAGGTTTCGCCCGTGAAGCCCTGCGCCTCTTCCGTCCGTTCGAGCTCGTCGGGCGAGACGGTGCCCGTTGGCTCGTCAAACTCGGACACGTCGACCGAAGCCTCGTCGCCCGACGGCATCGGGAGGTCCTGGGAGGCTTCCTCGACGGCCTCCTCGAGAATGCGGCTCACGAAGCCGGGCTCCGGCGGGGGGTCCGCAGGGGCCCCGTCGCCGCTCTCGTCCGCAGCATCCGCCGGGGCGTCCTCGGCGGGCGCCGGCTCTTCGGCGGCGGGCTCGTCGACGTCTTCGCCCCCCGCGTCCGGAGTGGACGGGGCCTCGGGGTCCGCCGCCTCCACGTCGTCCCCCGAATCCGCAGCGTCGGCGGGCGGCGCTTCGGCCTCGTCCGCCTCTTCTGTCTCGGCGGGAGCGGGCTGAGCGTCAGCAGTATCTTGAGTGTCGTCCTTGGAAGCTACTTGTTCTTGTTCTGCCATATACGGTGTGGTAGGTTTGCGCGGCGCTGGCCCTCTCGCCGGCCAGCGACAAGTGCAATTTGTACCTGCCTGGTCCTGACAGTCCAGGAGGGAAGGTGAAGAGGGTGAAGGAAGCCTGCGGACGGATCCGTCCGCCTCAAAGCACAGGTTTGAATGTCAGGCGGGCCCGTGGCGAGCACGAGTGACTCACTGGTAGGCGACAGTTGTATCATGCCCGGACCTCTACGTTCCACGGCCGTCCTGAGCTTTAACGCGATCTACGACAAAGTCAACCTGCTCCGCAATGGTACAGTCGGTCGTGTCGAAGATGATGGCGTCGTCGGCACGCCGAAGGGGGGCAATGTCCCGGGTCCGGTCCTGCTGGTCCCGCTTTTCGATCTCGGCGCGGACCTCTTCGAAGGTCACCTCCTCCCCTGCCGCCTCGTATTCCTGAAGCCGGCGCCGGGCCCGCTCGTCAATGTCGGCCACCATGAAAATCTTGACCGGGGCCTTCGGGAAGACGACCGTGCCGGTGTCGCGTCCGTCCAGCACCACGCCGCCGTGTCGGTCGGCCTGGGCGCGCCCAATCCGACGCTGCTGCTCCACCATGTACTCACGAACCGGCGCCAGGGTCGAAATGTCGCTCACAATGCGTCCCACTTCCGCGCTGCGGATGCGGTCGGTCACGGCGTCGTCGCCGAGGAAGACCTGCATCGTGTCGCCCCGGTACTCCACATCGACCGTCAGGGACGGGAGCACGGCCTCCGCCCCCGAGGGGGTGGCGGGCGCCTCGGCCCGCAGAAAGCCGAGGGCCACGGCCCGGTACATGGCCCCCGTGTCCAGATATACGTATTCGAGCCGGGCGGCGGCGCGGTGGGCCGTGGTGCTCTTGCCGGAGCCGGCAGGACCGTCAATGGTGACAATCACGTCGAAAGACTCTCAATGAACATAGCGGGCGCAACGAAGAAGTGTGGCTAGCGCGTCTGGGCACCGCCCCCAACGTTTTTGCTCACGACCGTGATGGGAGACGGGTATTGGAGCGGCCCGAGCCTCGTGTCCACGGTCGGCTGCACGCGCAGTTTGAGGGTTTGCGGGGGCGCGTCGCCGTCGATGGCCGCGGCCAAGTCCACGAGGCCCTGTAGGTTGTCGTCAAAAAACCGGACGAGGTCGACCTCCACGTCGACCGGCACATCCGTGGGCTCCCCGGGCGGCAGAACCAGCTCCCGCTCAAACCGACCCGACACCGTCTCCTTGTCCTCAAGCAGGAGGGTCCAGTCCATCTGGGTGAGCCGTGCATCGACGCTGTTCGACGACGGGTTCTCGGCGTCCAGGTGAAGGGTGATGGACAGTGGAAGGGACCCGTTGGAGAGGGCCGAGCCCAGCCGAAGCACGTCGGTCGACCGGAGATCGTCGTAGGACTGCACCCTCGCCAGGTCTACCCCCGCCAGGCGGGGCTGCGCCACCCGATCGATTGCAAACTGGACCTTGCGCAGGTTGGCAACCTCCCGGAACGCCGTACACCCGGTGGCGGCCAGGAGGAGAAGGCCGAGGACACACGGCAAGACCCATTGGGACCGGAGAACGAACATGGTGCAGCGCCTACACGAGGAGCGCCCGGCAGGAAACAGGGCTTCGGAAAGTGAATTCAGGGGACGGATTAAGAACCCATCACCGTTTACAAATCTCTCTACCAGTTGCCTCATGCGCAAGCTTAGTTGGGATGAAATTGAGCGGCCGGCCCCCGAAGAGATCCCAACACTGCCAAAGCACCCCGTGCGGCTCGTCGTGCACAACGTGCGCTCGATCCACAACGTCGGATCGATGTTTCGCACGTCCGACGCGGCCCGCATCGAGCACATTCACCTCACCGGCTTTACCGGCACCCCGGAGCACAAAGACCTTCACAAAACCGCCCTCGGCGCACAGGACGCCGTGGAGTGGAGCCAGCACGACGAGCCACGCCCCCTCCTCCGCACCCTGAAAGACGCCGGGTACACGATCGCGGCCCTTGAGCAGACAGACCACACGCAGCGTCCCGACGCGGCCCCGGCCGATGCCTTTCCGATCGCGCTCGTGGTGGGCAACGAGGTGCGGGGAATCGAGCCGGATGTGCTGGACGCGGTCGACCTCGCCCTCGAAATTCCTCAGTATGGCGCCAAGATTTCGCTGAACGTGGGCGTCGCCTACGGCATCGCGGTCTACGACCTGATCCGTCGCTCGCGGACCCTCCTCGGACCGCCTGGAGACGAAGATCGTACGGGGTAAATCAGGGCGTATCCATCGCCCCCCTCCCGCTTTCGGCAACCATCTCTCCTTCTCGCATGTCCGAATCGGAAGCGTTTCCACCGCTCTTCGACGAGTTCGACGCGGTCGCCCCTGCGGAGTGGCGCGAGCACGTGCGATCAGACCTCGGCGGCACGTCCCCGAAGGCGTTTCTGAGATGGTCGTCCCTCGAAGGGATGTCGCTCCCGGCGTACCTCGGCCCCGAAGCCCTGCGGGAGGCCCTACACACCGACCCGGACGGGGGCCATCCGCCGCTGGCCCGCTCCGGGGACGGGCCGGCCAACGCGTGGACCGTGTGCCAGCCCATCGGACACCCCGACCCCGAGGTGGCGGGAGAACACGCCCGGGCTGCCGTCGGCGGAGGGGCCGATGCTCTTCAACTTGCCCCCCCGTTCCTGCACGCCGGCGCCCCCGGCACCGCGCCCCGCCCTGCGGACAATCTCGCTCCGATCCTTGACGGGATCGATCTGACAGACATCCCCCTGCACCTCGGCGGGGGCTCGGCCGCCCCCCCGCTGTACACACTGCTCCGTGAACACCTCTCGGCCACGCCGGCCGATCCCAGTGCCCTCAGGGGATCGCTTCTGTTTGATCCCGTGGCGGCGGTGGCGTCGGGCGCCAACCCGGCCCAGGTGTTCTCGCTCGCCGACGACCTTGCGGCGGACGCGGCGGAGCTGCCACACTTCCGCACGGTGACCGTCGACACCGGTCCGTACCACGACGCGGGGGCGTCGGCCGTTCAGGAATTGGCCTGCGCGC
>Ga0207714_1002149_pt1 | contig 12142 bp, 7 predicted proteins | sample PonA232FremontCA_2_FD_187270 | JGI IMG/M metagenome (GOLD analysis project Ga0207714, IMG submission 187270) | Marine sediment microbial community from Fremont, CA, USA - Pond A23 Sediment 2 (SPAdes) | ecosystem: Environmental > Aquatic > Marine > Unclassified | place: USA: Fremont, California... | reverse complement strand
CAGGGGGAACACGGGACGGCACCCCGCCGTTCACGCCACGACCCTTGTTTCGGCTGGAGGCGACCAGGATCATGACGGACAATCAGCATACTAGCGGCGACGTCCGCGCCGTTCAGGCCGGTGACGACGGCCGCGTCACCATTTTCGACACCACGCTGCGCGACGGCGAGCAGTCGCCGGGCTGCTCGATGAACCGGGAGGAAAAGCTCTCGGTTGCCCGCGTCCTCGACGAGATGGGCGTGGACGTGATCGAGGCCGGCTTCCCCGCGTCCTCGGTGGGCGATTTCGAGGCCGTGCGCGAGATCGCGCGCACCTGCGGAAGCGCCCGCGTGGCCGGGCTGGCCCGGGCGCGCCCCAGCGACATCGACCGCTCCTGGGAGGCGGTGCAGCACGCGGTCCGGCCGCGCATCCACACCTTCCTCGGCACTTCACCGCTGCACATGCGGTACAAGCTGCGCATGGAGCCCGAGCAGGTGTACGAGGCCGCCGTGGCCGCGGTCACCCACGCCCGCAACCTCTGCGACAACGTCGAGTTCTCGCCCGAGGACGGTACGCGCACCGACCGCGACTTCCTGTGCCGCGTCGTGGAAGCCGCGGTGAACGCCGGGGCGACGACGATCAACATCCCGGACACCGTCGGCTACACCGTGCCCGCGGAGTTCTTCGAGCTGATCCAGGACCTGCGCAATCGCGTGCCCAACATGGACCGGGCCACGATCTCGGTGCACTGCCACAACGACCTGGGGCTGGCGGTCGCCAATTCCCTGGCGGCGGTGCGCGCGGGTGCGCGGCAGGTGGAGTGCACGGTCAACGGCATCGGTGAGCGCGCCGGCAACGCGGCGATGGAGGAGGTCGTCATGGCGCTCAAGACGCGCCGCGACGTCCTGCCCTTCCACACCGGCGTGGAAAGCCGCTACATCACGCGCGCCTCGCGGCTCGTCTCCGGGATCACCGGCTTCAACGTGCAGCCCAACAAGGCGGTCGTGGGCAAGAACGCCTTCGCCCACGAATCGGGTATCCATCAGGACGGGATGCTCAAGAACGCCCAGACCTACGAGATCATGACGCCGGAATCCGTGGGGCTGACGCGTTCCACGCTGGTCATGGGCAAGCATTCGGGCAAGCACGCCTTCAAGTCCAAGCTGCAGGAGCTGGGCTTCGAGCTGGACGACAGCGAGCTGGACGACGCCTTCAAGCGCTTCAAGGACCTGGCGGACCACAAGAAGGAGGTCTTCGACGAAGACCTCATCGCCCTGGTGGACGACGCGGTGCTGCGCCACAACGACCGTATCCGCTTCGTCTCGCTGGGCATCCACTGCGGCAGCGACCAGCCCCAGACCGCCGAGCTGACGCTGGACGTGGACGGCGAGCGCAAGCACGCCAGCGTCAATGGCAACGGGCCGGTCGACGCGACCTTCCACGCCATCCAGGCGATCTGGCCGCACGAGGCGGCGCTGGAGCTGTACCAGGTTCATGCCGTCACCGAGGGGACGGACGCACAGGCCGAGGTGACCGTTCGCCTCAACGAGAACGGCACCACGGTGAACGGCCAGGGCGCGGATTACGACACGCTCGTCGCCTCCGCGCGGGCGTACGTGAACGCGCTCAACAAGCTGCTCGTGAAGCGCGAGAAGGCCGCAACGCCGGAGCAGCAGGCCGCCGCCGCGTCCACGGCGGCCTAAGGCCGCGCGGCATTCCGAACGGCGCCGCCGCTGCGTACGTGGCGGCGCCGTCGGCTCTCGCTTGAAATCCCGCCTGGTGAGGGCTATGCCACGGCCGTAGTGGGCGCGCGCACCCGGCCGACCCGGTGCGTGCGGCCACAGCCGGCGCACGCTGCGTCCGACTTCGGCGAAATCCGGTGTCTCGAAAGGGCCCGTCCGCGATGTTCTCCCGCCTTCTGGGCATGCTCTCCGCCGACATGGCGATCGATCTGGGCACGGCGAACACCCTGGTTTACGTCCAGGGTCGCGGGATCGTGCTCAATGAGCCCTCGGTCGTCGCCATCGCCGAGCGCAAGGGCCGCAAGCAGGTCCTGGCCGTCGGCGACGAGGCGAAGATGATGCTCGGCCGCACGCCCGGCAACATCCAGGCGATCCGGCCCTTGCGCGACGGTGTGATCGCGGACTTCGAGATCGCCGAGGAGATGATCAAGCACTTCATCCGCAAGGTGCACAACCGGCGCAGCTTCGCCTCGCCCCAGTGCATCGTGTGCGTGCCCTCGGGCTCGACGGCGGTGGAGCGCCGCGCCATCCAGGAGTCGGCGGAGGCCGCGGGCGCGCGGCGGGTGTTCCTGATCGAGGAGCCCATGGCCGCGGCGATTGGCGCGGGCCTGCCAGTGACCGAGCCCGCCGGGTCCATGATCGTGGACGTTGGCGGCGGCACCACCGAGGTGGCGGTGCTCTCGCTGGGCGGCATCGTGTATTCGCGCTCGGTGCGCGTGGGCGGCGACAAGATGGACGAGGCCATCATCTCCTTCATCCGCCGGCACCACAACCTGCTGGTGGGCGAGGGCTCGGCCGAGCACATCAAGAAGCAGATCGGCTCCGCGTGTCCGCCCGAGAACGGGGCGGAAGGGCGCACCCTGGAGATCAAGGGCCGCGACCTGATGAACGGCGTGCCCAAGGAGCTGGTGATCTCGGAGCGCCAGATCGCGGAGTCCCTGGCCGAGCCCGTGGGCGCCATCGTGGAGGCGGTGAAGGTGGCGCTTGAGCACTCCGCGCCCGAACTGGCCGCCGACATCGTGGACAAGGGCATCGTGCTCACCGGCGGCGGCGCGCTGCTGGGCAACCTGGACCACGTCTTGCGCGCGTCCACGGGCCTGCCGGTGATGATCGCCGACGAGGCCCTGTCCTGCGTCGCCCAGGGAACGGGCCGCTGCCTGGAAGAGATGAAGACACTGAAGAACGTGCTCATCTCGATGTATTAAGCCCCAGGTGGCAGCGGGGCGCATCGTGGCGGAAAAACGGGCGCGATCCATGCGAATGGTTGCCGGCCGTGACCCGATGTGTGTCGGAGTCCTCGGGATTCCCAGGCGTTTGGATTTTGTTTACGATGTCGTACCACGCTTGGACGGCATGACACCCCAGCGCGGGCCGTGCGGCGGCGTGCGTGAACCGGGAGGCGCGGTGTGAGGGGTCCGTTGGTCGAATTGGCAACGCCGCTCAAGGCGTGGACCCAACGGTTCGCGCTCGTGCTCCTGGTGGGGGGCGCCATCGGGCTGACGCTTTCGGGGCGGTCGGACACGCCGGTAATGGGCGAGTTGCGCACGGCCGTAACCGACCTCGTCGCGCCCGTGCTGGACGTGGCTTCGCGGCCGGTCGCGCGCACGGCCGACGTCATCCACAGCGTCGAAAGTCTGGCCGAACTGCGTGCGGAGAACGCCGCCCTGCGGCGCGAAAACGAGCGCCTGCAGCACTGGAAGTCCGTGGCGCACGAACTGCGCGCCGACAACCAGGCGCTGCGCCGCATGCTAAATGTGCCCAGCGTGGCGGAAACGCGCTACGTCACTGCGCGCGTGGTGGGCGACAGTGGCGGCGGTTTCGTGCGCTCCGTGCTCATCAATGCCGGCAGCCACGACGGAGTGGCCGCGGGACAGGCCGCCCGGGCGCCGAGCGGTCTCGTCGGGCGGACCGTCGAGGTGGGGCGCAACAGCGCGCGTATCCTTCTGATCACGGACATCAACTCGCGCATCCCGGTGGTCATCCAGAGCACGCGCGTGCGGGCGATCCTGGCGGGGGACAACACGGCGCAGCCGAAGCTGACGTACCTCGCCGACCAGGCGGAGGTGGAACCCGGCCAGCGCGTGGTTACCTCCGGCGACGGCGGGGTGTTCCCCAGCGGCATACCCATCGGAAAGCTCGTCGAGGCGCCGGAGTCGGGCGTCCGCGTGCAGCCCTTCGTCGACTGGCATCGGCTTGAATACCTGCGCGTGGCGGACCACGGGCAGGCGGATGCGCTGATGACGAACGCGGCGCCCTCGCCGGAGGCGGCCGTGGCACAAGGGACGGTGCGGTGAAGGTGACGGTCTGGCAGAGCCTGGATCTTGCCTTGCGCCAGATAACGCCCGTTCTGGTGACGCTGCTGACCGTGATCGTGGCGCGCCTGCCCATGCACGTGCCGCACCTGATGCCGGTCATGCCCTGGCTGGCGCTGGTGGCGGTGTTCTACTGGGCCGTGCACCGGCCGGCCCTCATGCCGATGCCCGTGGTGTTCGCCGTGGGGCTGTTCCACGACCTGCTCGTCGGCGCGCCCGTGGGCTCGGGCGTGCTGGTGCTGCTGCTGGTGCACGCCGTCATCGCCGGTCAGCAGCGCTTCTTCGTTTCGCGCAGCTTCCCGGTGCTGTGGTCGGTGTTCGCCGTGGTGGCGCTGGTCGCCGTGACGGCGCACTGGGCGATCGGCGTGGTCGCGACGGGCGCGCTGCTGTCGCCGAAGCCGGTTGTGTTTCAGGTCCTGACGACCGTGGCGGTGTATCCCTTGCTGACGTGGGTGTTCGCCCACGTTCAGCGCGCGGTGCTGAGGTAGACGCGCATGGCGCTGCTCAACGAAGAGCACGGCCGCTTCAAGACGTTTTCGCGGCGCACGTTGCTGCTCGGCGGCAGCCAGGTACTCCTGCTCGCCGGTCTTGCCGGGCGGCTGTACCACCTGCAAATCGTCGAGAACGAGCGCTACGCCACGCTGGCCGAGGAAAACCGCGTTTCGCTGCGGCTCCTGGCGCCGCCGCGCGGGCGCATTCTCGACCGCTACGGCGGCCCCGTGGCCGTGAACGAGCACAACTACCGCGTCATGCTGGTGGCCGAGCAGGCGACGGACATCGAGCGCACCCTGGAGCGGCTGAGCCGCATCGTGGCCATCGATGAAACCGAGAAACAGCGCATCCTGGACAACCTTCGGAGCAAGCGTCCCTTCGTGCCGGTGAAGGTCGCGGAGAATCTGTCCTGGGAGACGGTCGGCCGGATCGAGGTCAACGCGCCCAAGCTGCCGGGCGTGAACATCGACGTCGGGCAGACACGCGCCTATCCGCACGGCCCGCCCCTGGCGCACGTGCTCGGCTACGTGGGCGCCGTCGACAAGCAGGACATGCGCAAGGACGACCCGCTCCTGGAAGTTCCGGGGTTCTTCGTCGGCAAGACCGGCCTGGAGAAGCGCTACGACACGGCGCTGCGGGGCGAGGCCGGCACCAGCCAGGTGGAAGTCAACGCCGTGGGACGGACGATCCGCGAACTGGACCGCGATCCCGGCAAGCCCGGCAATGACCTCGTCACGTCGCTCGACACGACCCTCCAGCAGAAGGCGCACGATCGCATCTCGGCCGAGCGCAGCGCCTCGACCGTCATCCTCGACGTGCCCACCGGGGACGTGCTGGCGCTGGCTTCCACGCCGAGCTTCGACAACAACGCCTTCGCCCTCGGGATTTCCGAACGGCGCTGGCGCGAGTTGAAGCGCAATCCCTACGACCCGCTCGCCGACAAGGCCGCCATGGGAGTCTACAATCCCGGTTCGACATTCAAGATGGTGGTCGCCATGGCGGCCATGGCCAACGGCATCACTCCGGATCACGAGGTGCATTGTCCCGGCCATTACGATCTCGGCAACACGCGCTTTCACTGCTGGGCGCAGTGGGGCCACGGCAAGCTCGACATGGTGGGCGGGTTCAAACACTCCTGCGACGTGTACTTCTACGACCTGGCGAAGCGCGTCGGGATCGACGCCATTGCCGAAGCGGCCAAGCGTTTCGGGATGGGAGCACCGCTGGGCATCGACCTGCCCAGCGAAGCTGGCGGGACGATTCCAACGAAGGCGTGGAAGAACCGCACCAAGGGCGAGCCCTGGCATCTGGGTGAAACGCTGGTGTGCGGCATCGGTCAGGGGTATGTGCTGACCACGCCGCTCCAGCTCGCCGTGATGACCGCCCGCATCGCCACGGGCCGCGCCGTGGTGCCGCGCATTGGCCGCCAGCTGGTGGCCGAGAAAGGGGAGAGCGAGTCCTTCGAGCCCGAGATATTCGAGGATCTCGGCCTGCGCGACGAGCGCCTCGACGTGTTGCGCGCCGGCATGGACGCCGTGGTTAACAGTCCGGGGGGCACCGCGGACCGCTCGCAGTTTCGGGATGTGGACGCCGATATGGCGGGCAAGACCGGCACGTCGCAGGTCCGGCGCATCTCCGCGCAAGAGCGCCGCGAGGGCGTGACGGACAACGAGGACCTGCCGTGGCGCCAGCGCGACCACGCCCTCTTTGTCGGCTACGCGCCCGCCAAGGCGCCGCGCTACTGCGCCGCGACCGTGGTGGAACACGGCGGCGCCGGTTCGAAGACGGCCGCCCCGATCGTGCGCGATCTCCTCGAGGCAACGCTGAAGCGCGATCCGGCGACCCGGAACGATCTCAAGCTGTCCCGGCGCACGCGCCGGGAAACGGGCTGACGGCATGCGCTTCGATCCGCTGCATCAGAATCCCGAGTACACCTTTGCGCAGAAGCTCACGCACGTGCCCTGGGGGCTGGTGCTGGTGGTGTGCGGGCTCGCCGCCATCGGTTGCACGATGCTGTATTCCGCCGCCAGCGGCGCGTGGGACCCGTGGGCGCAGGACCAGGCTGTTCGCTTTGGGGCGGGCTTTCTGGGCCTGTTGGCGGTGGCGTTGATCGACGTGCGGGTCTGGTTCCGCTGGGCGTGGGTGGTTTACGCGCTGGCTGTGGGCATGCTGGTTGCGACCCAAGTCGCTGGCGTCATGGGTCAGGGCGCGCAGCGCTGGATCGATCTGGGGGTCATCCAGCTCCAGCCGTCGGAGCTTATGAAGGTCGCGCTGGTGCTGGCGCTGGCGCGCTATTTCCACGGCTTGTCGGACGAGGAGGTGGGCCGGCCGTTGCGGCTGATCGCGCCGCTCGTGGCGACCGCCGTCCCGGTGGGCCTGGTGATCCAGCAGCCGGATCTGGGTACGGGCTTGATCCTGCTGATGCTTGCCGGCGCCGTCTTCTTCGCGGCCGGTGTGAGCCTGTGGATGTTCGGGGCGGTGTTGGGGGCCGGGCTGGCGGCGATCCCGATCGCATGGCAGTTTCTGCACCAGTATCAGAAGGAACGCGTGCTCACCTTTCTCAACCCGCAGAACGACCCGCTGGGCGAGGGCTATCACATCCTCCAGTCCAAGATTGCGCTGGGTGCCGGCGGGATGTTCGGCAAGGGCTTTCTGGAGGGCACGCAGAGCCACCTCAACTTCCTGCCGGAAAAGCAGACCGACTTCATCTTCACGATGCTGGCGGAAGAGTTCGGCATGGTCGGCGGGCTGGCGCTGTTGGGGCTGTACGCGCTCGTGCTCGTCTACGGGCTGGCGATCGCCATGCGTGCGCACAACCACTTCGGCCGGTTGCTGGCGCTGGGGCTGACGGCGAACGTCTTCCTCTACGTCTTCTTGAACATCGCGATGGTGATGGGGGTTATCCCCGTCGTCGGCGTTCCCCTGCCGCTGATCTCCTACGGCGGGACGGCGATGCTGGCGGTGCTCGGCACGCTGGGGCTGGTGATGTCGGTCCACGTCCACCGCGATGTCCGCATCCCGCGGCGCGGCCTGAACGACGACGCGTAACACCCGGGTGAAATTCTGGTGCGCGATGGGCTTCACAACGGCGAAGGCAGGTGCTACATCCTCGCGCGCACCGCGGTGGGCGTGTAGCTCAGCTGGTAGAGCAGGCGACTCTTAATCGCCGAGTCCGGGGTTCGAATCCTCGCACGCCCACCACTTTCCCCTTGGTTTTGCTGTATCTTTTCTGGCCGCTTCGGCGGGCGTTTACGCCTCGCGGGCAGTGGTTACAGATCATCGCCGGCGGCGGCCCTCGATGAGGTCGCGGCGGGCCCGACCCGCGCGGGGCCGTGCCCCGGCGCGTCGCGGTCACCCTCCCGCGCGATATCCGTGCATGCCAGCCGGAACGCTCGACCGATGGGCGCGGGCGCGCTATGCCTGCCCGCGGGCCGTGCACGCACCCGATCACGATGCCGGGGCTTTGATGAGCGATCGTTTTTTCGACCAGCCGATCCTGAATTCGCCGTACCAGGTGCCGCAGTGGCACCACCCATTCGACGACGACGGCCAGCCCACGGGCGGCGAGCCGCTCCCCGGCCGGCGCCGGGCGGACCTCTTCACGCCGGTGCCGAGCGCGCGCAAGCAGCGCGGGGGCCGCGGCGACCAGCAGGCGTTTCTCTACCAGGACGACCGCGACCTCTCCTCGGCGGAGCAGGAATACAACCCCACCCCCATCATCAACGAAATCCGCCAGCACGTGGACGCTTGGCGCGAGCTGCCCAACCCGGATCAGTGGAAGGTCACGCCCACCACGGCGCGCCTGCTCCAGCACTGGCGCAGCGCGGATTTTCACGGCTTCCGCCCGTTCTTCTGCCAGCGCGAGGCGGTGGAGACGATCATCTGGCTCACCGAGGTCGCGCCCGCCTCCACCAAGCTCGGCCGCCGCTTCTGGACCTACCTGGAAAACGCCAACCTGGAGGCGAACCCCGACCTCGTGCGCCTGGCCATGAAGATGGCCACGGGGACGGGCAAGACCACCGTGATGGCCATGCTCATCGCGTGGCAGACGCTCAACGCCGTGCGCCAGCCTGGGAGCCGCAAGTACACGCGCGGCTTCCTGGTGGTCACGCCCGGCATCACCATCCGCGACCGGCTGCGCGTGCTCGACCCGGCGGCGGACGACAACCTCTACACCGCGCGCGAGCTGGTGCCCCCGGAGCTGCGCGGCGACATGGGCAAGGCCAAGGTGGTGGTCACCAACTACCACGCCTTCCAGCGCCGCGAGCGCATGGAAATGTCCAAGACGGGCCGCGCCGTGCTTCAGGGACACGACCCCGAGCCCATCGACACGCGCGAGACCGAGGGGGAGATGCTCCAGCGCGCCTGCGGCGACCTCATGGGCCTGCGCGACATCGTCGTCATCAACGACGAGGCCCACCACTGCTGGCGCGAGCGCCCGGACAGCGACCCCGAACGCGGCCTCAAGGGGGAGGACAGGGACGAGGCCAGGAAGAACAGCCAAGCCGCCCGGCTGTGGATCACCGGGGTGGAGACGGTGCAGCGCCACATGGGGGTGCGCGCGGTCTACGACCTCTCCGCCACGCCCTTCTTCCTGCGCGGCTCGGGCTACGCCGAGGGCACGCTCTTCCCCTGGACCGTCAGCGACTTCTCCCTGCTGGACGCCATCGAGAGCGGCATCGTCAAGCTCCCGCGCATCCCGGTGAGCGACAACATCCCCACCAACAAGGTGCCCACCTACCGCTACCTCTGGGACAGCATCGGCGGCAAGATGCCCAAGAAGGGGCGCAGCAAGACCAGCGCCACGCTGGACCCGCTGTCCCTGCCCGCGGAGTTGCAGACCGCGCTGGACGCGCTCTACGGCCACTACACCAGGGTCTACGACGCCTGGGACAAGGCCGGCATGCCCGTGCCGCCGGTGTTCATCGTTGTGTGCAACAACACCGCCACCTCCAAGCTCGTCCACGACTACATCGCCGGCGGCTTCGAATACACCGACGCCAACGGCGTGGGGCAGGTCAGCCAGGGGCGCTTCGAGCTGTTCAGCAACTACGACGAGCACCGCGCGCCCCTGGCCCGGCCGCGCACGCTGCTCGTCGACAGCGAGCAGTTGGAATCCGACGAAGCCCTCGACAGGGACTTCCACAACGCCGCGGCGGACGAGATCGCGGCCTACAAGCGCGAGGTCGCCCAGCGCCACGGGTCGGAAGCGGCCAAGCAGGTGACCGACAAGGACATCCTGCGCGAGGTCATGAACACCGTGGGCAAGCCCGGCCGGCTGGGCGAGTCCGTGCGCTGCGTCGTCTCGGTTTCCATGCTCACCGAGGGGTGGGACGTGAACACCGTCACCCACATCCTGGGCGTGCGCGCCTTCGGCACGGCGCTGCTGTGCGAACAGGTGGTGGGCCGCGCGCTGCGCCGCGTGGACTTCGACAACCTGGACGACGACGGCCTGCTGCGCCCGGAATACGCCGACATCCTGGGCATCCCCTTCGACTTCGCCGCCAAGCCCGTGGTCGCCCCGCCGGCGCCGCCGCGCGAGACCATCCGCGTGCAAGCCGTGCCCGAGCGCGCCCGGGCCAGGCCCGAGCTGGAGATCCGCTTCCCGCGCATCGAGGGCTACCGCATCGACTTCCCGCAGGAACGCCTGTACGCCGAGTTCACGGAAGATTCCGTCTACCACCTCACGCCCGAGAAGGTGGGGCCGGGCAAGACGGAAACCGCCGCCATCGTGGGCGAGACCAACACCCTCGACCTGGAGCACCTGCGCGAAGAGCGCTATTCCACGGTGCAGTACCGCCTGACCAAGCACATCCTGGAAACGCGCTTCCGCGAGCCCGACGAGCCGCCCAAGATGCATCTCTTCGCCGACCTCAAGCGCATCGTGCGGCGGTGGATGGACACCTACCTCCAGTGCAGCGGCGGCACCGTGCCGGCGCAGCTCTACTACGCCGAGATCGCCGAGCAGGCCGCCGAGCGCATCTATCAGGCGTGCCAGCGCGCCGAACACGGCGAGAAACGCTGGCTCGCCATGCCGGATACCTTCAACCCCGTGGGTAGCACGGCGACCATCGGCTTCACCACCAGCAAGGAGACGCGCTGGCAGACGCGCGCGGACCGCTGCCACGTCAACTACGTGATCTGCGACAGCGACTGGGAGGCCGAGTTCGCCCGCGTCGCCGAGGCGCATCCGCGCGTCATCGCCTACGTCAAGAACCAGGGCCTGGGCTTCGAGGTGCCCTACCGCGACGGCGACCAGCCCCGGCGCTACACGCCCGACTTCATCCTCAAGATCGACGATGGCGGCAGCGGCCCGCTTCACCTCGTCGTCGAGGTCAAGGGCTTCCGCCGCGGCGACGCCCAGCTCAAGGCCGAAACCATGCGCAACCAGTGGGTGCCCGGCGTGAACAACCTCGGCACCCACGGCCGCTGGGCCTTCGCCGAGTTCACCGAAGTGTTCGAGATGGAGGAGGCCTTCGATCGGCTGGTGCGGGAGATGGCCGGCTTCGCCTGAAAAACGCCTTCACACGCACCATGCTCGTCTCGTGGCACCTTCCGCCGAAAAGGCGAGCCAGCTCGCTCGGATGCACCGTTCGACGTGCTGTTGGGCCGCCTTCTACGCATGCGAGGATGAGAATACCGAACCGCCAAGCATGCGAGATGGGCGATGGACGCCAGTGAACGCGTTGTTGAAGCCTACGTTCGGGCCGTGCAGGGCTGGGCGACGATCCCCAACATCCCTTGCGACAGCCAGCAGGAAATCGATCTTCTCGCCGTTGACCCTGGAACCGGGGTAGCTCGCCATATCGAGGTCAGCGTCGTCCTTGCGCCCTCCTTCCACAAGCTCACGGGAAAACCCTACGACCCGACCTTGGCGCGCGAGCGCACCCACCAGGCCGAGCAGCGCCGGACGGTGGGCTTTTTTGCGCAGAAGAAGTTCGCGGCCGCCCCCGTCCGCGACCGGTTGCGCGAGCATGGCTTAAACCCCGACGTCTGCGGGCGGGCGATCGTCACGTGGGGCTGGGACGCGTCGGCTGAAGACCAGGCCCGCGAGGCCGGTATCGCGCTGTGGCACTTTCCGGATCTGGTGCGCGGGCTGGCCGATCGCGTTCAGGGCACGCGGACCAATTTCCACGACGAAACCCTGCGCATGCTGAACCTCGTCCTGACGGCGATCCCCAACGAGGACAGCGAACGTGCCGGGCAGGGCGATGCCGCCACGCCAGCGCCCGAGCCGACAGGCCAAGGCGGCTTTTGGATCTATCACAACTGGACCAATCGACGTGTCCGCCTGCACCGTGAGACTTGCTCGCACTGCAACGGCGGGCGCGGCACGGAGGGCAGCGCGTCGGACCGGAACGGTGAATGGCTCGGCCCATTTCGAACGGCCAGGGACGGCTGGGATCGCGCTCAGCGGCTTCAGGAGCCGGACACGGGTGTCTGCAAAACATGCGGGCCGGCGGACGGCGCGTGACGCCGCCCACCGGAGACTTTCAAACGTGCGTTGCGGCGCCTTGGCCGTACGTTTGCGCGGTTACCCGTTTTTCCGGACCTGCGACCGGAGTTGCTCGATGGCCTGGATGCGGCGGGACAGCGTGGGATGCGTGGCGAACAGGC
>Ga0207714_1002148_pt1 | contig 12144 bp, 10 predicted proteins | sample PonA232FremontCA_2_FD_187270 | JGI IMG/M metagenome (GOLD analysis project Ga0207714, IMG submission 187270) | Marine sediment microbial community from Fremont, CA, USA - Pond A23 Sediment 2 (SPAdes) | ecosystem: Environmental > Aquatic > Marine > Unclassified | place: USA: Fremont, California... | reverse complement strand
TCGACGACGAGCTCGAGCAGGTCCGCGAGATGATCGAGTTGCCGATGCGCCACCCCGAGCTGTTCCAGCAGCTCGGGATCGAGCCCCCGAAGGGCGTCCTGCTGCACGGCCCGCCGGGCACCGGCAAGACGCTGATGGCCAAGGCCGTGGCCAACGAGATCGACGCCTACTTCACCAACATCTCGGGGCCGGAGATCATGTCGAAGTACTATGGCGAGAGCGAGGAGCAGCTCCGCGAGGTCTTCGAGGAGGCCGAGGAGAACGCTCCTGCCGTGGTCTTCATCGACGAAATCGACTCCATCGCCCCCGAGCGCGGCGAGACAAGCGGTGACGTGGAACGCCGCGTGGTGGCCCAGCTGCTCTCGCTGATGGACGGCCTCGACGAGCGCGGCGAGGTGATCGTCATCGGCGCCACGAACAGGGTCGACGCGCTGGACCCCGCGCTCCGGCGTGGCGGCCGGTTCGACCGCGAGATCGAGGTCGGCGTCCCGGACAAGGGTGGCCGGATGGAGATCCTCCAGGTCCACACCCGCGGGATGCCACTCTCGGAGGCGGTCGACCTCGAGGAGTACGCCGAGAACACCCACGGCTTCGTGGGCGCGGACATCGAACAGCTGGCAAAGGAGGCTGCGATGGGTGCCCTGCGGCGCATCCGGCCGGAACTCGACCTCGAAGAGGACGAGATCCCCGCCGAGACACTCGAGAAACTCGAGGTCACCGAGGACGATTTCAAGCAGGCGCTGCGGGGCGTCGAGCCCTCCGCGCTGCGCGAGGTGTTCGTCGAGGTGCCCGACGTCACCTGGGAATCGGTCGGCGGTCTCGAAGGGACCAAAGAGCGGCTCCGTGAGACCATCCAGTGGCCCCTCGAATATCCGGAGGTCTTCGAGCAGATGGACATGCAGGCCGCCAAGGGCGTCCTGCTCTACGGCCCGCCGGGCACCGGCAAGACGCTGCTGGCGAAGGCCATCGCCAACGAGGCCCAGAGCAATTTCATCTCCATCAAGGGGCCGGAGCTGCTCAACAAGTACGTCGGCGAATCGGAGAAGGGGGTCCGGGAGGTCTTCGAGAAGGCCCGGTCGAACGCGCCCACGGTGGTCTTCTTCGACGAGATCGACTCCATCGCGGGCGAGCGGGGCCGCCACGCCGGCGACTCCGGCGTCGGCGAGCGGGTCGTCTCCCAGCTGCTGACCGAGCTCGACGGGCTCGAGGAGCTGGAGGATGTGGTCGTCATCGCGACCACCAACCGTCCCGACCTCATCGACGCCGCGCTGGTCCGTCCCGGCCGGCTGGACAGGCACGTCCACGTGCCCGTCCCCGACGAGGAGGCCCGCCGGAAGATCTTCGAGGTCCACACCCGCGGGAAGCCGCTCGCCGAGGGCGTCGACCTTGACGACCTGGCCGCCCGGACCGACGGCTACGTCGGTGCGGACATCGAGGCGGTCTGTCGCGAGGCGTCCATGGCTGCGACCCGGGAGTTCATCAACAGCGTCGACCCCGAGGAGGTCGACGACACCGTCGGGAACGTCCGCGTGACGACCGAGCACTTCGAGGAGGCCCTCGAGGAGGTCGGCCCCAGCGTCGACGACGACACCCGCGAGCGCTACGAGGAGATCGAAGAGCAGTTCCAGACCCGCGAGCCCGACCAGGCCGAGGAAGGGCAGGTCAGCCGCACCTTCCAGTAACGCCGTCCCCGACACGGGGCGGCGCCGAGTTCGCGTCTTTCCCGTCTCTGCTGTCCTCTCCCCGCCGAGCACGTAGCTTTTTGCCGCTGGCCGCTCTGGCCCCGGCTGTGAGACCTCTCTCGCGCGTGGAACCGCCTCTCCCGCCGGCACCGAGCCGCTCGAAAGCGAAACCACTATGACTCCGTTTTTTGTTTCTTGGTGCAACCGATGGTGAGAGGTGCGCTTCGACGGCTGCTGTCCGGAACCCTCGGCGCCAGCGTCTCCTCGGAGGCCTCGCGGCCGTCGGGAGTCGGACCGGCGGCGACCGGCCGGACGGACGCTGCCGACGCGACGGCCGTCGCCGGCGGCGACCCCCTTGAGGTCTGTCTGCTGAGTTACCGCAGCGACCCCTACTCCGGCGGCCAGGGCGTCTACGTGAGGTACCTCAGCCGGGCGCTGACCGACCTGGGTCACTCGGTCGACGTCGTCTCCGGAAAGCCGTATCCGGACCTGGACGAGGACGTCCGGCTGGTGAAACTCCCCGGGGAGAACGTCGTCGACGAGCTCGACCGCCTCGGGCAGTTCGAGCCCTCGTATCTGGCTGACCCGACCGCCCTCTACGAGTGGCTCAGCGCGCTCACCGGCGGGTTCCCCGATCCGTACGCCTTCGGGCGCCGCGTGCTCGAGCACTTCGAGGCCCGCGAACCCGACTACGACGTGGTCCACGACAACCAGTCGCTGTGTTACGCCCTGCCCGAACTCGAGAAGCGGGGCTACCCGGTGGTCGCGACGGTCCACCACCCGATCACGGTCGACAGGGAGGTCACCCTCGCCGAGGCCGACGGGCTGCGCGAGCGGCTGCTCGTCCGGCGGTGGTACCGCTTTCTCCGGATGCAGCAGGCGGTCGTCCCGCAGCTCTCCCACATCGTGACCGTCTCCGAGGCTGCACGCCGCCGGACCGTGACCGACTTCGGCGCCGACCCCGACGCCGTCCGGGTGGTCCACAACGGCATCGACACCGACGTCTTCGAGCCCCGGGACGGCGAGGTCGAGGCTGACGGAGCCGGCGGGGTGGACGGCCCCACCGACGCGGCCGAGCACCGCCTGATGACGACCGTCAGCGCCGACGCCCCGATCAAGGGGGTGCGCTACCTCCTCCGGGCGTTCGCGCGGGTCCGCGAGGCCGTCGACGCCGAACTGGTCGTCGTCGGGGAGTTCGACGAGGGTGGCGATGCGGAAGGTCTGGTCGAGGAGCTGGGGGTCGGCGACGCCATCGCCACTCACTCCGGGATCAGCACCGACCGGCTGGTCGACCTCTACGCGAGTGCCGACGTCGCCGCGGTCCCCTCGGTCTACGAGGGCTTTGGCCTCCCCGCGGGGGAAGCGATGGCCTGTGGCGTCCCGGTGGTGGCGACCGACGGCGGCGCCCTACCCGAGGTCGTCGGCGGCGCGGGCGTGCAGGTTCCCGCCAGGGACGCCGGGGCGCTGGCGACCGCTATTCTGGACCTGCTCGAGGACCCGGACCGCCGGCGCCGGCTGGGACGGCGGGGCCGCGAGCGCGTGGTCGAACAGTTCGACTGGGAGCGGGCCGCACGCGAGACGGCACGGACCTACCGGCAGGCCATCCATGGAGACGGTTGAGTTCGACCGGCTCCCGCTGGGGCCGGGGACGCGCGTGCTCGACATCGGCTGTGGCGAGGGCCGCCACGCCGTCGCCGCCGCCCGCGACGCCGGCGAGGTGGTCGGCGTCGACCTCGACCCCGAGCGGCTCGCGGCTGCCCGGGAGGACTACGACGCGTATGCGGACGGAACGCCCGGCACCTTCCTCCGGGGTGACGCCCTCTCCCTGCCCTTCGCTGACGACGCCTTCGACGTCGTGGTCTGCTCGGAAGTGCTGGAACACATCCCCGACCACGAGGCCGCACTCGCGGAACTCCGGCGGGTCTGTCGGCCGGGCGGGATGCTGGCGGTCAGCGTGCCCCGCGAGGGGCCCGAGCGGGTCTGCTGGCTGCTCTCCGAGGAGTACCACCAGGTCGAGGGCGGCCACGTTCGGGTCTTCGACCGCGACGAGCTGCGCGAGGCCGTCGAGGCGCAGGGTTTCCGACACCTCGGGAGCCACTTCGCGCACGCGCTGCACGCCCCCTACTGGTGGCTGAAGTGTCTCTGGTGGGGTCGTCACGAGGACCCCGACGAGCAGCCGCTCCCGCTGCGGGCCTACGAGCGCTTTCTGGAGTGGGACGTGCTGAACGACCCCCATCCGGTCCGGGTGCTGGAGGGGGCCCTGGACCCGCTGCTGGGAAAGAGCGTCGTTCTCTACTTCGAGGCAAACGGATGAGCGAGCCCGACCTGTTTGACCCGCGGCTCGAACCCAGCGTGGCCTACATCGCCGAAACTCAGCGCGGGGACGGCCTCATTCCGTGGTATCCCGACGGCCCCGCGGACCCCTGGGACCACGTCGAGAGCGCCATGGGGCTGTCGGTCGCGGGCCGGACGGACGCTGCGGAGCGGGCCTACGCCTGGCTCGCCGGCTCCCAGCACGATGACGGCGGCTGGTGGGCGGCCTACGGCGGCGAGGAGTCGAGCCCGAACGGACACGAGGGCGAGGAGCCACGCAAGGAGACCCACCGGGCGGCCTACGCCGCGGTCGGGGTGTGGACCCACTACCGCGTGACCGGCGACCGCTCGTTCCTCGCGGAGTACTGGCCGACCGTCCGGGACGCACTCGACTTCGCCCTCGCCCAGCAGACGCCCACGGGGGAGGTGTACTGGACGGTCGACGCCGACGGCGAGCCCCACAGGGACGCGCTTGTCAGCGGCTGTGCCTCCATCTACAAGAGCCTGGAGTGTGGGGCGGCCGTCGCGGGGGCGCTGGACCGCGAGGACGCCCGCGGGCGCTGGCTCGACGCGCGGGCCCGCCTGGGTGAGGCGCTGCGCGAGCATCCCGACCGCTTCGACCGCACCTGGGAGAGCAAGTCCCGCTACGCGATGGACTGGTACTATCCCGTACTCTGTGGCGTTCTCGACGGCGACCGGGCCCGCGAGCGCCTCGACTCGGGGTGGGACCGATTCGTCGAACCGGAACAGGGCTGTCGGTGCGTGGCCGACGAGCCCTGGGTGACCGTCGCCGAGTCCTGCGAACTGGCGCTTTCCCTGGCCGCGGTCGGCCGGCGCGAGCGCGCCCGCGAGCTCGTCGAGTGGCTGTTCGAGTGGACCGACGAGGAGGGGGTCTTCTGGACGGGCTACCAGCTCGAGGACGGGGAGTTCTGGCCGGGCGAGCGGCCCACCTGGACCGGCGGGGCCGCCCTGCTCGCCGACGACGCGCTCGCCGACCGGACGCCGGCCAGCGACGTCTTTACCGACCACCGACCGGAGTGAGCCTGATGCCGGCCTCGGGCGGGCCGCCTACCGGACCGTGTGCGCCCCTGCCCGGTCGGACACCGACAGCGACCACGTGTCCACTTCCTCGCCGAACTCCTCCTGAACTTCGTCGACGAGGCGGTAGGCCCCGTCGACGCGCTCGACATCTCCCTGGCGCTCGAGGTGAGCGAGGTGGGCGAAGGCCTCGCCCGCGCCGACGAGGATGTGGAACCGCTCGAGTTCGCCGAACAGTTCGGTGCAGACCTCCCAGACGTCCGCGGGGCCGGTCCGCTCCAGGATCGCGAGGATCTGCCCGGCGCGTTGCTCGTGGTGGGCGACGATCTCGTAGGCTCGCCCGGTCGGGTCCCCTATCGGCTCGCGGTGGCCCGGCCAGCCACGCTCGTACTCGGCGGCGGCCAGGGCGTGCAGCGACGAGAGGTAGCTGTCCAGTGGGTGTTCCATCCGGGTGTCCGTCCCGCCGACGTTCGGCGTGTAGTTCGGCAGTAGCGTGTCGCCGGTGACGACCTCCCGGCCGCCGTCACTGCTGTCCTCGAAGGCGAAACAGACCGACCCCGCAGTGTGGCCGGGGGTCTCGATGACCTCCAGGTCCCGGTCGCCGACCGCGAAGGTCTCACCGCCGGCGAACGCCGTCACCGAGGAGAGGGTCGAATCCGGACCGCCGTCGCGCTTCTGTTCGTCGAACAGCTCCTCGCGTTTGGCCCCGGGGACCCCCCACTCCTCGAGGCGGGCGTGCTGGTTCCCGAGAAACTCGCGCCAGGCGTCCTCGTCGCGGGTCGCCAGGGGTGCGTCGCGCTCGTGGATCCGGACCGTCGCGTCGCCGGCTCGCTTGACTGTGGCCGCGAGCCCGGAGTGGTCCGGGTGCCAGTGCGTGAGGAGGACATCGTCGACCTCGGCGAACGTGAGTCCCTCGGCCGCCAGCGCCTCGCGGAGCCGTTCCTCGCGGCCGCGTTCGCCGGTGTCCACGAGCACCGTCCGCGCGTCGCTGTCGAACAGGTAAACGTTGTTGGCCCCCTCCAGCTCGTCGTTCTCCAGGGAGATCCGCTTCATGACACACGCCACCGCCCCGCTCCGTTTAGGGTTTCCCCTCCCCGGCCGGCGTGGACGGAGCGGACGGTACCCGGTTCGGGACCGACGGCCCCGGCGGTCGGCTACCGGTATCCCAGGTCCGCGAGGCGCTGTTCTACCTCGTCGGCGGAGTTGTCCGGCGGGTCCCTCCCGGCGCTCTCGCCGGGGATTGCCTCGGGCAGTGGCGGGTCGGGGTCGCGCTCGCCGGTCCCCCGACGGCTGACCCAGGGCACCTTCCGCAGCGCGGGGACGGGCACGCCTGGCGGGTGCGACCAGACGCCCCACTCGCCGGCAGCGTTGCCGTGGTCGCTGGTGAGCGCGACCCGTGCCGTGGTCCCCTCCAGGAGACGGACGATGTCGTCGAGCACCCACCGGAGGTTGTCCCGGTAGGCCGCCCAGAACTCCCCCCTGTCGAGTTCGCCGTCCCGGAGCCGGGTCCAGGGGTCCTTGATCCCGTCGGTCTCGGCCTCAGAGAGCCGTTCGAGCTCCGCCAGCTCCTCCGCGGAGAGGTCGGTCAGCGCTGCCGTCTCCGCTGCCTGACTCCCGCTGTCGCCGTCCTCACCCGAACCGCGTATCTGCCCCCACGACTCGATGTCGGCGGTACCGAGAAACCACTCCGGCCGGGACCGGAACGGGGCGTGTGGCTGCATGTAGTGGACGAGCACCCGGTCGACCCCCAGCTCGTCGCGCCGGTTCCAGACCGCGAGCGCGGCGTCTGTCAGCGGCTCCGGCGGGATCGTCGAGATCTCGCCGTCCACCCACTCCTCGCGCCAGGCCTCGTACAGGAGTCCCCAGTCCTCGGGGGAAAGCGGCAGCGTCTCGCCGGAGGTGACGAGCACGTGTTCGGCCGACTGCGCCGAGAAGGGATTGCCCGTGACGTAGGCGGTGCGGGCCATCTCCTCGCGGTGGGGCGACCCGAAGGTCTCGTCCATCCACTCGGCGGACTGGGAGCCGACCGACCAGACCGACTCGACGCCCCCCTCCGGAACGGCGGGGTGCTCGCCGGCTACCTCCCGCATCAGGTCCACGCGACAGCCGTCGAGCACACAGCAGACGTTCCACTCCCGCTCCCAGACCGATTCGCCCGGACACAGCCGCGAGACGGCCTGACCCAGGCGGCCGGTGACGACCCGGCCGAGCAGTCCCCGTCCACTCATTCGCGTTCGGTGGGACGCACTCGACACATATCAATCCCGACGACCTGGCGGCCTCCCGTCGACTGCGCCCGCCCGCGACCGCGACGGTCGCGTCCGGACCGAGAACGCAACCCATAGAGCCCTCCACCCCCTACCTGTGGCCATGCAACTGGACGCCCGCCACCGGGTCCGGGAGCTGACGGCGGTACTCACCGTCGTCTCGCTCGCGCTGGTCTTCGGCGCGGTCCGCGGGGTCATCCCCGCCGGAGCGCTCCCGCGGGTCGACGCCGTCGTCGCCGCGGCCCCACACGTCAACGTCCTCGTCAGCCTCACCGCGCTGGGAACCATCGCCTACGGCGTCCGCGCCATCCGCCGAGGGCGGGTCGCGGCCCACCGCCGTGCGATGGTCACCACGACGACTCTCTTTCTGGCCTTTCTCGGGCTCTACCTCTACCGGATCGTCCTCGCCGGGACCAAACCCTTCCCCGGGCCGGAGGCCGTCTACCAGTTCGTCTACCTGCCGGTGCTCGGCGTCCACATGCTGCTCGCGGTCGTCTCGATCCCCCTGGTCTACTACGTGCTCCTGGTCGCGACGACGCGCCCGGTCGCCGCCATCCGGGAGTCGCCCCACCCCCGGGTCGGTCGCGTGGCCGCGTCGCTGTGGTTCGTCTCTTTCGCGCTCGGGGTCGTCGTCTACGTGCTGCTGTACGTGGTCTACTGAGGAGCGCGGCAGTCCGGCAGGCACGCCGCGGGTCGCATCCTGGCGGGGGCTTATTCCGCTGGCGCCCGGAGTGAGGGTGTGCCCGTCGACCGCTCGCACTTTCGCGCGCTCTGCCGGGCGCGGCCGCGCGCGGACCTCGTGGCGTTCGTGGCCGCCCTCGAGGAGGCCCGCGGCCGGCGAGTCGACCGGCTGGGCGACGGCCGCCTGCGCGTCCACGCCCCCGCCGGCCTCCGCGAGGTCGCCGTCCGTTCCCCCGGCGAGTACGGCGCCGACGGCCGCGACGGGGAGGACGCGGTCGTGCTCGGCGTGCTCGACACGGACGACCCGCGGGTCCGGGACCTGGACGACCTCCACCGGGAGCTGTGCTACGCCGTCGACCGGCCCGACGCCCGCCGGCTGGTCGCGACCCACCTCGACCGCCACCCGGGGACGCTGCCGGACCCGACGCCACCCCGCGACCGGGCCGCGGACGACCGCCGGCTTCCGTCGCCCGACTGGCCGGGAGTCGGCTCGGGTGTCGCGCTCGCGGTGCTCGGGGTCTGTGTACTCGCCGTCGGGGTCGCGGCCGCCGTCGGCGTCCCTGGGGTCCTGGGCCTGCCCGCCGCGGACGCCAGTTCAGACCCGGTGGAGCCGGTCGGGGTGGACGGAAGCCGTCTCACGCCGCTCCCTGACGGCGCGTCGGGGCAGGCGTCGGCCGACGACTACCCCTCCGGGATTTCGGCGGACGGGGCGGTCGACCACCGCGTTGTCTCGCGGGTCCACCGCGTCTTCCTCGACGACCGCTCGTACGCGACCCGCCTCAGTTACCGGGAGTACGAGAACGGAAGCCTCGCGGGCCGGTACACCGAGCGGATCCGGGTGGAAAACGAGAACCACTACGCGAGCCGGGTGACGACGACCGGAACCCTAGAGGGCTCGCCGATGCGCATCGCCACTGCCGACACCTACGCCGACGGCTCGAGGCAGTACGTCCGGGCCAACGGCGACCGGTGGTCGCTGACCGTCCGCGACGGCGACCCCTTCCTGCCGCGGGTCCGCAACTACCTGGCCTGGAAGTTCTCGGTGAACGACACGGCGGTCGAGCGGACCCCGGCCGGCGTCCGGGTGCGCCTTGCCGGCGAGGCGTACGGGACGGACACACCCGTCACCGGGAGCGCGGTGGTCACCGACGAGGGGCTGGTCCGGTCGCTGCGCAGGAGCTACGAACTGGAGAACGGAACCCGCGTGGTCCTCACACTCAACACGACGAACGTGGGCGAGACGACCGTCGAGAGACCGGCGTGGGTGTCCTGACCCGAGCGCAGCCCCGGGGTGGTCAGTCGTCCGCGCTCGCGGGCTCGCTCCCCGGACGCTCGATGTCGCGGTCCCGCTTTTCGCCCTCGATGTCGTAGGGGTACGCGCCGGTGACACAGCCGAGACAGAGGTCCTCCCGGTCCGAACCGAGCGCTTCCGTGACCGCCTCCACGGGGAGATAGGAAAGCGAGTCGGCGCCGATCTGCTCGCCGATCTCCTCGACGGACCGGTCGGCCGCGATGAGTTCCTCACGGCTCGCCATGTCGATCCCAAGATAGCAGGGGGCGACGATCGGCGGGGAGCCGATCCGGACGTGGACCTCCTCGGCCCCGGCCTCCCGGAGGAGCTCGATGAGCTGTGTGGAGGTGGTCCCGCGGACGACCGAGTCGTCGATGAGCGTGACGGTCCGGCCCTCGACGGTGTCGCGGATGGGGTTGAGCTTCAGTCGCACCGCGCGCTCGCGCTCGTCCTGGGTGGGCATGATGAACGTCCGGCCGACGTAGCGATTTTTCATCAGCCCCTCGGCGAATTCGGTGTCGGCGCCGTCCTCCCCCGCAGCTTCGGCGTAGCCCGAGGCGAAGGAGCGCCCGGAGTCCGGCACTGGCATCACGACGTCGGTCTCGATGCCGGATTCCTCCCAGAGCTGTCGGCCGAGTTCGCGGCGTACCTCGTAGACGAGGTCGCCGTCCATCTGCGAGTCCGGCCGGGCGAAGTAGACGTGCTCGAAAAAGCAGTGCGCGGAGTGCTCGCGGTCGAACAGCTGGTAGCTGTCGAACCCGGAGCCGTCGGGGTGGAGCACGACCAGCTCGCCGGGCTCGACGTCCCGGACGAGGTCGCCGTCGAGCGTGTCGATCGCGGCCGACTCCGAGGCGATGACGTAACCATCCTCGAGCTCGCCCAGACAGAGCGGGCGGTTGCCCTGCGGGTCCCGGACGCCGAGGACGGTCTCGTCGTGCATGACCGTCAGCGAATAGGAGCCATGCAGGCGTCCCATCGTCGACTTGACCGCCCGCACCAGGTCCTGCTCCAGGAGGTTGCGGGCGAGTTCGTGGGCGATCACTTCGGTGTCGCCGTCGGAGGTGAAGGCGTGCCCCAGCGTGGCGAGTTCCTCGCGCAGCGAGTCCGTGTTGACGAGGTTACCGTTGTGTGCCAGCCCGAGCGAGCCGCTCTTGAACGAGACCGAGAAGGGCTGGGCACAGCAGGCACCCAGCCCGCCCTCCGTCGGGTAGCGGACGTGACCGATCCCGTTTGCGCCGTTGAGCGCGTCGATGTCCTCGGGGTCGAAGACGTCGCCGACCAGGCCCGTCTCGACGTGGTCGTGTTGCTGGAAGCCGTCGTGTGTGACGATCCCGGCGGCCTCCTGGCCGCGGTGCTGGAGGGCGTACAGCGAATAGTAGAGGGGGCGGGCGGCGTCGCGGTCGGCCAGGGAGATGCCGACCACGCCGCACTTCTCGTGCATTACTCTTTACTCTGCCACGCGTAGCCGCGCCGCTTTGCCGACTTGCCGAAGCCACACGACGAACAGACTCCCTTCTTGCTGTGGTAGGATTTCTCGCCACACCGTCGACACTTGACGTGTGTGGTGACGTTCTTCTTGCCCTGGCTCGGAGTGCCTGCGCCAGTCATGGGTTGATAGAGACGACGTTGTCGCCGCGTATAATCGTTGTGTTGTCCCCGTCCTCCACCACGAGGTTCATGTGCTGGTCGTACCCCGAGAGGACCCCATCGTACACCTCGCCGCCTTTCAGGTGGACGGTCACTGCTCCCCCGACCGACGCCTCCAGCACGTCCAGCGGCCGACTCCCGTTCTCGGTCATGCGTCTACAGGGCGCCGGTTCACACTTCAACGTACCGGCTCGAGCCGCCCCTGGCTGCCGACCCGCCGGTCGCCGTCGGGAGTGTTTGCGCCCCCGGCTCAGAGCTCGACCCCGAACTCCCCCTCGGCCCGGGCCGCGAAGGCTGCGAGCAGGTCCGCGGTCCGGTCCAGGTCCGCAAGGTCGAGCACCTCCACCGGCGTGTGCATGTAGCGGTTGGGCACCCCCAGATTCAGCGACGGGATCCCCCCCCGCGAGGTGTAGAAGGCGTCGGCGTCGGTGCCGGTCCGCGAGCCTGCGGCCGACAGCTGGACGTCGATCTCTTCGGCCTCGGCGGCCTCCCTGACGGCCGCGACGACTGCGGGGTGATTGGCGGCCCCGCGGCCGACGACCGGCCCCCCGCCGAGCTCGACCCCGCTGCCCTTGTCGGCGGGCGCGCCGGGGGTGTCGGTGGCGTGGGTGACGTCGGTCGCCACGACGGCGTCGGGCGCGAGGTCGAACCCGACCATCTTCGCGCCCTGCAGCCCGAGCTCTTCCTGGACCGTCGAGACCGCGTAGACCGTCGCGTCGGGCTCCTGCCGTGCGGCACGGCGCAGTCCCTCGGCGGCCGCCCACGTCCCGACCCGGTTGTCGAGCCCGCGGGCCGCCACCCGGCCGTTCTCCAGGTCGGCAACGGTCTGGCGGAAGGTGACGGGGTCCCCGCGCTCGACCAGCTCCTCGGCCTCCGCGGCGTCTTCCGCGCCGACGTCGACGTACTGCTCGCCGATGTCCTCGACGGACTCGTCCTCGGGGTCCCGGAGGTGGATCGCGGTCTGCCCGACGACGCCCGCGACGGGCCCGTCGTCGGTGTGGACCTGGACGTGCTGGCCCTTGGTGACGGTCCGGTCGGAGCCCCCCACCGCGGTCAGCCTGAGCATGCCGTCCTCGGTGACGTCGCGGACGAGAAAGCCGATCTCGTCGCCGTGGCCCGCCAGCGCGACTTCCGGGTCGCCGCCCTCCAGCACCGCGACGGCGTTGCCGTAGTCGTCGGTACGGACCTCGTCGGCGAAGCTCTCGACGTAGTCCACCCAGACCCG
>Ga0207714_1002147_pt1 | contig 12148 bp, 17 predicted proteins | sample PonA232FremontCA_2_FD_187270 | JGI IMG/M metagenome (GOLD analysis project Ga0207714, IMG submission 187270) | Marine sediment microbial community from Fremont, CA, USA - Pond A23 Sediment 2 (SPAdes) | ecosystem: Environmental > Aquatic > Marine > Unclassified | place: USA: Fremont, California... | reverse complement strand
CGACTTTGAGGATGAGTGGCTGTTCAGGATGGAATGGATCGACCACGTCGACCTCATCGTCCAGATGCTCACCAACTCGGAGGCGACGGTTCTGGATGCCGTGGGCCACGGGACAGCCTGGAAACTCCGCGTGCTGTATCCGCGCCGGTCGCTGTTCTCCCAGACCCACGACTTCTGTGAGGAGCACAACCTCGCGTTCGAGGTGTCGTCGATACGGGAACTCGACGAGGACCCGGCGGGCCGCTACGGGCTCACGTCCGCCCAGTACGAGATTCTCGCCGAGGCATCCGAACACGGCTACTTCAAGGTGCCCCGGGAAGTGAGTTTGGCGGAGCTGGCCGACAAGTTAGGCATCACACACCAGGCGGCCTCCGAGCGGCTCAGACGCGCGACCGACGCCCTCGTCGAGGACGTGCTGTTCGTCGACTTCGACTGACGGCGCGGGCCGTGGCGTCGCCGTGATGACACCCGGGACGAACGCCGCCGCGGCACAGCGACTCGCGGACCGCTTGATCGCGGACCGTCCGTGGTCGAAGACCGGATCGACCGTCGTGGACGGCGACAACGAGGACGCGGAGTTGGTCTTTCATCTGTATCTCGATACCGACTAAACGAGGAGGGCGGCGGCACCGATGCCGACGAGCGCGCCGAGGAGGTTCGCGCTGGCGTACCAGACGGCGAGACGACGCTCGTCCATCTCCCACAGTCGAACGGTGTCGACCGAGAAAGAGGAGAAGGTCGTGTACGACCCGCACGCGCCGGTGCCGACGAACAGGAGGACGTCCTCGCTGGCGCCGAGGAAGGTCACGAGCGCGAGGACGAACGATCCGACGACGTTGACCGTGAACGTCCCGTAGGGGAACGGCCGGTCGCCGGCGACGTCGCCGACGTAGCGGCCGGTCGCGAACCGGAGGACGGCACCGAGAGCGGCGCCGGCACCGACGAGATACGCGGGGTTGACCATCAGTCACCACCTCCGAGCGTCCCCGCTATACCCCGGCCGGCGAGGACGGCGGCGAAGCCGGCGGCGTAACTCGCCACGACGTATCCGAGGCCGACGGCCGGTGCCGACTGGACGGCTTCCAGTGCGAACGTGCTGTACGTGGTAAACGAGGAGAGGAAGCCGGTGCCGAGGACGACACCCGTCTCCTCGCTGAGCACGCCGTGGAGTTCGGCCTCGTAGACCAGAACACCGAGTGCGAGACAGCCGAGGACGTTCGCCGCGAACGTGCCGGCGAGGCCGGGAAGGGCGAGCGAGAAGGCGTGCCGGAGGGTCGCCCCGGCGAAGCCACCGACGGCGACGAGGGCGACGAGTTCGAGCGTCCGAAGTCGCGACGCCGTCGTCCGCTCCATGACGACCCGAACTGTGGCGCGGTCCGTATTAATCGTCCCCGTGCAAAAATGTAGTTTGTACTGAAATTCAGGATAGTTAATTATAAGTAAATTATAAGTCTTGGTTCGTCGTTTGTAGACGCGTCATGTTACCAACTAGCGTAGGCCACGACAGCCATCGGCCACCGTGGGGCGAACCATGACCCTGTACGGGGTCCTCGGGATGGGGCTGCTGTTCGTCGGGGGCGTCCTCTTCGTCAACGGAATGTGGCTCCTGGGCTACGGAACGAACAGGGACGTCGCCATCTTCAACTTCCTCGTGGGGGCGATCACGTTTCTCATCGTCCTCTGGTGGGCCTTCGGCGGCGACGCCTCGGAGGGAACCGCGTTCAACGCCGCCGGGACGATGCTGTTTTCGTTCACTTATCTTTGGATCGGGGCGAACGCCATTCGCGGCGTCGACGACCAGCGTTCGTTCGGCTGGTACTGTGGGTTCGTCGCCGTCACCGCACTCCCGACGGCGTATCTCGTCTTCCTCAGCGGCGATCTGGGGCTGACCGGTCTGTGGCTCCTGTGGGCGGTGCTTTGGGCCGCGTTCTTCGTCCTGTTGGCGCTCGAACGCGACGACCTCATCAACCCGGTCGGCTCGTTTACCGCCATCACCGGCGCCCTCACCGCCATCGGCGGCTACCTGATGGCTGCCGGCTTCTGGCCGTGGGCCTGACCGTTACCCAGCGAGTCGTTTGGTTCGCTTCACAGTCGGCTGAATACAGAAACGTGTCAGTCTGATTTGTTACAATAGTATTAAGTATATTTGAGAAACATATTTTCGTGGACTGGTATCAATGCCCGAAGTAAAATTCGAAGTCGACGTCGACAGTCCGCCGGACGAACAGCCAGGGGCGAACCCGTTCAATCGATGGCATCCGGATATTCCGGCAGTCGTCGACGTCGAACCCGGCGAGTCCGTCCGGCTCGAAGCGCTGGACTGGACCGGCGGGCAGATCACCGACAACGACGACCCGAACGAGGTCAGGGACGTCGACCTCTCGCAGGTCCACTACCTCGCAGGGCCGGTACACGTGGAGGGGGCGGAGCCAGGTGACCTCCTGAAAGTCGAATTCCTCGACATGGGGCCGCTCAACGAACGCTCGGAGTTCGGGTTCACCGGCACCTTCTCACAGAAGAACGGCGGCGGCTTCCTCACCGACCACTTCCCGCACGCCGCGAAGTCCATCTGGCATCTGGACGGCTACACCGTCTCCTCGCGACACGTTCCGGACGTGCGCTACGAGGGGAAGATTCACCCCGGACTCGCGGGCTGTGCGCCCAGTCAGGAACTCTTAGACGAGTGGAACGCCCGCGAGCAGGAGCTCATCGACAAGTTCGAGGAGGATCCCGAGTCCATCCCCAACCACCCGACTGCGGAGAAGGAACCGGGCGTCGCGAACCCGCCGACGACCGAGGGCGCCCAGATGGGGGAGATGGACCCCGACGAGGCCGAGGAAGCCGCGACGGAGGCGGCCCGAACCGTCCCCCCACGCGAACACGGCGGCAACCACGACATCAAGGACCTCTCCATCGGGTCGACCGTCTACTTCCCCGTCTACGTCGACGGCGCCAAGTTCGGCGTCGGTGACTTCCACGCCTCACAGGGCGACGGCGAGGTCACCTTCTGCGGCGCCATCGAGATGGCCGCCTACATCGATCTCAAATTCGAGGTGGTCAAAAACGGGATGGAAGACCACGGCGTCACCCACCCCATCTTCGAACCCGGCCACCGCGGCCCCAACTTCGAGGACTACGTCACCTTCTGTGGCTACTCCGTCACTGAGGACGGCGAGCAGAAGTACATCGACTCCCACACCGCCTACCGGCGGGCGTGTCTGCAGGCCATCGACTACCTCAAGCAGTTCGGCTACACGGGCCAACAGGCGCTGCACATCCTCGGGACCGTGCCGATCGAAGGCCGCCAGAGCGGCGTCGTCGACGTGCCAAACGCCTGCTCGACGCTCGCGCTCCCGACCGGGGCCTTCGAGTTCGACATCTCGCCCGGGAGCCTGGGGAACGCGCGGGACCGCGGTGACCTCGTCGTCACCGACCGGCCGCTCGAATAGCGGTCCGGGCCGCCCGTCGGTCACGCCAGCCACGGGTCTCGACGGTGAAAGCGAGAGGGAGAGGGATCGTCCGGGGAACCGGGGTTTAGCTGGTTTTCTCGGTTTCGGCGGTCGACGTCTCCGTCGTCTCCGTCGTCGACGGCTCGGACGAGGACTCCTCCGCGCCCTCCTGCAGTTCCTCCTCGATCTCTTCGCGTCCGCGCTTGAACTCACCCATGGCCTGCCCGGTCGAGCGGGCCAGCTTCGGGATCTTGTTCGCCCCGAACAGCAAGACGAGGACGAAGAGGACGATGAGCAACTCCGGCCCACCGGGCAACCCGGGGAACAGTGGAACGATTGGGTCGTACATCACTACCTCCTGCTAGCCTGTTCGCAATTATAGGCTTTTTGCTGTTCGCGACGCCGCAGAACGTCGCCGTCGGTGCCGGCCGTCGCGAGTCGGCCCACGTGCGATCCGGATGCAAACGGTGCCAAACGCTCCGGTATCAACAAGCGTAAGACCGTTCTCCCTCGTACGACGCCCATGGTCGACATCGGCGACGACGCCCCGGATTTCACCGTGCCGCTCGCGAACGGCGACGTGGAGCCGTTCACGCTCTCGGGCCGCCTCAGCGAGGCACCCATCGTCCTCGCCTTCTTTCCGGCGGCGTTCACCAACACCTGCACGACCGAGATGTGTACGTTTCGGGATCAGTTGGCGAACTTCGAGGACGTCGGCGGAACGGTGTACGGCATCAGCGTCGACCTGCCGTACACGCTCAACGAGTTCCGCGAGCAGAACGACCTGAACTTCGGCCTCCTCAGCGACGAGCGGCGCGAACTGATCGAGGCGTACGACGTGGTCGACCGCTGGGAGCCACGCGACATCCGCGTCGCCAAGCGAGCCGTCTTCGTCGTCGACAGCGACGGGACGATCACGTTCACGTGGGTCGGCGACAATCCCAAGCAGGAACCGGACTACGAGGCGGTGCGCGAGGCGGCGGCCGAGGCGTCCACGTAGGCCAGCGATCTTTTTCCCACGGCCGGCGAAGACCTTCGTATGACCAGTGACGACGCGGACGGCCGCAAGTACGACCCCGACGCCGACCACCCGTTCCCCGACGAGAAACTGAACGAGGTTCTGCCAGTGCTTCTCGACGACCCCGAGGTGACGACGTATCTGGAGGCCCAGAACGTCAACGCTGTCGCCCGGAAGGGGTACAACGACCACGGGTCGAAACACATCAGCATCGTCCGGAACCGAGCGCTTCGCCTGTACGAACTCCTGAAACGCGCCGACGTACCGTTCAACGGCGCGAGCGATCAGAGTCTCGACGAGGGCGACGAATCGGTCATCGTCGCGCTCGCGGCCACCCTCCACGACGTGGGCCACGTCGTTCACCGCGACGGGCACGCCTACTACTCCATCCCGCTCGCCGCCGACATCCTCGACCGCCTCCTCCCGCAGTGGTACGACACGGACGACGCGGTCCGGGTGAAAGCCGAGACGCTCCACGCTATCCTCTGTCACCACACGGAGGAGGACCCACTGACCCGCGAGGCGGGCGTCATCCGCGTCGCCGACGCCCTCGACATGGAGCGCGGGCGCTCGCGCATCCCCTACGAGAAGGGCGGTCGCGGGATCAACACCCTGTCGAGTCAGGCGATTCGGGACGTGACGCTGGAGGAAAGCGACGACAGACCGGTGCTCGTCGAAATCGAGATGGTGAACGCCGCCGGCGTCTACCAGGTCGACAACCTGCTGAAGGCAAAACTGCGGGATTCGACGCTCGAAGAGTACGTCCGCATCGTCGCCATCAACACGAAAGAGGAGAGCGGGCTGGTCGAACGGATCGAACTTTAGTCATCGACGACGGTTTCGGCCGTGACGCCGCTGACGTCGAGCGAGCCACCAAGCGTGCGGTTCGGGTAGGGGATGTTGATATCCTCCGCGTCGAAGCGCTCTTTCACCGCGGTGACGTACTCGCCGCGTGTCTTGACGAAGTCCGAACGACTCGGATCGTCGATCCAGACACGCGATTTGAGCACGATGGAGGAGTCGCCGAGTTCGGTCAGCCGGACCGAGGGCGCGGGATCCTCGAGGATGTCCGGGTGGGCGTGGGCCTCCTCGAGGATGATCTCGTTTGCCCGTTCGATGTCGTCGTCGTAGCCGATGCCGAAGGGAACCTGTAGTCGGAGCTGACCCTTGGCGACGGGGTTCTTGATCACGCCGTCGGTGAGGTCCGAGTTGGGGACGGTGAGAAGTTCGTTGTCGAAGGTACGCACCCGCGTCACGCGGAAGCTGATGTCCTCGACGATACCGGAGTTGCCGTCCCATTCGATCCAGTCGCCGATACGGAACGGCTTGTCGGTGAAAATGAAGATGCCGGCGACGAAGTTGGCGATGACGTTCTGCATGGCGAAGCCGATGGCGAGCGTCGCCGCGGCGGCGACCGTCGCCAGCGACTGCAGGAAACTGCCGTAGCCCGCGAAGCCGAACGCGACGGCGATGCCGACGAAGACGACGATCGCCAGCATGAGCTTTCGGAGCGGCCGCCTGGCGTGTACCTCCAGCCCCCGGGCGTCCATCACGCGGTCGACGAGTGGGATGATCACCGTCCGGCCGATCAGGTAGACGATCAGCAGGGCGACGACGAAGGCGATGGCCGAGCCCACCGTCTCGGCGTACGGCACGTTGTTGTTCGCGAGGAATCGAGCGATGGCACCGCCACCGCCGCCCACGGTTTCGCCACCGGTCTGCAGCACGACCGGCCTCATCGATAGAGTACCGCGGTGTTGCCGCGCGTCTCGACGACGTCGGCGTCGACGTGGTCGGCCAAGTCGGCCGCCAGCGTCTCCACGTCGGCTCCCCCACGAGCCGCCCGCAGGAACTTCACTTTCACCAGCTCTCGATCCCCCAACTGGTCGTCGAGTTCGTCGACGACGGCCCCGACCCCGCTCTTGCCGACCCAGACCGTCACGTCGAGGTCGTGGGCCCGCTTGCGCAGCGCTTGCGTATCCATACACCGCAACTGAACCCGAATCGGTTTGAAACTTTATAATAAGGTCGGCACTGCCTCGTCGGCTGGCGACGGGAGATCAGTCGTAAGGGTACCGCGCCGTCGCGCCGCAGTCACAGCGGACGACGACGTGACCGCTCTGGAGGCGGACGCGGGCGTTCCGGCCGGGAACGAGATACGCGTCGCAGGCGTCGCAGGTGAACCGCCGGAAGGTTCGCGGGAGAGTGAGCCGGTTTCGCTCGGCGATGCGGCGGGCGAGGCGGACGTACCCCCGAGCGCGTTCCTCGTTGCCCTCCCTGACTGCTGCGCGGGCGAGGGCTTCGAGGCGGTCGACGCGCTCTTCGGGGATGCCCATGGTCGAAGCGGGCTGCGGGGTGGCAAAGGCCTTGCGACACCGCGTCGCAGCGGACGCCGTGACCGGCGTCGAGGCGGGGTGACTTTCGGTAGCGTCAAGGGAACCAGGGATGAATCGCCGCCCGTGCGGGTGTTGAACTACCTCGAACTGGAACGGCAACTGGAGCGAAGCGGCATCGGCACCGCCGCCGCCCAGCAACGCGCCGCGCTAGCGACGACGGACGTCACCGTCGTCACGTCGCCGTGGACGGGCGGGTCGCCGGCCGGCGCCCTCGACGGCCTCCTCCGGAGTCGCGGCGCCGTCCGTGATTACGACGTGGCCCACTGCAACGTGATCGGTCCGGGGTCGGTCGCCGTCGCCCGCCACGCCAAGCGGACGGGGCGGCCACTCGTCCTCCACGCCCACGTCACCGCCGAGGACTTCGCCGAGAGCTTCCGCGGCTCCACCCACCTCGCTGGCCCGCTCCGCCGGTACCTCCGCTGGTTCTACTCGCAGGCCGACCTCGTGCTCTGTCCGAGCGCGTACACGAAGCGCACCCTCGAATCATACCCCGTCGACGCCCCGATCCGACCGATCACCAACGGCGTCGACACCGACTCACTAGCCGGCTTCGAGGCCCTGCGCGAGGAGTACCGCGAGCGGTTCGACCTCGACGGACTGGTGGTCTTCTCAGTCGGCAACGTCTTCGAGCGCAAGGGGCTGACCACGTTCTGTCGACTCGCCCAGGACACCGACTACGAGTTCGCGTGGTTCGGCCCCTACGACACGGGACCCCAGGCCTCCGAGGCGGTGCGCCGGTGGACGACGACCCCCCCGGAGAACGTCACCTTCACTGGCTGGGTCGACGACAAGCGGGGCGCCTTCGCCGCCGGCGACGTCTACTGTTTCCCCACCAAGGCCGAGAATCAGGGCATCGCGGTGTTGGAGGCGATGGCCTGCGGGAAGCCCGTCGTCTTGCGTGACATCCCCGTCTTCGAGGAGTTCTACACCGACGGCCACGACTGCCTGAAATGCAGGACACGAGCGGCATTCCGCGACGCGCTGGATCGGCTGGCCGCCGACCCGGACCTCCGCCGGCGTCTCGGCGAGAACGCGCGGGAGACGGCGAGCGAACACTCGCTTTCGCGGGTCGGGGAGAAACTGGTCGACGCCTACACCGAAGTCACAAGCGATTAACCCCTCCTCGTCGAATCGCCGGCAATGCGTTCGGTCGCCGTCTTCACCGACACCTATCTCCCCACGGTCAACGGGGTCACCTACACGGTCAAGGCCTGGCGCGACTGCTGGGCCAACCGCGGCGGCCGGATGGACGTGGTCTACCCCCGCACCGACGGCTACGCCGCCCGCGCCGGCGAGTACCCCGTTCGAAGCCTCCCGTTTCCCTTCTACTCGGGCTTTCGACTCGGGACGCCGTGGATTCCCCGCCGGGTACGGGACGCCGAGGTGGTCCACGCCCACACGCCCTTCGCCGTCGGCCTCGCGGGCCTCCGACTGGCCCGGCGGGCGGATCGGCCCTTCGTCGCCTCGTACCACACCCCCACGGCGGAGTACGCCGACTACGTGGCGCCGAGCGACGGGGTCGAACGCCTCGTCGAGTGCGCGAGCGAGCGCTACGAGAGGTGGTTTCTCGACCACGCGGACGCGGTGCTCGCGCCGAGCGAGGCGACGGCCGAGCACCTCGACGACGTGGGTGTCGAGACGCCCGTGACCGTCATCCCGAACGGCATCGACACCGAGCGGTTCCGCCCCGTCGACGCCGCGGCGTTCCGATCACGACACGGCCTCGACGACGCCGAGACGCTGATCGGCTACACCGGCCGTCACGGCTACGAGAAGCGCCTCGCTGACGTCGTCGACGCCGCGGCGACGCTCGACGCGACGGTCGTCTTCGGCGGCGACGGCCCGGCGCACGACGAACTCGAAGCGCGTGCGGCCGACCGCGGCGTCGACGCCCGATTTCTCGGCTTCCTCGACCGCGAGGAACTCCCCGCGTTCTACAGCGCACTCGACGCCTTCGTCTTCCCGAGCCCCATCGAGACGCAGGGACTGGTCGCGCTGGAGGCCAACGCGTGCGGGACACCGGTCGTCGGTGCGAACGACGGCGCTCTCGCCGACACCGTCGAGGACGGCGTCACTGGCTATCACTTCGAGACGGGCGACGTCGACTCCCTCCGGGCGTCGATTCGGCGGACGCTGGACGAACGCGACGCGCTCCGGGAGACGTGTCTGGAGGTGCGGGAGCGACACGGGGTCGACCACGCGGTCGACCGCCTCGCTGACGTGTACGAACGGGTGAGCTAACGCGGGGAGACTGCGGCCGTCAGTCGTCCTCGATGGCCTGGGCGATCCGCTGGAGCTGCCGCGTCACGTCACGAACCTCGTCGCGGAGCTGTCGGACCTCGCGGACGAGCTCCTCGTTGCCGACGGACTCCTCCTCACCGCGGCCGCCACCGCCACCGCCACCCATTCCGGGCGGGCCGCCACCGCCACCCATTCCGGGCGGGCCGCCGCCCATACCGCCCGGACCGCCGCCGCCCATCATGCCGCTCATCATCTGGGCGAAGGGGTTGCCGCCCTCGCCGCCACCCATCATCTCCTCGGGGTCGGGGCGCTCGCCCTCCTCGCGCTCCTCGGCGCGTCGTTCGCGAATCTCCTCGACGCGCTCGCGGAAGGATTTCTCTTCCTCGCCGCCCTCGCCGCCCTCGCTCTCCTCGCTACCCTCTGCCGGAGCGTCGTCGCCGGTCTCGTCGTCTGCCATGGAACCCGGTTCGCGAGCCACGCCGAAAAGGGTTGTCGTCTCCCGACTCCGGTGGCAGGACGTGCCGCCACCGGCGGCGACGGATCGAACGCGTACGTTTTTTACTGATGGATCCAGTGCCGTATGGTATGGCTACACGTGGACAACACGACGCCGGCCCGACCCTCCCCGACGTCGTGCCGTTCGATCCCCCCGCCCTGACCCGACTGAGCTGGGAACTCGGCTCCCGCGTAATCGACGACGAGGCGTCCGCCCGAGTGGGTCGGTGGGAGCGCGTCGGGTCGTCGTGGTCGCTGTCGGTGTTTCGGGTGACGAACGAGACGACCGTCGTGCGGGTCCGGACGCCCATCGGACGGCAACGCTTCTACGGGGCGGCGTGGATGGACCTCGAAGACGACCTCCCGGACCTCGACGCGGCGCCGTCCTGGGAACGGAGCGCCTGAACGGCGACTGCCCCTCATACTGTCGGCTGTAAGTCAATCAAGACATTCGCCACCCGAGGTAGCGGATGAGTTGAAACGGGTACAGCAACAGTATCAGCCGAACGCGCCCAGACTCGACTGGAGCCGCCGGTCCGTGCCGCCCTCGTCCACCTCGTAGCCCACTAGGTCACGCAGATCGACCGCGTAGGTACTCCCACCCCGATCGAGCACGAGCAGTCGGCCCTTCGTCCCACGGACCTGCCCAGTCGCCAGCGTCTCGGCGACCGGCCGCTCCGTGCAGTCGAGGCCGTAGTCGAAGTCGAACGTCTCGGTGGGATCGAAGTCGTCGAGAAGCGCCCGCCACGCCGCGTCGTCGACGGCGCGGCCGAGGCTCGCACGCTTCGCGAGAGTCCGGACGCGGTCGGGGATCTCGGCCGCCAGTTCGGCCTCGATTTCGCGGGCGATCCGACCATTCTCGACGGTGCGGATATGCGCACCGCGGTCCGCCCCCTGCTCGCGGAGGCGGGTCTCCAGCCGGTACACCTTCGTGACGCCCACTTTGAACGTATCCGGGGCGAAGGCGGCGAGGTAGAGGGCGTGATCGTCGAAACAGTCCATCTCGTCTTTGAGACAGGTGCCCGTGCATCGGGCACAGACCCACGTCGAGGTGTGGTCGGGACAGTGGGGCGTTCCGTCGGCGTCGCAGGGACGGTGGCCGTCGTCGACGACGACGCCGGCGCAGTGGCGGTCGCCGAGGCGATAGGAGAGTTCGGTCCCCGGATCGAGGGGGACGTAGTCGACGGCCGCGGTCGGGCGGTGGTCCTCGGCGTCGGTGGCCCCGTCGCTCACCAGGAGGCCGCCCTCACCCGTCTCGTAGCCGACGATCTGCACGGTGTCGCCTTGGAGACGCGGCCTAAAGGCCTATCCGATTTCGCCGATCAACTGCCGGGCGGCGCGGCGGACGGCGTCGTCGCTCGACTCCGGCGGCTCCCAGCCCAGTGCCGAGAGCTTCTCGACGGAGAGGCGCATCTTCGGCACGTCGCCCGTCCACCCGCGGTTCCCGCCGGTGTACGCGTACTCCGGATCGAGCCCCATCTCCCCGCTCACGATGTCGGCGATACGGTTGACCGAGGTGGTCGTCCGCGAACCGAGGTTGTAGGTGTTGAGCGGCGCGTCCGCGTGCTCGACGACGTGGCAGATGGCGTCGACGCAGTCCTCGACGTGGAGGTACGACTTCTCCTGCCGGCCGTCACCGAGGATCGTCAGTCGCTCGGGGTCGTCGCGGAGCTTCTCGACGAAATCGGGGATCACGTTGCCGCGCTGTCCCGGCCCGGCGATGTTGGCGAAGCGGAACGTCCACGCCTGTAGGTCGTAGGAGTGTGCGTACGTGGAGACGAGTCCCTCGTCGGCGAGTTTGCTCGCGCCGTACTCGCTGATAGGTTCGAGAGGGGCGTAGTCCTCGGGCGTCGGGCGCGGCGCCTCGCCGTAGACGGTCGAGGAGGAGGTGAACGCGACGCCGTCGACGCCGACCTCCTCTGCCCGCTGGAGGACGGTGTAGGTCATCGCGGTGTTCTCCTCGAACATCCGCCGGGGGTCGGCGTGGTTCGTGTCGGTGTAGGCGGCGAGGTGGAAGACGAGGTCGGTGCCGTCGGTGACGGCGTCGGCCACGTCGTCGGGGTCTGTCACGTCTGCGACGACGAGCTCCGCGCCCTCGGGGACGCGGTCGGCCGCTCCTTTCGACAGGTCGTCGGCGACGATCACCTCGTTGTCCGGGGCGAGGCGGTCGGCGAGGTGCGACCCGATGAGGCCCGCACCGCCGGTGATCACGACCCGCCGGTCGGTGGGTTGCATATCGGGGCATGCTCCCGGACCGCGCAAGTGCCTTCCGGTCGGGTCCGAAAGCCGTTACCCCCTCCGTCACCTCCGCACGTCCATGCAAGACAGTCCGGAGGTCGTCGTGTTGCGTCTGGGCCATCGCCCCGGCCGCGACGACCGGATGACGACACACGTCGCCCTGACGGCGCGGGCGCTCGGCGCCGACCGGGCCGTCCTCGTCGGCGAGGCTACGCAGGCCCGGGAGACGGTCGCCGACATCACCGACCGCTTCGGCGGGCCGTTCGAGGTGACCGTGACCGACTCGTATCGACCCCTCCTCCGGGACTGGG
>Ga0207714_1002145_pt1 | contig 12175 bp, 7 predicted proteins | sample PonA232FremontCA_2_FD_187270 | JGI IMG/M metagenome (GOLD analysis project Ga0207714, IMG submission 187270) | Marine sediment microbial community from Fremont, CA, USA - Pond A23 Sediment 2 (SPAdes) | ecosystem: Environmental > Aquatic > Marine > Unclassified | place: USA: Fremont, California... | reverse complement strand
CTTGCGCCCGAAGTAGATCGCAAACCCGGTGACGGCCGGCACGATGAGGAAGATGATGAGGCTGAGGCGCCAGTTGAGCACCACCATGAGCGCCACCGAGCCCACCAGCGAGAGCGACTGGGTCAGGAAATTGGGGAGGGCGTCCTTCACCGCGCTCCGCACCGAGCCCACGTCGTTGGTGAGGCGCGAGGTGAGGTCTCCCGTCCGGTGGTCGGTGAAGAACCGCAGGCTCTGCCGGTGGAGGTGTTGGTAGACCTTCTTGCGCAGGTCCGCGACCACGCGCTCGCCGGTCCAGCCCAGCAGGTACTTGCCCCCGAAGGCCGCCGCGGAGCGGGCCAGGAAGAGGCCGATGAGCACCAGGGTAAGGAGATCGAGCAGGGCCCGGTTTTCCTCCTGGAACACCGCGTCCACCAGCTCGCGCAGCCCCAGGGGCACGACGAGCGCCACCGCCGCCCCTACCACAGTGAGCACCACGGCCCCCACGAGGCGGACCCGGTAGGGCCACCCGAGCCGAAGGATGCGCCGGAGGGACGTCCACAGCCGCTCGGGGCGGAGCGACGATTCTTCGGACGTGGAATTGGACTCCGGCATAGGCGATGCGGGTAGGTGGGATTGCGATCGTGTATGCTAGCTTGGGTAAGTCAACCTCTTCTGCGACGGCAGGGATTCGCGGGGGGCGTTCTCGTTTGGGAAAAAGACGCCAAACCGGGTGCGCGGCGCGGCGAACAGGGGCCAGGTCGTCGCGCCGGCCCGGCTCCTCCCCACAGATTTTCTTTCAACCCCGCATCGACCACGGACCCGGGCGCAACAACCACAGGGCGTGCGTGTGAAAGGGGCAGACTCGTCTCTTCCACCCACCGCCGTCTCGCCCATGCGCTTCTCTACACCGTCTCTTCTGCTTCTCCTGTCGGTCGGGGTCCTCGGGGCCTGTGGCACCGCCGGCGGTGCCCTGTTCGACGACGGCCGCGAGTCGTACGTCCAGGAAAACGCGCTGTCGGGCAAAGACAGTGTGCACGTGATGGAGGGCCGCATCTACCGCGGCATGCCGATCGACCACGCACTGGCGGCCCTGGGCCCGCCCGCCGGCCAAGATACCACGACGGCAGACGGCGAGCAGCGCATCGAGTACATGTACCGGTCCCGCCCCAACGCCTTCGACCCCGGCAACGTCCCCCGGGCGTACGTCTACGCGGAAGAGCAGACGGTGACCGACTGGGCGAACCTCGACAAGATTCCGCGCTTCGATGCGTACTACGAGGGCGGGATGTGACGCGACGATCGGTCCGGCCCCTTCGCCCGACGACGCCGAACGCGTCCAGAGACAGTCCCGGCCCCCGGCGAATGCGCGTAAGGGCTCATTTTCCTCGCGTGCCCCCCACAGAGGACCCTGCCGGCCTGCTTTCCCACCGATAAAGCCTCTCCCACTTTTCATTCCTCAATAATGAGCATCACACCTCAAGAATGAGCGTTACAATTCGCGATGTCGCCGAGGAAGCCAGCGTGTCGGCGACCACCGTGTCACGGGTCTTCAACCACGACCACCTCGTCAATAGCGAGACGCGGGAGCATGTGCTGGAGGTGGCTCAGCGCATGGGCTATGCCCCCGACGCCACCGCCCGAAGTCTCAGCAGCGGCCGCACACACTCCATCGGGGTCATCCTGCCCGCTCCTCACGGGGAGTTCTTCTCAGAGTTGATCCGAGGACTCGACGATGCCGCGCAGGCGGCCGATCACTTTCTGCTGATCGCGAGTTCGCACTACAACCCGGACGAAGGCAAGTCGGCCCTGGAATCGCTGGCCGGACGGGTAGATGGGCTCGTAATGATGACGCCCCGGACGCACCCCGATCCGCTGACGGAAGGCATGGACCTCCCGGTGGTCTTCGTGAACAGCGAGCTTCGCGGGGACGCCTTCGACCTGTACCGCATGGAAAACCGCGAGGGGGCTGCGCACGCGGTGCATCACCTGATCGAGGCGGGCCATTCTCGGATTGCGACCATCACCGGGCCGCCCGGGAGCTACGACGTGGAGCGGCGGATGGAGGGCTATCGCAACGCCATGGACGAGCACGGGCTCGCTGAGGGCCCAATCATCGAAGGCGACTTCACGCAGAAAAGCGGCTACGAGGCCGGGAAGGAGCTTCTCGACTTTGAGGAGCCACCGGACGCGGTCTTTGCCTGCAACGACTACATGGCGATTGGGGCCATGCTGGCCTTCCAAGAGTCTGGGCTCCACGTGCCCGGCGACATCGCGGTCGCCGGGTTCGACGACATCACGAGTGCCCGCTACGCCAACCCGCCGCTCACGACGGTGCGGATCCCGGTGTACGAGCTGGGCCGCCGGGCCGGGGAGCGACTGCTCCAGCGGATCCAGTCCAGTTGCCCGCCGGATCCTGAGACCTTTCACGTCTCCCACGAGCTGAAAGTGCGCGATAGCACGAACCCACGGGACCCGTGACGAGTCTGTGGGATCGCCGCGTCCCGATTGATCCCGGGCGGGCCGGAAAGATGACCTCTCTCGCGTCTTGGACGCCGGAGGGGCCCGTATCGACTCCGTCGTCTGACAGTTGCCCACATACGGCCCCAGTGCCCCATGCGATCTGGCTCGTTCGGCATCCTTGACTGGGTCGCAGTTGCGGGGTACGTCCTCGTCATCCTGGGCATTGGGTTTTGGGGGACGCGCCGGTCCGACACGAGCGACGACTACTTTCTCGCGGGACGCTCCATTTCCTGGCCCCTCACGGGCCTTTCGCTGTTTGCCACCAACATGTCGGGCAGCACCCTGGTGGGCCTGATTGGGGGCGCGTACCAGATGGGGCTCGTGATTTACAACTATGAGTGGACGGCGGTCGTCGCCCTCCTCGTCCTCATCCTCTTCTTTCTTCCCGTCTACCGCCGGCTCGGCATTACGACGGCCCCCGCGTTTTTGGAGCATCGCTTCGACACGCGCACCCGGCGGTATTTCTCGGCCCTCGCCCTCACCGGAAATGTCTTCATCGACATGGCCGGCACCCTCTACGCCGGGGCCATCGTGATGCGGGTCGTGCTCCCTACGCTGTCGCTAGAGGTGTGCGTGGGGTTGCTCGCCCTCCTGGCGGGCGTGTACGCCATCGCCGGGGGGCTTCGCGCCGCCGTCTACACCGACGTGCTTCAGGGCGTTCTCCTGCTCGCGGGCACGGCCTGCGTGTCGGCGGCAGCGTACTGGCAGGTGGGCGGGTGGGCGGCGGTTGAGAGCGCCACCGCCCCGTCCATGCGCCGCCTCATCCTCCCGGCCACCAGCGAGGTCCTCCCGTGGCCCGGCCTCTGCACGGGCCTACTGCTGCTGGGCGTGTACTACTGGTGCATCAATCAGGTCATGGTGCAGCGCACGCTGGCCGCCCGCTCGCTGGACGATGCCCGAAAAGGGGCGCTCCTTGCCGGGGCACTCAAACTCCCGGTCCTGTTCCTGATGGTGATGCCCGGCCTCTTCGCCCTGGTCCTCTCCCCCAACCTGCAGAACCCCGACCTCGTCTTCCCGATGCTCGCGTTTGATCTGCTCCCCGGCGGCCTCCGCGGCCTCATCCTGGTTGCGTTTGTCGCGGCCGTCATGTCCTCCGTCGACTCTGTGCTAAACTCCGCGTCGGCCCTCCTCACGATGGACTTCTACGCGGCGCTGCGCCCGGAGGCCTCGGAGCGCCGCCTCGTGCTCGTCGGGCGCATCGTCGCCGCCGCAGTTCTGGTCCTCGGCGCCACGATTGCGCCACAAATTGCGCAGTTCTCGTCGCTGTGGACGTACCTGCAGTCCGCGCTCTCGTACCTCACCCCTCCCATCGTCGCCGTCTTCCTCGGTGGACTCTTCGTCCGTCGCGTAAACCGCTACGCCGCGTTTGCCACCCTCGTGGCCGGCAGTCTGCTGGCGCTGACGTTCCTTCTTGTTGATCCCGGCCTGCACTTCCTCTACGTGGCGGGCCTTCTCTTCGTGGCGAGCCTGGTCGTGATGGGGGGCGTCAGCTACGCCACCGCCACGTGGACGGGGGCAGCCCCCGACGCGGCGGTCATGTGGCGACGGAGCGACGCAGACGTCCGCCCCAAAACGGCGACGGCCGCCGTCCTCCTGCTGACCGCCATCGCCGTGACCGTCGGGGTGCTGTGGTAGCCCCTACGGCCACGGAACGGGCACCGCGACTGAACGGGCCACCCCTGAAGGGGTCGGGCCCAACGCCCCGGACGGGCAGTTTCAAACGGCGCTCAGCCCGACAACCCGGGGAATCGGGAGCCAATCGAGCAGTTCGCTTGACATTCTAATAATCTCCTGCTTATTATGAAACCGGTTTCTTGAAACCCGTTTCACCGAAACGGCTATTTTCAACAAACCGAGCAGACGGACCCGCTCCCGGCCTCCGTCCCACTCCGAACACTTCCTAAGCGATTTGCTCAGCACCATGCTCTGGAAAAAAGCGCTTTTCTCGTTCGCTTTGCTACTGCTGGGCGGGGTCGGTTCTGTCACCGCCCAGACCGGGACCGTCACGGGGGTGGTGACGGAAGCCTCGTCCGGAGACACGCTGCCGGGCGCCAACGTCGTCCTCGTTGATTCCCAGCGGGGCACAAGCACCGACGCGAACGGCGAGTATCAACTCACCGGCCTCGAACCGGGGACGTACCAGGTTCGGGCCTCGTTCGTCGGGTTTCGCTCTCGCACCCAGGAGGTCGATGTGGAGGCCGGCGAGACCCTCGAACTGAACTTTGCCCTGGCGCCGGGGGCACTGGCGATGGACGAGATGGTCGTCGTGGGGTATGGCACCCAGGAGCGGAGCGACCTTACCGGCTCTATCTCGTCGGTGCCGACGGAGGACCTTGAGGAGGCTCCCATCGAGAGCGCCCAGGAGGCCATTCAGGGGCGCGTGTCGGGGGTGACGGTGACCCAAAACACAGGGAGCCCAGGGTCCGGCTTCAGCATCCGCATCCGGGGAACCGGGACCACGGGCAACAGCAACCCCCTCTACGTGGTGGACGGGGTGCCGGTCTCGGATCCTACCGCGACGGGTGCCGGGGGCATCAGCTTTCTCAACCCCAGCGACATCGAGTCGATCGACATCCTGAAGGGCGCGTCGGCGGCGGCCATCTACGGGGCGCAGGCGGCCAACGGGGCGGTCATTATCACCACGAAGAGTGGAGAGGCAGGCGAACGGAGCATCAGCTTTAACGCCTACACGGGTGTGCAGCAGACGCCGCGCACGATCGACATGCTGGAGGGGCCCGAATACGCTGCCCTACGCAATGAGGCCGACATCAACGCCGGCCAGCCCCCCACCTTCGCGTCGCCGAGCACCTTTCTTGGGCCGGGCGGGAATACCGACTATCAGGACTTGGTCTTTGAGCAGGGAACAACCCAAAACTACAATCTCGCCGTCGCCGGGGGCTCCGAGGACCTGACGTACCGCATCAGCGGCGGGTACTTCGAAGAGGGGGGCATCATCGACAAGTCGAGCCTGGAGCGGTTGAATGTGCGGGTGAACACCGAGTTTGAGGTCAACTCGCTCCTCACGGTGGGCGAGAAGGTGACCGTTGAGCGCCTCACCCGAAATACGATTTCGGAAACGGACAACGTGCGCAACCTGCTCATCCAGACGCTTCAGGTCGACCCCACCGTGCCGGCACGCGACAGCGCAGGCAACTTCACGGCCCAGCCCCGGACGAACGCCCAAAATCCGCTGGCCGCCCTGGACTTCCAGAACAACGAGTTCAACGAGAATCGCCTCGTCGGAAATGTTTTCGCAGAGCTGTCCTTCCTGGAGTCGCTCCGCGTCCGCTCGCAGTTCGGCTTCGACCTGCGCAACGGCAACACGTTCGCCTTTACGCCGGAGTTCGACATTAGCCCCAGTTTTCAGAACGTCTCCCCGAGCGCCACACAGTTCTCGGACTTCCAGAGCTCGCTTGTCTGGGACAACACGGTCACCTTCGACCAGACGTTCGGGGTCCACGACGTGAAAGCAGTGGGCGGCACCACCATCGAGACGAACAGCTACCGCTTCATCAACGCCACCACGCAGGGGCAGCCCGGCAATGATCCATCGCTCCGGTATCTGAGTGCGGGCCCCGAAGTCGTGAACATCGGCGGGAGCCTCGCGGAGTCGAATCTGCTGTCGTTCTTCGGGCGCGTCAACTACAACTTCTCGGACCGCTACCTCCTGACCGCCGTGGCCCGCTACGACGGATCCTCCCGGTTCGGAGAAAACAACCGATTTGCGTTCTTTCCGTCCGTCTCGGCAGCGTGGCGGGTTTCGGAAGAGCCCTTCTTCCCCGACACGGACCTGGTGAACAACCTGAAGCTGCGGGCCGGATGGGGACAGAATGGGAACCAGCGCATTGGCGACTACCCGTTCGCGGCCACCATTGCCGGCAATCAGGACTACGTGCTGAACGGCCAGTTGGCTCCCGGCTCTGCCCCACTGCAGTCCCCCAACCCCAACGTGAAGTGGGAGGAGACGACCCAGACCGACGTTGGGCTCGACGCCACCCTCTTCAGCGAGCGGCTGGACCTGAGCGTCGAGTTCTTCAACAAGGTCACGTCCGACCTTCTGGTGGGGCTGCCGCCCATTCCCACGAGCGGACTGGTCAGCGCCAGCCCCGAGAACGCCGGTGAGATTCGGAACCGCGGGTGGGAGTTTTCGGCCAACTACTCGACGACGCCGCTCGAGGACCTGACGGTGCGAGTGGGGGGGAACCTGACCACCCTGAGCAACGAGGTGCTGAGCCTTGCCCAGTCGACCGACTTCGTGATCAACAGCGGCTTCTACCGGAACGGGTCCATCACGCGCACCGAGCCGGGCCACCCGGTCGGGGCCTTCTACGGCTACGAGACCGACGGCCTGTTCCAGACGCCGGAGGAGGTGGCCGACGCGAACGCGCTGAACGACGACGGGCCGTATCAGAGCGCCGACACGGCCCCGGGCGACATCCGCTTCCAAGACCTGAACGGGGATGGACAGATCACCGAGGCGGACCAGACCTTCATTGGAGACCCGACTCCCGACTTCACCTACGGGTTCAACCTGGACGTCGAGTACAAGGGGGTGAGCCTGAGCACCTTCTTCCAGGGCGTGCAGGGCAACGACCTCTTCGCCGCCTACAAGTTCTACACGGTGTTCAACACGGCCTTCAACATGAGTGAGGCCGCAAAGAACCGCTGGACGGGCTCGGGGACGAGCACTCGCATTCCCCGCCTCACGTCGTCAGACCCGAACCAGAACAGCCGTATTTCCGACTTCTACGTGGAGGACGGCTCCTACCTCCGCCTCAAAAACATCCGGCTGGGCTACTCGGTGCCGTCGCGCCTGCTCAGCTCCCTCGGTGCCGGCCTGAATCGGGCCCGCGTCTACGTGAGCGCCAAGAATCTCTTCACGGTCACGGGATACGACGGGTACACCCCCGAGATTGGGGTGAACAACAGCACGCTCGACCGCGGCATCGACCGGGCCACCTACCCGCAGCCCCGGGTCTACACCGTCGGCATCAACCTCGGCTTCTAAATGGCGCTCCACACGCCCCCCCCCGGCGCCCCACACGGGGCTCCGCCTCGACACGCCCTCTCCACACCGACCGATTGATCGGCCATGTACCGACGCGTTCTTTCCGGCCTCCTTGCGGCCGTCGTCCTCACCATTCTCGTCACGGGCTGTGACAGCTTCCTGCAAAAATCCCCGCAGGGCGAACTGACCTCCGAGAATTTCTTCCGGAACGGAGAGGATGCCCAGCGGGCCCTCAACGCCGTATACGACTACACCCAGGCGCGGTCGTTTGACTTCTTTCCGCCCTACCCCATGATCTTCGGCTCCATCGCCTCGGACAACGCCACGAAGGGCGGGGAGAGCGGAAGCGATCAGATCTCGGTCCAGCGCGTGGAGCAGTTCAATCCGCGCCCCACGGACCCGTACATCACCTCTACGTGGAATACGATGTACACGGGCATCTACCGGGCGAACCTGGTCATCGCCAACGTGCCGGACATCGAGAGCATGAGCGCCAGTCAGCGCGAGCAGATTGTGGGCGAGGCGAAGTTTCTGCGCGCATACTTCCACTTCTACGCGCTGAAGATGTACGGCCTGGGAGACGGCCGGGCCAACGACGGGCCGGGCATTCCCCTGATTACCGAGCCGCTGCCGGCCTCGGACGCGGACGTGCCCCGCACGCCAGAGGCGGAGGTGTGGGCCCAAATCGAGACGGACCTGCAGGAGGCCGCCACCGCGATGGGGCCCACCGCGCCGGACCTGGGCCGAGCCACGGAGGGGGCCGCGAAGGCCCTGCGCGTGAAGGTGCACATCTTTCAGGAGGAGTGGAGCGACGCGCAGACCCTGGCCAAGGAAATCATCGACTCGGGCCGCTACAGCCTCGACCCGGACTACAGCCGCGTCTTTGACCAGCGCGGGGAGTTTGGACCGGGATCCGTCTTCGAGATCAACCACGTAGACATCACGAATGCCCTGGAGGGAACGGTGAGCGCTGCCTACCAGAACAGCCGCGCCACCTGGGGCTTTGGCTTCAACTGTCCCACGCAGGCGCTCTACGACGCCTTTGAGGCCAACGATCCGCGCCGCGACGCCACCATCATCGAGAGCGGTGAGACGATTACCGGCCCGGAGGGCAACACTGAAACGGTGGACGTGATCGGGGCCTGCGCCGCGAATGGCCCCGACGGCTACCTCAACGAAAAGATGTGGCTGCCGGCCGCCCGCCAGCCCTCCGGCCCCCGCAAGGGCCCCACGAATCGGCGCGTCATCCGCTACGCCCACGTGCTGCTGTGGCACGCGGAAGCCGCCAACGAGAACGGCGATCCGCAGGCGGCCCTGGAGTCGCTGAATAAGGTGCGCGCCCGGGCCCGCGACGATGACGACGACCCGTCGAACGACCCGGACGGCGTGCTCCCCGACATCACCACGACCAACCAGAGCGAGCTCCGCGAGATCATCTGGCACGAGCAGCGGGTGGAGTTCGCGATGGAGTACCAGCGCTTCTTCAACCTCGTGCGTCAGGGTCGCACCGACCTGATGGCCGACGATGGATTCCAGGAGAGCGTCAACGAGCGCTTCCCGATTCCGCAGGAACAGCTCGACCAGGGCACGGCGCTCGACCAGAATCCCGGGTACGAGTAGCCCCTCGCGGGACAAGCGTCCCGACCCGTCCCTACACTTCACACGCATTCTTGACCATCAATGGCCCGGCTCCACAGGGCCCGTTGCCTGCCATGACCCACGATTCCTCCCGTTCCCCCCGGGTGCTGCGCTTCCTGCTGACTGTCGTCGCCGCCGGCCTCGTGCTGGCGGGGTGCGACTCGGGCCCCGCCACGGACACGGCGGACGGCGTGATCGCGCCCGTGAATCCCCAGGTGGACTTCCGCGTCCAGCCGGACTCTTCACAGTCCGACACCCTCACGCTGGAGTACCGGGGCCTCAGCGAACGCCCCCGCCCCGACACGGCCAGCCTGCCCGACGTGTACACCGTGGAGGTGGGCGAGGAGACCGGCACCCCGGACAATGGCTCCAGCTCATTCCTCGTGACCTTCACGGGCCCCCGCCAGTCCGGAAACTACGCCTCCCCCATTCGCTTTCGGGCCGGGGGCGTGACCGCCACCGTTCGGTTCGCCGGCACGGTGATCGGGCCCCAAACGGTCGCCGACTTTGAAAGTGGAACGGAAGGATTCTTCGCTTTCGGCGGACCGGGCATCAGCCAAGAAGACGGCCAGCTCCGCATTGACGGCACCAACCTGGGCGGCGTGGGCGTTTTCCCGGGCATCGTAAAACCGTTTAGTTCCCCGACGAACTTCGAGGATACGCCCGTCGTGGAGATGCGCATGCGGGTCGTCGCGAGCGACACCGCCGTCGTCCGCACGGCGCTCAATGGGGCCGGCGACAACGCCGACGCCAACGTGACGGTGCCGGAGCTGGTGGCGGAGGTGCCCGGCGGGCAGGGCTACAGCACGTACTACTTCGACTTCCGCGGCAACTTCCAGCAGTTCGACGGCGTGCCCGTGGACCCGACGCAGATCGGAGAGATCGTGCTCCTAATCAACGACAACAACCCGAACACCTTCACGGGCACGATCTACATTGACGAGATCCGCCGACGCCCCGCGATCCCGGAGTCCGGCGAGTAACGCCCGTGCGGGGTGCCGCCCCCTTCTTGCAGCCTACGCTCCTGCCATGTACACGATGCTCCTGTACCTACGACCGCTCGTCGTTGCTTTGCCGCTGTTCTTCGCCGCCGGGTGCGACTCGGGAGGGGGAAGCGGGGGCACGGAGGCCAATACCGCCCCGACCGCCACGTTCAGCGTGTCCCCCAGCATGCCCACCGCCGGCACCGAGGTGCAGTTCGACGCCTCCGCCTCCAGCGACGCGGAGGGCGACATCACCTCCTACGAGTGGTCCATCGGGGAGACGACGAAAACGGGTGCGCAGGTGCGCCACACCTTCCCGGAGACCGTGGAAAACGAGTACGGGGAGGACGCCCGCTACGAGGTGACCCTCACGGTGACGGACGGGGACGGAGCCACCGACGACGCTTCGAAGAGCGTGCGCGTTGCCCCTACCAGTTCTACCGTCACCTGGACGAAGGTGTGGGGCGATGAGTTTGAAGGACAGGGCCTCCCGAATTCGGACAAGTGGTCTTACGAGACCGGCGGCGACGGCTGGGGCAACCAGGAGGAGCAGTACTACACCCGCGAAGACACGGCCAACGCCCGCGTCGAGAACGGCCACCTCATCATTGAGGCCCGCAAGGAGTCGTTCCAGGGCAACGCCTACACGTCGGCCCGCCTCAACAGCGAAGCGTCCTGGAAATACGGCCGCTTCGAGATTCGGGCCAAGCTGCCGGGGGGGCGGGGCACGTGGCCGGCCCTCTGGATGCTCGCCGACGAGGACACCTACGGGGACCAGTACTGGCCGGACAACGGCGAGATGGACATCATGGAGCACGTGGGGTACGACGCGGGCATGATCCACGGCACCATCCACACCGAGGCCTTCAACCACATCGACGGCACGGACAAGGGCGGCTCCCTCACCGTGCCGACTGCGACGTCTGACTTCCACGACTATGCGATGGAATGGACGCCAAATGAGATTCGCGTCTTCGTCGATGGCGAACGGTACTTCACGTTCCAGAACCGGGACCAATACGACTGGCAGGAGTGGCCCTTCGACCAGGAATTCCACCTCCTGATGAATATCGCTGTCGGCGGGACCTGGGGCGGGGCCGAGGGCATCGACGACTCGGCCTTTCCCGAGCACATGGTGATCGACCACGTGCGCGTCTACAAGCCCGAGTAGTGGCCCTGCACGCGTCCCCCAGAAGAATCCCACAGATCCCTCCGGCACGGCATCCACCGAATGCCTCCTTGCCTCAGCGGAGCCTGGAGCAACATTTCTGCCAGGGGAGCCGAGCAGAGCCGGCCGACCGATCCGTTTCTCCCACGAATCTTCCCCACGTCGAATCGGATGAACGTCTCTTTGCCCATAGACTGGGCACGTTTTCTGCTCGCCGCCTCGGTGCTGCTGGCAGGGTGTGCCGATACGCGTTCCACCACCACAAATGATACGATGGCCGACGCCTCCCCTCTCGACACGACGATGGAATCCGACGCCGTGGGACAGACGGGGCAACAGGCCGACCCGGAGGGGCGCCGCATGGCGCTCGACCGCGACGCATCGCTGCTGGAGAGCCCACAGCCGCCGGTCAATACGTCGGTCCGGAGCAGCGGCGCGTTCGCCCAAGGCATTCTGGATGATTCCGTCACGACCAGCGTCGAGAACGTGGACGCGCGGGTCGACTCCCTTCTCAATGAGATGACGCTGGAGGAGAAGGTGGGGCAGATGACCCAGCTCACCCTCAGCATGGTCTCCAAGGAGCCGCACCAGGACAACCCCTCCGCGATCCGCGAGCATGAACTGAGTCCGGAGAAGCTGCGCAACGTGGTCGTGGAGCACCACGTGGGCTCCATCCTGAACGTGACGGGACAGGCGTTCTCCGTCGACCACTGGGGCGAGGTGATGCGCCAGGTGCAGCGGACGGCCACGGAGGAGACACGGCTGGGAATTCCCATTCTGTACGGCATCGACGCGGTCCACGGCGCCAACTATACACGGGAGGCCGTGCTCTTTCCGCAGAATCAGGGCCTGGCGGCCACCTGGAACCCGGCGCTCGCC
>Ga0207714_1002144_pt1 | contig 12181 bp, 11 predicted proteins | sample PonA232FremontCA_2_FD_187270 | JGI IMG/M metagenome (GOLD analysis project Ga0207714, IMG submission 187270) | Marine sediment microbial community from Fremont, CA, USA - Pond A23 Sediment 2 (SPAdes) | ecosystem: Environmental > Aquatic > Marine > Unclassified | place: USA: Fremont, California... | reverse complement strand
AGCTGGCCGAACGGGCCGTCTCGGAGGGGATCGCCAACGGCCGCAACCCGGTCGGCGTCGCCGCCGCCTGTCTGTACACCGCGGCCCGCGAGCTGGACGCAGACCACACACAGCGGGAGGCGGCCGACGTCGCCGACGTGACGCCCGTCACCGTGCGCCGGACGTACGCCGACCTGACCGCGGAGTGAGAGCGGGGAACGCGCCGACGGGGTCCGTCGGGCGTTCGGGCGTCGTGAGACCGCATACCACGAAAACGATTAAGCCGGATCCCCTCGTACCGACGGGCATGAGCGCTGACCGGTCCGTCCTCCGGCGGGCCATCGAGCGCGGCGAACGGGACGGCGGGGCCATCGAGTTCAAAGAGCGACTGACCCGCGAGGTCCACTTGGCCGACGGCCGGATGGAATCGCTCGTGGCGCAGCTGCGCCACCGCGTGCTCTCGGGAGACGGGGAGGCGACGTACGTTCTCGGCGTCACCGACGACGGCGGGCTGGCCGGGATCTCTCCGGACGCCTTCGGCGAGACGATGGACGTGCTCTCGCTCGTCGCCGAGGAGGCCGACGCCCACGTCGCCGACGTCGAGACGTGGAGCGCAGACGGGGCGGGAAACGGCGACGAGGCGGGGCTCGTCGGGCTCGCCACGCTCCGCGACGGCGGAATGTTCGACGCCGACGCCGACCACATCGTCGTCGGGACCGCCGGCCACGTCGACCACGGGAAGTCGACGCTCGTCGGCACGCTCGTCACCGGACAGGCGGACGACGGGGAAGGGGGGACGCGCGGCTTCCTCGACGTGCAGCCGCACGAGGTCGAGCGAGGGCTCTCCGCCGACCTCTCGTACGCGGTGTACGGGTTCCGAGACGACGCCGACGAGCCGGTGCGGATGGACAACCCACACCGGAAGGCGGACCGTGCGGCCGTCGTCGAGACGGCGGACCGGCTCGTCTCCTTCGTCGATACGGTCGGCCACGAGCCGTGGCTTCGGACGACGATCCGGGGGCTCGTCGGACAGAAGCTCGACTACGGGCTCTTGGTCGTCGCGGCCGACGACGGCCCGACGAAGACGACGCGAGAGCACCTCGGGATTCTGCTCGCGACCGAGCTCCCGACGATCGTCGCGATCACGAAGGCCGACGCGGTCAGCGACGAGCGGCTCGCGGCGACCGAACGCGAGACGGAGTCGATGCTCAGGGACGCGGGACAGACGCCGCTGCTCGTCGACCGCCACGGGGTCGACACGGCGGTCGCGGAGGTCGGCGACGGCGTCGTCCCGCTGCTCCGGACCAGCGCGGTGACGAAGGCGGGCGTCGACACCCTCGACCGGCTCTTCGAGGCGCTCCCGAAGCGTGCGACCCCGGAGCGAGAGGCGTTCCGGATGTACGTCGACCGCAGCTACAAGGTGACCGGCGTCGGCGCGGTCGCGTCTGGCACGGTGAACTCCGGGACGGTCGAGGCCGGCGACGAGCTCCTTCTCGGCCCGATGGCTGACGGCTCGTTCCGCGAGGTGCAGGCCCGGTCGATCGAGATGCACTACCACCGCGTCGACAGGGCGTCGGCCGGCCGGATCGTCGGGATCGCCTTACGCGGCGTCGACGAGTCGGAGATCGAACGCGGGATGGCGTTGGTACCCCGCGACGCCGACCCCGACCCGGTCCGCGAGTTCGACGCCGAGGTGATGGTGCTCAACCACCCCACGCGGATCCAGTCCGGGTACGAGCCGGTGGTCCACGTCGAGACCGTCTCCGAGGCGGCCGCCTTCTTCCCCGCGGAGGGGCGGCTCCTCCCCGGCGACACCGGGGCGGCCCGCGTCCGGTTCAAGTTCCGACCGTACCTGATCGACGAGGGACAGCGGTTCGTCTTCCGGGAGGGGTCGAGCAAAGGCGTCGGAACGGTCACCGACGTCCGGCCCGCGGGCGCGACGCCGACCGACCGCTGACCGCGCAACGGCGGTCGACGTGCCGCTACGCGGTCGCGCTCTCGACCGCGACGAGCTCCATTCGCGGGTAGCCGCCGACCATCGCCATCCGCGTGTGAACGGCGGTCCCCTCGTAGTCGATCCGCATCTCGACGTTCATCAGCGACCCGGTGAGCTCGGTGTAGCCGTTGTCGTGGTCGATCGCGTCGGCGACGCGGTCGTCGTGGATCCGCACGTCGACCGACTCACAGAACGGCTGGTTTTCGATCGACTCCTCCATCGCGGCCTCCAGACTGCGGGTGCTCGACGGGCTGACCGGCGTCCCCGCGAACTGGTGGTACAGCGACCCGAACTTGATGCCGGCCTCGAAACACGCCTGCTGAGCGTCGGTGGGCATGCAGAGACGCGGCCGCGCGCGGGCAAGAAGGTTCGGCACCGCGCGGTCCCGAACCGAAGCTGTTTGATTCGGGGACCGCGTCGAACCGACATGAGCAGCATTCGCGTGACGGGCGGGCTCGTGCTCCGTCCCGACGGCCGCGTGACGGAGTCCGACGTGACGGTCGACCGCGCCGCGGGGACGATTCTCGCGGTCGGCGACGAGACGGTGAGCGACCTCGACGGGGAGCCGCCTCACGCCGACGAGACGCTCGACGCGACCGGTTCGCTCGTGATCCCCGGGCTCGTCAACGCCCACACGCACGTCGCGATGACGCTGCTCCGCGGGTACGCGGACGACAAGCCGCTGGACCCGTGGCTCCGAGAGGACATCTGGCCCGCGGAGGCGAAACTGACGCCCGACGACATCGAGGCGGGTGCCGAACTCGGCGCGGTCGAGATGATCCGGTCGGGAACGACCGCGTTCGCGGACATGTACTTCGCGACCGACCGGGTCGCGGACGTCGTCGACCGCGCCGGCCTGCGCGCGCGGCTCGGACACGGCGCGGTGACGGTCGGCAAAGACGACGCGGACGCCCGGGCGGACGTCGCGGAGAGCGTCGCCGTCGCCCGGCGGCTCGACGGCGCCGCGGACGGGCGAATACGGACCGCCGTTATGCCGCACTCGCTGACGACGGTCGGCGAGGAGTACCTCCGCGAGGGCGTCGCCGCGGCGCGCGAAGCGGGCGTCCCGGTCCACCTGCACGCCAACGAGACGCCCGCCGAAGTCGACCCCATCGTCGACGAACGCGGCGAGCGTCCGATCGCGTACGCGGAGTCCCTCGACGCGCTCGGCCCGGACGACTTTTTCGCGCACGGCGTCCACGTCGACGAGTCGGAGATCGACCGGCTCGCCGACGCCGGGACTGCCGTCGTTCACTGTCCCGCCTCGAACATGAAGCTCGCGAGCGGGATGGCCCCGGTTCAGCGCCTCCGCGACGCGGGCGTGACGGTCGCGCTCGGCACCGACGGGCCGGCGTCGAACAACGACCTCGATCTCTTCGACGAGATGCGCGACGCCGCGATGCTCGGGAAGCTCGCCGCCGACGACGCCGCCGCGGTCCCGGCCCCCGCAGTCGTGGAGATGGCGACCGCGGCGGGGGCCGACGCGCTCGGGCTCCCGGGCGGCCGGGTCGCGCCGGGCGCGGCCGCCGACCTCGCGGTCGTCGACCTCGACGCGCCGCACCTCACGCCCGTCCACGACCCCGTCTCGCACCTCGCGTACGCGGCGCGCGGGAGCGACGTGCGGCACACGGTCTGTGACGGCGACGTCCTGATGCGCGACCGCGAGGTCCTGACGCTCGACGCCGACGCGGTCCAAGAGCGCGCCGCGAACGCCGCGAGCGACCTCGTCGACCGCGTCGAATCGGCGTAGCGCGCAGCGCGAGGCTGGGGAGGTGTGACGCTGTGCTGTGCGGGGCGGGCCTCGCGGCCGGGGCTTTGGCGGTGTTCCCTGTCCATCCGCTGGCAGATATTTATAAGCGAACGGCTGAGGCTTTGGAGGTCATCCCCGCGAGATGGTCGCCTGTTTATAAACGAGGGAACACAACTCGGTCGAGCCCGACAGTCCCGGAGACGTATCGCGCGCGAGCGGCGACAGACCCGAAGTTGGGAACGAACCCGGCACCGGTCACCGTCGAAACCGCCGCGGAACCTCCCGATCAACCAAAACGAACGCCTCAGCGCCGTTAAACCGGATACAAACCGAATTAAACCGCGTTAAGCGACTTCTCTTTTTATGTGGCAACAGGCAGTGGACCCGAGTGGACATGAGCGAACGCACGACAGCCATCCTACTGATCGCGGTCGTCGCGCTCGGCGCGATGACCGGCGTCGCGGCCGCCGACGGACAGTTCGACGTGGCCGTCGACACGGACGCGGACGGGACGTCGACGGTCACGGTGACCGATAACGGAACCGCGGTCGAGAACGCCACGGTCGTCGTGAGCGCCGTCGGCGCGGAGAACGCGTCGTACGCTGGGACGGACGAGTACGAGACGGACGCCAACGGCACCGTCGACCTGCCCGCCGCCGAGGAGGACGTCTCGGTCGACGTGACCGCGAGCTACGACGACCGGAGCGCCTCGACGACGGTCGAGTTGACGGCCGACGGGGAGGAGGGGGCGGTCGAGGAGACGCCGTTCGGTCAGCTGATGCGCGATTTCATCGAGGACATCAGCGACCGCGAGGGCGGCATCGGCACCGCGGTCTCCGACTTCGCGACGGAGAACAACCCCGGTAACGCTCCGGACCACGCGGGCGGTCCCGACGACGCGGACGGCAACGAGACCGACGAGAACGAGAGCGCGCCGGGGAACGCCCCCGACCACGCGGGCGGCCCCGGCGGCGACAACGAGAGCGGCGAGCGCGGCCCGCCGGCCCACGCCGGCCCGGGCGGCGATGACGCCGACGAGGACGACGCGGAAGCGGACGAAGCCGAGGAGGACGAAGCCGACGAAGACGACGCGGAAGAAGGCGAAGAGGATGAGGACGACGAAGATGACGAGGACGACGGCGAGAGCGGCCCGCCGGACCACGCTGGCGGCCCCGGCGGTGACTGACGGTCCGGTCCGCGGTTCGGTTCGGTGACGCGAGCGACGGTCGCTGACGACCGAATTTCCCTTTTCGGTGCGCACTCCGGTGTCGGCAGGGTTTAGTGCGCCGCAGAGCAAGTAGATGTATGAGCAAGGCCGCGTATCCGCCGGTTACGCAACACCTCTCGGACCCGGAGACGGCCCGCGAGGAGGGGCGTCGGAAGATGGACTGGGCGCTCCAACACATGCCGATCCTGAACGCGCTCCGCGAGGAGTTCCGCGCGGAGCAGCCGCTCGCCGGCGAGACGGTCGCGATGGCGATGCACGTCGAGGCGAAGACCGCGAACCTCGTCGAGCTGCTCGCCGAGGGCGGTGCCGAGGTGGCGATCACCGGCTGTAATCCGCTGTCGACCCACGACGACGTGTCCGCGGCGCTGAACGACCACGAGTCTATCACCTCCTACGCGGTCCGCGGCGTCGACGACGAGGAGTACTACGACGCGATGCACGCGGTCGTCGCCCACGAACCGACGATCACCGTCGACGACGGGATGGACATGGTGAAGCTCGTCCACGAGGAGTACCCCGGGCTGATCGACTCCGTCGTCGGCGGGGCCGAGGAGACGACGACCGGCGTCGACCGCCTGCGCGCGATGGACGCGGACGGCGAGTTACACTACCCCGTCTTCGCCGTGAACGACACGCCGATGAAACAGCTGTTCGACAACGTCCACGGCACCGGCGAGTCGTCGCTCGCGACGATCGCGATGACGACGAACCTCTCGTGGGCCGGCAAGAACGTCGTCGTCGGCGGGTACGGTCAGTGCGGGAGAGGCGTCGCGAAGAAGGCCGCCGGCCAGAACGCGAACGTCATCGTCTGTGAGGTCGACCCTCGCAAGGCGCTCGAAGCCCACATGGAGGGCTACGAGGTCATGCCGATGGCCGAGGCCGCGACGAGAGGCGACGTGTTCATCACGACGACGGGCAACCGCGACGTGATCACCCGCGAACACTTCGAGGCGATGGACGACGGCGTCCTGCTGGCGAACGCCGGCCACTTCGACGTGGAGGTCAACCTCGATCACCTCGACGATCTGGCGGTCGACCGCTACGAGGTCCGCGACGGCGTCGAGGGGTTCGAGATGCCCGACGGCCGCGTCCTCAACGTGATCGCGGAGGGCCGACTCGTCAACCTCGCCGCTCCCATCGCCCTCGGGCACCCGGTCGAAGTGATGGATCAGAGCTTCGGCGTGCAGGCGGTCGTCGTCCGGGAGCTCGCCGACAACGCCGACGCCTACGACCCCGGCGTCCACGACGTGCCGGACGAGCTCGACCGCGAGGTCGCCGAGATCAAACTCGCCGCCGAGGGCGTCGAGCACGACACGCTCACAGACGAGCAGCGCGAGTACATGAACAGCTGGGAACACGGAACCTAAGCCGCGAGGCGTCCGTTCGCGTCGCTGCCGCTCCGTCCCACCCCGCCCGCGAGTCCGGCCGGAACGATTTTATGTTTGTGAACCAATACCACGGTATGGTTGACGAGAGCGACCGCTCCGGCGTCCGCTCGTACACCGAGTACGCCCGCGCCCGGACCCGCTGTCCGAACTGCGGCGCTCACGTCCCGGCGGTCGGCCGGGACAGCGAGACGGCGGAGTGTCCGAACTGCGGGGCCCGCGTGCGGGCGTGACACGCCGAGGCGTCCCCCACGACTCGCCGCGCTCAGTCCGCGTCGGGAAACGGCACCTCGATCAGGTCGCCGTCGTCGGGAAGTAGGCACTCCCCGTCGAACGCCGCGCGGGCCTCCCGCGAGATCGGCGTCGGGTCGCCCGCGTACCGCGAGGAGACGTGCACCAGTGCGAGCCGCTTCGCGCCGGCGCGAGCGGCTATCTCGCCCGCCTCGCGCCCGGTCGAGTGAGCCGTGTCGCGGGCGCGGTCGGCCATCTCGCCGGCGAAGGTGGCGTCGTGTATCAGCAGGTCCGCGTCCGCGGCCGCCTCGACGGTCCGCTCGCGCGGACGCGTGTCGCCGGTGTACGCGACCGTTCGCCCGGGTCGCGGCGGACCGACGACCTGGTCGGGCTCGACGACCGACCCGTCGGCGGCCTCCACCGGCTCGCCGTCGTGGAGCCGGCCGAACTTCGGACCGACGGGCACGCCGAGCTCCTCCGCCGCCGGTCTGTCGAACCGACCGGGTCGATCGTCCTCCTCGAGCACGTACCCCTGTGACTCGGTCCGGTGTTCGGTCTCGAACGCGCGCACCTCGTAGCCGTCGGCGTCGACCGCGACGTCGCCGGGAGCGACGGGGTCGACCCGGACCGGGAACGCCGGTTCGTGACCGGCCGCGCGGACGAGCCCGCGGAGGTCGTCGCCGGCGTTCGGCGGGCAGTGAATCCGCAGCGGCTCGGTCCGGTCGTTGAACCCCAGCGTCTGGACGAGGCCCGGAATCCCGAGGACGTGGTCGCCGTGGAGGTGAGAGACGAATATGCGGTCGACCCCGAAGCCGGTGCCGAACCGGATCATCCCGCGCTGGGTGCCCTCGCCGCAGTCGAAGAGAAAGCGGTCGCCCTCGCGGTTGACGAAGACGGCGCTCGGCGCGCGCTCGACGGTCGGCACGGCTCCGGCCGTGCCGAGGAAGGTGACGCGAAGGGACATACCGACCCTGCGACCGGCGGCGGTAAACTCCTTTCGAGCCGCGCCGCCGACGCCCTCGGCGGGCGACACGCACATCCGCGCCGCGGTCTTAGCCGTCCCATGGACGATTCGATCGCCGCGCTCGTTCGACAGGACGGGTGGCGCGCGGAGGGAGCGGCCGCTCGCGTCCACTACGACGGCGGCGGCGACCGGTTCGCCGTCGAGTTCTACGCCGACACCGGGCGCGTCCTCTACTGGACGGTGCCGACAGCCGGCGACGCCGACCGTCCCGCCGCCCCCGTCCCCCGCGACCGCGTCCCCGACCCGCTTCGCCGCCGGATCCGCGCGGACCTTGCGGCCGCCGATGTCGACCCCGACGCCGAGCGCCGCGAGCTCTGAGACGCGCCGCGGTCGCGAGCGAACTCGGCCGTTTCGGCGCGTTTTTCCGGCGGTTTCCGCCGAGTCGCCTCCGGCCGAAGGAAACCTACTTGCCTCCCAGCCTGATAGGATACGGTGATGAGTGGCGTCGACTGGGAAGACGACGATCCCTTCGAGGAGCAGCGGGACAACATCGAGAACCCGATGAAGCGGCTGTTCGCCGCCTACGGCCGCGACTACGTCCCGCAGGCGACGGTGGGCGTCGTCGCGAGCGTGATCGCGCGGCTGCTCGATCTCCTCCCGCCGCTTATGCTCGGGATCGCCGTCGACGCCGTGTTTTACACCGACGCGCAGCTCGCAGCCGGCGAGGTGCCCGCGTTCGGCGACCAGATCCCGCTCGTGCTCTTCCCCGACGCGTGGATACCCGTCGGGCAGGCCGCGCAGTTCTGGTTCACTATCGGCGTCATCGCCGTCGCGTTCGCCACCGGTGCGGCGTTCCACTGGGTCCGCAACTGGGGGTTCAACGCGTTCGCACAGAACATCCAACACGACGTCCGGACCGACACCTACGACGAGATGCAGCGGCTCAACATGGGGTTTTTCGCGGACAAACAGACCGGCGAGATGATGTCTATCCTCTCGAACGACGTGAACCGGCTCGAACGGTTCTTAAACGACGGGATGAACTCCCTGTTCCGCCTTTCCGTGATGGTCGTCGGCATCGGCGTCATCCTCTTTTGGATCAACTGGCAGCTCGCCTTGGTCGCGCTGTTGCCGGTCCCGGTCATCGGCGGGTTCACGTACCTGTTCATCCGGATCATCCAGCCGAAGTACGCCGAAGTGCGCTCGTCGGTCGGCAAGATGAACTCCCGGCTCGAGAACAACCTCGGCGGCATTCAGGTGATAAAGTCCTCGAACACGGAGCCGTACGAGTCCGACCGCGTCGACGACGTCTCGATGGAGTACTTCGACGCCAACTGGGACGCGATCCGGACGCGGATCAAGTTCTTCCCCGCGCTCCGCGTGCTCGCGGGCGTCGGGTTCGTGTTCACCTTCGTCGTCGGCGGACTGTGGGTGTTCCAGGGGCCGCCCGGCCCGTTCACCGGCGAGCTTTCGGTCGGGATGTTCGTCGTCTTCATCCTCTACACCCAGCGGTTCATCTGGCCGATGGCGCAGTTCGGTCAGATAATCAATATGTACCAGCGCGCCCGCGCCTCCTCGGCGCGGATCTTCGGGCTGATGGACGAGCCCTCGCGGCTCGCAGAAGACCCCGGTGCCGAGGACCTCGTCGTCGACGACGGCGACGTCGTCTACGACCACGTGAGCTTCGGCTACGACGAGGAGACGATAATCGAAGACGTCGACTTCGCGGTCGAGGGCGGCGAGACGCTCGCGTTCGTCGGTCCCACCGGGGCCGGGAAATCGACGGTGCTCAAGCTGCTCCTCCGGATGTACGACGTCGACGAGGGCGCGATCGAGGTCGACGGCCAAGACGTGCGCGACGTGACGCTCACGTCGCTCCGCCGGTCGATCGGCTACGTCGGGCAGTCGTCGTACCTGTTTTACGGCACCGTCCGCGAGAACATCACCTACGGCACCTTCGACGCGACCGACGAGGAGGTCCGTGAGGCCGCGCGGGCCGCGGAGGCCCACGAGTTTATTTCGAACCTCCCCGACGGCTACGACACGATGGTCGGCGAGCGCGGCGTGAAGCTCTCCGGCGGCCAGCGCCAGCGGGTCACCATCGCCCGGGCGGTCCTCAAGGACCCCGACATCCTCATCTTAGACGAGGCGACCTCCGACGTCGACACCGAGACGGAGATGCTGATCCAGCGCTCGCTCGACCGGCTCACCGCCGACCGGACGACGTTCGCGATCGCGCACCGGCTGTCGACGATCAGGGACGCGGACACGATCCTCGTGTTGGAGGGCGGCGCGGTCGTCGAGCGCGGCACGCACGCGGAGCTTCTCGCCGACAACGGGCTGTACGCGCACCTCTGGGGGGTCCAGGCCGGCGAGATCGACGAGCTCCCACAGGAGTTCATCGACCGCGCACAGGAGCGCACCGCCCGGGTCGTCGAGGACGCCGAAAGCGACGACGACTGACCGTCGGGTATAACAGCCGCGGCCGCCGTGACCCCGTATGCGACTCAGCGAGGTCGCCTGGACCGACGTGCGCGACGCCGAGGTCGACGTCGCGTTCCTGCCGGTCGGGAGCACCGAACAGCACGGACCGCACGCCCCGCTCGGCACAGACGCGCTGAACGCCGTCGCGGTCGCCGACGCCGGGGCCGACGCGTACGAGGCCGGCGGGGCGGACGGCGCGCGGCCGGCCGACCGCGGTGAGGTCGCGGTCGCGCCGCTCGTCTCCGTCGGCGTCGCCGAGGAGCACCGCGCGTTCGACGGGACGATGTGGGTCTCGCCGGAGACGTTCCGGGCGTACGTCCGCGAGGCGGCCGCGTCGCTCGTCGCACACGGGATCGACCGCGTCGTGTTCGTCAACGGCCACGGCGGCAACGTCGACGCGCTCGCCGAGGTTGCCCGCCGGTTCTCCCGGGACCCCGCACACGGCGGATACGGCGTCGCGTTCACGTGGTTCGACGCGGTCGGCGACCACGCGAGCGACATGGGTCACGCCGGCCCGCTGGAGACGGCGCTGTTGCGCGCGACGAACCCGGCGCTGGTCAGCGAAGCGCGCGTCACAGAGGCGAGCGCGGGCGCCGCCGACCGGTGGGGCGAGTGGGTCGCGGGGGTGAACCTCGCACACGACACGGACGAGTTCACCGACAACGGCGTGGTCGGCGACCCGACCGAGGGGGACGCGGCACGCGGCGACGCGCTGCTCGCCGCCGCGAGCGACGCGCTCGCCGAACTGGCCGCGGCGGTCGTCGCGCGGAACCGGTAACGCGCCCGACGGCTACTCGTCTCCCTCCTCGGCCGCGTCTTGGAGCGCGCCTCGGATCGCGGGAACGGTGCCGGTGAGAGCGGCCACCTCGTCGGCGGCGCTCTCGATGTCGCCGACGAGCGACTCGAGCTCCTCGATTTCGGCCTGGAGGTCGTCGGCGTCCTCGAACGCGTCGGCGCGCTCGCCGAGGACGTACGCCTTCTTCGCCGATCGCACGCTGTCGACGGCGTCGGCGGCGTCGAGCGCGGACTTCAGGCCGTTGAGCGCCCCGAGCACGTTGTCCGCGTCCGTCGTCCAGACCGCGTCGGGGTCCGGCAGCTCTGCTCTGGCGGCCGCGAGGTGCTCTTCGACCTCGGCGCGGGTCTCCGCCGCCGCCTCGCCGAACAGGTCGTCGTCGTCGAACGTGGACTGGCTCATACCCCGGATAACGCCCCGGTCAGGGTTAAAAACGACCCCGAAAGCGGAAGTGAAACGCCGAGTCCCGCGCTCGCGGTTCACCCGCCGCTCGCGACGAGTTCGTCGTACCGCGCGCCGGTCTGTTTCAGGGTCTCGGTCGAGTAGAGCCGCTCGTGTCCGAACGGGAGGTGTTCGGCCGCGAGCTCGTCGATCTTCGCGTCGACGGCCGCGGCCTCGCGGCCGTGGACCATGGTGAACAGGCTGTACTCCCAGTCCTGTTCGGGCCGACGCGGCCGGTGGTAACAGAGCGTGACGTACGGGAGCCGTCCCACCGCCTCGCCGCGGGCGTCGAGCTCGTCGTCGGGCACGTCCCACACGACCATGCAGTTGCTCGTGAACCCCGTCACGACGTGGTTGACGACACACCCGATCCGCTTGATACAGCCGTCCGCGCGCAGGCGGTCGACCGCTGTGAGGACGTCGTCGACGGCAGCGCCGACCTCGGCAGCCACGTCGGCGTACGGCGTCGCGGACAGGGGGAACCCGTCTTGGACCGCCAAGAGGAGGTCGGCCTCCAGCGCGGTGAGGTCCCCGCGAGCGTCCTCGGAGATGTGAGTGGCGGAGGCGTCGGTGCCGGACGCCCGCGGGTCGCTCTGTCCCCCGCTCGCGGGCTCCGAGACGCTTCGCGTCGCGCCCGACTCCCGCGCGAACCGGTCGCCGTTCACGACGGGAAACTCGAGGTCGATGTAGTAGTCCGTGCGCATCGGGAGCGCGAGCACGTCACACCCCGTGCGCTCCTCGATCTCCGCGAGGATCGCGTCGCGCCGCGCCCGGGAGCCCGCGGTGACGACGAACCACTGGTTCCACTCGTGGTCCCGGCGGTAGTTGTGGTTCACCTGTCGGTAGCCGTTTATTATCCCCGCGATCGCGTCGAACCGGTCTTCGGGGGCCCGCACCGCCGCCAGCGTCGACGAGCCGATGACCGGCGGG
>Ga0207714_1002143_pt1 | contig 12182 bp, 9 predicted proteins | sample PonA232FremontCA_2_FD_187270 | JGI IMG/M metagenome (GOLD analysis project Ga0207714, IMG submission 187270) | Marine sediment microbial community from Fremont, CA, USA - Pond A23 Sediment 2 (SPAdes) | ecosystem: Environmental > Aquatic > Marine > Unclassified | place: USA: Fremont, California... | reverse complement strand
GTCGCTACAGGGTGATGGCTGCCTAGCGGCGCCCCCGGGCCACTAAGCGGACGTCGAGACCCACAGCAATGAGGCCGCGTTTCCCTAGCCGGTCTGCACGCCAACTATTAAGATAGAAACCGCTATGAGGAGGTCGGCACGCTAGCGCTCGTCGATCGAGAAATAACGGTTTGCCAGCTCGCGGGAGGAAAGGGCTATGACGGATACGAGTGTGATGGAGGACACGGTTCGGTGGTTGACCGCACCGGGCAAGGGCTTGCTCGCTGCCGACGAGAGCCAGCCAACAATCGAGAAGCGTCTCAACGCCAGGGGTATCGAGTGCACCGAGGACAACCGGCGCTTTTACCGCTCACTGCTCGTCACCACGCCGGGCGTTGCCGATTATATCGCGGGCATCATCTTCCACGATGAGACGATGCATCAGAGCACCGATGATGGCGAACCCATCCCCGAGGCGTGCAGCGCCCGCGGCATCGTGCCAGGGATCAAGGTCGATCGAGGGACTACCGAATTACCGGGCTCGCCGTTCGATGAGAAGATTACCCAGGGACTCGATGGGCTGGCAGATCGTCTAGTAGGTTATCGCCAGCAGGGCGCGCGTTTTACCAAATGGCGCAACGTCTACGAGATCGGCAGGGGAACGCCGTCGGCCCAGGCTATCGAAGCGAACGCCGAAGTGCTGGCGCGCTACGCGGCGATCGTTCAGTCGGTCGGCATGGTTCCCATTGTCGAGCCGGAGGTGCTTAAAGACGGTGACCACGGCGTCGAGCGGGCCTGTGAGGTCAACGAGGTGGTCCTACTCGCCGTGTTTAATGCCTTGTATCGCCATAAGGTGATCCCCGAGCTAATGGTCCTCAAGCCCAGCATGGCGGTAGCCGGCAAGCAGATAGCGGCCGCAACGCCGGAAACCGTCGCCGCCTATACGCTGCGCTCGCTGCGTCGGACGGTGCCAGCGGCTGTGCCGGCGATCCACTTCTTATCCGGCGGCCAGACCCCAAGCGAAGCCACAGCGAACCTCAACGCGATGAATAATGCGCCGGGTCCACGACCTTGGACCATCGGTTTCTCCTATTCCCGCGCCATCCAGGATCCGGTACAGGAGGCCTGGGGTGGGCACACCCAGAACCGTGAGATTGCCCAACAGGCATTCGTCCATCGAGCGCGTCTGAACAGCGCCGCGCGCGACGGTCGGTACAGCCCTGATATGGAGGAAACCGCGTGAGTATCGGCGGCGGAAACCGCCGCTTGTATGTCATGCGATCAGCACCTGAGCGCCAGCGCCCTGCCCTAGCATGGACGTGATGACGTTTAATCCATTGAAACTACGCGGGCTAGCTTAGGCGTGACCAGGGCGCTAGGCTGCTCCTTACCGAGCATCCGACCAAGTACATCTCAAACCGAGGAGTCGATACCGATGGCAAGATGGCGGTTAACATTTCGGACAGCAAGCATTGTGGTAGCGATTACCATAGTTGCGGGCTGTACCACGACCGATCCTTACACGCGTGAGGACAAGGTCAGTAATACCGCCAAGGGCGCCGGTATTGGCGCCGTCGCTGGGGCCGTGGTTGGCATCGCTACCGGCGATAGTGCCAAAGAACGACGCAACCGAGCCCTTATTGGAGCGGGTGTGGGCGCCCTGTCGGGTGGTGCCATCGGTAATTACATGGATCGGCAAGAGGCCGAGCTCCGGCGCCGCCTCGAAGGCACAGGCGTTAGCGTGACGCGCCATGACGACGACATCACGCTGAATATGCCGGGCAACGTAACCTTCGCCACGGACAGCGCCCAACTGGACTCCCAGTTCTACGACGTGCTCGGCTCCGTTGCCCTGGTCCTGGAGGAGTACCAGAAGACGATCATCGAGGTCGCTGGCCACACCGATAGTCGAGGCTCCGCCTCCTACAATCAAACGCTGTCCACTAAGCGGGCTGAGTCGGTGGCCGACTACCTCGATGGTCAAGGCATCATGGACAAGCGCATGGTCGTTCGGGGCTACGGTGAGCAGTACCCGATCGCCTCTAACGATACGCCTGACGGTCGTGAGCAAAACCGACGCGTCGAGCTAACGCTAACGCCAGTTACGCAAGACTAGATTAGCCCCGCGCCACAACAAGAGGCCTGCTCATGCCGAGCGGGTCTCGTCGTTGCCATCTGTTATCCCCCTATGCGACGTGATTAGCAGCTGTGTCGTGATTCTTGAGGCCGTCGCGGGTGAATGATAGCCAGAGACAACTGACATAGCGCGAGTATTCACGGATAATACGCATCAGGGGTTGTGCATGCCGTGACGAAGACTTCGCAGGCATAAGGATTGTGCATTTGCCGCATGATCCACTGGTACGAGGGGGGCAACAATGGGACAGGAACGCCGCGCCTATCCGCGTCGGCCCGTTCACTGGGAGGCATCGGTCTCTGGCGACGGTCTCTCAGAGCAGCGTATGACCATTCGAGATTTCTGCGTTGGCGGTCTGTTCCTTCAGTACCCTGCAGGCCGCCCAGTGGGGGCAATCGGAACGTCGCCTTCCCAAGGGCTTGAGATCCGGTTTGAAGACCCCTCCAGCGGCGAGACCTGCCGTTGTCAGGGGCGCCTTGTCCGCGATACCGGAAACGGCCTAGCTGTCTCGTTCGACGGCCCGCAGTTCAATGCCATCACCATCCTGTCAGCCGTCGCACAGGGTCAGTCCGAGCCGAGCGCTAATGGTGTCGTGGAAGCGGCCGGCAGTCAGCTCACGGAAGAACTGTTATCGCTGTGTCGGAACGAGGCTATCGCGTTCGCGGAGCGGGTCATTCCGGTCTTTACCGGCAATGCTATCGATGCCTTGGCGCGCGCTGCCAGAGATGCCGCGTCCAACCCTGAGCAAGGAGAGCTATGGGAAAGCCATATGGTACTGCGGCAGCGCGAGAACGAGATTGTATCCAACTATGTCTCGGCGCTGGCCGAGCGCATGGCCGCCATTGCCGGCCAGTCCGCCGCGGCCACTGCCAAGGCCACCCTGAGCGAGAAGCCGAGCTCCATCGCCGATCTGGAGCTCGTTGACCATGATGATTTTGAGGATTGGCTTAACCGCTCGGAGGTTGTCAATCAGGCCGAATATCTGTTTAGCGGCGAGCTCGAACGCCTGACGCGCCGTTTGGGTTATGTCGCGGGGCGCCGCCTTGATGAACAGGCCAATCCCTTGGGCCCATCCGTGCTAACGGAGATCCTAACGGAGTCGCTACCGCTGGACAGGCGGGCCACGCTAGGTTCGCAAACGTTGTACCGCCTGTTCGGGCGGCATGTACTGGAGCAGCTCGGCGAGCTCTACGAGCACCTCAATCAGATGCTGCGTGAGCGTGGCATCCTGCCCGAGCTTGAGAACGAGCGCCCCGAGATTCGCTCCCTGGGGGGCAGCCAGCGCTCGCAATGGATCCGACGCGCGCAGATCGAGGACGCCGGCACCAGTGGCGGGATATGGCGGGCCTTTCATAGCCAACAGGCCCTCGGGGACCTCCCGGAGGCATTGGCCCAAGGCCAAGTCCAAGCCCTTAGTCACCTGGCTGATGACGCCTCGAAAACCGTCACCAGTACGTCGAGCACGCAGGCTGGTGGCGCTCATCCCGACGTGCCAGCGCCGTCGGCGAGCCGAGAGGCTACACAAACACCGCCCTCCCGCTGGCTCGGGGTCCAGCGGACGCTGCGTGAGGCGCGCGTGGCGGCGGCGCGTCGGCCGGTTACGCCACGCGCGGTGGCTTCATCACCACTAGCCCCGGATGAGGGTCGACCGGGCGCCGCCGAGCACGATGCGCCGGCCGATCCGAGGACGCCGAATAGTCAGCTGAAAGGCGCCAGCAGTAGCGAGCCGCCAACGCTGGAGCGACTACTCGCCAGGTTAGACGTTGCTAGCCTCGACGAGCTTAGCGAATCGCTCCGCGAGCGGGTTGAGGTCATCGCGGACTGGTTCGAGGATATCGCTGCTAATGCGGTTAATGCCGAGCTATTGCGATCCTGGAGCCGCCCGGTAGCCGAGGTTGCCCTTGAGCATCGCGATGAGTTCCTCGCCGAGCGTCGTTATCCCATTCACGACCTAATCGACCAATGGGATCGCGCCGCGATCGCCTTGGAGGCGGTGCCGGCCCAGCATCGCCAAGGCTTACGCCGGCACATTGACGCCATCCTCGAGCGCATCTGCGAGCCGAGTAGCGAGGACCCCGGCATCATCGCCGATGCGGCCTCCCAGATTAGCGCCCTGGTCGACGCCCCGTTAGAGGCCCGGGCCGCCAACCTGCAGCGCCTTACCGAGAAAAACGAGGGCTCGAAGCGGCTTGACCTAGCGCGTGCCCAGGTGAGCCATGCCCTCAATGAGCGGTTGCTCGGTCGCCGGATTCCGGCACCTTTGAACGAGTTCATCGCGAATTACTGGCACCACATCCTGGTGCTTATCTGGCTAGGCAACGACGTGGATAGCGAGCACTGGCAACGCGCCCTGGCCGTTATCGATCGGCTCCTGAGGATGCTTGGAGTGGACGATAATGCCGGCCGTGCCGTGCCGGATCACGAGAAGGTGTTCGCCTTTATTGAGAAGCAGCTCCACGCCTACGATCACCACTCGGGTGAGGCCCAACAATTACTGGCGCGCATGAAGCGTCACGCTGACGCCGTGTGCGCCGGTGATAGCCCGGATGACGATCTACCCTTCGTACGCGTGAGTGCGTTTAGCGAAGAGCTCGACGCTAGCGATGGTGCCAATCCCTACTGGTTAGGCGTGGTGAAACTGCTTCGCCCCGGCCAGTGGGTCCGCGTCATCAAGGACGGCGACCAGGCGCAGGTGCTTCGGTTGCAGTGGGTCAACGACGAGCAGACACGGTTCGTTTTTGCCGACTACGCCGGGGAGCACGCCCTCGACTACGGCCGACAAGGGCTAACGAACGCTATGGCGGCCAACCAGGTCCAGCTGACGGAACCGCTGGATGCGCCATTGAGCGAGCGGCAGTGGCATCGCAAGCTTCATGCGGCTCACGAGGCCATTATCGAGCTCGCAACGCATGATCATGAAACCGGGCTTCTGAACCGAAAGGCGCTGATCCGCGAACTTGAACGGATCGAGGAGAAACGGCGTGGTAGCGTTGGCGATCACGCGCTTGTTGCGTTCCGGTTAAGTACGTCGCACTCGGATAGCTACGATGCGCAGGCCGCGCCTGATTATGGCCTAACGGCCCAGTTTGCGAGGGAACTCCGAGATGGGTTAGGCGACGACGATCGCCTCGCCCGCACCGATACCACCAGCTTCGTCGCCCTGCTGACAGACCACACCGTGGCCCGCGCGGAGATCGCCGCCGAGGAGTTGCGTCGCCATCTGGCACAGCACTTAGCGACAACAAACGGCGATGCCCCGATTACCGTGAGCGCCGGGCTAATCGGGTTTCAGTTCGGGGGGCTCCAGCATTCGATCGACCTAATCACCGAGGCGGAGGATGTCGCGGGCGAGGCTGCCGCTAGCGGACGAGCCGGTGTCGTTACACGGCGAACCGAGCATCGGGATATGGCGGCCTTACGTGACAACATGAAGCGCGTGGCACGCCTCGATGCCGCCCTCGAGGCGGGTGCTCTGAGGTTGCGAGCCCAGCGTATTCAGCCTACGCAGCGCCTGGGTCGGAACCGCGAGCCGATGCGCGAGATACTGATCGCTGTCGGCTCAGGCGAGGACGGCGAACAATTATTGTCGCCTGCTCAGTTTATCCCGGCCGCGGAGCAGTTCGGTCGCATGGCGTCCGTAGATCGCTGGGTTATCCGCCGCGTTCTGGAGTGGTGCCGAGATAACCCGCGTCAGGCGAACGGGGTCGGCACGTTTACTATTAACCTCGCTGGTTCGACCCTGGGTGATGCTGGCCTAGTCGATTATCTCAGTGGTGAGTTCGCTCGTACCGGTATCGCTCCCGGCAGGATATGCTTCGAACTCTCGGAGACTGTCGCAGTGCAGAACCTGGCACGCGTGGCCGATCTTGTGACACAGATTCGACGCATGGGGTGTCATTTCGCCCTCGATGACGTGGGTACGGGTTACGGCTCCAATGACTACCTTGCCACTCTGCCCGTCGACTTTATAAAGGTCGATGGTAGCTTCGTCCGCCAGATCGTTGACGATGAAACGGATGCAGCGATCGTGAGCTCGATCAACGAGCTTGCTCATCACCTCGGTAAGACGACGATCGCGGAGTATGTCGAGAACGAGCCAATCCTGGAGCGCTTGGAAGCGATCGGTATCGACTATGTCCAGGGCTACGGTGTCGGGTCTCCCGAGTCACTCGATGATTTGCCCCTCGTTTAGGCAAACGGCGAGCTACTCGTCATCCAAGACATCATTAATCCAGGTGAGCCCTGCCATAGCCGCCGGGAGCACCCATGGTCGGGCTCGCCGGGATTGTTATCAGCCTCGGCGCCTCAGGGCTGACGCCTTCATCCCTCGCCCTTCGGGCATGGGAGTGGACGGCGCCTGCCGAGCCGTTACCGGAGGCTATCCCGAGCTTAATGAGGCGCGCGCTGTCGCCTTTTAATAGGTCCCGCTTGCGCGCAGGCGTCGCCGAGGGCTTGATAGTTATGCCAACCATCCGGGTAGCGCGCCGCTAGCCAACCCGCTGCGCGGGGCGGTAACTCGTCATGACTCATGCCGTGTTCCCTCATTACGGCGTATGGGCCAATCGCCCGCAACGGGTTAATGCTCACGTGTCGCCGAGAACGTCAGTTCCGGCCAGCGCTCCTCGGTCAGCTGTAGATTAACGCGCGATGGCGCCAGATAGGTAAGATTGCCGGCGATGTCGTAGGCCAGGTTGCGCGCGTTCTTCTCCCGGAATTGCTCAAGCTTGCGGTTATCGTCGCATGAGACCCATCGGGCCGTACCCACCTCAACGGCCTCGAAGGCGCAATCCACGCCGTATTCGTTCTTGAGCCGATGGGCGACGACATCGAACTGCAGGATACCCACCGCGCCGACGATGAGATCGTTACCGGTCAACGGCTGGAACAGCTGGGACGCACCCTCTTCGCAGAGCTCATGTAGCCCCTTCTTTAAGGCCTTCAACCGCAGGGGATCGCGTAACGCCGCGCGCCTGAAAAGCTCCGGGGCAAAATTGGGAATACCCGTGAACTTCAGGTCCTCGCCTTGGGTGAAGGTGTCCCCGATCTGGATCGTGCCATGGTTGTGCAGCCCGATTATGTCGCCCGGATAGGCGATACCCGCGCGACCCCGGTCCGACGCCATGAAGGTAATGGCATTGGCTATCTTGACCTCCTTGCCGATACGCACATGCCGCACCTTCATGCCTTGCTCATAGACGCCTGAGCAAACACGCATGAATGCGATCCGGTCGCGATGATTGGGGTCCATGTTTGCCTGGATCTTAAACACGAAGCCACTGAACTGGGGCTCATTCGCCTCGACCAGCCGATGCGTGGTCTCGCGAGTACTAGGCGCTGGGGCATACGTGACAAAGCTGTCCAGCAACTCTTCGATGCCGAAGTTGTTGACCGCGGAACCGAAGAATACCGGCGTTAATTCGCCCCGCTCATAGGCCGCTTGGTCGAACGAGTGGCTCGCCTCTCGCAGTAGCTCCACCTCATCACGCAGCGCTTGCGCCTGGTCGCCCAGTACCTCGTCGAGGCGGGTATTAGCCAGCCCCTCGATGGTCTCGCCCTCGGCGATGCGCCCACCGTGGCTGGAACTAAAAAGATGGACCATATCCTTAGTGAGATGGAAGACACCCTTAAAGTTGCTACCCATCCCGATCGGCCAGGTAACCGGAGCGCAGCGGATCTTGAGCACGCTCTCGATCTCGTCGAGCAGCTCCATCGGATCGCGCCCCTCCCGATCGAGCTTATTAATGAAGGTCATGATGGGCGTCGTGCGCAAACGGCAGACGTCCATCAGCTTGACCGTCCGCTCCTCGACACCCTTGGCGGCGTCGATCACCATCAGCGCCGAATCCACAGCGGTAAGGGTCCGATACGTATCTTCCGAGAAGTCCTCATGACCTGGCGTATCCAGCAGATTCACGATGCGCTCGCGGTAGGCGAACTGCATAACCGAGGACGTTACGGAAATGCCACGTTGCTGTTCCAGCGCCATCCAGTCCGAGGTCGCGTGTCGGTTGGACTTGCGGCCCTTCACCGTGCCGGCGAGCTGGATGGCGCCACCGTAGAGCAACAACTTCTCGGTGACGGTTGTCTTGCCTGCATCGGGATGGGAGATAATCGCAAAGGTGCGACGTCTAGCTACATCCTCGCCGAAATTACTCATTCATCCGCCATTAATCCGGTATAGTACAAGCGTGGCTCAACATAAAGACGCCACGACAGTCTGGCCGGTAGCCAACGCGAGCGAGCAGTCCCAGTCGGCGGACCCTGTGCCCTCGTCTGGCGGCGCTTTCTGGCAGCGCAAGCGCCTGGACGAGATGAGTCCAGCCGAATGGGAGGCCCTATGTGATGGCTGCGGCCGGTGCTGCGTTCACAAACTCGAGGATGAGGACTCCGGCGAGTACTTTGAGACCAGAGTAGCCTGCCGGTTACTTGAGCCCGGCACTTACCTGTGCAGCGACTATGCCAATCGTCACGCCCATGTGCCGGATTGCGTAACGCTCACACCCGAGCTTGTTGCGAGCTCTCAATGGTTACCCGTGACCTGCGCCTACCGCCGGCTCGCCGAGGGGCGCGGACTCGCGTGGTGGCATCCCTTGGTATCCGGCGACCCAGCTACAGTTCACAGCGCCGGCGTATCAATCCAGAACCACACGATCTCCGAGGACCAACTCAGTGATCCAGATGAACTCCTGGATCACGTCATAGCCTGGGGCGATAGCCCCAGTGGTGCCTGACGCCGCCGCGACCACAGGGCCGAGCTCAGGCGCTGAGCCCGAAAACGGTTGCTAGGGCCGCGATTGGCTGCCCTATACATTGGCCTCCACGAACTCAGTAAGCTGATTCTTGGAAAGCGCGCCGACCTTCGTGTCCTCCACCTCGCCATGGCTAAAGAGCATGAGCGTCGGGATGCCGCGAACGCCGTACTTCGGTGCCGAATCCGGATTGTCGTCGATGTTGAGCTTGCAGACCTTGAGACGGCCCTGATAATCATCGGCTATCTGTTCTAGGACCGGCGCAATCATCTTGCATGGACCGCACCATTCCGCCCAGAAATCCACGAGCACGGGCTGTTGCGATTCAAGGACCTCACTCTGAAACGTGTCATCCGTAATATGGACGATGCTATCGCTCATGCTGCCTCCGGGTCGCTACACTAGTTTGCGGTTATCGCGTCGATGCCGGCTGCCTAGGCGCACCTCGCCATCGCTACTGCCGTCCCCGTCAGGCGCTGGTAATGGCGGGCGTCATCGCGGATGGCCGCCACTCATCCCGGCGATGCGGCATCGCTCCACTGTCCATAATGGTACCGCGTGCGGCTGGGTATGTATAATCTGCCCGCATCCGCATGAGAGTGATCCGTAGCACCCAAGGGTGCCACGCTTGCATCGTTAGCCGGCAAGGGCTTGCTCAGGTGGGCACAGGCTTGTGTCAACGGCTAACGGCGATTACGGTTCTGAGTTTGCTTGGGGTAGAGTCCGGCAGCGCCCCGTTATCTCGCTGACTGAGCTGGCAGCAATGACTGGAAAGACGAGCTACAACTACGATGAGCTGCTGGCTTGCGGCTACGGTGATCTTTTCGGACCGGGTAATCCGCAACTGCCCGTGCCGAACATGCTCATGTTCGACCGGATTAGTGCCATCAATGAGTCGGGGGGCGAGTTCGAGAAGGGCTACGTCGAGGCCGAGCTCGCCGTGCACCCCGATCTCTGGTTCTTCCACTGTCATTTCCCGGGTGATCCCGTCATGCCGGGCTGCCTGGGCCTCGATGCCCTATGGCAGCTTCTGGGGTTCCATCTAGGCTGGCTCGGCGGCATCGGCAAGGGTCGCGCCCTCGGCTGCGGTGAGGTAAAGTTCAGCGGTCAGATTATGCCGACCAACGAACTTGTAACCTATCAGCTCGACATTAAGCGTATTATCCGGCGTCGATTAACCATGGGGATCGCTGACGGCACCGTCTACGCTGATGGCAGTGTTATCTACCGGGCACTGGATCTAAAGGTGGGGCTGTTCATCGATCCCAGTAGTGCGCTTTAAACGCACGGTGGAAACGGGTTTAGAGGTAAAGGTAGAGCATCTTGCGGCGAGTCGTTGTTACAGGTCTGGGTGTCATCTCGTGTCTCGGTAACGATGTGGCGACCGTTCGGGATGCCCTGAGCGCGGGCACATCGGGCGTTCGTTATCGTCAGGAGTACGCGGATCTGGGCCTGAGAAGCCAGATAGCGGGTAGTATCGATCTGGATCTCCAGGAGCGCATCCCGCGCAAACCCCGGCGATTCATGGGCAATGCGGCGGCCTACGCATACGCGGCGATGGATGACGCCATCGCGGACGCGCAATTGGGCGACGATGAGGTCTCCAACCGGCGCACGGGGCTAATCGCCGGCTCGGGCGGTGCCTCAACATCGAATCTGGTTGCCTGTGCTGACACGCTCCGGGAGCGCGGCGTACGCAAGATCGGCGCCTTCGCGGTGCCCAAGGTCATGAGCAGCACCGTCTCAGCGTGTCTGGCAACACCGTTCGGCATCAAGGGCATCAACTACAGCATCTCCTCGGCCTGTGCAACGAGTGCCCACTGCATCGGTAATGCCATGGAGCAGATCCAGCTCGGCAAACAGGATGTCATGTTCGCCGGTGGCGCGGAGGAAGAAGACTGGACGCTAACCATGCTCTTCGACGCTATGGGCGCACTGTCTACCGGCTATAACGATACGCCGATGAAGGCGTCGCGACCCTACGATAGCCACCGCGACGGCTTTGTCATCGCGGGCGGGGGCGGCATGCTCGTCCTCGAGGAGCTTGAACACGCCCTGGCCCGGGGCGCACCGATACGCGCCGAGCTCGTCGGCTACGGCGCGAGTTCCGATGGCTACGATATGGTGGCCCCATCGGGTGAGGGAGCGGCACGCTGTATAGCGCAGTCCGTCGCCGACCTCAGTGAGCCGATCGACTACGTCAACGCCCACGGTACGAGCACGCCCGCCGGTGATATTACCGAACTGGATGCACTCCGGCAGGTTTTTGGGGATCGCATGCCGGCGATCACCTCGACCAAATCGTTAACCGGCCACTCCCTGGGCGCAGCGGGTGTCCACGAGGCCATCTACTCACTGATTATGATGGAGAATGACTTTATCGCGGCCTCGGCAAACGTCGACGAGCTCGACCAAGCGGTTAGTGACCGCCCCATCGTCCGCGAGCGCCGGGATAACGCGGGCCTGCGGACGGTCATGTCGAACAGCTTCGGATTTGGCGGAACCAACGCCACCCTGGTATTCCAGCGCTATGACTAACCGCTAGGTGTAGATCGCCTCCCATGACCGCGGCTGATGGCCGCGGCCTTGTTGACGATTATTGCTCGCTCACTGTCGCGACGACGGGCGCTTCACGTAGGCAAGCCCCGACTGACGCCGATAGGGATTCGCACGTATTCCGCCACTGCCGCTCATGCCCTTAACTGGAGCCAGGTTCCAGGTATCAGGAGTGTGGCATGCACCGGATCAGCGCCGGCCCAACTCGCCTAAGTCCGGGCATAAGGCGCGGTAGTCTCCTCATAGCCGCCCTCACCTTGGCGACTAGCGCCTCAGCCGACAGTAGCCCCAGCGCTACTGACCTCGATGCGTTCCGCTCCGCGATCATTAGCGGCGGACCGCCGAAAGACGGCATCCCGTCGATCGACGAGCCACAGTTCACCAGCGCCGCGGCCGCATCGCATCTGGAGGACGACGACATCGTCTTTGGCATCGTGCGCAACGGGCAAGCCCGGGCCTACCCCCGCCGGATCCTGGCGTCCCATGAGATTGTCAACGACCGCTTGGGTGGTCGCAATCTCGCGGTTACCTACTGCCCCCTTACCGCAACGGCCATCGGGTTCTATCGAGGCAACACGACGTTCGGCGTATCCGGTCGGCTGGTGAACAGCAATCTCGTGATGTACGACCGCAAAACGGGCAGCTATTGGCCCCAGATGTTGGCGACAGCCATTAAGGGGCCACGCCAGGGCGAGCAGCTCGAGAGCTTTCCGGTGGCCTGGACTAGTTGGAAAGCCTGGCGTGAGGCGCATCCCGATACG
>Ga0207714_1002142_pt1 | contig 12184 bp, 14 predicted proteins | sample PonA232FremontCA_2_FD_187270 | JGI IMG/M metagenome (GOLD analysis project Ga0207714, IMG submission 187270) | Marine sediment microbial community from Fremont, CA, USA - Pond A23 Sediment 2 (SPAdes) | ecosystem: Environmental > Aquatic > Marine > Unclassified | place: USA: Fremont, California... | reverse complement strand
CCTCTTTCTGGTGATCTATTTCAACCAGTTCTGACACCCGTAACACGGACACCGTTATACCGGTCTCGTGCCTCTAGATAGTGCGATGGTGACACAGCGGGACGGCAACGAGATCGACCTGCTCAGGTCGTCGATCCAGACCACGGGTGGCGCGATAGTCTCGACGACGCTCTACACCCTGAGCGGGGTCGTCTACGCCTTTGTCACCTCACCGTCAGTCACCGGCCGCTACTTTTTCGTCGTACTCGGCATCGCGCTCGCGCTGCGGCCGATCAGAGGAATCACCCAGACCCTCCACAAGATTGGGACCGAACCCGGCGAGTCGGTTGCTGCCTACCTTGGGGTCGCCCTTGCGTTCGGTGCAGGCTACCTCTGTCTGCTCGGAGTAGTCGCCGTGGTGGCGAGCGAGTATCTCGCGGCGGCAACCGTATTCGATCACGGGCTCCTCCGTGTCTCGGCGGTCTATGCGGTGACGACTGCGCTGGCGATGACAGTCGAAAGCCTCACCAGTGCCGTCGGCTACCCTAGCGGGGTCACGTGGATCAACAGCGTCAAGAGCAGCCTCGAACTGGGACTGCTGCTGGGGTTGCTGGGATCGATAACCACCGTCACGGACCTGATGCTGGTCATGATCGCCGTCCGACTCGCCGTCTTCGGCGTCGTGATCGTGATTCTCGGCGTGACACCCACCGTCCCGGATCGCCACGAGATAGCACGAGCATGGGGGTTCGCCAGATGGAGTATCCCCGATCAGGTGCTCGACCGTGTCTCGTACAATATGCCGGTGTACGTGCTGGGAATCGTGTCGACACCGCTTGCGGTCGGTATCTACGAGGCGGCCGACCGGTTTGGTGACTTCGGCGCGACAATCGCGTGGCAGCTTGCGAACCCGCTGTTGACGAAGGTCAGCGGTGATACGGCCGCGGCTATCGATATCAGCGGGTATATCGACTCGGCGGTCACCGGCGGGAGCGGCGTCTCGTTTCTCGTGTTCGGCTACCTGCTGTCGACCCGTGACATCATCGCCACCGCCGCCTTCGGGTCGGCACCCGAGCAGTTTTCGACGACCGTGATTATCGTCGGCGGCATCAACATCTTTCGTGGGTTCTGGACACTCGCCTCCCACGCGCTGGAGGGCCGCGGAGAGCCGGGGCTGAGCTTCCGCACGAAGCTCTACGGGCTGGCCGTCAGCGTGCCGCTGACGCTGTGGCTTGGATCGCAGTACGGCGCCCTCGCCGGGGCAGCCGGCTACGTGGTGATGAACGTCGTCGTCGGGGGGTACGTGGTCTACTACAGCAGCCGCGTTCTCTCTTCAACGCTCGTTGATCGGCGGCTCGTGGGGCAGTTCATCGGTGCACTCCTCGTGGAGTCGGGGGTTGTCTACGGAACCGTCTGGATTGTCGCTGCTGCTGGTGGCGGGCCGGTTGCCGCCGCGGTCCTTGCCGTGCCGGCTGCCTGTCTTGGCTTCGGGCTCTCACTCGGCGTTATCTCTGAACAGGCCCGTGTGGTATTCCGTCGCACCTACGAGATATCCAGCCAGCAGCTACATATTCGGGATTCGTGAGCGACCGGGGTAGTGAGCATCGGTGAGGACGGCGGTCAGGGAAACCGATTAGATAGACTGCTCGTGTTCGTTTCGGGATGTGATTTCAGTGCGGAAACGATGTCGCCGATAGAATCGGATGCTCCGACATCAGCAGCGGCTATCAGGCGGAAATCGAAAAATCCTCGATAGACCGATCGTGTCGCGTCACCTGCTCACTGATCACCAGCTTCTCTGTGCGATCGAGCCGTGACCACTCCAGACTCTCTGGTGGTGATTCCTCGAAGGATTCGAACTGTGTGAAGACAGTCTCGTTGATAAACCGGCCGAAGGAGCCACACGCCGAACACTCCATCGACAGGTGCGACGTGTCAAAGGCCCGGATGATCGTCTCTTCGAGACAGTTCAGACACCGGTACGTTTGCTTCACGTATGATACTGGGGCCCAGCGCATGAATAGGTTGTGGTCAGAGGGGTTTTCCCCGGCGACAAAGGCCGAATCATCCACTGAACGGCCCGGGATATTCGTCGATGGATACGGATGTCTACAGCGGTCTGGTAGCCTCGTATCGGTCTCTCTCCGTCCGATGGTAGTCGATACAGGTCGGACAGGCCGGCCTGAACGTCTCCATGTCGGTGAGTGTCAGTGCCTTCTCGGCGGTATTGTATATCCCGCCCTGTCGGCAGCTCTGTGCGTCGGCAAACGAGCAGAGACGCGTCATAGCCTTGATTAGTTCCGCAGTGGCTTAACGACCCGCCAGCGAGCAATGAGAGCCATCAAATAGTAGCCGCGGTGCGTTCCTGCGGTCGATTCGCGGTCATCCGGTCGATCACTCCGTGGGCAACGTCTATGAGGGTGGCATGGTTGGGTATGGGTATCACAATGGACACCCGACACATCACGGTCAAGGCGACAGGAACCCACGAGGCCCCACCCGATGTCGTGACGATCACCGCCACGGCAGTTGCCACGGGAGCGAGTGCCGGCGGTGCGCGGTCCACGGCGCGCAGCCGCGGCGACACCATCCGCTCGGCGGTCAGCAGAGTCGTCGCCGGCGAGATCGCCACGGTCGATATGCGGGTCCAGAGCGGCGCGGCCAACTTCGATCCCGATATGGAGGCCGACTTTCGTGCGGTCGAGGAGTTCCAGCTACGGTGTGATCCCGAATCGGTTTCGGACGCTGTCGTCGACATCACCGACTCCGGCGGCACGGTCCAGACGGTCCGGTACCAGCTGACCACCGAAACCCGGGCCACAGCGGAGGACGAAGCCCTTCAGGCAGCCATGGATCGCGCACAGGGGAAAGCCGAGAACATCGCCGGGGTCGAGGAACTGGCCGTCGGCGAGACACGGGAGGTCACCACACAGCGCGTCGCAACCGGCCGGGAGGCCGTCGTCGATGACGCGTGGGATTCGAGTGAGAGTCTCCACCCGGCACCGATCGTGGTGTCCGAGGCTGTCGAGGTGACCTACGAGCTGATCGATTCCTGAGCGATAGACCGACTGCGGCGGATGCGACGGGTATCCCGAACGAGGCGGCCACCTAGCAAACAACTCACCCACGATACACCATGATGGATTCTCGGCCCACGCTCTACGGTCCGACAGGTTACGGCAGTCACGACGGCGAGGCGGTCGTCCGAACACCCCATTCGGTCAAGACCCTGCAAGGCGAGAACGTCCAGACGATCCTCGATCTGCTGTCGGCAGCCGACGGCAAAACGGTCGCGGCTGACCTCGTTGCGGACGTTGCAGGCGCGACCGCCGAGTACGTCGATGCCATCTACGAACACGATCTGGCCTACGACGCCCGAGCGATCCCGGCCACGATGCGCAAGAGAGACTACGGGCGCTTTCTCGAACCGGTGCTGCCGGCTATCCCGCCGGCGACCCACCACGGGCTCCCGGACAGACTCGCGTCGCTCTGTGTCGCTGTCGTCGGCGACCGGGATCCGGTGGCTCCGGTCCTCGCTCGGCTGCGTGCCGCTGGCGTGACAGTAACCGACGATGTCGGGGCTTCGACGGACGTGATCGTGTTGAGCGAGGCGATCGAACGGGCACCATCGTGGTCGGCTGTCACCGAGCAGTGGCTCGATTCGGATGCGACACTGATGAAGACACGCCTGACGGCGACGGGCTGGCGGCTGGGCCCGGTGCTCACCCCGGCCGCACCGGTCTGTTTGGACTGCATCTACAGCCGGGTCGACGCGAACAGGGCCGGCGGGCGGCTCTACACCGAGACGCTCACCGGCAACCCGCCGTTCATCGAGGCCTACACCGAGACGGTCACCGAGGTGACCCTCGCGGCGGTACTGGAGCAGGTACCCCGATATCTGGACGAACAGATGCTGGTGTACAATCATTACGACGGGACTGTGGAGACACCGCGCGTGTTCGCGCTCCCGAACTGTGAGGTGTGTGCAGGTGTCTGAGTCGCCCGAGATCAGTGTCACCGAGCTATCCAGCAGCGATCCAGACGGGCACGGGGAACCCAGCACGCTCTCGCGGCTGGCGCAGATACAGAACCCACGAACGGGGCTCATCACCGGCGTCCGACGGGTTCCGATCCCGCCGGACGAGCCAGCGATCGCGGCTTACGTCGTCGAACGGGAGGATTTTGAACCGCTCACCGACGGGCAGGCGATGGCTCACGAGGAGGGCGGTGCTGCGTTTGGCGACGAGGCCGCACGGGGTGCCACGTTCGGCGAGGCGATCGAACGCTACTGTGGCTGTCTCTATCGGGAGGAGGGGTTGCGAACGGCGGCCTACACCGATTTGCCCGAGTCGGCGCTCGATCCGACGACTGTCGTGAATTTCTCCGACGATCAGCGGCGAGCGGTCGACGACAGCACCGGTCTCTGTGAGCGCGACGACGAGCTCTCGTGGGTGGCCGGCGAGGCCCTCACTACCGGCGATACGGCAGTCGTGCCGGCCCAACTGGTCTATCTGTCGTACCCGCCGGCCTTGGAGGCGTTCATCAGGAATCCGGTTTCATCGGGGCTGGCGGCCGGCGAATCACGCGAGATGGCGATCCACAGCGGCTGCTGTGAACTCGTCGAACGGGACGCGTTCGTGACCTACTATCTGACCGAAACCGAGCTGCCGGTTATCGATCCCACACCGGCTCCACCCCGAGTTCGGCGGCTGATCGGCCGCGTGTCGGCTCACGGGCTGGAGGTGACGCTGCTGGATGCGACAACGGACCTCGGCATCCCGGTGGTGATCGCGGTGTTAATCGACAGAGAGGCCCGACCTGCTGTCACCGTGGCTGCGGCGGCTGGCATGTCGATACCGGCTGTCGTCGAGAGCGCGCTCGCGGAGGCCGTTCAGACGCGGCTCTCGGCGATTCAAAGACTCGATGCCACGGACCGATCGCCGGCGGACGTGGCCGTCGAGGATATCACGACGTTTGCGGATCGCGCACTGTTCTGGGCCTCACAGGACCGCATCACCGATCTCGATTTCTGGATCGAGAGCGACCGCGAAACGACCGTCGATGCGATGGGCCCCGACGACGCGGCGACACTGGATCCCGTCGAACGGATCACCGCCGCCGGCTACGACCTCTATGCGGTCGACGTGACGACGCGGGATGTCTCGAATCTCGGATTTGGCGTCCAGCGGGTGATCGCGCCGCGCCTCCAGCCGCTGTATCTCGTCGAGCGCCTGCGATATTTCGGCGGCGAGCGGCTGTACGAGACGCCGGTCGAGATGGGGTATCGGGAGAGTACCCCGCGCGAGACCGACCTGAATAGGGTCCCACACCCGTTTCCGTGATCATGGCCGGAGAGCTCCCACTCGACGACGAGACGATAGCGTATCTCTACGAGCTGTACCACAAGAATCTGCCACCACAGGTCACCGAGGCCACACTCGCGACAGCGGCCAACGGGGCGGCTCACTCCGACCCAGAGGCCTCGAAATCGTATCGGCGAGCAGCCACCGTTCCGCTGGCTGATGTCGAGGAGACGGCGTTCATCTCACAACTCGGACAGCGAGCCTCTTACAGCGATCCAGCCGACCGGCGGCCGATCACCGACACCGAGCTGGCAACGCTGTTGACAGCCGCCTACGGCGATACCAGCGGCGATGAGGAGGGCCACCGCCGACCGGTGGCATCGGCGGGAGCCTGCTACCCGCTCGAACTGTATCCGATCGTGCTGGATTCCCCTGACATCGACCCCGGGCTCTATCACTTCAACATCGAGGCTGACGCGCTCGACCGCCTCCAGCAGGCCGACTACACCGACTGGGTGCGAGACAACTGGTCGTGGCTCACCAAGGAGGATCGCGTCGCGGCCGTGATCGTCATAACGGCGATTCCGTCCCGATCAGCGGTCCGATACGGCGAGATGGGGTATCTCTTTGCCTGCATCGAGGCCGGCTCTGTGGTTCAGAATCTACAGCTGGTGGCGATGGAACTCGGAATCGGCAGCCGGCCGCACAACGGTCTGAACTACAGCAGTATCCGGGAGGAACTGGACCTTCGATCCGACGAGTATCTGCTGTCGACGGTCGTCTTCGCGGGGTGCGGTCCAGACGCAGACGACTGAAGCAGCCACGAACTGACAGTCTGCGAGTGTCACCGGAGGGGTCCCAATTCTTTTGCCCGGATACACCCAGTATCTAGTATGTCATCGGGCATCGATATTCTGGACGGCATCTCCCAGCGGATTCGCGACGCAGTCGGGCCCGAGGCGTCGAACCGCGGGTCCGGCTCCGACGACGCTGGGGATGATACCGACAGCTCCACCGAGGAGCCCGACAGCCCCAGCGAGGACGACGACGGCGACGAAACCGGGGGAGAGAGCGTTACCGCGGACGACGACCGGGCGACGAGCGATTACGACGCCCCCGCCTGCTGTTCCGCGGCGGGCAACACCGACGTGTCGGTCCTCGACGAGTAGCGGGTGTAGCACGAAAGCGGGTAGTACAATCGGCTGCGAGACCGGCTGTCAGAACACGAATCGCTCGATAAGCTGCCGCCACAGACCCGGTCGGCGTGATTCGTGCGGATACACCGTCAGCGTCGTACAGCCCGGGGTCGGGACTGTCGGTCGGTCATCAAACAGCACCGTTCGCGGTCGGTGGTCCTGTCCGCGCCGGATCAGTACCTCCGGCGACGACTGCTGGCCACCATCCGCCCTGATCGGTTCGGCGGTCACCGGCACGGAGAGGACCGACGCAAGCTCGGATTGGTAGTCGTCCATCGTTTGCGCGTACTCGTCGGCGCCCCCCGTCTCTGCGGGGTACCACAGCGACAGCGTCCCATCGGTGGCGGTCGCGATCGACTCGCCAAGACTGACAACGCGTGGCACATACGGCCCACCGTCACCCGAGAGGACGATCTGTTCGGGCGCATCGTACCCCAAATTATCCATCAACACCACATCACACGGTGCATGGCGGACAACCCAGTCGACCGGATCACCCACGACCCGTGACCGAAGCCGTAAGGGTTCGTGTTCGGCCAGGATCGTGTCGACCGCCCGGTTCTCGGCGAAGTTGACGATCGCGTGTTTCGTGTCGTGGCTCACGATCTCGTCGGCCTCGATATCGACGCCGACCGCGTCCTCCAGCCCCTCAATCCGTGTCTCGAAGGAGCGATCGGCCGAGCTCTGATCGGTTACGCCCTCCGTCAGCGGAGCCTGATCCGGCACCTCCTCGAACCGGACGGCGATCACCCGGCCATCGTCCGGTCGCACGATATCGGCCGCCAGCGAAACAAGTGACCGCTCGCGATCCGCATCGATCTGCTTCGGGAACGCCACGAGAATCTCATCCGTGTCGTCCGGGCTGGTCTTGATAGCCGTGATCGCGTTCCGACCGACCTCGCGGCGAATAGCATCCGTCGCGGCCCCCTCGCGGTCGACACGCGGACTAACGTACAGCAGATACCAGACGACGCTACCGGCGACGATGCCTACCGCCCCGAGAATAGCGATCAGTCCCATCTGTGTCAACAGGAGCACACCGGTGACCGCACCGAAAATCTGCATCCACGGGTACAGCGGCGAGGTGAACTCCGGTTCGTACGCCGCGCTTCCCTCACGGAAGGCGATCAGCGTGATGTTGATCAGCACAAACACCAGAATCTGGAACGCACTCGCCAGCTTGGCGATCTCAAGCACGTCGACAAAGCTGATGAGCAACAACAGGACGGCCCCGGTGAGCGTGATCGCGGTAACAGGGGTCCCGAACCGCTCGTTGACCGTCGAAAACGTCGGCGGCGCAAGCTGGTCGCGACTCATCGCGAACGGGTACCGCGACGAGGAGAGGATGCCGGCGTTGGCCGTCGAGACGAGCGCGAGAATCGCCGCGAGAATCACGGCGACCACACCAAACTGCCCAAGTGTTGCCTCGGCGGCGACAGCAATCGGCGTCAGCGATCCGGCGACGCTGTCGCCATCGACAACGCCGACGACAACGGAGACGATGGCCACGTAGAGAACAGTCGTAAACGCCAGCGAGCCGAGAATGCCTCGCGGCAGGTTTCGCCCCGGATTCTCGACCTCCTCGGCGACACTGGCGACCTTCGTCACGCCGGCGTAGGAGACGAAGACCAGCCCAGTGGCCGCAAGGAGGCCACCGATGCCATCAGCGAAGAAGTTCGCATAGTTCGTCGACTGGACTGTCGGCGCGCTTCCAGCGGCGAACCACCCCAGTGCCGCCAGCATGATGATCACGATACCAAGCTGGAGTCGACCGGTCTGTTTCGCCCCAAGGATGTTGACCAGAATGAGTACCGTGGCAAGCCCGAGCGCGACCGGTTTGAGCGGTAGATCGAACAACAACAGCAGGTATGGAACGCCGCCGACGAGTGCGAGCGCGCTCTTGAACGAGAGCGAAAACCAGGTGCCGATACCGGCGACTGTGCCGAGAAGCGGGCCCATTCCCCGCTCGATGTAGATGTAGGTCCCCCCGGCCTCCGGCATCGCCGTGGCCATCTCGGATTTCGAGAGGGCTGCCGGGATAACGAGAACACCAGCCAGCAGATACGCAAGGATCACCGCCGGGCCAGCGATCTTGAGTGCCAGCGCCGGCAGGATGAAGATACCACTGCCGATCATCGCGCCGATACTGATCGCCAGCACCGAAAACAGGCCAAGGTCACGTTCTAGCTCCTTCATTGGTTTGTGTGCGATGATTCGTCCACAGCGGCTGTGGCAAAGTCCGGGCTGTCCCCTGCGTCAGCGGTGGGGTAATGTGTTTTTCGACTCGTCACTCCGTGGGTCTGTGTTTCGGCTGACCTCCCAGTCGCCTGTATCCGGTCACTGGCGACACGGCCAGATCGGTCATGCGGTGGGTTCCTCTGGGAGGATATTACCCTGCTCTGACCCTGACACGGCACAGAGCAAGCTGTGTCAGCCGACTGCGTGGCGGCCATATCGCAGAACTTCGTGAGATTGATCATTATGAAAGTTTTATGCTACCAAGTTCGAAGTTTGGTGAAAGATGCGTGTAGTTGTTCCATCCGTTTCGTCGCTGGTTCTACCCCCACTTAGATCACGGAAACATATAAAAGGTGAGTCTATACTATCGATCCGTCAAAATTAGGGATCTATAGACATATATCGTTATCAATTGTGTAGGATACTCCTAATACCTGTTTGTAGTATATTTACACATAACGCATGGTATTCGCGAAAATGACTCATGCTCTGCCGGTGCTCCGTTTCGGAGAGCGCAACACGAGCATTCACTCAGGTGGAACAAGATTATATTGGTCCAAACAGACTGTTGGTGTAGCGATGAAGAACGGCGAGTTAGACGATACTGACAGGCAGATTCTCTACTATCTGCAGGAGGATGCGAGGCACACGTCGTCGAGTGACATCGCAGAAAAACTGGATCTTTCGCCAAGTACAGTCCGAATGCGACTCGCCACGATGGAGGACTCTGGAATCGTCCAGGGCTATCATATCGATATCGATTACGACCGCGCTGGCTATCCACTCTACACAAAGATCACCTGTACGGCACCGGTTCCAGAGCGAGACAGCCTCGCGAATCAGGCCCGTGAAATCGATGGGGTGACCGCCGTGCGTGAGGTGATGACGGGCGAACGAAACGTCTTCGTGAATGCTATCGGGTCAGATCACGATGATCTCAACCGGATTACAGAATCACTCGACGAACTGGGGCTGACAGTCGTCGATGAAAATCTCATCCGCGACGAGTACGTCTGTCCCTATCACGGGTTCCTCGAGTTGGAGCAAGAGGACTGAGCGGGCGGGTCGACGACAGCCATGTGACCATCGGTCAGAGGGCAGGTCGACAGCGCGGTCCGCTCCTGCCGGTGCGGGAGTACGTTGAAACCGATCCAGCGAATTGGGTCGAGTGGATGGTTTCGGCGGCGGAGGTCGAACGGCTGCGCCGCGAGCCGGACACGATCATGACCCGCTACCAGCAGGTCGAGGACGTCCTCGAATCGGCCCGCCAGCAGGACGGCGACCACTGGGACGATGGCGAACTCGACGTGACATTGGAGTCGCCGCAGGGGACGACGCTTTCGATCACGCTTGATCTCCACGACGACCCGGCAGCCAACGCCGAGACTCGCTACGAGCGAGCGAAGGAACTCGAAGCCGAACTCGAACGGCAGCGCAAGGTCGTCGGCCAGCCGGCGCCGTTGCCGGCCGATCCGGTCGCCTTCCTGTTCTGCTATCATCTCGATACGGTCGAAGGGAACTATCCGCGGTCGATGGCGGGCCATCTCGATGCAAAGCGCGGTCACGTCGAAGAACTCTGTGAGACGATGCGTGACGCAGAAACTCTGTGAGACGATGCGTGACGCAGAAACTCTGTGAGACGATGCGTGACGCAGAACTGCTAGAGCGCGTCGAGTCAGGCACGGTCAAACAGCGGAACGTCAAGGCCAAGCAGGCCGACGAGGTCCGCCAGCACCACACCTACTACCGGCTCTCGCGGGACGGCGATCACCTGCTGCGGGTTCTCGGTGAGCGTGAGGGGCAGTTGAACGCGCTGCGGCACCTGCCAGCGGGCCAGCAGCTGGTTCGGCGACTCGGCCGCGGCGGCCCGGATTACGCCCGGATGACCGCCGGGGAGCTGGATATGCAGTTCGAGGACGTCCGGCATCTGTATCGGGCATTGCGCCGTGTCGGACTGGTCACCGAGTACGAGGGGGGCACGATCAAGGCCAGCGAGCGAAACCTGAAACCCAAAGACGAGACCCACCGGAAGCACACCTACTACGTCACGACCGACCGGGGCGAGCGGGTGGTTCCTGAGCGTGACGAGGACTAACTCGGGGTGACTGCCCCGTCGCTCGTGGCTGTATCACTCAACTGAGTTCCCCACAGGAAGCGAATAGCTTAGGTTCCCCTGTCCCCGTGTGTCCGTATGGGATTCAAGAAACACCTTCTCAACGGCATCGTGTCGCTCATCATCAGCGTCGTCGTCACCGTCGTCTCGGATTCGGGTGATGGCGACGGTTACAGCCTCACGGATGTGGTGCTTGCCGTGGCAACCTCGGCGTTCCTCTCTGGGCTGTTCACGAGTTACTTTGCGTCGAAGTAGGGCCGACCGGCGCAAACCGGGTAGTTGTCACCTGACAGCTGTCTTGCGATGCTTCACCTCCGGGTAACGGAGAATGCTAACCCGCGATACCCGAGTCTATTGAATCGATTTTGCACTGCCGTTGCGAGTGACCTTAGCTGAACACAGCGGCTGCTATCGGTGGTCGTATCGCTACTACGCACCCCTCAGAACGGTGGCGAAACGATCCGAATTTCCCGATTGCGGAGTGCCGCTGCCGAGATCTTACCAACTGAACCACTGTGGATTACAGACTGCCATCGGGAGCGTCTCGATGCCGGGCTAGCTACCGAGATGAATCGATCGGTTTGCCGGAGAGAACGGTGCTACCGGTCGACAACCTCGGGCCACTGACCGATATGGACTAACGTGCCGCAGCCGGGAGATATTTGCTCTTGGGGAGAGTGGCACCGCACAAGATGGTCCCTACTGAGCCAGCGGCGGATCTGTCTGTCGGCGACTCGGTGATCGATAGCGATGACGACGACCCGGACGAGGCGATCGTTATCGACATTCCGGCCGGGGCGACACTCGAAGACTGGGAGTACGAAACCGATTCTGGGACGGCGACAGCGGCCGATGGGAACCCGAACTACCCGGCCGACGCACAGTTGGTCGTCATCGTCTTCCGGTCGGCACTGGCCGAAACCGTCCCTGACTGGCAGGAGATCGACCCGGAAGAACTCGCCGAGAAGGCTGATCACGCCGGCATCAAACAGTACGGATTTCCGACAGGCAGACTCGAACGGATCGAGCCCGGCGCGATGGCCGCGGAGTGGCTCGACGGGCTGGCCGATCGGTTCGCCGATGCCGGCTGGACCGTGACGCAGGACGACACCGAGCTGACGGTCGAACAGTTCGACGAGGAGTATCGCATCACGGCCGACGGCACGGTCGAGGGCGAAGGTGAGTACCGGACGCCGCTGGAGAATATCGTCGAGATGGAGCGCTCCTGATACTGTGTACTGTAGACGGCTACCGCCTCGACCGCCGTCCAGCTGGGCGGTCCAGCGGTACCTTCCGCCAATAGACCCTGTGTGTGGATGATTCGTGAGTGTGGCGTCGGTAGTGTTGGTGGCCGG
>Ga0207714_1002140_pt1 | contig 12197 bp, 9 predicted proteins | sample PonA232FremontCA_2_FD_187270 | JGI IMG/M metagenome (GOLD analysis project Ga0207714, IMG submission 187270) | Marine sediment microbial community from Fremont, CA, USA - Pond A23 Sediment 2 (SPAdes) | ecosystem: Environmental > Aquatic > Marine > Unclassified | place: USA: Fremont, California... | reverse complement strand
CACCGCACTGATGACGGCAACGACGGGAATCGACAACGCTGTCGCGGGTGCGGCTGCACTCCTGTATCGGGCCAGCGCCTTCTGGTTCCCGGCGCTTGTTGGGGGGATGGCAACGGCGTGGTATACGGTCCACGGGCCAAAGCAGGAGCCTCGGCCGGCCTCCGCCGGTCAGGTCTCAAACCCTCTCCTCGACCCAACTGCCTCGTGGAGCGAATTGCCCTCTAATATTGGTACAGATACCAATATTCGAGTGACCGGACTCTTGCTCGCCGCCTCGGTTGCCCTGGTCGTCCTCGTGACAGTCGTAACCCACAGTCACCGCCTCCTCGTCGAACCGGACAGTCTGCTCGTCCATACGACGCGGGATACGGCACTTGCGGTCCTGAGTTTCGGGATGACATGGGGTGTCCTCCGACGGGTCTCGGCCTATTGGTTCGAGTAGTCGGGTCGTGATTCACGGTCAGAGACGTGCCGCTGAGGACCTCACCCAACAGCTCCCCCTCCCCCTTCTTTCACGCTTTCTCGTCTAGCCCGGGCTCATCTCCCGCGTCGGTAGAGGACGAACAGAATCACGATCAGGAGAACCTGTGCGACCTTGTCGATGGCTTCGAGGGGTGTGATGGCAGGATCCACTCGTTGGTTGATCCAAAGGTACAGTACGATCTGGAGGGCGGTGAAGGGGATGCCGACGAGGTAGAGCTGGCGTCGTCGGTAGTTGACCAGGAAGAGAACGATTGCGCCGAAAAACCCCAATCCAGCCAGGATGAAGGAGATTGGTTGGAGCCCCGGGAAAAACGAGATCCCCAACGTCAAATGAATCCCCCCGGTGATCGCTGCCAGTACGATCGCGACCCAGTGCATCGACGTGAGCGACTCGGTCTCGATCGCCATGCTCATGGCCCAATATTCGGGCTGGGGCCCCTAATAATAGGGGGTGCCGGCGATAGCTATTTACTGCTATCGCCGAGGTTTGGGATATGGGAGTCGAGTACGCGAAGCGGGCCGAGAACCCCGCGCTGTCGGTGGTCATCCCATCAGTACCCGAGTACGATCACCGCCCGACAGTCGCGCACCTGGACGACCAGACCTTCGAGAAGCCATACGAGGTACTGATCGTGAACGACGGCTCCCTCGATCGATCGGCGGCGCGGAACGAAGGGCTCAGACAAGCCTCGGCCGAGGTCGTCGCGCTTACAGACGATGACACCAAGCCCCCGAAGGAATGGCTGGCGACCATTCATCGCGAGTTCCGCGCGGACTCGGACCTGGTCTGTCTGGAAGGGCCCGTCTATGGGGGCAGTCGGAATTTCGCCCCTCGACATTACGTTGGCTGTAACTTGGCCGTCCGTCGTGAGCCAGCGCTCGAAGTCGGCGGGTTCCGCTCGACGTACTCGGAGTGGCGGGAGGACATCGAGTTCGGGTGGCGGATGGAGGCCGAAGCCAACGGCGTGTGCCGGTACAGCGAGGACGTCCGCATGTGCCATCCGGAGACGCCGCGGACAGCCTTCAAGCCGGACCTCGAACGGCAGCTACGGGAGGAATACCCGGAGCGATACGACGAAGTGTTGAATGCATCCGTTTTCCGCAGGGTCTACCGCCGGGCACGGGCACTGGGGCTCACCCAACCCATCCAGCGGTCACTGAACGAGGTCAGGCGACTGCTCGGCGATAGCAACGTCGCCTGGCTTGAAGCCGAACAAGACGCTGACGTTCCGCGGTCGGCCGAAAGGGATGTGGAAGAGAATCCCCGCGTCTGACCGTGAGGAAATCCCAGCTGAGATGAGCCCAGGCTGCCGTATTTGCATGATTGGCTTGAGCTCGGTGGGAGGCCCATAGCAAATTCAGGGACCTCGGCCCACATACTAGACGACCAGTGGGCGATGTTCTTCCCTCTCTTGGAGTTTTTCTCGATCGTGTCGGTTTTCGACTTGATCTTCCTCGACGGAACAGCAGATCCTCGGGACGATACTCGTCTTCGGAATCCCAGACGGAGGCGGGGTCCACTCGCTGGCAGATTGGGTTCTCGAAATGAGGACCCCACCTTTAAAGCCCCAATTTGGGCCAAACTGCCGTATCAGGGCCTCAAAGGTGTGGAAATCGGACCTTTACAATCGTTCGGAGAACGAGTGGGTCGGGGCGGATTCGAACCGCCGGTCTCCTCCATGTCAAGGAGGTGTCATAGCCAGACTAGACCACCGACCCTCTTGCTTGCACCCGATCCTATCCGGTGGGCACAGTTGAAGGTTACGAAACAGCCCCTCGACCCCGCAGGTTGCGAAACGGTTAAGTAATGTACAAACTTGTTCATTAGATACCGAAATAGTACATTCGTGGTTCCAATGAAAGCATACATCGAACGCGTCGCCGACGGGGAAGACCTCACGGTCTCGCAGGCTCGGTCGGCCGCGACACAACTCTTCGAGGACGCGACCGACGCACAGATCGGGGCGCTCCTGTCTGCCCTCCGGGCGAAAGGCGAGACGGAGGCCGAAATCGCCGGCTTCGCCCAGGGGATGCGGAAGGTTGCCCGGACGATCGAGCCCGACCGGAAACCGCTGGTGGACACCTGTGGGACGGGTGGGGACGATTACGATACGATTAACGTCTCGACGGCGAGCGCTATCGTGGCCAGCGGTGCAGGGGTTTCAGTCGCCAAACACGGAAACTACTCCGTCTCCTCCTCTTCTGGCAGCGCAGATGTCCTGGAGGAAGTCGGCGTCCCAGTCGAAGCCGAACCGCCGCAGGTCGAGGAGGCGATCGAATCCACGGGTATCGGTTTCATGCTGGCGCCGGTCTTTCATCCCGCGATGAAAGCGGTCCTTGGCCCGCGACAGGAGTTGGGCATGCGAACGGTGTTTAACGTCCTCGGCCCGCTCACGAACCCGGCTGGGGCAGACGCCCAGGTTCTGGGCGTCTACGATCCGGACCTCGTGGAATTGATCGCTCGCGCGCTCGCCCACATGCCCGTGGAGCACGCGCTCGTGGTTCACGGCTCAGGGTTGGACGAAATCGCCATCCACGACGAGACGACCGTCGCGGAAGTACGGGGCGACTCCATCGAGCAGTACACGCTCCACCCGAGTGATTTCGGGCTTTCACAAGCCGGAATCGAGACGATTTCGGGTGGGTCCCCCGCGGAAAACGCGCTGGACCTCGAACGGATACTCGACGGCCGGGAGACCGGTCCCAAGCGGGACATCATCCTCGCGAACGCTGGCGCGGCGATTTACGTCGCGGGAGAAGCCACCTCGCTCCGCGACGGCGTCGCCGCAGCCCGCAAGGCGATCGAATCAGGAGCCGCCCTCGAGAAACTCGACGCCCTCGAAGGCGTCCCGGCGGCCTGAAATGCCCCGGGTGAAGGTCTGTGGGCTCACCAACGAGGCGGATCTATCGATGGTGGTCGACGCTGGTGCTGACGCAGTCGGGGCGATCGTCGACGTTCCAGTGGACACGCCCCGAGATATCGACCCCTCCCGAGCAGCCGCGATCTTCGATGCAGCGCCCCCGTTCGTGAGCACGGTGCTGGTAACGATGCCTGATTCTGTCACCCAGGCGCTGGAACTCGTGGAGCAAACTCGCCCGGACGTGCTGCAGGTCCACGCAGGCCTCTCGCCAGCGGCGATCGAGGAGATCGTTGAGGACGGTATCACTACCGTCGCAGCCGTCGACAACGAAGAAGCGGCCATTGAGCGCTACGCCGAGGCTGCGGACGCACTGCTTGTAGATTCGACCGACGAATCGGGCGCCGGCGGGACGGGCCAGACCCACGACTGGGAGAAGACCGAGCAGTTGGCCTCATTGCCCGCCCCGATTATGCTTGCGGGCGGGCTCACTCCGGAGAACGTGACAGCGGCCATTTCGGTCGTCGACCCGTACGCCGTCGACGTTTCCTCCGGCGTGGAAGCGGCGCCAGGAGAAAAGGACCCGGACCTCGTAGCCGAATTCGTGTCGAACGCGACCGGCGTGGAGGGAACGGGATGACCACGTTTGACGTCTCGAAGGAGGGCTTCGAGGACCTAGTCGCGGGCGACGAACCGGTCGTTGCCCGGATCGCCGCTGAACTGCCCGTTTCAGTGAGTCCGCTGGCCGCGAAAGTAACCCTCGCGGACGAAAGCGAGTTCAGCTTCTTGCTCGAAAGTGGGGAAAAGACGGCCGGCAGCGATCCAGCCGACGCGTTTTCGGCCGGCAGTTCCGCGGAGCGACATGCTCGCTACTCCTTCGTCGGGTACGATCCGGACGCCGTCATCACCCTGGACGGGACCGGAGACTCGGTCGAGCGGCTCCGAGATTCACCGGCCGCCGATCTGGTGACCACTGGTGAGGGAGATGTGCTCGATCGACTCCGTGGGGCGCTTCCGGACGTCGAGCGACGGGGATTCCCAGACGGCGACAGACAACTGCTCTCCGGCGGCGTCGTCGGCTTTGTGGCCTACGATGCAGTCTATGATCTCTGGCTCTCGGAGGTCGGGTTGGAGCGACCGGAACGGCGCGTGCCCGACGCTCAGTTCGCCCTCACCACTCGGACCCTCGTATTCGACCACGCTGCCGGGACCGTCTCCCTGGTCTTCACCCCGGTCGTGCCGGCGGATGCAGATCCAGACGCGGTGTACGAGCGCCTCGAATCTGAGGCCCAGTCGGTCGCCGAGCGTCTAGCCTCGGCCACAGCGCCTTCGACAGGCGGCTTTCGCCGGGATGGCTCGGCGGCCGGCGATCAAACACGCTACGAAGACGCCGTTCGGACGGCCAAAGAAGCGGTCATGGAGGGCGAGGTCTATCAGGCAGTCATCTCGCGTACGCGTGAGTTGACCGGTGAGATCGATCCGGTGGCACTCTACGAAGCCATGCGGTCGGTCAACCCGTCGCCGTATATGTATCTCCTCTCCCACGGCGATCGGTCGATCGTCGGCGCCAGCCCAGAAACGCTCGTGTCGGTCGCCGGCGAAACCGTGTTGAACAACCCCATTGCCGGCACCTGTCCGCGAGGTTCGAGTCCAGCGGAGGACCGACGGCTCGCAGGCGAGATGCTCGCTGACGACAAGGAGCGGGCCGAGCATACGATGCTCGTCGACTTGGCGCGCAACGACGTTCGTCGCGTCTCACGGCCGGGGAGCGTCGACGTCGAGGAGTTCATGCGCGTGCTGAAGTACAGCCACGTCCAGCACATCGAATCGACGGTCACGGGGAAACTTCGCGAGGATCAGGATGCGTTCGACGCTATCAGGGCCTGTTTCCCGGCTGGGACGCTCTCGGGCGCGCCCAAAATCCGGGCGATGGAGCTGATTCACGAACTCGAAACGGAGCCGCGTGGGGTTTACGGTGGCGGCGTCGGCTACGTCTCCTGGCAAGGCGACGCCGACATGGCGATCGTCATTCGGACCGCGACGATCGATCACGGTACCCCGGACCGGTTGCGAGTCCGGGCTGGGGCTGGCGTGGTTGCGGACTCGGATCCCGAAAGCGAGTACGAGGAGACCGAGGCGAAGATGGATGGGGCCCTCGCCGCCGTCGAGGACATCGAGGCCCCACAGGAGCTCTCACGATGAAGGTGCTGGTCGTCGACAACTACGACTCGTTCACCTACAACCTCGTCGAGTACGTTTCCGAGACGCAGCTCCCGGACGGCTCGAAGCCTTCGATTGAGGTGCGGCGCAATTCAGTACCGCTTTCGGAGCTTGAGGCGCTCGACCCGGATGCGATACTTATCAGTCCGGGGCCTGGCCATCCGGAAAACGACCGGGACGTCGGGGTTTCCGCGCCGGTCCTTCGAGAGTTGTCGCCGAGCGTGCCCACACTGGGGGTCTGTCTTGGGATGGAAGCGGCCGTCTCAGTTTACGGGGGGACTGTGGGGACGGCCCCGGAGCCGGTACACGGAAAGGCAGACGCGATCGAACACGATGGCCAGGGGATTTTCCGGGGAATCGAGCCAGACTTTCAGGGTGGCCGCTACCATTCTCTCGTTGCGCATTCGGTGCCTGACACCTTCGAGGTCTCGGCGCGGACGGACCACGACGGAACGACGATTCCGATGGCGATCAGACATGTCCGTCATCCGATCGCCGCAGTCCAGTTCCACCCGGAAAGTGTCCTGACGGCGGTTGGCCACGATTTGATCGAGAACTTCCTCACAGGTGCGTGGGAGAGCGGTGGCCTCTCTCCGGGTCGTTTCAGCGAAACGTGACCTGGTGCCATGGGCCTTGCTTCCAGTCCCGCGTTTTCAGTTTCGCCGCGCCGGGAGTAGGCTTATACTGGTCCCGGCGTTACCCGAGTAGTGGTTACGAACCTGCCGGGTGTGGCAAAATATTGCACGCCGGGCCCGGGGGAAATCAACGCCGGTTTGCCGGCCAAGCGAATTCGGTTCGGCACGGAAAGGACACATGTACATCGGACATTCACGGCCACGACGGCCATCGGAGGTATCGAGATGAGCACGGAACCGACAGGGGACTTCACGCTGCCGATCAAACGGGTCACGGGGGACACCCTCGAAGAGCGCCTGACTGCAAACGCCTATCACAACATCCTGCCAGCGCGCTATCTCAAGAAGGACGCCGACGGCGATCTGGTCGAATCACAGGAGGACCTTTTCGCACGGGTCGCCCGCAACATCGCGCTCGCGGAAGCTCCTTACGAGGCCGCGAAACAGGACATCGAGGTCACGGTTCGACCGGATCAGGTCAAGCCGGACCATCCACGACGCGACGAACTCGCAGCGGAGGTCTTCGGCGAGGGCACGACGACAGAGGACGACGTCGAGACCGCACTGACCGCGGAGAACGTCAACAAGTTCGGCTACGAAACAGTCGTCCCGGAACTTCCGACCGAAATTCGGACTCACGTGGAGGACCTCGCCGCTGAGTACGAGGAGCTGATGGCGAGTCTTTCGTTCATGCCGAACTCGCCGACCCTGATGAACGCGGGGAACGAACTCCAGCAGCTGTCGGCGTGTTTCGTCAACTCGCCTGACGACGATCTTGCCGACATCCACGAAACCGCCAAAGAAGCCGCCTTGACGTTCCAGAGTGGCGGCGGAATGGGGTATGCCTTCTGGAAGCTTCGCCCCTATGGCGACGCTGTCGGTTCGACCGGCGGCATCGCGTCCGGACCGATCACCTTCATGCGCACCTTCGATCAGATGACCGAGACCATCGCTCAGGGCGGCACCCGCCGCGGCGCCCAGATGGCGGTCATGCGGATCTCCCATCCGGACGTCATCGAGTTCATCCACTCGAAAAACAAGGACGTCTCGTTGGCGCATACCCTCAAACTCAACGACCCCGACGATCCGACCTACACCGACTTCTCGGAAGCGCTGGAGGAGGCGCGGGAGTTGATCGACGACGAGGGGCGGGTGCCCGAACACCTCCGAAACGCCGTCGAGGGCCATCTCTCGAATTTCAACATCTCGGTCGGCGTGACCGACGGCTTCATGGACGCGCTGGAAAACGGGGAGGAGTACACGCTCACGAATCCCCGAACCGAGGAGCCGCACATCGCGACCGAGGAGACGAAGGAGATGTACTCCCGGTACGGACTGGGGGAGTACGTCGAGGTCGGCGAGGAACTCTCGCTCCCGGCGTCGGTCCTCTGGGAACGCATCGTCGAAGGCGCTCACGAGAACGGCGAACCGGGCGTGATCTATCTCGAGCGCGCGAACAAGGAACACTCCTTCGACGTGGACGAGCATCCGTCACATCAGATGCTTGCTACTAACCCCTGCGGGGAGCAGCCATTGGAGGAGTACGAGGCCTGTAACCTCGGTCACATCAACCTCTCCACAATCGCTGCAACTGACACGTCCGACTGGCGTGCCTGGTCTGTCAAAAACGAGGACAGCTACGACAGTCAGGAAGCGGCTATCGAGGCCTTCCTCGAAGCGGCGATCGATTGGGAGGAGTTCGACCGCCGTATCCGCCTGGGAACCCGGTTCCTCGAAGACGTCGTCACGATGTCTGACTTCCCGGTCGAGGAGATTACCGAGACCGTCCGGGAGATGCGCAAAATCGGGCTGGGGATCATGGGGATCGCCCAGCTGTTCGTCCAGCTCGGCATGCGCTACGGCTCCGACCCCGCAAACGAGGTCGCCCGGCAGCTCATGACCCACATCAACCATCAGTCCAAACGCGCCTCTCATGAGTTGGCCACCGAGCGGGGCTCCTTCGAGGAATGGGACAACTCGAAGTACGCCGATCCGACCCGGTACGCCGAGTGGTTCGAACACCACACCGGCGAGGATCCCGAGGCCTGGGCTGATGGCTACCCGATCCGCAACCACAACACCACCACAATCGCCCCGACGGGAACGACCTCGATGGTGGGCAACACGACCGGCGGGTGTGAGCCCATTTTCAACGTGGCCTACTACAAGAACGTCTCCGACGACGTTCAGGGCGAGGAGATGCTCGTCGAGTTCGACGATTACTTCCTCCGCGCACTGGAGGCAAACGACATCGACGTCGAGACGGTCAAGGAGGAAGCCATCGAGCAGATGGCTGCAAACGAGTTCGACGGCGTGGAAGGGCTCTCGACGGTTCCCGACGCTATCTCGGAGCTTTTCGTCACCTCCAGTGATCTCACCGGCAAGGAACACGCGTCGATTCAAACGGCCCTGCAGGAAGGTGTCGACTCTTCGATCTCGAAGACGGTGAACTTCCCGCGAGAAGCCTCGGTCGATGACATGGACGAGGTGTTCCGCTACATCTACGACCACGGTGGCAAGGGCGTGACGGTCTATCGTGACGGCACCCGGTCGAAGCAGGTGCTCACGACCCGTGCCAAGAACACCGAGTTCTCGGATATGGACCCCGAGGAAGCGGCCGAAGTGCTCGTCGATCGGATCGAGGCCGTCTTCGGGGACTTCGAGTCCTTCGTCAGCCACGAGGAGGTGCGAGCGATCCTCGGGAGCGAACTCGAAGCCCTCGAAGCGCCGGATTACGCCGAGAAACGCCCCCGTCCGGACGCCTTGCAGGGTGTCAGTCAACGGGTCGACACGGGCTATGGCAAACTCTACGTGACGATCAACGAGGACGAGAACGGTCGGCCATTCGAGCTGTTCGCGAACATCGGCCACTCCGGTGGCTTCACGAACTCCTTCACGGAGGCGCTCGCGAAAGTCATCTCGACGGCGCTGCGCTCGGGCGTCGATCCCTACGAAATCGTCGACGAACTCAAGGGCACCCGCAGCCCCAAAGTCGCCTGGGACAAGGGCGAACAGATCAACTCGATCCCGGACGCTGTCGGCACCGCGATGTGGCGCTACCTGGAGGACGAGGTCGACAAACCGTACCCACAGCAGGAGACCCTCGACGAAATCGAGGGCCACGCCGAGGCTGAATCCGAGCACGAAACAGACGGTGGGGCCTCCGCTGGCGAACCCGGGAGCGTTCCGGAGCCGGACTCGACCCAATCGCTGATCGAGGCCGGGGAGAGTCCGGAATGTCCGGAGTGTGGTTCGATGGATCTGTACTACTCCGAGGGCTGCAAAACCTGCCAGGCCTGTGGCTGGAGTGAGTGTAGCTAAGAACCGTTCCTAACTGTGCCAAACCGGGACCGTATCGAATTAGGGCTTGACCTTCTCGCCCGCTTCGAGGACGCCGAGGTATCGGTCGCGGACGCGATGGACCGCATCGAGACGATAACCACTGACCCCCGGACGACGAGACAGATCCTTGAGGAAGCCGAAGAACGCGGCCTCGTCGAACGGGACGGTGGGACACTTCGGCCGACCGGATCGAACTATCTTAGCTTCGAGCAGGAGGTCATCACAAAAGAAGGCGAGTTCAACTGCCGGCGCTGTGGGGCTTCGCTGACGACCGGCTACTTCATGAACCTCGAATCGGGCGAGCTCGGGCCGTTCGGGTCCTCCTGTATCCGAAAGGTCACGGGCCGGGACTAGCCCTCGGTTTCGATCAGGTCCCGTATCGACTCGATTTTCGATCGCTGCTCGGCGAGGGCTTCGAGTTGGGCTTCCAACGTCGACTCCTGTTCGTCGAGCACCGATTCGATCTCGTCCAACTGCGCTTCGATAGCGTCCGTGTCGATGGCAGTCGCCTGCACGAACTGCACGTCCTCGGTTTCTTCGCCCGTCGATGCTTCGGTCTCGGACTCCTCGTCCGTGTCCGTGGCTTCAGTTTCCTCGTCGGGCTCCTCGGGCGTGACTGCGGCTTCGAAGGCGGACTCCGAGTCGACCTCGTAAAAGTCATAGAGGGCGTCTCGAACCGTTTCTTCGACTTCCCGGAACCCTTCGTTCGGGGTTTTGATCCGCTCGGTTCGGGAAGCGGTCGTGAGCACCAGCTGGGAAGCCACGTTCCCCTGTTCGGTTTGCAACCCTTCGACGTCCTCGTAGGGCACCGTGAGGTAGTCCTGATCCCAGACGGCGGCGCCGACGTGTTTGATCAGGCGACGACTCGTCACGACGAGTGTCAACTCCCCGAATCGGTAGGTGCCGACGACAGTTTCGTCCTCGCCGATAACGCCGGTCTCCCGAAACACGCCGGCGAGGATCGGTTCCAGAGCGTCGTCGAGGGCGGAGCCGGGGACGGTCAGCGACCGGTTGCCATCCGTGCCGTAATCGAGTTCGATCGACGCTTTTCGCCGTTTTTCGTTCACTACAATTGCTTCGGCGTCGAGTGGATAGCTCTCGGTCGCCTCGTCGCTCAGAAAACTTTCCGCGCTGAAGTGGATCGTTCGGGTCGGTGTGAGATACAAAGCGTCCTCGCCCTTCAACGGAACCCCCTCCCGAATGGGTTCCTCGCCGAGGACCTGCTCGACGGCCGTCGGTACGTCCATACGAAAACGTTCCGTTCCCACGTGATAAACTCGGCGGGTCCGTCGATACAGATACAAAGGTTTTAGAGGGGAACTGCCTTACCCGCTCGTGAGCCCGGGTGGCTTAGTGGTCATAGCGCCGCACTCATAGGGTTTCGAGTTTCGGTGCGGCTGGCGGACTCCCCTCAGGTCGACCGAGCCTTGGACCTGGGATATGCGGAGGTCGAGGGTTCGAACCCCTCCCCGGGCAGTTTCGTTTCTCCAGTAATTCGGCCAGTAGTCACGGGCTACTGACCTGTCTCCGTGTGGCTACCGGCACTTGGACCCGTCGAAGTACCGTGGTTTCTCGCCCGACCAATGCACCCCATATTATATACCTTCAAAACGCTTTTCGACGGTATGGAATCGAGTGCCGGTGGCTCAACGGACAGTGGGACGCCCGACAGTGAACCATCCGAGGGGGACCGGACTATTGGATACGATCCGACGACCTTCCAGGAACGAGACGTTCCGGACGTGAGCGAGGAACTCGACGCCGGACTGCTTCTCGACGTGCTACCCGACCCATACTACGTTCTGGACGCCGATAACCGCGTTATCGGCTGGAGTGACGGCTGTGAGGCCCTGCTCGGGCTGTCGGCCGAAGAGATGTTGGGGTGGGACAAGCCCTTCGGACAGCGTGACGGCGAGGGCGGTGCGAAGGATACCCTCTCCAACAAGGTGGTCAAAAACCCCCGGAACGCCGGGCAAACAGAGTACGCCGACGCCGTGGAAGCCGAGTACACCGACGCGAAAGTCTACGAGAGTTCGAACTGGATCACCAATGCAAACGGTGAGGAACGATACATTCGGTTTCGGGCCATTCCGATCTTCGAAGACGGGGAACTGCAGGCCGTCGTTCAGGTCTGCCGGGACGAGACCGAACAGATGCGCACCCAGACCCAGACCGAAGCGGTCATCGAAGAGATCATCGAGGTTTTGGAAGGCTACGAAGCGGGCCAGTTCCACCGGCAGGCGACGGTAGAAAAGCAAAGCCACGTCGAAACACATCTCCTCGAAGTCCTCGATCAGGTCAACGAGATGGGGACCAAATTCGAACAACTGGTCGCCAAGCTAAACGAAAAATCGGACTCGTTGCGGGACACCTCGGGCGAAACGGCCTCCGAGGCCACGGCCATCAAAGAGCAAGTCGACGAGCAGGCCGATTCGCTGGCGACGGCCGTTCAGGAGTTGAGTGACTTTAGCGCCCGGATGGAGGAGGTCGCGGCCAATTCCGACCAGGTCGCAACGGCGGCCGCAAACGCAAAGGAAAGCGCCGAATCCGGGAAGGAACGCGGCCGGAGCACGCGGGAAGCGGCCAAAGCAGTCGAATCGAGCAGCCAGGAGATCAACGAGGAGATCAACGATTTGCGGGACAACATCGACGACATCTA
>Ga0207714_1002139_pt1 | contig 12199 bp, 8 predicted proteins | sample PonA232FremontCA_2_FD_187270 | JGI IMG/M metagenome (GOLD analysis project Ga0207714, IMG submission 187270) | Marine sediment microbial community from Fremont, CA, USA - Pond A23 Sediment 2 (SPAdes) | ecosystem: Environmental > Aquatic > Marine > Unclassified | place: USA: Fremont, California... | reverse complement strand
ATGAGCATCCCGAAGCCAAATTTGAAGACATTGCCAAGCCTTTCAATATTCCTGAATTGCGCAATAAAGCAAAATTTGCAGCCATCCCTTCGACCAGCGGAACGGCCAGTGAGGTGACCGCTTTTTCGGTTATCACCGACTACAAGGAAGGCATCAAATATCCTTTGGCCGATTTCAAGATCACACCGGACATAGCCATCCTGGATCCTGAAATAGCCTATGAAATGCCTCAAAAATTAACGGCGCACACGGGCATCGATGCCCTGACCCATGCCACTGAGGCGGTCACCGCCAGTCAGGCCTCCGATTTCTCAGACCCGCTGGCATTAAAAGCCATCATGATGGTGAAAGAATACCTGGTGGAATCTTATCAGGGCAACCAGGAGGCCCGCGACCGCATGCATGTAGCCCAATGTCTTGCAGGCATGGCCTTTTCAAATGCACTGCTGGGCATTTGTCACAGCATGGCGCACAAAACCGGTGCTATGTTTGGCATTCCCCATGGTTGCGCCAACGGCATCTACCTGCCTTATGTGATAGCTTACAACCGAAAGGCAGCAGAATCCAAATATGCGGAAATAGCGCGCTATATAGGTCTTGATGGCACCAACGACCAGGAACTATGTGATGCTTATATAGGGTTCATCGTCGATTTAAACAAAAAACTGAACATCCCCGCTTCACTGAAAGAATATGGTGTGGAGGAGCAAGCTTTCTACGACAAGCTGGATGCCATTGCCGCCAATGCAGCCAGTGATGCCTGCACCTTCAGCAACCCAAGGGAAATAAGCGAAAAAGAGCTCAAAGAGCTGTTTCAGGCCGCTTATCATGGCACATCCTATATCAACTAAATATCTCCAGGACAGACAGGAAGTCTGCTAACCGGGCATATTGAAAAAGGAAAGAAACACCTGTCTGTCCTTTATTTTAACAAAAACAAGATCATCAGTATGGCAGCTAAAACAAAAATCATCATTTGTCTGGGCAGCTCCTGCTACAGCAGGGGCAACCACAAAGTTCTTGAAGTGATCAAACAGTACCTGGCCGATCATCAACTCAAAGACCAGGTGGATTTTCGCGGGCAGCTTTGTTCAGGCAACTGCTCCCACGGCCCCGTGCTTCACCTGAACGACATCATGTACGAGGAAATAGATGAAAACAAGGCCCTTAAGATCCTGGATCAGCATTTCTTTTCAAGGGTAACATAATAAATGTTGCGTTATGTCAATACAAACCATCTACACAGAACAAAACAATTGCCAGGACTGCTACAAATGCATCCGCCACTGCCCGGTAAAAGCCATCAAGATAGAGGATCACCGGGCCTCGGTGGTCCAGGAGTTGTGCATATATTGTGGCAAGTGTGTGGACATTTGTCCCGCGGGAGCAAAAAAGGTACGCGACGACCTTTCCGCCGCACGCTATCTGGTTGACGAGCATCAGGTGGTTTTGTCGCTGGCCCCATCATACCTGGCGGAATTTCAGGATTACGGAAAGAACCAGCTGATTCAGGCTCTCTATAAGCTGGGATTCAAACAGGTGTCGGAAACCGCAATAGGTGCCGAAATGGTAAGTCATGCCACCAACCAGTGGCTCAGCCGGCAGGAGCCTGGCACCTGGTTCTCTTCTTGCTGCCCGGCAGTTGTACAATACATCTGCAAATATCAGCCCCGCCATGCCCACCGGTTGGCTCCCGTCGGCTCACCCATGCAGGCCCATGCCCAATACATCAAGTCACACCACCCCTCCCAAACAAAAGTAATCTTTGCCGGGCCTTGTATAGCCAAAAAACAGGAAGCCGAGCACATTGCCCGGGAAGTGGATCTGGCCCTTACCTTTGATGAATTGAGAAGCTGGCTCGAAGAAGAAGGGCTTTCGGCTGAATTTCTGGGAGAAGCCCAAACCACATCTCAGGAAATTTCCACAGAGCAGGCAGCCCGTGGAGCCTATTACCCGGTTGAAGGCGGAATGATTGCCACCATGAACAGAAATGCCGGCATCACCGACACTTCCTTCATGAGTTTCACCGGCATTCAAAACATCCGCCAGATACTGGAACATTCATCCGAACAGCAGGAAGAAAAGATTTTTATCGAACTGATGGCTTGTGAAGGGGGCTGCATCAACGGGCCCATCATGTCGACCAGCCATTCCCTGGCTACCAGAAGATGGCGCACGCTCCAGGAAACCCAAAAAAGGCCCGATACAACCAGATACAACGAATATTTGGGTTCACAAATCAATTTCGCTGATGCCATAAAACCTTTCAGCCGGAGCAAACACAGCGAGCAGGAAATCAGGGAAGCCCTGAAAACAGTAGGTAAGGTTTCCGAGAAGGATGAATTGAACTGCGGGGGGTGTGGCTATGAAAGCTGCCGGCAGTTTGCCCTGGCCATGCTGGAAGGCAAGGCCGAACAGCAAATGTGCGTATCCTATATGAGAAGGGTAGCCCAAAACAAAGCCACTGTGCTGCTTCAAAAAATGCCCTATGGCGTGGTGCTGGTAGACGAGCACATGCGCATCATCGAATCCAATGAAAACTTCGCCCGTCTGCTGGGACCTGAGGCAGAAAAGCTATACCAGATGAAACCAGGCATGGAGGGGGCCAACCTTTCCAAGCTGACCTCTTTCCACAAGCTTTTCGCAAATGCCCTGGAACAGGGACTGGAGGAAGTAGACAAGGATTTGCCACTGGACGACAAACTGTTGCACCTTTCCATCTTCTCCATTCACAAACATAAGATCGTCTGTGGCATCGTACATCAGCTCAACGAAGAGCACCTGGCAAAAGATCAGCTGATCAACCGCCTGCAGGAAGTCATACGCGACAACCTTTCCACCGCTCAGAAAGCATCATTCCTGCTGGGTGAAAACGCCTCACGCACGGAAACCAAGCTGAACACCATCATTGACAGTTTTAACCAGGATTTGAAACGAAATGGATAGAACCTTCATCGAAATAGGACATCAGAACCTCCAGAAAAACGGACATGAAGTTTGCGGAGATGTCTTTATGAGCCGAAAACTTCAGGAAGAAGGCCGCACCATTGGAGTGCTTTCCGACGGACTGGGCAGCGGGATCAAAGCCAATATCCTGGCCACCATGACGGCTTCAATGGCCCTGAACTTTACCATTGCCAACCAGCCGGTTGAACGCAGCGCACAATCAATAAGGGAAACCCTGCCCGTAGACTCGGAACGCAAAATCAACTATGCCTCCTTCACCATTGCCGATGTTGAATACGACGGGGAAACCACCATCCTGGAATATGGCAACCCGCAATTCTTGATTTTCAGGGGCAATAAAATCATGAACCGGGAAACAATGAAAACCCATAACACAGAAAAGATTGCCGTCAGCAATTTCATGGCTCAAAAAGAAGACCGCATCATTCTGTTTTCCGATGGGGTTTCGCAATCGGGTATCGGACGGGCTGACATGCCTTTTGGATGGGAAATAGAAGATCTTAAGGAGTTCATATCAGATCACCTGTCGAACCACCCCCATATGTCGGCTCAAAAGCTGGCACGGCACATTGTCAACCGGGCCCACATGAATGATACCTTTTCTGCCCAGGACGATATCTCATGTTCGGTAATCTATTTCAGAAAACCAAGGAACCTTCTTGTCTGCAGCGGTCCCCCATATAAAAAGGAAAAGGATGCCACCATGGCACAGACGATAAAATCCTTCAACGGCACCAAAATCATCTGCGGGGGGACCACCGCTCAAATCATCTCCCGGGAGTTGGGGTGCGCCATCGATGCGGACCTCTCCTCCAACGACCTGGAGCTGCCACCGGTATCCTATATGAATGGGGTGGACCTGGTGACAGAAGGTATCCTCACGATCGGGAAGGTCTCTGAATGGCTGGAATCGATGAACCCAGGGGGAATCGACAACCAAAATGCTGCCGGTCAAATCATACACCACCTGCTTGCCCATGATAAAATCACCTTTCTGGTGGGCACCCGCATCAACGAGGCCCATCAGGACCCATCGCTTCCGGTGGAGTTGGAAATCAGAAGAAACGTCATCAAAAAAATTGCCCATTTGCTGGAAGAGAAATATTTAAAGGAAGTACACATACAATTTATCTGACAAACATAAAAAACAACAAGCCAATGAACCCAAATCATATTTACCAGGTCAGGATCTGTACCGGCACCTTGTGTCATGTAATGGGCGGGGCCCTTTTGCCTGAACTGAAGCCTTACTTGCCGGAATATTTAAAGGGAAAAGTACAGGTGAAAGGTATGACATGCGCCGATTATTGCAAACAGGAAGATCGCAAGCCGCCTTATGTCCTGGTGGACGACCATCTGATTGAGTCGGCCAGCATTGAAAAAGTAATCGCCTACATCAAAAAGTGTGAAAACCATGACTCCAAGCAATAATGCAACGTTAACACGAAGGGAACTGCTTGCCCGAATTTGCAGCCTGTTAAAGGAGGGCAGACTTGAAGAAGAGATTGACCGCATTCCCCTAAAAATGCGTCCAAAAGACAACCATGCTTTGCGGTGCTGCGTTCATAAAGACCGGGCCGTGCTGAAATACAAAATCATGGCCCTGCTTGGCTACAACATCGATGATGAAGAAGATGAACTCACCAGCCTGAGCGATTATGCCCAAAAAGCCTGGAACCGGGAAGAACTCTCGCCGGTAGTGATGACGGTGGTCGATGAGGCTTGCAGCAGTTGCCAGAAGGGCAGCTACCACATCAGCAACATGTGCCAGGGGTGTGAAGCCCGGCCTTGTGCTGTAAACTGCCCCAAAGATGCTATCTATTTCGTGAATGGACAGGCGCAGATTGACCATGACCGTTGCGTCAACTGCGGCAAATGCATAAGAGAATGCCCTTTCCATGCCATCATTTACCGGCCGGTGCCCTGTGAAGAAGTTTGTCCGGTAAAGGCCATATCAAAAGATGATCAGGGTATTGAACGCATCGATTACAACAAGTGCATCTTCTGCGGCAAATGCAAAGACGCCTGCCCTTATGGGGCCATCATGGAAAAGTCGCACATCATGGAAATATTCAGGGCCCATGAGAAGGGTCAAAAAGTGATTGCCCTGGTGGCTCCATCCATAGCAGCACAGTTTCGTCAACCTTTGGATAAAATATACCAGGCCATAGAGGCTGCAGGTTTCCATGATATCATTGAAGTGGCCGAAGGTGCCGAAAAAACAATTGACCACGAATCCAAGGAGTGGCAGGAACGCATAGGGCGAGGCCAACAGATGATGACCACCTCCTGCTGCCACGCTTATACCGAACTGGTGAACAAACACATCCCGGAACTGAAAGACCGTGTCTCGGAGACCCCTTCCCCAATGGCCTATGCCGGAAGGATAGCCCGGGAGAGGTATCCTGGTGCAACCACGGTTTTTTTGGGGCCTTGCACGGCCAAACGCCATGAAGCCTACTTCACAGACCAAATCGATTTTACATTATCCTTCGAGGAGCTGGGCAGCCTGCTGGTAGCCTGCGAAATTGAGATCAACGACTTAGAGGGCAGGTTGCCCCAGGTTCATGCCAGCGGGAAAGCTCAGCATTTTGCCCACAGTGGTGGTGTGGCAGGGGCCATTAAAGAAAAGGCAGGTGATGGCTTACAGGAGGAAATCATCAATGGTGTCGACAAAAAGGCCATCCGGCAACTTAAACAATACGCCAAGGGCAAATGCACGGCCAATTTCCTGGAAGTCATGTGCTGTGAAAACGGTTGCATCGGCGGGGTCAATACCCTGATGAAAGGAAGGCAGGCTGAAAAAGCATTCCATGAGAACCAGTTTCAAACCACAGACCTGAGAGAATAAGAAAGCTTTTTGTTTAGGGTTAACTTTGGGTTATAGGTACCGGATTCCGCTCTTTTGCGGAGTCCGGTTTTTTCATAAAAATACCTCCCGGTTTTCATCAAACGGCTAACACACCAACACCGACAAATCAAACGTTTGCAGCAGAAAGTCCTTCTCCCTGCTCCGGCTCATCCAACAAGGCAGAAGAAGCAAAAAGCCCAACATGACTCATCCTGTCATAAGAGTTTTACTCACCCTTAAACTTCAGCTTCACCTCCTGCCTGATGTCGGGATGCAGGCTGCGGGGTACAGGGCTGGCATGGACCAACTCACGCAGCAGGTTCTTCTGCTCCTGGTTCAGGTCGTGCCCGGTGAAATCATATTCAATATGTATCTCGGCAATGCGGCGCGGGTCGTTGCGCATCACCTTGGTCGTCTTGGCGCTTGCCCCGTCGATGCTGAAGCCATTCTCGCGGGCCCTGATGCCCATGATGGTGAAAATGCAGCTGCAAAGGGCGGAAGAAACCATATCGGTGGGCGAGAAATATTCGCCCTTGCCTTTGTTGTCGACCGGAGCATCGGTGGTGATCTGCTGGTTGTTGCGTTCGTGGGTGATTTGGGTTCTCAGTTCACCGATATAAGTAGTTTCATAGTTTTCCATGGCTCATCTTTTATTGGATTCATAATTATCATTGTTATTTAGATTGATGACAGCCCGGCGCGCATCAATGTTCAAAATCCCCTGGTTTTATTATTGGCTGGCCTCCTATCCCACATCCCCGCCTGCCGGCATCCTTCATTTTTTACCAACTGCGGCCCGCATTGGATCAAGGGGTTGTCCATCATTTTCACCAGCCGCCATTCGTATTCTTCACCCACCGGCATCCAACATATTCATCTGCAGTTAAGCATTGCCCTTACCGCCCGCTGATGGTCATCTTGTAACGGGCATTTTCCATGACCAGCTCCTTATCAAAAAGATCCCGCCGGTATTCACCCCGTATATAACTTTCGGTCTGGTCGCAGTAATGCTTGCTGGCAGGTATCCCGGAAGTGCCGGTGGGTATGATCGTTTGTGAATGGTCCCAGTTGGCAGTCGAATAGACATGGCGATGGGAAGCCCCGTGGTTGACCTGGAAGGGATTGGCGAAAGGATAGCTGTAGGGGCACACGGTATGAAAGCTTCCACCCACCCCATAAGGACCGCGGTTCATATCAAAAACAAAATCCAGTGCCGGCACTTCGCCTCCCACGGGATGTTTCAGCTCCAGCTTGTGTATCTTTCCCCAGCGCCATTGTTGAGGGTCTTCACCGGCCTTGCGGGAGAGCTTACCGACAGCATCCTGAAAACTTTCCTCCACCATGTGGCTGAAATCTTCGCGTCGGTTTTCGGTCGAGACATCATCGCACCAGGCTGACTGCGGGTTGTTCCATACATTCTTCATCAGGTTGCGCACCAGGATTTTGCTGCCGATGTATTCGCCATAAAGCTCATCCCCCAGCTCATCGTGGATAAGGTTGCGCAAAAAACTCAGGTAGAACTGCTCAAAAACCGCGGCACCACCACTCTCAGCAGAATACTTGCCGTCCCACTCCTCAAGCATTAGAAGGGCTTCCTGCTGGCTGGATGAAAGCCCTTCTTTTTCTTTGATCACCTCCAGGATCTTATCCTTAAACATTGGAACCATCAGCGATTGGTGGTCGGTTTGTATGCGGGTGAAATCAGCCACCGAGAGTTTTTCCTTCGCCGAGAGCATCTGGCGTATGCGGTCGATGCGTGGCGAAAGGTCAAACCAGTGGCTGATGTAATAGGGATAATCGGGATGTACGGTGCGGTTGTTGGCCGAAGACACCATACCGTTGTCGGGATTGTACCGATGGGGCAGCTCATCAAAGGGCACGAGTCCTTTCCAGTCGTAGCGGCTGGTATCACCCGGAAAGATCATCGCCGGGTTGCCCTCACGTATGGGCACTCCTGCGCAGCAATACATGCCTATGTTGCCGCGGGTGTCGGCATAGGCAATATTCTGGCTGATGGACGAAAAACCTTTTACGGCCTGTTTGAATTCCTGCCAGTCGCCCGCACGGTTCAACCGGTAGACCGCCCGCAACTCGTTGCTGTACTCATTGCCAATCCACCGCATGGAGAGGGTCTGACCATTCACATCCTTAAACCTGGATACAACAGGTCCCCTATGGGTATAGAAAAGTTTTCTTCGGACCGTGTCCCCTCCTTTTATCGCGACTGGCTCCTTTACCACCTTCATGTCTTTCCACTGCCCGTCAAGCCGGTAGCGTGTGGAATCATCGGGATGGAGTGTTTCCCGGTAAAAATCCATGCCGTCAAGCATCACGTTGGTCATCCCCCAGGCAATGCTGTCGTTGTGGCCGGAGATGACCAGGGGTTGTCCGGGCAGGGCTACGCCTGTAACATTCACCCCTCCTTCCACCACCTGGTGTGCCTGGTACCAGATGCCGGGGGCAAAAAGCCCCAGGTGCATGTCGTTGGCAAAAAGGGGCTTGCCGGTCACACTGCGGTCGCCCGACACCGCCCAGTTGTTGCTGCCGGTGAAGACTTTCAGGCCCATCTTCTCCAGTTTACGGGAATGGTCCATAAGCATGGACATAGTTTCCATCCCTTCCTTTGGCTGACTGGGAGCATCAAAAACGTATTCATCCTGCTCCTCCAGCCTGGGGATCATCTGCTGGTATTTTTCCTCCGCAACCCGGGTAGAAATCTTGTTCATCACCACTTCGGCATGCCACGACTGAGCCAGATCCCAGGCCATATAACCAATCAGGTTAACCGAATGGATGGGTTTCCAGGGTTCGGGTTCATAGCCCAGGATGGTGAACTCGGGAGGAAGCTTTCCTTCCTGCTTCGCCAGGTAAGCGTTGACACCCCGGGAAAAAGCCCTGAGTGCCAAAACCACATCATCCCCGGAACGCTCCAGCACTTTCCCCGATTTGCGGGGTATCCTCAACGACCGCATGATCAGGTCGTCCTCCAACATGCTCCGTCCAAAAATCTCTGAAAGCCTTCCCTGGGTGACCCGCCGCAGCAGATCCATCTGCCACAGACGGTCCTGGGCCATCAGGTAACCGGTGGCCATATAGAGATCGTGCTCGTTTTGGGCATAAAGATGGGGAATGGCTGCGGAGTCGCGGTATACTGTAACTTCCTCCTTCATCCCGTCCAGCTTCACCTGCTCGTTATAGTCGGGCAGCGGGCGGTGTCCCACCTGGTGGACAACAATGCCGGCTGCAATAAGCACCAGAAGGATGACCACTCCGGCAATGAATAAAATACGACGGAATCTACGCATGGATAATAATTTTTGTATAAACAGAAACGAATATAGGGGAATTGGGGAAAATATGCAAATAGGGCACTGACCGGCCGGACGGCTTAAAAAAGCCAAACCGGCCGGAAAAAAACCGGCCCGGAAAGGTTTCAGAACTCCCGGGCCGGTGATGATGGCGTTATGTTATCCAGAAACTTGTTTTACAGGCACTGGTTTTATGGGTTCTGCCTTTCCTTGAACCGGCTGACTCCTTTATCCAGCCAGTCGATGAATTCTTGGGGTTTGGTGGTGTAGCCCATGGGCTCGCCAACAGGTTCGCCACCAGGGGTCAGCACGCGGTAGTAAGGCTGGGTGTTGACATTGAAGCGGTCGATCTGGAAGGCCGCATACTTCTTGCCAATGGTCTTCTTAACCTTGCCGTCGTACTCCGACTTCATCCATTCAGACTCGGGCAGTTTTTTCTTGTCGTCGATGTAGAGGGCAATGAGCACGTATTCTTCCTGCAGTCTTTTCTGAACGGCCGGGTCCGACCACACTTCAGCCTGCATCTGCTTGCAGTTGCTGCAGGAATGGCCGGTGAAATAAACCAGCACAGGCTTATCCTGTTCCCTGGCACATTCCATTCCCTGGTCGTATTTGAAATAGCCCTTTATGTTGTAAGGCAGACTCAGAAAATCGCCATATTGGGGTTCTTCGCACATGGTGCTGCTGGCATCGGCTGCACCACCTGCAGCTGAAGCAGCCCCGGCCTGCAATTCGAAGTTTTGTGCCGACTTGGGAGGCAGCATGCCCGAGACCGAACTCAGGTTGGCTCCGAAAAGCCCGGGCACCAGGTAGATGGCAAAGCTAAAGGATGCCATGGCCAGTATGAGCCGGAAGACCGGTACATGTTTCATGTCGCTGTCGCCGGGCATCTTGATCTTACCCAACAGGTACATGCCCAGGGTGCCAAAGATGGCAATCCAGATGGAAAGATACAGGTCGCGGCTCAGCAGGTCCAGGTGATAATTCTGGTCGATGTTCGAGAGAAACTTAAAGGCAAAAGCCAGGATGATGAAGGCCAGCACCACCTTCACCGAATTCATCCATCCGCCCGACTTGGGCATCTTCTTGAGCCAACCCGGCGAGATGGCCAGCACAGTGAAAGGAATGCCAAAGCCCAGTGCAAAGCCAAACATGCCCACGGTGGGTTCAATGACGCTGCCACCGACAGCCTTCACCAGCAAGGCGCCCACGATGGGGCCGGTGCAGGAGAAGGAGACGATCACCAGTGTCAGGGCCATGAAGAAGGAGGCCAGAAAACCGCCCTTGTCCACCTGCTTGTCGGCTTTGTTGGCCAGGCCCGAGGGCAGGACAATCTCAAAAAGTCCAAAGAAAGAGGCGGCAAAAGTCAAAAACAGCAGGAAGAAAAGGCTGTTGGGCAACCAGTGGGTGCCGAGTGTTGTGGTAAAATCGGCGCCGGCACTGGTCAGCGACACGATGATGCCCACGCTGGTATAGAGGATGATGATGGACAATCCAAAAATCAGGGCCTTGACCACTCCGCTGAAGCGACTGGGCGACTCCTGCATGAAGAAGGAAACGGTCATCGGGATCATGGGGAAAACGCAGGGGGTGAGGATGCCTGCCAGGCCAAAGACCACCGAAAGCAGAAAAAACCCTAGCAGCGAGCGTCCTTCGGTGAGCCCGCCAGTCCCAACAGATGATTCGCCCTGCTTCTTCGGGGTTGTTTCTTCGCCTTCTGCTGCCGGCTGGCCTGCTCCTTCTGTCTTCGACCCGCCCGACTCTGCCTGTTCATCTGTGCCGGCTGTGGCCTCTTCTCCACCTGACGTCTGATCTTCGGAGGCAGAGGCAGCTGCGGCATCTTCTTTGTCTTCTCCGGCCTGCCCGGCAGCGGCCGATCCCGAAACATCAAACGTAAATGAAGGATTGAAATACACACATTTGTCTTCCTGGCATACCTGGTACTCTATGCTCCCGGTAATGTCAAAAGCTTTTTGCGTCTGAAGCTTGATCTTTTGCCTGAAAGTGGCCTGGTCGCTGAACCACTTGACATCCATGCCAAAGGTCTCATCATACTCCTCCTTGGGCTCGGGATGCTCGGTTGGTTCACCCACAAGTTTATAATGGGGAGAATCATCAAACTGAAAATTGGTTCGAATGGGACCTCCCGAGGGAAAGTCCTGGGAGTAAAGGTGCCAGTTTTGCTCGATATCCGCCTTGAAAACCAGTGTGGCAGTCTGATCTTCTCCCTTTTCAACCTGATAGGTCCAGTCGACCGGATCAACCACCTGGGCGAAGGAGGCAAGCGTTGTAACCGTTATGAACAGAGAAAGAATAACTTTTTTCATCAGCTGATAATTTTTCTTGGATTGATGCAACTTATTTTTCAGATATGGTCGTCTGAAAAGGGCAAACCTTACATCACAAACGGATGATGATCGTATCCATTATGAATAAAAGGTTAAAGCCCAAAATTAACACTAAATTTATCAACAACAAACATGAACATATGTTTAGGGGTTGATAATTGTCAGCTGATGGGCTATTCTTCTATTCGTTCGTTTTTAGGGTTGAAGAAGCTGTAGTGGAGAAAATCGAAGGCCTCGGATCCTTTTACCCTCAGCCACACACGGTGCTTAAGCTGCCACCTGACAGCCAGGGAGAATAGGCCTTGTTTCAGGTACCCGGCTACGTAGGGATGAACCTTCAGGGTCAGGCGTTTGTAGCCCAGGTCCTTGACCAGGTATTTCAGGTAATTTTCTATCTCGTCCACCAGCAGGAGGGCCGGGCGGATCTCTCCAGTGCCGTTGCAGGTGGGGCATTTTTCCATGGTTTGGATGTTCATCTCGGGACGAACCCGCTGGCGGGTGATCTGCATCAAACCAAACTTGGTGAGGGGAAGGATGTTGTGCTTGGTGCGGTCGACCTTCATCTCTTCCCGCATCTTATCAAAGAGCTTCTGCTTGTTCTCGTTGGTGTTCATGTCGATGAAATCGACAACGATGATGCCCCCCATATCACGCAGCCTCAGTTGCCGGGCGATTTCACGTGCCGCCGCCATATTCACCTCCAGCGCATTGGACTCCTGGTCCTG
>Ga0207714_1002138_pt1 | contig 12202 bp, 8 predicted proteins | sample PonA232FremontCA_2_FD_187270 | JGI IMG/M metagenome (GOLD analysis project Ga0207714, IMG submission 187270) | Marine sediment microbial community from Fremont, CA, USA - Pond A23 Sediment 2 (SPAdes) | ecosystem: Environmental > Aquatic > Marine > Unclassified | place: USA: Fremont, California... | reverse complement strand
CGGGATTCGTTTTCGGGAACCATGCAGGCCATCGTTTCCCGGCTCACGCCGACGCTGTCAGGGACCATTTTCAGGGACGCGCTGCGGCGCGACTGCGTGCGGAACTTTTCCAGCAGAATCCCGATGTTGCTGATGGCCGCGACATCGCGGCTTTCCAGCGCGCTCATGGCGCCATCCATTGTGTCGAAGCGTACCAGCTCCGCCGACGGGAGAGTCTGCGCCATGATCCGTTCCGTCGTGGAATTGCGCAGCACGCCGACGCGTTTGCCGCGCAGACCGTCCAGGCCGCGTTCGGCGTTGCTGGCATAGGTGAGGAGCTTGGTGCCGTCCACGAAGAAGGGAAGCGTGAAGTCGACTTCGCGCTCGCGCGGCCAGGTAACCGTCGTGAGGCCGCACACGAGGTCGAGGCGGCGGGAGCTAACCGCGTCCACGCGGTTCTCGGCGGTGACGACCTTGATTTGGAGTTCGACTTCTCCGGACGTTCGCTCGGCAAGGCGTCGATGGATTCCCTTGATGAGATCGACTGAAAACCCCGCGAAGGCCCCGGAATCCGTCTTGAACGCGAAAGGTTGCGCCGCGGCGCGGGTGCCGGCGCGCAGAACGCCGCGATCCGCGATGTCGTCCAGCAGCGAGGCGGCGTGGGCTGCCGGTGTCGACGCTGCGGCCACGAGCGCCAAGCCGATGGGCCACGCCAGGAGGCGCTTTCGCACGCTGGCCGACGGACAACACGCCCCGATCGAAAGCCGGTGGGCGACGGGCACAATCGTGTGGTCGTGCGCAGCCAATTGATTGGATGTCCCCGATTGCCGCGATCGGGCCCAGCCGGATCGGCTGCTAGCGTTCCATGGCCTGCCGAATCGCTTCATTGATGCGATACTTCGCTGTCTGCTGCTCGATCACGTCGGCGCGGAGTTGCTTCACGGCTTCTTCCAGTCGCCGCAGGCGGTCCCGGTTGTCCTGCTGCACGGCCTTCTGCTGCTCCAGCGCGGTTGTGAACCGGGAATCCCGCTGCTCCATCTCCGCGCTCAACGCCGTGACCGCGGCCTCGATGTCGGCGGTGGCCCGCACGATCTCCTGGGTGCGGGCAACGGTCCGGCGTCCGGCTCGCCACGCGGCCACGGCGAACGCCACCGCGGCGATCGCGAACACGGCCGCCAAGCCGGCGAGGGGAACGGCCGGATGCCCGGCCATCCACGCCGCGGCGCTGTCCGTCCACGCAGCGAGCGCCTCGCGCGTCATGGCAGGCGGCCCGCCGCTTCCGCCGCGACGGGTGTGCGGCTCATGACGCGGTCTCCGGCGCCTCGCCGTCGGCGCCACCGCGCGACCCGGCGTCACCCCCGGCGGCCGGTTCCGGGCGCGCGACGCGCAGGACCCGCAGCCGTGCGTCGATCTGGCGCATCGCACGCCGGGCCGCGCGGTCGGCCGTGGCTCGATCGGCGAAGACGCCCATGCGCACGTGACGGCGATACTCTCCCGTTCCGTCGGCATCCGTCCCGGCGAAAACGGGGATGAGACGCGTGTCGACCGCCTCGCCGTCGAGCTGGCGCGCGACAGCCGCCGCGCGCGAGCGCGTCATGGGTTCGCGTGTCTGGACGGCATAGACCGGCTCGCCCGCGTGCGTGTCCCCGTCCGTCAGGACGGTGGGCGCGCCGGGTTCGCTCGGCGGGGGTTGCTCGCCGGTGGTGCCGCCGGGGTCTGACGTGGCTTCCGCCAGCCAGGTGGACTCGCCGCTTTGCTCCGCCGTATTGCCGTCCCCGCCGGCCGATCCGTCGCCCGGGCTGACGGCATCGCCGGCTGCCGCGGTACCGCCGGCGCCGCTCGCTGATCCGGCGCCCGCGGCGTCATCCGATGCCACTGCCGAACCGCTCGCTTGCTCGGCCGCCGCCTGCTGTGAAGGCCCGGATTGTTCCGTGGTTTCGGAGCCGCCGTCGATGGTTGAACCGCTGACCGTGGATGCCGCGTCGTCGCGGTTCTCGGCAAGTTGCGGCGCCTGTGGCGCCGGGCTGCGATGACCAGCGCCGACGAAAACGCCCAGGACGAAGGCGATCGTTACGGCGGCGAGCAGCCCTGTTATCAGCAGAAAGCTCCGCATTCCCCCTCGCAGCGGGGCTCCGCGACAGGGTGAAAGATGGCCCTGTTCGTCCTGGGTAAATCGTGCTTGGCTAGGCTACTCTGAAATACGCATGATAACAACACAGGCGTGGTAGACTCGAAGCTTCGCGGCCGCGCACCGCGCGAGCGGATGGGGGGACGATGCGGGGGACCGACGGGATGCACGGCGCGTGGCGGCGTTGCGTGATCACCGCGAGCGTCGTCGCGCTTCTGCTGCCGGGATGTTCCACGGTAAGCAAGATCTGGAACGTGAGTGCCCAGACGGAGCGTGTCACCCTGGAAGCGACACCCATGGTCAACGACGGCTTTCCCGTGGCCGTGGATGTGGTGGCCGTCACCGAGTCCGACTTCGTCAAGGTGCTCTCGGACGTCGAGGCCAAAACCTGGTTCCAGCGACGCGACGAGTTTCTCAACAATCGCGGCGGTGTGATGGACGTGCGCTCGTTCGAATTGGTGCCGGGGCAGCGGGAAACGGACATCGGCTACGGCTACCTGGATCGCCGGACCTACAACGGCATTTTCGTGTTTGCGCAGTACGTCAACGGCGGGAATCACCGCGCCCGTCTCGACAAGTTCAGCGAACCCCTGGTCTTGCTGGGACGCGAGGGCATCCGGGTGGAACCCGAGTCCTGATGCGCAAGGAGGCTTCACGGCCACAGCCGGCGGCTGGGGTGTGCGATGCTTGAGTTGTCGACATGGCTGTACGTGACGGGGGCTGCCGCATGGGTCGTTCTCTGGTGGTTCGCGCACGGCGTCACCACGATGCGCCACGCGCCCGCGCTGTGGTTCCCGTTTCTGGCGTGCATCGCCGTTCTCTTGATTAACGCCGGGCTCATCGAAGGAACGCAGCATATCGGGGACGCCGCACGTGAGGAATCGCGGTTCCGTTTTCTCGACTTCCGCGCGCGCCTGGCGATCACAGGGCTGATGAGTGTGCTCATCGTGGGCGGCGTCCTGGCGAGCATCTCGACGTTTTCCCTGTCGCGGGAATTCGTCCGCTTTCAGATGCTCGCCGTGGTTTTCTTCCTGGGATTCATGGCGCCGGTGGTCTGGATGCCCGCGAACGATCCCACGGCAATGGTGGTGTTGCGCCATTATCAGACCGTGCCGTTCACCTATGGCCTCTTCCTGTCCATCGCGGGCGTGATCGTCCTGCTCAACGACCTCAGCGAATCACCCAACATCCGCACCATTCGCGACCGTCAACGTGGCGCGAGCAAGAGTCACGGAGGCACGGGCGCGGCCGAGCAGTCTGCTGATGACCAGGTCGATCCCCGCTAAGGCAGCCCCGAGAGTCATCTTTTGGCGTGCCACTTTCGGGCAGTAATAGCACACGCGGGTGGAATGTGTTGTCCGTGTGCGCGGTTCGATGGCATACTCCCTAAAGATAATGTGATCGCTGCGTGAGCGTTCACACCGGCACAGTCGTTGGGGGGCGTGCCGGTCGCATCCGGCGGGGGGACCCATCCGTGGCACGCTATGCCGACGCACCCGGCGTGCCGGAGGAGCCGCTCTGGCACGAAGGGATGCTGCTTGCGCCGCAGCATCTCCAACAACTGGCGATACGCGCCGAACGCCACGTCGGGTTCCGGTTCGCCACCGCCGATCCCTACGCGTTCGGCGTGGTTTCCTGTTCTATCGACCGGGGCGCGCTGGTGAGTGGGCTGTTGCGGGTGGACGCCCTGACCGCCGTCATGCCCGACGGCCTGGTGGTTACGCTGCCGCAGCGCGACCGGGACGCGCTGGAACTGGATCTTACGGCCTACGCTGACCGCCTGCGCGTGGAGCCGCTTCGCATCGAACTGGTCGTTCCCCGCGACGAGGGTGCCGAGACCCACGGCGAGCGCTTTCGTGGCGCCGAGGGCGACGACGAGGTCGATACCAGTCTGGGCCAGGGGCGTGTGCGCGTTCCGCGCAGTGTGCCCAACCTCGACCTGCGCATCGCCGACCGGGCGACCACGAAATTTTCCACCCTGCCGCTCGCGGAGGTGGCGCTGCGCGACGAGGCCTACACGGAAACCGCCTACGTCCCGCCGCGGCTGCTGATGGAAAGCGGGCATCCGCTCACACTGGAAATCGCCGCGCTCGCCAAGCGCATGCGCGAGAAGGCGGTGTATCTCTCGGAACGGGCCCGCTCGCAGAGCACCCTCACCGGGAACGAGGGCGGCGAGGCGCTTCGCCTGCCGCTGAAGGCGGTCACGGAAACCCTGCCGGAGTTGGAGGCGCTGGTGGGCAGTGGCGCCGCGCACCCCTTCCGCATGCACACCGCGCTGTGCCGCGCGGCGGGGAGCGCCACCAGCCTCACGCGCTTCGCCGTGCCGCCCCAGGGGCGCGGCTACCAGCACGAGGACATCCGCGGCAGCCTGGAGCCGCTGATGACCTTCATCGACCGCTGCCTGGACCAGGTGCGCCAGGAATTCACGGTGGTTCCCTTCGAACAGACCGAACGCGGGTTCCGGCTCGATCTGCGCACGCAGCGCCCGCGCGAGGCGGTCGTCGTGGGTGCCCAGGTGAGCCCCGGAACGGCGCCGGAGAGCACCTGGTCCTGGCTGTCGGAGAGCCTGATCGCGGCGGAACACCAGCTCGACCGCTTGCGCCGGCGGCGCGTGCCGGGGGCGGAGCGGGCTCTTCTCGACCGCGACGCTGCGGCCCGCTACACGCTCGCCGGGGATACGCTGCTGTTCCGCGTCGAGTTGGACGACGACTACGTTACCAGTGACGACGTCCTTGAAATCGTGAACACCGATCCGGGCCGGCGCGACGACAAACCCATCCAGCTTTATGCCTACGTTCCGGCGGCGGGTCTGGACGACGCGGCGGACGACGCCGCCGCCGGGGAGACAACGCCGTCATGAGCGCCCGAGCGTCCGGCACCGCCAGCGGGTCCGGGTTCGAGCTGGACATGATGCGCGCGTTCCGGACGTTCTTCGAGGATTTGCGCGCCGCCGAGAGCGTTGCGAGCGAGGCCGGACCGCAGGTGCAGCCGCCGCCGAACGGTGTCCGCGGGGAGGACAACGCGAACACCGGTCACGGCGGGGACGGGGCCGACGGGTCCGGGCCGCCGCAGCACGGCGAGGCGACGGCGGCCGAGGACCACGTCCGGCGCATGCTGGTCGCGGCCTTCGAGCGCTTCAGCCGGGACACCCGCCGGATCTTCCCGCGCACGGCGGCGGATGCCGCGGAGGACGCCGCCTTTGCCGCGGCCGTCTTCGCCGACGAGCGGTTCATCCGCCTGGAATGGGCGGGCCGGTCCGCGTGGCTCGACCGCCCGCTGGAAGTCGAGCTGTTCAACACGCGGGTGGGTGGGCAACGCATCTTTCAGCGCATCGAGGGGCTGGGCGGCGGCTCCGGCGAGCGCGCCCTGGCCCGGCTCTACTTGGCGATGCTCAACCTGGGCTTCGGGGGGCGCTACGATCCCGAGTCGCCCGACGACGCCGAGGCCCTGGACGACTATCGCGAGCGGCTGTTCAAGCTCCTCTCGGGGCGCTCGCCCGAGCCCACGACGGCGGCGGATGGGGTTGTGGATACCGGGCGGCCGGCGCAATCGCTCGGGAGTGTGCGGTATCTGCCCTATGTGCGGCCGTGGATCACCGCGATGGTGGTGGTCGTGCTGCTCTTCCTGGCCGCCAACCACGCGATCTGGCGGGTGCACACGATGGACCTCGCCGACCGCGTCGCGCGCCTCACGCGCGACATGGGTTATTGAGCGGGGCGGCCGGTGGCGTGGCTCGCGGACACTATGGCGCGCATGCCGCTGTGGCTGGCACTGGCGCTTGCGGGCATTCTCGCGATCCTGCTGATCGCGATCGGCGTCGCCGTGGTACGCCAGCGCCGGGGCCCTGCGGACAAGCAGCGCAAGAAGCGCCAACGCAAGGCCGAGGCGGATCTGACCACGGCGCTCGGCGGCTGCCGCCGCTTTCATCGGCGCCTGACCGAGGCGTTTCCCGGTCGGCGTGGGCGCTACCGCCTGCCGCTCTACGTCGTGGTCGGCCCCTCGCGGGACGCCATCGCGCACACCGTGCGCCGGGCCGGACTCGCGCGGCCGCTGGGCGAGCCCGTCAGTGCGGGCGGGTTGACGTGGACGGCCTTCGACCGCGGCGCGACCGTGGAGGTCGATCCGGCGGTCCTCTTCGACTCCGGCCGCGGTGATCGCTGGGACGGCCTTATCCGCTCGCTCCAGCGGCATCGCCCGGAGCGCCCCCTGGACGGGGTCATCGTGGTCCTGCCCGCGACCGAGCTGACGGGCGAGGGCGCGCTGGACGCCGATGCGCTGCGCGCGGAGGCCGAAGCCATCCGCACGCGCCTCGGGGCCATGCAGAACGGCCTGGGCATGACGCTGCCGGTCCACGCGGTCGTCGCGGAAAGCGAAACGCTGCACGGCTTCCCGGAACTCGGAAGCCTGCTCGACCCGGACCACCTCGACCATCCGCTGGGCTACACCCAGGCGTGGGGAGAAAGCGAGGGCTACAACGCCGCCCACGTGGACCGCGCGGTCGACCACGTCAGCGAGCGCATCGACGCGTTGGTCCTGGAATCCCTCAGCGCCGGGCGCGAGCCGGGCGACCGTGACAGCGCCTTCCTCCTGCCCAATGCGGTCGCCGCGCTCAATGAGCCGCTGCGTGCGTACTTCGATGCCCTGTTCCAGGGGGGCCAATACGCCCGCTTGGCTGGCTTGCGCGGTATCTATTTCGCTGGCGCCGTGCATGACTCGGACGGCTACCTGGCGCGCCGCCCCAGCTTCGCGGCGGGCGCGCTGCACGACCGCATCTTTCCCGAGTACACGCTCGCGGAGCCGGCGAGCGGTTTTCTGGTGTCGCACAACCGTGACGTCCGCCGGGCGCAGGCCGGGCTCGCGGTTCTGATCCTGCTGGGCGGCACGGGACTGCTGGCGGCGGACCGCATTCTGGCCAACCGCGTGCCGCAGCTGGAGTCCCTGACGCAGGCCATCGGCCAGGACTATCGCCGCGTTCGCGTGGCACGCAGCCAGGGTGACGTGGACGGCTCGCTGATCAGCGAGGACACGATCGGCTTCCTGCGCCGGGCAGCCAACCTCGACGGGTTTTTCCTGCGCTCGCTGGCCGTTCCGTCGTCGTGGATCGCGCAGCTCCCCCGCGACCTGGAACGGCTCCAGGAAGGCGCCTACGTCGAGATCCTGTTCAAAAGCATTCGCTCCAGCCTGCGTGAGCATGCGCGGCGGGTGACCAACCCGGAAACGACGACGCGGGACCTGGCCCGGGACGGCGGCAACGGACGCGCCTATCCCGACCACGCGATGCTCGACGGCACGCTGGAACGCTACAGCCGCCTTATCGAGCATCTGGACCATTACGACAGCCTGCGCCGAAACCCGTCGGACGCCTTTGCGCTGCGCCGGCTGGTGGACTTCCTGTACGACCTCGAGCTCCCCGCAGAGTTCGACCCGGAGATCGCAGCGGACACGGGTCGGGGCGAGGGGCTGCTGCTTTCGCCCTTGCCCGCCGCGCAGTTCGCCCGGCAGGCGCAGGCCAGCTTCCTGCAACGCTTCGATAGCTTCACGGGCGATCTGGTCGGCCGGCACGACGTCCAGGCCGATCTGCGCGGCGTTGCCGAGATTCTGCGGGGCGAGGTGGTGGTGGCCCAGGATCGCCGCGTCGCCATGACCCGGCTGCAAACGCTGCGTTCCACGCTGACGCGGCTGAAGAGGCTGTTTCAGCAGGGCACCTACGACTGGGTCGCCGGGGAAGGCGGCGAACTCGACGAGCGCTTTGCCGCGCTGCTCCAGCGCGTGGAGCAGCACCCGCTTCTCGGCGACAAGGTGGTCCAGCGCATGCGGCGGCAGATGGCCGGCACGCGGCAATCCTTCGCGGCCAGCCTGAGCGAAGTTCGCGTGCCGGATCTGGGGCCGTTGGTGGCGGTGAACGAGTCCAGTGTTCGCCTGTCGCCGGCAGCTCAGTCGGTTCTGGAGCGGCTCCAGCAGTTCGACCTGGGCGGCGAGCCCGGGCCGCTGCGCGCCGGGGCGTTCCCACAGCCGCTGAAAAGCGCGGTGGGTCAGGCTCAGCCCCCAACCATTCCCGCAAGCCCGCGCGACGGGCGCCACATCCAGTGGCGGGTCGACATGCTCAAAGCCGGCCGGCGCGTCCTCGAGCGCATCGACAGCGCGAGCCTGGCGGAGGGGGAGAGCCGCGCGGTCACGCGCACGCTGCGCGCTATTGTCCGCTCGGAAAAGCTCACGGCCGTCTCGGCGGCGGTCGCCCAGGCGGCGCGCGAGCGGCCCGACCGGGTCGGCGACGCGACGGCGGCGGCGGAATCGCGCTTGCGCCAGCGCATCGCCAACTTCGACGCCGCGCGGGACGTGATCAGCGACATCCTCTTTCACCTGGACGATATGGGGGCGTACTCGCTGCGCCGCGAGATCGCGCGCCTAGCCGGGGGCGAGGCGCTCGCACTGTTGCGACGCGTCAGCGCGATGCGTGCTGCCGATCAGGTTTATCCCGTCGACAAGGCAGCGCTGCAGAACTGGGACGGGCGCCCCGGCCTGGGCCGGCGGTTGTTCAATGTCGATAGCAAGCGCCAGCTCAACGCCTTTCTCGCCAAGCAGCGTTCGCGCATGACCACGCTGGCCGAGGAGTTCGCCGGCCCCGCCCGCGCGTTCATCAGCAACCACGCCGATATCTATCGCCCCGCCGACACCGCGACGGTGGTGCGCTGGCAGGCCGTGTCGGACGCGCTGGTGCGCTACCGCAACGATGCCCCGACGAGCGCTGTGGCCCGGCTGGAAGACTACATCGCGGACCGGCTGAACCGGGTCTCCACGGACAATTGCCGCCTCGCCCATCCCGGCGCCCCGGCGGAAGGTGAGACCTTCTTCGACCAACGGTTGCGGTGGCTGAGCCAGACCGTCCTGGAGCGCTGCCGAACGCTCAAACGGCGCGAGGTGCACACGGCCTACGGCGAGCTGGCCAGGTATTTCAGCGCGAACCTGGCCGGTCGCGTTCCCTTCACCGAACCGGGCGAGGCGCGCGCGGCCGATCCGGCGGCACCGGCGGCGGTCGCCGAGTTCATCGACCGCTTCGACCGCGCCATGAACGACGGCATCGGCGAGGCGCGCTTCTGGCCGTCCAGTTCGTCGGTGCCGCGCTTTCTGGCGCGAATGGACCGCGCGGTGGCGGCCCTGCGGCCCGCGTTGAGCCGGGACGGCGAGCGCCACCGGGTGCGGTACGAACTGGAGACGCGGTTCCGCGTCAATCGCGACGCGGAGGTGGCCGGGGATCACGTGCTGAACTGGCGCTTCCGCAGCGGGGATTCCCGCATCACGCTGTTCGACGGCGACCGCACGATCCCGTGGCAAACCGGCGACAAGATTGCGCTGGCACTCGATTGGGCGAAGAACGCGCCGACACGTCCCATGGACGCCGGCGGGCGGCCCGGCTACTCGCGCAGCAAGCGCACGGCACGGTTCACACAGGGCGGGCGCTGGTCGCTGTTCGCGGTCATCGCGCGTCACGCCACGCGGGATGACAGCAAGCCCGGCCACCGGCTCGCCTTCACGGTTCCGCTCGCCCACACGAGCGCGGGCGCGGACGAAACCGACGCGCGCATCGAAGGCGGCCGTGCGCGGCTCTTCATGCGATTGACCCTCCGGGCCGGCGGCGAAGTGGTGGAGCTGCCGCGCTTCCCCGTGGAAGCGCCCGACGCGCCGAAGTCCACCGCCCGGGACGGTGAGCCCGCGGCCGCGGAAGCCGCTCGAACGCAGGCCGACACCCGCGTCCGCCGCGAGGAGCCACGGTTCGGCGGCGGCCCGGACGAGCGCACCGAACTGGCGTCCGCGCGCGAGCGCGGCGACGACGCGCTTGTCCAACCCAGCGCGCGTGGTGGCGGCGCTCCGGCGGATGTGCGCGCGATGGATCGCGCCTACGCCGGCCCGGGCGGTTCACGCGGCGCGCCGGCCGAGGCCGCGACTGGCTCGGGGGACACCGGCGGCGCGGCCGGCGACGCCCGCGGCACCGACGCGCCGGATGCGGCGTCACGGTTTCTCACGGCCGGCGCGTGGCGCCGCGACGAACGCCCCGGCGCGGAATCGGCGCGGACGCTGTACGTACAGGCCGCCGCTTTTCGCCGGGAGGCCAACGCCGAGCGCATGCGGGCGCGGCTGCGCGGCGTGGGCGAGCCCTTCATCCAGGAAGCCACGGTCGACAGCCAGCGCTTCTACCGCGTGCGCCTCGGTCCCTATCAGCGCCCGGAGGCGGTGGAGGCCGTCCTGGGCGAGCTGGCCGATGCGGGAATTCAACAGCCCGGTGTGATCGTTCGATGACGTGCGGCGAGTTTACTCGGAGCAGGAGGACGGCACGGTGAGCGGATTCACCGAAGACCTCGACCAAGCCGCGCTCACGGCGCCGCTCGACGGCGACCGGCCGGCGGGCGAGTGGCTGCGCCACGATCGCGTCTATGACGACGTCAAGGCGGCGCGCGAGCAGGAGCCGCAGTATCTGCCCCAGGGGATCTGGGCGCGCGAACGCAAGCAGGCCGAGTGGCCCACGGTGGTGCGCCTGAGCCGGGACGCCCTGACCACCCGGAGCAAGGATCTCCAGCTCGCCGCGTGGCTGACCGAGGCCCTGGCGCATCTGGAGGGCGTGGCCGGGCTGTCGGCGGGCCTCGGGGTGATGACCGGGCTCGTTTCGCGGGTCTGGGACTCGCTGTACCCGCCCATCGACGAAGACGACGGCGTGGAACCGCGCGTGCTGGTCCTGGAGTGGTGCGACCGCCACCTGCCGCACGCGCTTCACGACGTGCACGTCGCGCGGCCGAGTTCCGCCCTCGCGGAGCCGGTGTCGCTGCTCACCTGGGACGAGGCCGAGCGCCGCGAGTCCAGCGCCGCGGCGGAGCGCCAAAACAACGCCGGCCGCACGCGCCGGCAGCGCCAGGAAACGGTGGAGGCCGGCGAAGAGGAGCCCTCGCGCGCCAGTGTGCTCACGGCTGTCCGCCTGACACCCCGCACCTTCTACGGCGAACTCATCGAGGCCACGGACGCCGCGCGCCAAGCCGTCAGCGACCTCTGCGGCACGTTCGACGAGCAGTGCGGCGAGCATCAGGCGCGGCTGCCCAGGCTGGACGCCATGCTCGTGCATCTGCGCGCCCGGGCGGCGGAGGCGATGGCGCTGCTCGACGCCGAGGCGGCGCCGGCGGCGGCCGAAGCGGAAACTGCCGATGCAGCGGCCACCGGCGGCGAGGCGGACGCCGCGGACGACGGCGTGTCGGCGGCCCCGCCGCCGGCCGATCCCCTGGCCGTCATCGCCACCATCCGCGATCGCGAGCAGGCCTACCGGGCGCTGACGGCGCTCGCCGACCGCCTCGCCGAGATCGACCCGCACAGTCCCGCACCCTACCTCGCGCGCCGGGCTGCCGGGTTGAAGGACCAGACCTTCGCCGACCTGGTGATGCTCCTGGCCGACGACGACCGTCAGCGCCAGCACCTCTTCCGGCTGCTCGGCATCAGCGACGAGGACCACACGCAGAAGGCATCCGCCCATGCGAGCGCATGATCCCACCCGGCCCCCGCTGGGGTCCGTTGCCGCTTGGGCTGCCCGGTTCCGCCGGTCGCGGAACCCCCACCCGTGGATGTGCCAAGGAGGCCACGATGGCTGAGAGCGTCCAGCATACCCTCAAACGCGTGCGGCCGCCGCGCGTCAAAATCACCTACGACGTTGAAATCGGCAACGCCATCGAAAAGAAGGAGCTGCCGTTCGTCGCAGGGATCATTGCCGACGTGGCGGGGCAGAACACCGATCTCCTGCCGCGATTCAAGGACCGGAAGTTCGCCGAAATCGACCGCGACAACTTCAACGACGTCATGAAGGGTGTGGCACCGCGCGCAACCTTCAAGGTCGACAATCGCTTGTCGGGCGGTGAGGGCGAAATTGCCTGCGATCTCACGTTCCATTCCCTGGACGATTTCGAGCCGGTGAATGTCGTCAAGCAGGTCGAGCCGCTGCGCAAACTCTTCGAAGCGCGTCAGGCGCTCAACGATCTCGCCGCCAAACTGGACGGCAACGACCGCCTGGAAGACGTGCTGACCCAGATCGTCGAGGATTCGGGCCAGCGCGAAAAGCTTCTC
>Ga0207714_1002136_pt1 | contig 12205 bp, 14 predicted proteins | sample PonA232FremontCA_2_FD_187270 | JGI IMG/M metagenome (GOLD analysis project Ga0207714, IMG submission 187270) | Marine sediment microbial community from Fremont, CA, USA - Pond A23 Sediment 2 (SPAdes) | ecosystem: Environmental > Aquatic > Marine > Unclassified | place: USA: Fremont, California... | reverse complement strand
TGTGCCCGATCCGCGACCGCCGGATCGTGCGCGCGGTGGATAAAACGGCGGCGAAACCCCGGTTCACGGCGCCGGCCATCCGGCCGTTCGCGTCCCGGCACGGGGCGAATCAGCCGGTCAGCCAGACCACGGACTGGATCTCGCGCTCGTTGAACGCCTCGAGGCTCGAATCGGCGACCGTCCCCATGGGAATCCGCGCCGGCCCGGCGGGTTCCATGAGCACGAACTTGTCCCCGCGCAGCCGGATGACACGGTCGCCCTCCCGGGTCTCGACGTCGGCGGCGAGAACGGCGTGGCCGGGCAGGAGAATCATGGCGGTGCGCACCTCGGGCGCGAGCCGGCGCATCAGGGCGGCCAGCGCGGTCGCCTTGCTGTCGCAGTCGCCCTTGTTGTGGTGGAGCATCTCGACGGGCGTGGCGAAGCCGGTGCCCTCGGCGGCGTCGCGCCCGGTCAGCCGGTCGTAGGGAATCGTCTGCAGGAACGCCAGCGCCAGCGCCATGCGGTCGCGCGCAACCGAACCGGCCCGTGCGGCGATGGCGCGCGCCAGCGGCTCCAGGCGCGGCGCCGCCTGCTGGGCGACCCGGCGATAATCCACGCGCAGCAGGTCGAGTTCCGGATCGCGCACGTAGTAGTAGTCGTTGTAGACGTCGTCGCGCACCCGTTTGGCGTAGCGTTCGATGTCGGCCTCGGCGCCGTCCAGGATGCGTTCGCTGACGGCTTCGATGCGGTCCTTGATCCGGTCCCCGAGGTCTTCCAGCTCGTCGCGGCTCGCGCGGCGGCTCTTCAGGGACCAGCTCAGGCCGTCCGCGCCGAAACTGTGCCGGATCTCGATGTGATCGGGCAGGCGCCGGTCCAGGGCGTTCAGGCGGGCGGTGATGGCCTCGCGCCATTTCCGGCGGCGTTCGGCGACATAGGCCTCCACGGGCTTGTTGATGCGTTCCCGCACGTCCTCGGAGTCCACCGGCGGCAGGCCGCGCTTGCCTGCGGCATAGGCCTGTTCCGCAAAGGTGAAACGAAGCCGGTGCGTGCCGGCGTCCGCATCGCGGAAGGTGATCGTGTAGCGCACACCTTCGGCGGTGGCGGCCACGTCGCGGGCGATCTGGCCCCCGGCCGCCGCCGGCCGCGTCGGCGCCAGCGCGGCAAGAACAACAACCAGCACGGCAAGAACAACAAAGAGCGTCCCGGCGCCCGATTGTGGTGCCCGCATCATACCGCAAGACAACCGCGCTTCGCCAACGGCGTCAATCCATTCGCCCCGAGGCGGCGCACCGATTCGCCGTGCTGCTCTCGGGGCTGGGCCGGCCGTGGATGCCGGCCGGCGTTGCAACGCAATCCGGGACTGAAAGGGACGAGCCATCATGCCATCGTATCGGACCGCACTCGCCGCGGGCGGGCTTGCGATCGCCGTGGCACTCCCGCTGGGCGCGGCCGCGCAGAACTTTAAGGCAAAATCAGCCGGCGACGTCGTGCTTCGCGCGCGCACCATCCGGATCGTCCCCGCCGAAAGCAGCAGCGTCGGGACCATCGGCGGCGACGTCGAAGTGGACGAGGCCTTCACCACCGAACTCGATTTCACCTATTTCGCCACGGACAACATCGGCTTCGAGCTGATCGCCGCCACGGCAAACCACGATGTCGAGCTGGAGAACTCGGCGGCCGGGGATTTGAACCTGGGCGACGTGTGGATCCTGCCGCCCACGCTGACAGCGCAGTATCACTTCCGCCCCGCACAGCGAATCAGCCCTTACCTCGGCGCGGGGGTCAACTGGACCCTGTTTTATGGTGCGGACTCCGGCGACGCCAACGATATCGACTACGAGAATGCGGTGGGGCCCGCGTTCCAGGCGGGCGTGGACGTGGCGATCAGCGGCAACTGGTCGCTGAATTTCGATGTCAAGAAGATCTTCCTCGACACCACGGCGGCGGTGAACGTCGGCGGCACCACCGTGGACGCGGACGTCGATATCGACCCCTGGATCTTCGGCATCGGTGTCGGGTACCGGTTCTAGAGCAAAATCGATGAGAGCCGAACCGGCTAGCATCGTGAATTTTGCTCTAACTTCCTGAAGAGTGGGCAAGACTCAGCTGAAACGTGATTCCACGTTTCAGCATCTTGCCAGGGCGTAACGTTCCAGGGTCCGCCTCACCGCGCGGCGGCAGCGACGTGCGGCCGCCCTGGACGCGGCCGGGGGGCACTGTCATAGTCCAAAGCACGCGGCGTGCGCGGGCACGTCCGCTCGGGGCGAACGATGAAGGGCCGCGTGCATGAAGGGCAATCTGGGAACCCTGATCTACACCCGCTGGCGCGGGGAGTACGTCGGCGAAGACGAGTACGGAAACCGTTACTACCGGGACCGTCAGGCCCGCTTTAACAAGGGGCTGATGGCGAGCAACGAGAAGCGCTGGGTTCTCTACGGCGGCGATGAGGTCGAGGCGAGCCGCGTGCCGCCGGCTTGGCACGCCTGGCTTCATCACACCGTGGATACGCCGCCCAATGCGGGCAGCTTCCCGGAGAAAAAGGCGTGGGAGAAGCCCCATACGCCCAACCGCACCATGACGGCCGAGGCGTACCGGCCGCCCGGTCATACCCTGCGCGGCGGCAAGCGCGCCCGCGGTACTGGTGACTACGAGCCCTGGATTCCTTCGTAATGCGGCGGAACATCATTGAGACCGTGCTCGGTGCGGCCGTGCTGGCGGTGGCGATCGTCTTCGTCGTTTTCGCGTTCTCCAGCACCGGCGTGAGCACCGTCGAAGGCTACAAGCTGCACGCGCGCTTCGACAACGCGGCGGGACTCACGCCGGGCACGGACGTGCGCATGAGCGGCGTCAAGATCGGAAGCGTGATCAAGCAGGAACTCAATTCCGAGACCTATTTCGCGGAAGTCACGCTGGCGATCCAGGAAGACATCAAGCTGCCGGCGGATACCTCCGCCCGGATCGTCCCCGACGGTCTGCTGGGTAGCAACTACGTGATGCTGGAGCCGGGCGGCGCGCGCGAGACCCTCGCTTCGGGGGGTACGATCCAGTACACCCAGGGCGCCATCAACATCGTGGACATGGTCAGCCGCCTGATGTTCAGCAGCGACGGCGGCGGCAGCGGTCAGGGCGGCGATGGCAGCGGCAGCGGCCAGGGGTCCGGCGGCGGCAGTGCCGTTCCGGGGCTGGGTAACTGAGATCCGGCGTTGCCGCCGCGGCGCCGCGACCCCACGTGGCGGGCGGAACGGCAAGATCCGGTGACAGGATGGACAACGCCCATGCCCGAGGCGGAGACCAACGGCTTTCCCACGTGGCGCCAGCCCGACGGCCGGCCCGTCGCCTGCCGCGAGAAGATCCAGGTGCTCAACGAGAATCTGGGCGAGATCCGGCAGATGGCGCAGGACGCCCTGGAGGATGCGGTGCTCATGGGCTGCGACGAGCGCCAGTTGCGCCAGGTGCTCCACGACATGGTGGACGACCTGACCAATCCTTACGCGGACTCGCGACGCGCCGCATCCGGTGCCGGCAAGGGGCAGCCATGATCGCCCGCGCGCGGCGCGCGGCCGCACCCTTGGGGCTGCTGGCGCTGCTGGGGAGCGCGGCCGCGCCGGCCCACGCGATCGAGGCGGATGTCGTGGTGATGCAGGGCCTGGACAAGGTCACCGCGCGCACCCGTACGTTCCGGGTTCCCGTGGGCAACACCAAGGATTTCGGAAGCCTGCGCATCACCGCCCGGCACTGCTACAAGACGCCGCCGGAGGAACCGCCGGAGCGCAAGGCGTTTCTGGAGATCGTCGACCGGCGTCCGGACCGCCAGCCGGTCGAGGTGTTCAGCGGCTGGATGTTCGCCTCCTCGCCCGCCCTTAACGCGCTGGAACACCCCGTCTACGACGTCTGGGTCATCGACTGCACGGTCAAGCAGGCGGACAGCGGCGAGTAACCTGGCTTCGCGTCGCGGCGGTAACGCAATCCGCCGTATTTCCGCCAGCGGCGACACACGCTGACGCCGTTACCCTTGCGCCGGCTCGTCCGCCCGGTGCCGGTGCAGGAGGGGCGCCTGCGCGATGGCGAAGCCCAGGGTGATGACGAGGATGCCGAAGACCTTGAAGTTGACCCAGAGGTCGGTCGGCTGGGTGCGCCAGACCAGCTCGTTCAGGCCCGCCATGGCGGCGAAGAAAACGCCCCAGCGAAGGGTGAGCACGCGCCAGCCCTGATCGCTCAGCGGCCACGGCATCGCCATGCCCAGCACCGGGCGCAACAGTGGGCGGCCGACCGCCAGTCCGCCCAGCAGGATCACCGCGAACAGGCTCTGCACGATCGTGGGCTTCATCTTGATGAACGCCGGATCGTTCAGCCACAGGGTCAATCCGCCGAAGACCCCCACGATGGCCGCCGTGATCAGGGGCAGGCGCGGGATCGTGCGCACCACCGCCAGCGAGAGCGCGAGCGCGGCGGCCGTGGCGGCCATCAGGGCGGCCGTGGCGACCATCAGCCCCTGCGCGACGTAGCCGATGAAGAACGCGGCCAGCGGCCCGTAATCGACGAGGGGCCGCAGCCAGGGCGGCGCGGCGGGAACGCTGCTCATAGACAAGCCTCTTGCGATGCGGTTCGCGGTGGGTGTGTGTTCACCGGCGCCGCCCTCCAACGGCGTCGGTGCGCACGGCCTGTGTGTACAGGAAGCGCTCGAGCTGGGCCTGGCTCACCTGGCGCGGAAACTGCGCCTGCACCGGCACGGCCTCGGCCAGAAGGTGGCGGTACTGCTCGCGCCGGATCTCCACAGCGCCGAATTGCGCCAGGTGCGGTGTGATGAACTGGGTGTCCAGCAGCTTGAAGCCGCCCAGGCGCAGGCGGAGCACGAGGTGGACCAGCGCCACTTTGCTCGCATCGGTGACCCGGGTGAACATGGATTCGCCGAAGAACGCCCCGCCCAGGGCGACGCCGTAAAGGCCGCCCACCAGCTCCGTACCCAGCCAGCACTCGATGGAATGGGCGAAGCCCATGTCCGCCAGGTCGGCGTAAAGCGCCTCGATGGTGGGATTGATCCAGGTGTCCGGGCGGTCGGCGGTGGGCTCGGCACAGCCCGCGATGACTTCGCCAAAGGCCGCATCCGCCGTCACCCGGAACTCATTGCGGCGCACCCGCCGGCGCAGGCGTTTGGGAACGTGAAACTCGGCCAGCGGGATGATTCCGCGCAGCTCGGGATCGATCCAGTGGATTTCATCCTCGCGGCGGCTCTCCGCCATCGGGAAGATGCCGACGGCGTAAGCCCGCAGCAGGAGATCCGGCGTCAGTTCCATTGCCACCCATGCAACAAGATCCGGGCGGTAATGTAGCGCAGGCCGGCCGCCTTCGCGATAGGGCGTCAGCTCGCCGAAGTCTCCGCCACGAAGCGCGAGAGCCAGTGGATGTCGTAGGTGCCGTCGACGAACGCCGGCGCGGCGATGAGATCCTGGTGAAGCGGGATCGTGGTGGTGATCCCCTCGATGACGAACTCCTCCAGCGCGCGGCGCAGGCGCATCAGGCACTCGTTGCGCGATTGCCCGCGCACGATGAGCTTGGCCACCAGGCTGTCGTAGTACGGCGGGATCCGGTAGCCGCCGTAGAGTCCGCTGTCCACGCGCACGTCCAGGCCGCCGGGCGCGTGATAGTCCTTCACCATGCCCGGCGAGGGAATGAAGGTCCGGGGATCCTCGGCGTTGATGCGGCATTCGATGGCGTGGCCGTTGATGCGCACGTCCGCCTGCTCGAAGGCCAGGGGCATACCCGCGGCGACGCGGATCTGCTCGCGCACGATGTCCACGCCCGTGATCGCTTCGGTAACCGGGTGCTCCACCTGGAGCCGGGTGTTCATCTCGATGAAGTAGAACTGACCGTCCTCGTACAGGAACTCCAGCGTGCCCGCGCTGTGATAGCCCATGCGCCGGCAGGCGTCCGCGGCCAGGTTGCCGATCCATTCGCGCTGCTCGGCGTTAAGGGCGGGCGAGGGACCTTCCTCCAGGATCTTTTGGTGGCGGCGCTGAAGCGAGCAGTCGCGCTCGCCGAGATGCACGACATTGCCGTGCCGGTCGCCCAGCACCTGCACCTCGATGTGGCGCGGATGACCCAGGTATTTCTCGATATAGACGGCATCGTTGCCGAACGCGCTGCGCGCCTCGTTGCGCGCCATGCGCAGGGCGGATTCGATCTGGTCGCGGCTGTAGGCGACCTTCATGCCGCGCCCGCCGCCGCCGGCGGCGGCCTTGACCAGCACCGGATAGCCGATCTCGTCGGCCACGCGAATGGCCGTGGCGTCGTCGGTCAGCGCGCCCTCCGAACCCGGGACCAGCGGGATGCCCAGCTCGCGCACGGTGTCCTTGGCCGCGACCTTGTCCCCCATGATCTCCAGGTGGTGCGGGTCGGGCCCGATGAAGGTCATCCCGTGCTCGGCCACCATGGTGGCGAAGTTGCCGTTCTCCGAGAGAAAGCCCACACCGGGGTGGATGGCGTCCGCCCCCGTGATGATCGCCGCCGAGAGGATGGCGGGCATGTTGAGATAGGACTGACTGCTCGAGGGCGGGCCGATGCACACGCTCTCGTCGGCGAGGCGGACGTGCATGGCGTTGGCGTCGGCGGTGGAGTGCACGGCGACGGTATGAATGCCCATCTCGCGGCAGGCGCGGTGAATGCGCAGCGCAATCTCGCCGCGGTTGGCGATCAGGACCTTCTCGAACATGGCTTACTCGATCACCATCAGGGGCTCGCCGAACTCGACCGGCTGGCCGTCGGTGATCATGATCCGCGTGACCGTCCCGCCGCGCGGTGCCGGCAAGGGGTTCATCACCTTCATCGCCTCGACGATGAGCAGGGTGTCGCCCTCGCTGACCGTGTCGCCCACCTGGACGTACGGCGCCGCGCCCGGCTCGGGCGCCGTGTAGACCGTGCCCACCATGGGCGCGGTGACGGCGCCCGCGGGAACCCGGTCGCTGCTGGCCTCGGGGTGCGGCTCCGGGGGCGCGCTCTGCGCCGGCTGCGGCGCGGGCGCGGCGGACGCCTGCACGGTGGCGGTCTGCTGGACGGTGCGCGCCACGCGGATGCGCTGGTTGCCGCTTTCGTACTCGATCTCCGTGAGATCGGTTTCGTGGAGCAGGCTGGACAGCCGTTTGACGAGGTCTTCGTCCAGGTCGAACTCGGCCATCAGGTCTCCTCTTCCGACAGCAGGCGGTCGGCGAGGGCGTCGATGGCGAAACGGTAGCCCGAAACGCCGAAGCCGCAGATCACGCCGACCGCGATGTCGCTGATGTAAGAATGGTGGCGGACGGGCTCGCGCCGGAAGAGGTTGGACATATGCACCTCGACAACGGGCAGCTCGACCGCGAGCAGGGCGTCGCGCAGGGCGACCGAGGTGTGCGTGAACGCACCGGCGTTGACGATGATCCCGGAGTGCGCGCCGCGCGCCGCCTGAATCCAGTCGACGAGTTCGCCCTCGTGGTTGGATTGCCGGCAGGTTACCACCACGCCCCGGCGCTCGGCGTGCGCACGGCAGGCCGTGTCCAGGTCGGCGAGCGTCGCGCGGCCGTAGACCGCCGGCTCGCGCGTGCCCAGCATGTTCAGATTCGGCCCGTTAACGACCAGAATCGACGGCGCGGCGGCCATCCAAGCCCTCCCGGCGGCACTGCGTGAAACGACTGACGGACGCCTAGCACGACCCTTTACAGGGGCGCAACGTAACGCGCGCGTCACACGCGCGCAGGTTCCGTCCGGCTCAGTTGCGCCCGGCGATGCGGCGCTCGGCCTCGCGCTTGATGTCCTGTGCGCGCAGCCAGTGCGGGGTGTGCTTGTCGAGCAGGGCCATGGCGCGCTTGGCTTGCTGGATCGCCTCCTGGGGCGAGCCCTGGGCGAGCCGCGCCTCGGCCAGGGCCCACGCGCTTTCGCCGCGGTTCCCGTTGCGCCCGTGGGCGATGGCGCGCAGGCGCCAGGCCGAGGCGTTCCGGGGTTCGGCCTCAAGCACCTGGCGCAGATGCGCCAGCGCGGAATCGTTCAGCGATGGCTTGTTGCGTTGAACCTGGGCGCGCGCCAGCCCGAGCCGGAGCAGGGCCGAGTCCGGGCGCAATTCCACCGCCTTCTCGTACGCCGGAAGCGAGTCCGCGATGTGCCCGTTCTCGTACAGCATCTGCCCCTTGAGTTCGCGGAAATACGGGTCGTCCGGGTATTCCCCGATCAGGGCGTTCACCATCGACAGCGCCTTGTCCAGATTGGCGTCGCGGTAGTGGGCGATGGCGCGCGCGTAACGGCCGGGCACGCTGGAAACGTCGCGATACTGGCGCAGCGTCTTCGCCGGCGCCTGCATGAACCCGGCGAGCTTGGCGGTCATGCGCGCGTGCTCGAGTTGCAGCCGCTCGGGCGGGGCGGAGCCCGTGTGCGGCGAACGCTGGACCGCCTTCTCGAGGAAGTTGATCCGGTTCTGCGTCAGCGGATGGGTGCTCAGGTAGGGCGACTGGTTCTCGCGCAGCAGGGCGTTCTGCCCCTCCAGGATCTGCATGAACTCGAGCAGGCCCTTGGGCGAGTAGCCGGCCTGGTTCATATAGGTCACCGCGGCCCGGTCGGCGGCGCCCTCCTGTCCCCGGGTATAGGACAGCATGTTGGCGATCACCGCGCCCTGACCGGCCTGGGCGACCGCCATGCCCGCGTCGGCGCGCCCTGTCGCGAGGGCGGCGGCGAGCCCCAGCGCGTAGCTGGCGATCATGCCCGTGGTGCTCTCCGCCATCTTCTGGCCGCGGCCGGCGATGTGGCCGGCGGCGATGTGGCCGGCCTCGTGCGCGATCACGCCCATGACCTGCATCGGGCCCTCGGCCCGCCGCAGCAGGCCGGTGTGGAGGAACATGTTCATGCCGCCGGCGACGAAAGCGTTCAGGTTTTCGTTCGCGACCAGATAGACGTCGATCGCGTCGGCATTCAGCCCGGCGGCGTCGAAAACCGGTTCGGCGTAGTCATGGATCGTCGCCTCGATTTCCGCATCGCGGATCAGCCGCATCCCCTGGGCGGCTGCGGTCCAGGGGGCGGCCAGCACGAACAGTGCCAGCAGGCTCGCGGCGACGCGTCGGTGTGCCCGGCTCTTGCGCACGGTATGACCCTTGTGCTTCACCCCACGCATCTAGACCACGCCGTAGGGCGTTTCAATCGCGACGAATCGGGGGCACACGGTGCTGCGACGCATGAACCCGGTGGCCGCCGCGCTCACGGCGGCCACTGTGGCCTTGGCCGGGTGCACCGGCAGCGGCGAGCCCGAGGTGGCGGAGCCCAGGACCGTGCAGGGCTTCGCCGGCATGGTCGCGGCCGATGCGCCGCGCGCGGCCATGGTCGGGCGCGAGATCCTGGGCAACAACGGCAACGCGGTGGACGCCGCCGTGGGTATGGCGTTCACCATGGCGGTGACCCTCCCGTCGCGCGCCGGTCTGGGCGGTGGCGGCGCCTGTGTGGTGCACAAGCGCGACGACCGGGTCCAGCAGGCGCTGCTGTTTTTCCCCGGCGTGGGCGACGGCGGTGCGGCCGTCCCGGGCCTGGCGCGCGGCATGGCGGCCCTGCACGCGCGGCACGGGCTGACGCGCTGGGCCGAACTCGTGCGTCCGGCGGAGGAGCTGGCGGCGTTCGGCTACGAGGTCACGCGCGCCTTCCGCCAAGATCTGGCGCGGGGCAGGGACCGGCTGGGCCCGGATGCGCGCCGGATGTTTCTGGGCGCGGACGGTGGCCTGCCCGAGGTGGGGCAGCGCCTGAAGCGCCCGGCCCTGGGCACGGCGCTGGCCGGCATCCGGCAGCGCGGGGCCGGGCATCTGACCACGGGCAGCTTCGCCCGCGGTCTCGTCGAGGGCGCGCAAGCGGCGGGGCACGGTCTCGCCCTCGCCGACTTGCGCGATCAGGTGCCCGCGTATGTCGCGCCCGCGACGGCGTCATTCGGCGAGCACACCCTGGTGACGCCGCCGGCGCCCGTGGGCGGCGCGGCAAGCGTTCCCGCCGCCTGGACGCGCCTCGGCGAGGCCGGTCCCGGCGAGGCCGGCGACGCACAGCGCTGGCAGGGGCTTTTCGAGGCCTGGCGCGCGGCCGCCCGGGAGTCCCGGGAGTCGGGCACGGCGGATGCGTTCGCGGGTGCGGACGGTGCCGCGGCGGGTCCCGGCGACGTGGGGGCTGGCTTTGCCGTGGGCGACCGTTTCGGCAACATGGTCGCCTGCGGGCTGACCATGAACGCGCTCTTCGGCTCGGGCGACGTCGCCGGCGGCACGGGGATCCTGATGGCCGAGCCCATGCCGGCGGCGCGCGCCGCGCGGGCGGTCGCGCCGGCCGTGATCGGCAATACCTACAATGGGCGCGGCCTCTTCGCGGCGACGGCCACGGGCGGTGGCGTCCCCGGTGCGGTGATGCTGGACGTGCTGGCGCGCATCGACGCCGCGGGCGGTATCGCCCGGCCCTACACCACGGTCGCCGAGGGGGTGAAGCGGACCCAGCAGCGCCGCGAAGGCGCGGCGAACCGTGGGGCCGGCGCCGGGATGAGCGTCGCGGCGTCTCGCGCGGCGCGCATCGCGCCCCTGGTGAACGCCGCGCGCGTCGGACTGGCGGCGGACGGCGGGGCGGTTCGCTACGAACGCGGCGTGCCCGCCGCCATACCGGATGGCCTGCAGAAGGCCGGCTACCAGGTGATGCCGGTGCGCGCGGTCGGCCGAATCAGCGTGGTGCACTGTCCGCGCGGCCCCGTGGAATCGCCCGGAAGCTGCACGGCGGCGGCCGACCCGCGTGGCAACGGTCTGGCGGTGATCGCCAGGTAGACGGAGAGCAACCCGAACGGGATATCGGCGCATGCCCCTCAAGATCGCCGAACGCGCGGACGTCGCACCGTTCATCGTCATGGACGTGGTGCGCGCGGCCAATGAACGCGAAGCCGCAGGCGGCGACGTGCTCCACCTCGAAGTCGGCCAGCCGGGCGGCGGGGCGCCGCAGGGCGCACGCGATGCGGCGGCGGCAGCGGTCCAGCAGGGGCCGCTAGGCTACACCGAGACGCCCGGCATGCCAGCCCTGCGCCGGCGCATCGCGCGGCATTATGCGGAGCGCCATGGCGTCGAGCCGGATCCCGAGCGGGTGATCGTGACCACGGGATCCTCGGCAGGCTTCCTGCTGGCGTTCCTGGCGGCGTTCGAGCCGGGCGACCGCGTCGCCCTCGCCGCGCCCGGCTATCCGGCCTACGCGAACATCCTGAAGGCGTTGGGCCTCGAACCCGTGTGGCTGCCCACCGGGGCCGGAACGCGCTTCCAGCCTACCCCCGAGCTTCTGGCCACGGTCCGGGGCAAGCTCGACGGCCTCATTCTCGCGAGCCCCTCGAATCCGGCGGGCACAATGGTGGACGCCGAGGCCATGGCCGGGCTCGCCGAGGCTTGTGCCGAACGCGGAGTGCGTCTGATCTCGGACGAGATCTATCACGGTATCGAGTTCGGCCAGCGGGCGGTCAGCGCGCTCGGCTACAGCGATTCGGCCGTGGTTGTGAACTCGTTTTCCAAGTATTTCGGCATGACCGGCTGGCGCGTGGGTTGGCTGGTGGTGCCCCCGGACATGGTGCGGCCGGTGGAGCGTTTGGCGCAGAACCTCTTCATCTCGGCCCCGGCGGTATCGCAGCATGCAGCGCTTGCGGCGATGGACTGCCGGCACGAGCTGGATGCTGCCGTGGCGGCGTACGCGCGCAGCCGGGCGACGCTCCTCGACGCCCTGCCGCGCGCCGGCATCACGGAGATCGCGCCGGCCGACGGGGCGTTTTACATCTATGCGAATATCGGCCACCTAACGACCGATTCCCAGGAGTTCTGCCGCCGGATGCTCGACGCGACGGGAATTGCGGCCACGCCGGGTATCGACTTCGATCCCGTGGACGGCCACCGCCATGTCCGGTTCTCGTTCGCCGGGCGCGAGGCGGAGATCGCCGAGGCCGCGGCGCGCCTGGTGCGTTGGTTGGGCGGCCGATGAAATCGGTTTTCGGAACGCTTTCCGTATCGGCCACCGAGGAAGCTTCGCCGACACTACCGGACTCGTCTCGGCTGACTGCTGAACGCGTCGGCTCGACATCTTGTCGGCGGGCGTGCGCCCCCAAACGGGGGCGCGCGTTCAAGGTTGCCCGTCGGCGGCGCCGGCAAGCGCGTCGTCCAATGTCGCCGCCGTGATCGCCCGCGCGCTGAGCCGGCTCAATTCGGGTGCGGACATGCGCATGACCCGCTCG
>Ga0207714_1002135_pt1 | contig 12206 bp, 14 predicted proteins | sample PonA232FremontCA_2_FD_187270 | JGI IMG/M metagenome (GOLD analysis project Ga0207714, IMG submission 187270) | Marine sediment microbial community from Fremont, CA, USA - Pond A23 Sediment 2 (SPAdes) | ecosystem: Environmental > Aquatic > Marine > Unclassified | place: USA: Fremont, California... | reverse complement strand
ACCAACGACGCCCAGCCGTGGCAGTACAGCAGCTACGACATCTTCGTCGCGGAGGTGGCGAGTACGGTCAACGAGACGCTGCTGACTCACCACCTGCTGGAGACGGTCGAGGACGAGGCGGTCCGCCGGCACGTCCTCGACGAGTATCTCGAACGCTTCCGGTCGACGCTGTTCCGCCAGACGATGTTCGCGGACTTCGAGCAACGGATTCACGAAGTCGTCGAGGACGGCGGTGCGCTCACCCCCGACCGCTTCGACGAACTGTACGGTGACCTCAAACGGCAGTACTACCAGCCCGCGGTGGTCGACGACCGTATCGCCCGCGAGTGGATGCGGATTCCCCACTTCTACTACGGCTACTACGTCTACCAGTACAGCACGGGGATCAGCGCGGCGACGGCCATCGTCGAGCGCATCCGCGAGGAGGGGGAGACGGCGGCGGCGGACTACCGCGAGGCGCTCCGACTCGGCGGGAGCGAGTATCCCATCGACGTGCTGGAGACGGCGGGCGTCGACATGACGACGGCCGCGCCCATAGAGGACGCCCTCGACGTGTACGGGACGTATCTGGACGAGATGGACACGCTGGTTGGGTAGCGGAGCGGACCGCCCGCGGTAGTCGGGCCGCGACCCAAAGGCACATTTACGCCCGCATCTTAGCAGTGACAGAATGTCACGGAGTCCGTCGCTACCGGACCGTCCGCGCCTCGATCTCGACCCCGAGATGTCGGAGGCGGAGCGTCTCGACGCCATCCGCCAGCATTACGAGCGCATGGTCCGCGTCAACGAAGAACTCGCGGAACGGCTCGACGAGACCGACGAGCAACGGGAGGAACTCATGGAGGAGGTCGACCACCTCAAGCGGCGCAACGAGGTCCTGAAAACGTCCTCGCTCTACATCGCCACCGTCGAGGAGGCCACCGACGAGGGGACGATCATCAAACAACACGGCAACAACCAGGAGGTGTTGACCGAGCCGTCGCCCCGCATCCGCAAGGAACTCGCGGCGGGCGACCGCGTCGCCGTCAACGACTCCTTCGGCGTCCAGACGGTGCTCGACGACGAGACCGACTCCCGGGCACAGGCCATGGAGGTCGAGGAGTCGCCGTCGGTCACCTACGACGACATCGGCGGCATCGACGAGCAGGTGCGTGAGGTGCGCGAGGCCGTCGAGGACCCGCTCCTGACGCCGGAGCTGTTCGAGGAGGTCGGCGTCGATCCGCCCGCGGGCGTCCTCCTCCACGGTCCGCCGGGGACGGGGAAGACGATGCTCGCCAAGGCGGTCGCCAACGAGACGGACGCCACGTTCATCAAGATGGCCGGCTCGGAGCTCGTCCGGAAGTTCATCGGCGAGGGCTCGCGGCTCGTGCGCGACCTGTTCGAACTCGCCGCCGAGCGCCAGCCGGCGGTCATCTTCATCGACGAGATCGACGCCGTCGCCGCCAAGCGGACGGACTCGAAGACGTCCGGCGACGCCGAGGTCCAGCGCACGATGATGCAGCTGCTCTCGGAGATGGACGGCTTCGACGACCGGGGCGAGATTCGCATCATGGCCGCGACCAACCGCTTCGACATGCTCGACGAGGCGATCCTCCGCCCCGGCCGGTTCGACCGCCTCATCGAGGTGCCCAAGCCCGACGAGGAGGGACGGGCCCAGATCCTCCGCATCCACACCCGCGACATGAACGTCGCCGACGACGTGGACTACGTGGAACTGGCGGCGGATCTCGACGACTACAGCGGCGCCGACCTCGCCTCGCTGGCGACGGAGGCGGGAATGTTCGCCATCCGCGACGACCGCACCGAGGTCCGGATGGCGGACTTCCGTGACGCCAAGGCGAAAATCGAGGACACCGAGGACTCCGGCCCCGTCATGGCGTTCACCGACTACCAGTACTGACCCGTCCGACGGCTTTTTACCCGCGCTCGCCCTACCGATAGCGACTCGGATGAACGGAAACACGCCGTACGGAGGCGCACCCGGAGTAGTCGACGCCGGACGACCGTCGACCGACGTCGAACTCACCCAGAACCAACGGCAGTCGCTCCAGCGGGCCGTCGCGGGGATCGTCTCGCAGACGCGCTCGTACCTCCCCGACAGCTACACCGTCGGGTCGGAACTCTCCTACGGATCGAACGGGCCGACGGCGACCGTCGCGGTCCGACCGCCGGCCGGCCACCCGGTCAGTGCGGGGTTCACCCCCGACCTCGACGACCTCGAAGCGGGGATTGGCGACGACGAACGGGACGAGGTGGCACGGGGCTTGGCCGCGAGCGCCGCCCTCCAAGTGATGGACGCCGTCGGCGACGGGATCACGCCGACCGCTCGATAGTCGTCGGCGCCGCGGCCGTGATCGCGTAGACGAACACCAGCGCGGAGGGGAGGCTGGCGGCCGCCATTGCCGTCGTCTCGGGGACCGACGTGAACACCGACGCGAACGCGCCACAGAGCAACGGTATCGGGAGGAGTGCTAACAGCAGGTCGTATCGGGGGATCGTCGGCAAACCGATACTGTCGCTACGGGTCGTTCGGACACCCATCGGCACTCACCTCGTTCTCTACTTGTGGATTTTCGGATTAAAAAGTTTCTTCGAGCCCACCGAACACGTCGTAGGAACGTCCACCGAACGCCGAACGAACCGCTGTGAATAATACGAGTGGGTTTCGGGGGTGGTGCGGTCGGAGCCGCGTGCGCTACTTCCCCCAGAACGGGTCCCGCCGCCGGTGGTTGTCGAGAAAGCCCTGTAGCGCCTCCAGTTCGTCGGCGGGAATCTCGTCGGTGAGTTCCTGTTCCAGAATCTTGGCGTGCTTTTCGGGCAGGTCGACCCAGAGTTCGTCGCCCTCGTCGATCTGTCGGCCGACGGTCGGGCCGTCGATGGCGACGCTGACGCGTTCGCCGGCGCGGGCCTCGGAGACGTCGTCACCCTGCTTCTGGATGCCGCTGAGTTGGCCGACGCGTTCGAACTCGTTGCCGTCGAACCGGCCGACGTAGGCGTTGTTCTTCAGCGTGCCCGAGAGCACCTCGACGCCGACGACGGCAGGGTCGTTCTGCCGGAAGACGTGATCCGGGAGGATCTGGAATCGGGCGGGACGGACGATCTTGTCGAGCACCGTCTCCTGCTGGGCGCGCTGTCGTTCCGCGACGAACGCCTCGTAGTCCTCGACGAGCTGGTAGATCACGTCGTCGCGGAACAGGCGCACGTCGCTCTCCTCCAGTTCCCGCTCGGCGTTTTTCAGCACGTCGACGTTGAACCCGAGGATCACCTGGTGTTCGGCCTCGCCGGCGGTGCTGGCGACGGCCACGTCCCGCGGAGCCACGTCACCGACTTCGGCACGGAGGATCGGCACCTCGGCCTCCACCAGCGCGTTGGCCATCGCCTCCAGGCTCCCGAGCGTGTCGGCCTTGACGACGACGCCTTCCTCCTCGGTGTCGACCTCGATTTCGGCGAGTTCGGACTCCACGTCGGCGACGACGGCGTCTCGGTTTCGCCCGCGAATCACCCGGACCGGCGCGCCGGCCATCGCGCCCTCGAGGTCGGGTGCGGCGATTTTCACCCCGGCCGCGGCGGCGACGGCGTCGACGCGGTCGAACCGCTTTTCGGTTCTGATCTCCGCCAGCGGTTTGGGCTGGAGGAGCGCGCGCACCTCCGTCACGATCGGTTCGTGCATCCCGCCGACGACGATTGCGTCACCCTCGCGGATCGTCCCGTCGTACATCACCACGTCGAGGGTGGTGCCGAAGCCCTTCTCCTCCTTGACTTCGAGCACCGTCCCCGCGCCCGGTCCCTCCACGTCGATGGCCATCTGGTCTTTCATGTACCGCTGGGAGAGCCCCATGAGGACGGTCAGGAGGTCCGGCACGCCCTCCCCCGTCATCGCGGAGACGGGGACGACGCCAACGTTGGCTTGGAAGTCCTGGACCCGCCAGTAGAGATCGGCGGAGAATCCGGAGTCGGACAGTTGGCCGATGATCTCGTAGAGGTTCTCGTCGAGGCGGGAGCGCGCGCGGTCGCTCTGGGCCTCGTAGGTCACCTGGATGGGCTCCCCTTCCTGTGGGTTCCAGCCGGGTGTGGTGTCGATCTTGTTAGCGGCGACGATGAAAGGCGTGCCCGTCCGTTTGAGGATGTCGATGGCCTCCTCGGTCTGCGGCTGGAAGCCGTCGTTGACGTCCACCACGAGGACGGCGATGTCGGCGAGGGCGCCGCCACGGGAGCGAAGCGTCGAGAACGAGTGGTGGCCGGGCGTATCGATGAAGAGCAGTCCCGGCAGGTCGAAGTCGTCGGGGTCGACGAGGCTGCCGGCGATGCTCGAGATGGTGTCGAGGGGGACGGCGGTCGCGCCGATGTGTTGGGTGATGGCGCCGGCCTCGCCCTCGCTGACCGCCGAGCCGCGGACCTTATCGAGCAAGCTGGTCTTCCCGTGGTCGACGTGCCCCAGCACGGCGACGATGGGGGTGCGAAGCGTATCCGATCGGTCGCATGTGTCCGAATCTGACATAGTGGCCCCCGGCAGAAGGTTCCTTGTGGGGCAAGAGCCGTGGACCGAAGTTAAGTCTTTCAACACGCGGCGGCCGACCGGGCGCGACCCCGTGGCGTTTAAGGTCATCCCCGCGAATGTCACGTCCATGTCCGACGTACTCGCCGAAAACCTCTCCGGGAAAGCCGTCATGGGCTCGGACGGGACGGAACTCGGCATGCTGTACAACATCACGATGAACCTGAAGACGGGGTCGCTGAACGACCTGCTCGTCTCGCCCAACGAGGAGTTCCCGGCGACCGACTCCGGATTCGATATGGACGACCAGGGTCGGCTCCACGTCCCCGTCTCCCACGTGCAGGCCGTGAAAGACTACATCGTTATCGACCGCTAGATGCACGTCCTCGACTCTTCTGCGTTCATTCACGAGTACCACACGTCCGAGGAGATGGCCTCCGTCCCGGCGGTCGAGGCGGAACTCGACGGCGAGAGCGCCTACCGCTTCGACGCGATGGAGGGAGCCGGCATGCACATCCACATCCCCGCCGACAACACGGTCGAGACCATCGAGCGCGCGGCCGTCGAGACGGGCGACGGCGAGGAACTCTCCGACACCGACGTGCGCCTGGTGGCCGCCGCGTTCGAACTCGACGGGACGCTCGTCACCGACGACTACGCGATGCAGAACGTCGCGGAACACCTGGGCGTCGTCGTCGAGGCTATCGCGCGCGACGGCATCACCGAACAGCGCGACTGGCGCTTCCAGTGTCAGGGCTGTGGTCGCGAGTTCGACGACCACCGCGACCGCTGTCCCATCTGCGGCAGCGACCTGTCGCGGAAGAATCCGGCCTGACAGACCCCGTCGTAACTGTCGATAGAGCCTCGCCCACACTGCGGGCGGGGATCTATCCCGACTCACGACGAGCCCTGGGCGCCAGCGCCTCGACGGTCCGCTCGGCCGTCGCCTCCGCTCCCCCGTCCGGCACGACCACGATGGGGTGATCCACCGTCTCAAGCGACGCCACCGCCTCGAACCGCTCCCGAGCCACCTCGGGCGTCCCCGCGACGCCGAGGGCGTCGACCATCTCCTCGGTGACGGCGCCGCGGGCGGTGTCCCGCTCTCCGGCCCCCCACGCCTCGGCGATCCGCGCCGCTTCGTCGGGAAACGCCGTCGCGACGGCGCGGCGATACCCCTCGCCGCTCCCGACGTAGTAGGCGAGGTGGCCACGGACCGCCCCCCGTGCCGCGCTCGGGTCGTCCGCGACGGCCGCGGGGACGTACGGCGCGACGGTGATCGCATCCGGGTTGCGCCCGGCCTCGCGGGCCGTCTCCGCCACCGTCTCGAAGGCGTCGGCCAGTTCCGGAAAGGGGACGTTGTGGGGAAGCCACCCGTCGGCGACCCGCCCCGTCGCGCGCCGGGCAGCAGGGCCGAGCGCCGCCGTGTAGACGGGCACGTCGGCGTCCAGCGCGGGGAAGTCGGCGACCGAGACGGTCTCGCCGTCGTAGTCGACGCGTCCCTCGCCCGCGGTGAAGGCGGCGACCAGTTCCGCCGTCTCGTGGAGGCGGCGGACGGGGCGGTCGTAGTCGCGGCCGTGGAGGTCCTCGATGGCCTTCTTGGTGCTGGGGCCGATGCCGAGTCGGACGCCACCCGGGGCGACCTCCGTGAGCGTCGCCGTCGCGGCCGCGAGCGTCGCCGCGGACCGGGAGAAGATGTTGACGATGGCCGTGCCGAGGTCGATCCGGTCGACGGCATCGGCGACGGCGGCGAGGGTGACGAACGCGTCCCGTCCCCAGAGTTCGCCGGTCCAGCAGGCGTCGTAGCCGAGGTCTTCACACCGGACGGCGAACCGTCGGGTGGCTTCGACCCCACGGCGTGGTAACACGACTCCACGTGACATGTCGGGCAGTGCATCCGGCGGCGGCATAACCCTTTGTGCCTCGGTGCCCGTGACTCCCTATGCGCGCCGCCACCTTCCACGGCCCCGGCGACATCCGCATCGAGGACCGACCGCGCCCGGACATCGAGGCGCCGACCGATGCCATCGTCCGCGTCACCCACACCGCCGTCTGTGGCTCCGATCTCTGGTTCTACCGCGGCGAGAGCGACCGCGAGGTCGGGAGTCCGGTCGGCCACGAACCCATGGGTATCGTCGAAGCGGTCGGGACGGACGTGCGGTCGGTCGAGCCCGGTGATCGGGTGCTCGCCCCCTTCCGCATCAGCTGTGGCTACTGCGAGTTCTGTCGGAAGGGCCTGCACACTTCTTGTGTGAACGGCGACGGCTGGGGCGGGGACAACGGCGGCGGGCAGGGTGAGTACGTCCGCTCGACCCACGCCGACGGCACGCTCGTCCGAGTCCCGGACCGCCACGCCGACGACGAGGACACCCTGCGTGCGCTCCTGCCGCTGACGGACGTGATGGGGACGGGGCACCACGCGGCCGTCAGCGCGGGCGTCGAGGCCGGATCGACCTGCGTCGTCGTCGGGGACGGCGCCGTCGGCCTGTGTGCCGTCCTCGCCGCCCGGCGACTGGGCGCGGAACGAATCGTCGCCGTCGGCCACCACGAGGACCGCCTCGCCGTCGCCGAGGTGTTCGGCGCGACGGAGACGGTCGCCGCCCGCGGCGACGCGGCTATCGAGCGGGTACGGGAACTCACCTACGGCGGCGCGACCCACGTCGTCGAGTGCGTAGGCGTGTCGTCGTCGATGAACGCCGCCGTCGCGATGGCCCGCCCCGGCGGCACCGTCGGCTACGTCGGCGTCCCGCACGGCGTCGACGACCTCGACCTCTACGGGCTGTTCGGCGACAACGTCGCGCTGCGGGGCGGCGTCGCCCCCGTCCGTGCGTACGCCGAGGACCTGATGGCCGACGTACTCGGCGGTACCCTCGACCCCTCGCCAATCTTCACCCACACCGTCGACCTGGACGGCGTCCCCGAGGGCTACCGCCTGATGGACGAGCGCGAAGCGATCAAAGTGCTGGTGAAGCCTTGACATCCTCCCCGCCCTGAAGGGGGGCTTTCTGCTCGTACTTCCGTGAGTCGAGCGACAGCTTATCCCGTCCAGCGTGCTACCACGACCCATGACCAGCTTCGAGCGCGTGGCGGCCGCCAACGAGGCCCGCGAGGCGAGTCCGCAGGTCGTCACCGTCGGCGGCCGGACGGTCGGCCTGTTCTACCACGAGGGATCGTTCCACGCTATCGACAACCGGTGTCCGCACATGGGCTTCCCGCTCAGTGACGGCTCCGTCGAGAACGGCGTCCTCACCTGCCCGTGGCACCACGCCCGGTTCGAACTCTCCTGTGGCGACACGTTCGATCCGTTCGCCGACGACGTGACCACGTTCCCCGTCGAGGTGCGCGGGGGAGAGGTGTACGTCGACCCCCATTCCGACCGGGAGACGGACCCGGCGGCCCACTGGCAGGAGCGTCTCGAACACGGCCTGCGGGAGTCGCTGTCGCTCGTGATCGACAAGGCGGTGATCGGGCTGGACGACGCGGGCGTCGACCCCACGGTGCCACTCCGGATCGGTACGGCGTTCGGGACCGAGTACCGGCAGGACGGCTGGGGGAGCGGCCTGACGACCCTCGCCGCGATGGCGAATCTGCTCCCGGACTTACGGCCCGCGGACCGGCGCCGGGCACTCGCCGTCGGCCTCGGCGCCGTCGCCGACGACTGCGCGGGCGAACCCCCCTTCTTCGTCCAGGACCCGCTCTCGACGGAACAGGTGGGCGCCGAGCGCCTGACCGAGTGGTTCCGCGACACGGTCGAGGTGCGAGACGCCGACGGGGCCGAGCGGGTAGTGCGGGCCGCGGTCGGGGCGTCCTCGACGGCACAGGAAGGCGATGCGGCCGACGAAGCCGCCCTCGACGAATCGGCGCTCGCCGCGATGTTCGTCGCCGGCGCCACCGACCACCGCTACCTCGACTCGGGGCACCAGTTGGACTTCGTGAACAAGGCGTTCGAACTGCTGGATCGGATCGGGTGGGAGCACGCGGACGCCGTTCTCCCCAGCCTCGTTCCCGGCCTCGCCGACGCGAGTCGAGCGGAGGAGCGGTCGTCGTGGCGCCAGCCGGTCGACGTGGCGGCGCTGGTCGAGGACGCGGCCGCCGACCTCCCCGACCTCCTCGCGCGCGGCGAGGGGACGACGTGGACCGAGCCCGAGGGTTTCGTCGACCGACTTCTCGGCGACGACCCCCACGCAATCGTCGACGCGCTGACCGACGCCGTCGCGGCCGGCGCGACGGGCGCCGGACTCGCGGCCACCGTCGCCGACGCCGCGGCCCGGCGGATCGCTCAGTTCGGCACCGCCAACGAGTTCCGCGACTGGAACACGGTCCATCACACGTACACCTACGCCAACGCCGTCTGTGGGCTGGCGGAGCGCACCGACGCCCCCGCGGTGTACCGCGCCGTCCTCGACGGCGCCGTGAGCGTCTACCTCGACCGCTTTCTCAACACGCCCCCCATCCCGCTGCCCGACCCCGACGGCGACGCCGATCCCGACGCCGTCCTCGACGACCTGCTGGAGACGTTCGAGGTGGAGGCCGACGAGGCGGTCGGCCGCGCCGGCCGGCACGCCGCCGAATACCTCGCGAGCGGCGGCGACCCAGCCCGCCTGAAGCGGCCGCTCGGCGAGGCGCTCCTGCGCGAGGACGCCGGCTTCCACCCCCGGCAGAACGTCGAGGCGGCGTTCGCGCGGTACGACGCGGGACGTGGCCGCGTCCACCTCGTCGCCACCGCGCGCTACCTCGCGGCCCACACCCCGACGCGCCGCGAGGGCGAACAGACCTTCCGCATCGCCGAACGGCTCGGTCGGGGCGAGGCGATTCACGAGACCTGACTCTCACCGCGCCCAGCGCCGTCGACACGTCGGTCGTGGCGAGGCGAGTCGTCGTGACGCTTCCGGGGACGGCGGCGCCGATCCAGGTGCGACCGAGCGACCCCGCGTGGCGTCCCGGACGCCCGTCGAGTCGACGGCCGTCGCTACCGAGCGGATCGTCGCGTAGAAGCGCCGAGGGTGAGATTTGAACTCACGAGTCCTGACGGACAGTTGCTCTCGAAGCAACCGCCTTGGCCGGGCTAGGCTACCTCGGCTCACCCGAAATTGGGAGAGCGGGCGTTTAATCGGTTTCGGTTCGGCGCCGGCCGTCGATCCGCGGATTCAAGTCGGCGGCGTTCGAGCGACGACCATGGTGACCGTCGATACGGCGATAAACGCGATCCATCTGGTGTTCGCCGGGTTGTGGGCCGGAAGCGTACTCTTCGTCGCGCGCGCCGTGGTGCCCGCGGCCCGCGACGGCGACCTCGACGCGACGCCGCTCCGGGGCTTCGTCGGCCGGTTCCGGACGTGGTCGCGCGTCTCGTCGCTGGCGCTGTTTCTCACCGGTGGCCACCTCGCCGGGACGCGCTACACCGCCGAGACGCTCCTCGGATCGACCCGCGGCTACCTCGTGATCGCGATGGTCGTCCTGTGGTTCGTCCTGACCGGCTTGGTCGAAGTCGGATCGGGCCGCCTCGTCGACGGTCTCGACGAACGGAAGGTCCGGTCGCCCGCGCGGTCGGCGACACCCTTTTTCACCGCCGCGACCGTCGCGGGCGTCGCCCTCTTGGCGCTCGGCGGTGTCCTGCTGTAGGCGCTTAACCGCGGATTAACTAAGCGGCCGGCGTGGCTCGTTCCCACCGGGGACCGTGTCACACGCTCCCCACCCCCCCATGATCCCCTGTCCGAACTGTGGAACGGCGATTCCGGGCGAACGGATCGTCGACCGCGCCGACGCGCGGCCGTACGCCGAGTGTCCCGACTGCTGGGAAGTGCATCCGGTGTCGGCGAGGTCGACACGCCGTCAGAACTGAGTTGTCGACACGAGCCGTCGACCCCGTGTCGACGACGCGTCGCCGTAGACGATCCGTTCGGCGATGTCGTCGAGGTCGGGTGGCGTTCGGTCACGTGCCGGTTCGTCGCCTGGGAGGTGTGGTACGACGGGCATCTGCCGCCACCCTCCCCCCGAACATGACGAACTCCTGACTCAAAACCCTCCCGCCGACCTATCGGCCGATACCCGACGACTCGTGCGCGATGTCGGCAACGGCGACGAGGGCGACGCCAACCGTCGTCGCGGCGCTGCCGCCCGCGGTGACGACCGTCTTCACCAGCGTTCGGACGGCCGCACACGAGAGCGACAGGGTGTCGGTGCCCGACGTCCCGACGACGAACGTCCCCTCCGGCCCGCCGCCACAGGCGACGAGGAATCCGACGACAGCGCCGGTGAACAGATACAGGAAGATCGGTGTGAGAATCGATACGCCGACGAGGGTGCCGAGCCAACCGAGCAAGGTTCGGTCCATGAACGCTGCGACCGGAGCCGAACACATAGTCGGTGGGGGTTTCGCCGGTGCTTTGATGACGACGAAAACACACATTCCGACCGTAATGGCCTCCCCCCGTGCCGACGCTTCGGCACGTCGCCGGCGACGCCCTCCGCGCCGTGACCGCCTACGACCGTGGTGGTCTGGAACTCGTCTACGAGCGCGACGACGTGAGTCAGAAGCGGACGACCATCGGCCGGATCCACGAGGAACTCGGCCGGGAGTATCCGGAACGGCTGTTCGGCGTCGGGCGGTGGCACTGCACGATGCACCGCTTCGACCGGGCGACGTGTATCCACTACGCCGAAGGCGAGTTCTCCGGCGTCTTCGTCTCCGTCGACCTGGAGGAGTTGGCCGAAGCGTGTCATTCGATCGAGACGTGAGAACCGCACCCTTTTTATTTTAGGTCCCCCTAAACACGGTTGATGCCAACTGGTACGCAGTCGGGAACGAACGACGAGGGGGAGCCCTCCCCGCCGGAGACCCCCACGGTGTCGGTGTGTGAGAGCTGTCCCGGTCGGACGGTCTTCATGGAGTCCGGCAACACCGACGGCTGGATCGCGACCGATCTGACGGTCGAACCGACTCGGTAAATTCGTTTATAAGCCCCTCCGCGAACCGATTCGCGGCGCCCTCCGGTCGCCGAAGCTCCGCGTAGCCGGTTTTGGGTCCGTGTGGTTACGTCGCACGTATGCGACGCACGGACAGTCGTCGGAACGTCATCGAGGCCGCCGGGGTGGGATCGCTCGGTGCCATCCTCACGAGCGGGTGGGGAGCGATCCAGCCCGTCGACAGAGGCGTTGTCCGGCCACGTCCGACTCGACGACGATCACGTCGTCGCCGCGTGGACGGTCAAAGCGGCCGAGTCGCGTTGGCGCCCGGGGAGGACGTCGAGGCGTACGAGGCTCCGGCGACGGTGGATTAGTTCCGTCGCCGCCACTCGTTGATCAGCGTCGGTGCGACGACGCCGACGCCGATCAGGACGGCGAACTCGACGGCGGCGCTGTCGGTCACGTCCTGCACCAGATACCAGCCGGTGAGGCCGAGAAACATGCAGACGACGATTATCCTCGTCTCGGTCGTCAGGAGGGAGGGCACGGCGCGTGTCTCGGGCGGCGGCGAAAACAATCCTCCGACTATCGCATCGTCACGTACGTCAGGAAGGCGAGTGCGACGAGCTGGAGGGCACGCATGGCGAGGACGGCAGCCTGTGCGCTCGCGTCGGCGGCGTACAGCATCCCCGAACTGAAGAAGAACCCGATGGCGACGACGTTCTCGACGGCGAGGACGAGCGCGAAGGCGACGAGGCCGAGCGTGAGCGGCGTGCCGAACGCGCGGTAGTTGCGCCACCAGACGGCCAGC
>Ga0207714_1002134_pt1 | contig 12212 bp, 11 predicted proteins | sample PonA232FremontCA_2_FD_187270 | JGI IMG/M metagenome (GOLD analysis project Ga0207714, IMG submission 187270) | Marine sediment microbial community from Fremont, CA, USA - Pond A23 Sediment 2 (SPAdes) | ecosystem: Environmental > Aquatic > Marine > Unclassified | place: USA: Fremont, California... | reverse complement strand
CCGCCATGATATTCTGCTGGCGCTGATGCTGGGCTCACTGGTGGCTTTCGGGGTGTCGCGGCTGCTCATGCGCGCTCCGCTGTTCGAAATGCTGGCCACGGATCTGGTGAGCGGGCCGGATCGCCCGGCGGCGCCGGAGCAAGGTTCGCCTAACCCGGATCAGGGCTCCGGACGCAGTGTTTAGCAGGCGGCTAACTTGCCGCCCGTGCCGGGCCTTTCTATCATGCCCGGCACCCATTTTCCTGCCGGCAATAACGGCGGTACGCAACAGGCTGGAGCAGGCATGACGGATACGGGGGAAAGAACCCTGAAAGCGGGCATTGTCGGCGGCACTGGTTATGCGGGTGTGGAATTGCTGCGCCTGCTGACAGCCCACCCGCGTGTGCAGCTGCACTGCATTACCTCCCGCGGCGAGGAAGGCCGTGCGGTGGCGGAGCTTTTTCCCAATCTGCGCGGCCTGCTGGATCTGGAATTCACGGCCCCGTCCACCCAGCGTCTGGCCGAGTGTGATCTGGTGTTCTTTGCCACGCCGCATAACGTGGCCATGCATGCGGTACCCGAGCTGCTGGAAGCCGGCACACGAGTGGTGGATATCTCCGCGGATTTCCGGCTGCGTGATCCGGACCTGTGGGCGCGATGGTACGACGAGGCCCATGCCTGTCCGGAGTTGCTGGCGCAATCGATCTATGGACTGCCGGAGCTCAATCGCCAGCGCATTGCCGACGCTCGCCTGGTGGGCTGCGCCGGCTGCTATCCCACCGCCATTCAACTGGGTTTCATGCCTTTGCTGGAACAGGGCCTGGTGGATGAGCAACACCTGATCGCCAGTGCCGCCTCGGGCGCCAGTGGTGCGGGCAAGAGTGCGAAAGTGCCCATGCTGCTCGCCGAGGCGGGGGAGAGTTTCAAGGCCTATGGCGCCGGCGGTCACAGGCATCTGCCCGAAATCGAACAGGGATTGTCGGATATTGCCGGCGGCCCGGCCCACGCGACCTTTGTGCCTCATCTGATTCCCATGGTCCGGGGCATTCACGCCAGTCTCTACGCCCGGCTGCGTGACACCGGGGACAGCCTTGACGCGCTGCAGCAGCTCTATGAGCGGCGTTTTGCCGACGAGCCCTTTGTGGATGTGATGCCGCCGGGCACGCATCCGGAAACCCGCTGGGTGCGCGGAGCCAACCATTGCCGGCTGGCCGTCCACAGGCCGGGGGACGGCGATACCCTGGTGGTACTTTCGGTGATCGACAATCTGGTCAAGGGTGCGTCCGGGCAGGCTGTGCAGATCATGAACATCATGTTCGGACTGGCGGAGACGCAGGGGCTGGAACAGCCGGGACTCATGCCGTGAACCGGAACAGGTGGAGCCGGTTGAACAGGACCTTTCATGGCGCGTAGGAAAGCCGGAAAAAAGCACCAGGACGTTGTGCTGGAGGAAGTGGTACCGGCCCGGCGGCGGCGCTGGCGGGTCTATACCAGCCTGGCCGTGGTGCTTGCCCTCGTAGGGGTCTATTTTGTGGGTCTGGTCAATGGCCGCCATCAGGAGCTGAACCTGGAGCGTGAGCGCGACCAGCTGGCGCAACAGGTGGAGCAGCTACAGGACAAGTTGCGCACCACCCGGGATCAGCTGGCATTGCAGCGCACCAGCACCCGCATGGCCGAGCAGGCCCAGAGTCAGGTGCGCGGTGAAATCCGCACACTGCGCGACCAGGTGGCCGAACTTGAAGAGGCCGTGGCCTTTTACAAGAATGTGATGGCACCGAACCAGAAAGAAGAGGGGCTGTCCATTGAACAGCTGGATCTGGCCCCGGCGGATGAAGCCCGCACACACAATTTCCGGCTGGTGTTGACCCAGCTGGGCGACAACCGCGTATTTCTCGATGGCCAGGTGCAGATCCGGGTCACCGGACAGCGTGACGACGACGAGGTCACACTGAACAATGACGTGCTGAGCGCGGGTAGTGAAACCCGCTTCCGGTTTCGTTATTTTCAGGAGCTCACCGGACGAATCGAACTGCCAAAAGGCTTTGAGCCGGCCCGGGTGACTGTCAAGGCCGTGGCCACGGGCCGTCGCCAGGCCCGGGCGGAACGTGAAATCAACTGGACACTGGAGGACAGTGATCGTGATTGGGCGGGACAAGAAAGCGAGTAGTGAGCAAGGCAGTCAGACCCTGATTTCGCCCAACGCCCAGGTGAGCGGCGATGTGGTCTTCAACGGAGGCCTGCATGTCCAGGGCAAGGTAGTGGGCAATGTTACCGCCGATGAACAGGGCGGGCGCCTGGTAATCGGGTCCACCGGCGCGGTGGAGGGCGAGATCCATGTCCCGCGCGTGATCATCAATGGCCGGGTCAAGGGCGACGTCCACGCCGGTGAGCATCTGGAGCTGGCGGAAAAGGCGGTGATCGAGGGCAATGTCTTCTACACCATGATCGAAATGGTCATGGGCGCTCGGGTGAACGGCAAGCTGGTCCGCGAGGAGGACGGTGAACGCCGCAATCTGCCGTCGCCGGACGAGTGGGGCAAGCAGAACGGCCATGGCTCCGGGGAAGCCGGGACGGCCGGCGAAGAAACCGAAACTTGACCAAATTGGTCAAGTATTGGATGATGAGGCCAGATATTCGGCCCGTTGGAAACTATGAGCGCGCTTGAGAGCAATATTGCACTGACTGACCGGGCAGCAGCCAAGGTAGAGGAACTGCGCGAGGGCGAGGGTAATGATCGCCTGAAACTGCGTGTTTATATCACCGGCGGCGGCTGTGCCGGTTTCTCCTATGGCTTCACGTTTGACGAAACCGTTCACGAGGACGACACCGTAGTCGAAAACGGTGACGTGACCTTGGTGGTGGACGCCATGAGCATTCAATATCTCACGGGTGCCCAGGTGGACTATGAGCAGGTGCTCATGGGCTCACGCTTTGTCGTGGCCAACCCCAACGCCGCCACCACCTGTGGTTGTGGCTCCTCGTTCTCCGTATAGCCGCCTTGCCCGGATCACGCCTGAGCTGACCCGGGCGTCCACCGCCCGGGTCGGTAACGCACCCTGAAGCCCGCTCAGCCTGCTACTATGCGGGGACTGTTCCTGCGTAGGGGTGTGTCATGGCAAAGGATGTAGATCAAACAGCGGGGGCACTGCTGGAGGCCCATGTCGCTTTTCTGGTTCAGGAGCTCACGGACGAACGATTCGTCGACCTGCTGCAAGAGGAAATCGGCGAGGTACTGCGCGATGCCACCCGGCTGACGGTCAACGATGTGGTCAGTCCCGAACAGATCCGGGCCACGGCGCGCAAGTATGCGGTGGAATTCGAGCCCTCCGGCGCCATTCCCGAACTGGTAGGGGATATCGCCCGTCAGATCCATGATCATCCGGGTCATGATGAGGCCAGTCTCAATGACCTGCTCTCCGATGAGCAGTTCAGCGAATTCCTGGACAAGGCCCTGGAGATGAAGGACCTGCGGGACCGGGTCATCCACGAGGCCGTCACCAATCCCGTCTACGAAGCCCTGGTTTCGGATATCACCTATCAGAGCATTCTGGGGTACATGACGGAAAATCCGGTCACGCGCAATGTGCCGGGCGCGCAATCCATGATGAAGCTGGGCAAGAATGTGGTGGGCAAGGCCGGCGGCGAGGCCCTGGAGAAAAACCTCAAGGCCTATATCAGCAAGAACCTCAAGCCGCTGCTGCGCGAGAGCGAATATTTCCTGCAGGACCAGATGGACGAGCAGCGGCTGCGTGAAACCGCCCATGAAATCTGGGACGGGCTCAAGGAGTACAAGATTTCCACGTTCCGCGATTATGTTGAACAGCGCGATGTGGAGGAATTCTTCGTTATCGGTTACGAATACTGGAAGTCGTTGCGCCAGACGGACTATTACGCCTCCTGGATCGACACGGGCGTGAACTTCTTCTTTGATAAGTATGGCGAGAGCACCCTGAGCGAACTGCTTGACGAAGTGGGCGTTACCCGGGAGCTGATCGTCGACGATGCGTTGCGGTTCGCGCCCGGTATTCTCCAGACCTTGCGCGACAAGGGTCTGCTGGAAGAGACCCTGCGTCGGCACCTGGCACGCTTTTATCATTCCGAACAGGTGCGTTCGATTCTCGCGGAGTAGGCCATGACGGATGGGCAGCGTGCGGCGAACGCTCGTGGCGTTCGGCCGTCGTGGCGGACGGAATGGGTGGCGAGCCATGACCGCTATGAGCGGAACCGGTCCTGACTGGTCGCTTGCCTCGGCAGCCACAATGGTCGAGACTCGGCCCAGCGAAACAGGAGCCCGTGAATGCGTGCATTGCAGGTTGAACAGTTCGGAGATCCGTCCACGTCGTTGACCGTGTCCGAGGTGGATGAACGTGCCCCCGGCCAGAGCGAGGTCAAGGTGCGCGTGGCCGGCGTGGGCGTGGGTTATTTCGACGGCCTGCTGATCAAGGGGGAATACCAGATCCAGCCGCCGCTGCCCTTTATCCCCGGCAGCTCCTTTGCCGGTGTGGTGGAGCAAGTGGGCGAATCGGTGACACAGCTCCAGCCGGGGGACCACATTGCCGCTTTCACCCTGCTGGGTGCCATGGCCGAAAAGATTACGCTGTCCGCCGATGCCTGCCTCCCGCTGCCGGAGGCGGTGCCGCTGGAAGAAGCCGCCAACTTCCTGATTCCCTATGCCACGGCCCTCTATGGCCTGCGCGAGCTGGGGCATCTTCAGCCGGACGAAACCGTGCTGGTGCTGGGCGCATCGGGCACCACCGGCAGTACCGCCATCGAGGTGGCGAAAGCCATGGGCGCGCGGGTCATTGCCTGCGCCTCCACGGCGGACAAGCGTGCCCGGTGCGAGGCGGCCGGGGCGGACGTGACCGTGGATTACACCGACGAAAACTGGCGCCAGGCGGTCAAGAGTGCCGCCGGGGGGCGGGGCGTGAATGTGGTTTACGACCCCGTGGGGGGCGACCTGGCTGAGCCGGCCCTGCGCTGTTTGGCGCCCGGCGGACGCTTTCTGGTGGTGGGGTTTGTCACCGGCATCGCCCGGATTCCGCTGAATCTGCCCTTGCTGAAACGAATCAGCATTACGGGCGTCAACTGGGGTGGCGAGGTGATGGAAAACCCCGCGGTGGTGCCGCCCGTGGCGCAACAACTGGTGGACTGGACCCTCGAGGGCCGGCTCCGGGCCGCGCCCGACCATGTCTATGGCCTGGACCAGGCCGCCGAGGCCTTCAACGCGCTCTTCGAGCGCCGTTCGGCGGGCAAGGTGGTCATTCGGCCCTGAACAACGCACGCGGCACTTGTAACAAAACGGGAATGAAAGTGTAATGGCATTGACGCGTCAGGCGCTCAGAATAGCCCTATGACTCCAGGAAAGCTCCGTCCCCTGCAACGAATGACCGCCTACGACGCCCGGGCGCTGCACTGGGTGTTGTCCCGTCCCGGGCGGACGCGGCTGGGCCGTCTGGCCCGGCTTTGCTCCCGCGTGGGGGATGGACCTGCGTATATGGTGGTGGGCCTGTTGCTCTTCTATCTCGAGCCCATCAACGGGCCGCTGTTCTTTGTCCAGGCCCTGGCGGCCTTTCTGCTGGAACTGCCCATCTACATCGTGCTCAAGCAGTTGATTCGCCGTCCCCGGCCTGCGGATCTGCCGGATCCGCTGGCAGCGCTGATCCGGCCCTCGGATCGTTTCAGCTTTCCCTCCGGCCATGCCGGCGCGGCCTTTCTCATGGCCACGCTGATCACCATTCATTACCCGGTCTGGGCCGTCGCGGCCTATCCGCTCGCTCTGATGATCGGTTTTTCGCGGGTAGTGCTGGGCGTGCATTACCCCGGCGACATTGTCGCCGGGGCCATCCTGGGCGCATCCTGCGCCGTGTTGATCCTGCCACTGACGGCCTGATCCCCTGTCAGGCGTTTTCCGCCTCCGCGTTCACGGTCGCGGGGCATTGCACGAAACGGTGCTTGCTCGTATCCACCCGGCGTGTGCGCAGCCAGTACTTCCAGGTGGAGAACGGCCACAGCGCCACATTGCGCCCGTCTTCCTGCTGGTACCAGCTCTGGCAGCCCGAGGTCCAGACGGTTCCTTCGATATTGTTCTGCACCTCTTCGTCGAACTCGTCCAGCGCCTGCTGGCGCGTGTCGATATAGTCCGCGTTTTTCTGGCGCAGCAGTTTCAGGCACTCCATGATGTAGTGCACCTGGCACTCGATCATGAAGATGATGGAGTTGTGACCCAGGCCGGTGTTCGGGCCCACCAGCAGATAGAAGTTGGGATAGTTGGGCACCGTAATGCCCATATAGGCGCGTGACGCATCGGCCCAGTCGTCCTGCAGGCGATGACCGTTGACGCCGGTGACCTCGAAACCGCGCATGTACTGGCGCGGGTCCACCACGAAGCCGGTGCCCAGGATGATGCAGTCCGCTGGCAGCTCCTGACCGTCCTTGGTTACCACGCTGTTCTCGCGGATTTCGGCGATGCCGCTGGTGTGCAGCTCCACATTGTCCCGGTTGAAGGCGGGGTAGTAGTCGTTGGAAATGAGAATGCGCTTGCAGCCCATGGTGTAGCTCGGGGTGAGCTTGCGCGCGGTTTCCTTGTCGTTGACCTGATGGCGGATGAAGAGCTTGGTCAGCTGCTGCAGGCCCTTGGCCAGCGAGGGGTGAAACACCGGCCAGACCCGGGATTCGTTGGTCCAGTATAGCCGGGCGCGGTGCAGCTTGCGCAGTAGCGGCAAGCGCCGGAAGATTCTTTTCTCGATGGCCGGATAGGCGCGCGTGTCCCGGGGAATAATCCAGGCGGGCGTGCGCTGCATGACATGCAGTTTTTTCGCCTGCCTGGCCACCTCGGGCACATACTGAATGGCGCTGGCGCCGGTGCCGATGGAAACGACGTTCTTGTCGGTGAGATCATAGTCGTGGTCCCAGCGCGCGGAATGGAAGACCTTGCCCTGGAACCGGTCCAGTCCCGGAATATTCGGGTAGGACGGCTCGTGCAGCGGGCCCGTGGCCAGCACGAAATGCTGGGTGGTGTAGACGTCACCGTTTTCCGTGGTCAAGGTCCAGACGCCGCGTTGTTCGTCGAAATGCGCGCCATTGACTTCCTGGTTGAATCGGATGAAGGGTCGGATGCCGTACTCATCCGTGGTGTTTTCGATGTAGTCGCGGATCTCCTGCTGACCGCCATAGCGGTAGTTCCAGTCCGGTTTGCCGGCGAAGGAGAATGAATACAGATGCGACTGCACGTCGCAGGCCGCGCCGGGATAGGTGTTGTCCCGCCAGGTGCCGCCCACCTCGCCGAATTTCTCCAGGATCACGAAATTCTCGATTCCGGCCTCGCGCAGTTTGATCGCCGTGCACAGGCCGCCGAAGCCGGCGCCCACAATGACGGCATCCAGTGAACGTTGTTCCGGTTTCTGAATGGGGGCCTGACTGGTCATACAACACCTCTCGTTATTGGAATTGCCACATTGCATATCACTCTAGGGGCTGACCCGGCCACTGAATATGCTAGCCTGAGGTTCATGATTGATATTTCCGGCCAACACCCATGAGCACTCGTTCCATACTCGGGCTGGTCTATACCCTGGAAGGTCTGCGGGCCATCGGCGAGGACCCGGATCCGGTGCTGGACCGGCATGGGCTGGATCCCCAGCGCCTGGATCCGGCGGCCGAGATCGATCGCAGTCTGGAGCTGCGTATCTATATGGAAATCGCCGAGAACCTGCGAGACCCGCTGGCCGGGCTGAAAGCGGGCACGTACTTCAGCCTGGCCGGTTACGGGCCTTTCACCATGCTGCTCATGACCTGCCGCAACGCCTGGCATGCCTTCCAGACCGGGGTTAAATACCGCGAGCTCACTTATGTGTACAGTGAACTTGCACTCGTTCCGGGCGAGCACTGCAGTGCGCTGGAATTGCGGCCTGTCCCGCTGCCGCCGGCGGCCTACCGTTTCCGGGTAGATGGTGAGATGTCCGGCACCTACCAGCTGGCCATGGATCTGGAGAAGAATCTGAATCTGAGCATGACGCCGCGATCGGTGGAGTTTTGCTACGACGAACCGCCGGAGAAAACCGCGTATGAAGAGCACTTCGGCTGTCCCGTCCATTTCGGCAGTAACGTTTGCCGTTTCTGGATCAGCAATGATGATCTGACCGTGCCCTTTCCCACGGCCAACGAGACCGCGCACGAGATGTACCGGGTCCAGTGTGATCAGTTACTGGCCCAGCGACGGGAATCGGGCGAGGGGCTCACGGACCAGGTGCGGCGCTACCTGGAGATGTTCCGGGGGGATTTTCCCGGCGCCGAGGATGCCGCCCGGGTGACCGGGCTGCCGGAGCGCAGTTTCCGGCGGCGGCTCAGTGAGGAGGGCGCCTCCTTCCGGGCGCTGCTGGAAGAGGTGCGGTTTCGCAAGGCCTGCGAGGTTCTGGAGGCAACGGACAGGCCCGTGGACGAGCTGGCCCGGAAGCTGGGGTATGCCGAATCCGCCGCCTTTATTCACGCCTTCCGTCGCTGGGCGGGTGTGACGCCGGCGGCCTGGCGCAAACAGGCTCAGGCCGGATAGAGCGCGCCCAGCACCGCTGGCCGCTCGGCCCCGGTTACGGCCGGCGCATTGCCGGCAATGCCGGCGAGCCGGGCGTGCGCCAGCCAGGCGAAGGCCGCCGCCTCGATCCATTCCGGCGCAATGCCGCTGCTGTCCGTATCCATTACCGGAACCCGGCCCATGTGCGCGGCCAGCCGTTCCATCAGGAAAGCATTGCGCGCCCCGCCGCCGCAGACACGCAGCTCGTCCGGCGTGAACTCGCCCAGCGCATCGGTAATGGACCGTGCCGTCAATTCCACCAGCGTGGCCTGGACATCCTCCGGGCGGGCCGAGTCCACTCCGGAAAACCGGTACAGCCAGTCCCGGTGGAAATATTCCCGGCCCGTGCTCTTGGGCGGTGGCGTCTGAAAGTAGGGGTCGGCCAGCAGGTCCTCCAGCAAGTCCGGCAAACACCGGCCCTGACGGGCCCAGGCGCCGTCGCGATCCAGCGGCTCGCCGGTGTGCTGCTGGCACCAGAGGTTGATCAGGACATTGCCCGGCCCGGTGTCGAAACCACCGACCAGGTCTTGTCCGTCCAGCAGGCTCAGGTTCGCCATGCCACCGATATTGACCACGGCCACGCGGGCACCGGGGCGTGCCATCAGGGCCTGGTGGAAACGCGGGGCCAGGGGCGCGCCCTGCCCGCCCAGCACCATGTCGCGGTTGCGGAAATCGGCTACCACGGCCACGCCCGTGCGTGCCGCAATCACGTCGGCGCTGCCCAGCTGCAGGGAAAATCCATCCGGACCCGGCCGGTGACGCACGGTCTGGCCATGGCAGCCCAGGGCACGAACATCCGCCGCGCCCATGCCGCTGGACGCCATCAGGGCAAGACTGGCCTCGGCAAAGGCCTCGCCCAGCTCCCGGTGAACCGGTCCGGCACGATCAATTTCGTCGGCGCCGGACGAGCACAGTGCGTAAATGCGGTTTCGAAGATCTTGGGAAAGCGGATGGGAATGCGTTGCGCGGAGCCGGAGTTCGCCGCCGGTGATCTCCACCAGGGCGGCGTCGAGAGCGTCCAGACTGGTGCCGGACATCAGGCCCATGTAGAGGCCGTCTTCAGCGGCTGTTTCGGGCAACCTGGAAGGCCTCGGCACGCAGCGCCATCTGGTTCTTCAGCTGGTTGGCCTCGACGAGAAAATCGCGGCGCTCGGATTCGGGGACATGGCCGGCCTCGGGAAGATCCACGCGCAGCGGGTTGCGGTGCACACCGTTTACCCGGAATTCGTAATGCAGGTGCGGACCCGTTGCCAGGCCGCTGGCTCCGACATAGGCGACCGTGTCTTTCTGCTCCACACGCCGGCCCACATGGATGCCCCGAGCGAAACGGTTCAGGTGGGCATAGAGGGTGGAATATTTCTGCCCGTGCTTGATGATGAGCACATTGCCGTAGCCGCCCTTGCGCCCGGCAAATACCACCTTGCCATCGCCCGAGGCCTTCACGGGCGTGCCCGTGGGGGCGGCATAATCCACGCCCTTGTGCGCCCGGGTGCGGTTGAGCACGGGATGCTCGCGGCTTTTGCTGAACCCTGAACTGATGCGGCTGAATTCCACGGGTGTGCGGATAAACTCCTTGCGCACGGACTGGCCGCTGGCGTCCAGATAATCCACCCGCCCGTCTTCCATTTCATGACGGAAGGCCTGGAAATGACGGTCGCCGTTGTAGAACTCGGCCATCAGGATATCGCCGTTGCGCACCTTTTCGCCGTCCAGATACAGCTCTTCATAAAGCACGCGGAAGCGATCACCGCTACGGATGTCCAGGATGAAATCAATGTCCCAGCCGAAGATGTTGGCCAGCTGCATGGTAAGGCTGTTTGTCATGCCCGCGCGCTGGCCCGCCCGGAAGAGCGAGGAGTTGATGGTGGCCTCGGCATATTGCAGTTCACGCTCATAGCTACGCTTGTGGGTCTGCACCTGCCAGCCGTCGGGACCGCGTTCCGCGCTCAGGGTCTTGAGCTCATTGGCCTGGTATTGCAACGCTTCCAGCCGTCCGCCGTCGGCCACGTCCACGCGCAGGCGCTCGCCGGGACGCAGATCGGCCAGGCGCGTCAGCTGCTTTTGCGACGAAACCAGCTCATGCACGGCTTCAGTGGATACGCCCTGGTCATTGAGCAGCCCTACCAGGGTATCACCGGACGTCACCTCCAGTTCCATCCAGTCCCGATCCGGCGTTTGCTCGGCCGCGACCGTGTTCTGATTTCCGTCCTGCGCCGGTTCGGGGGGATGGGGCAGTGTCAGTGGCCGGGGCGAGGACGCTTCGGCCAAAGACGAGCCTGACTGGGGCAACGCCATGAACAAGCCCGTGGCGGCGGCCAGGACCAGGCTTACGGCCAGATGGCCGCGCGGGAAACGGCGCAGCAACCGGGCAATGTGAGAGGCTTTTTCGGGCATGGTTTCAGGTCGCTTGTGAAGTTATAAGGCCAGGATCCTGATCAGCCGTGTTTTTACGACAGTTGTCTAGGTAAAATACCCGCCTTTTATACCCGGTATCAAGTGCTACAATGCCGCTCCTTGATCGGCGGTCTCATTTTTGTGACGGGGGTAAGATGTCCGGGTTGGAGGATGTACTGGCAGTCATTCGCCGCGGGGCGGATGAAATCATTCTCGAGCAGGACCTGGTCGACAAGCTCCATGAGGAGCGCTCCCTGCGGATCAAGGCCGGTTTCGATCCCACCGCACCCGACCTGCATCTGGGCCACACGGTGCTTTTGAACAAATTGCGCCAGTTTCAGGACCTGGGCCATACGGTTCTTTTTCTGATCGGCGATTTTACCGGCATGATCGGCGACCCCACTGGCAAGAACGAAACCCGGCCGCCGCTCACGCGCGAGCAGGTGGCTGCCAACGCCCGTACCTACCAGGACCAGGTGTTCAAGGTGCTGGATCCGGACAAGACCGAGGTCATGTTCAACTCGGACTGGATGAACGCGATGAGCGCAGCGGACATGATCCGCCTGGCGGGGCAGCAGACGGTGGCTCGGATGCTCGAGCGCGAGGATTTCGGCAACCGCTACGCCCACAATCAGTCCATCGCCATCCACGAATTCCTCTACCCGCTGGTTCAGGGCTACGACTCCGTGGCCATGGAAGCGGACGTGGAAGTCGGCGGTACCGACCAGAAGTTCAATCTGCTCATGGGCCGCACCATTCAGAAGCACTACGGCCAGGCATCCCAGGTCTGCCTCATGCTGCCCCTGCTGGAGGGCCTGGACGGCGTGGACAAGATGTCCAAGTCCAGGGGCAACTATGTGGCCCTGGAGGATAGCCCCGGCGAAATGTACCGCAAGCTGCTGTCCGTGCCGGATGAGCTCCTGTGGCGGTATTTCGAACTGCTCAGCGGGGTTCCGCTGGAAGGTGTGGAACAGCTGCGGGCGCGGCTGGAGGCGGGTGAGCCAGCCCCTGCGGGCGAGTTGGACTGGGCCGATGTCTGTGCCCGGCTGGGTTCCGCCGAGGGCCGGTTGGGGCGTTCACCGGAGCTCTGTCAGGCCATCTTCGATCAGGTGGACAATGTCCAGCAGGCCAAGCGCGTGCTGGCCGCGGAGATGATTACGCGTTTTCACGATGCGTCGGCCGCCGAAGCGGCACCGCGGTCGGCAGGCAACCAGCTTGCCTTCGGCGAGATTCCCGAGGATCTGCCCGAGGTCACCGTCACCATTCCCGAGGG
>Ga0207714_1002133_pt1 | contig 12223 bp, 9 predicted proteins | sample PonA232FremontCA_2_FD_187270 | JGI IMG/M metagenome (GOLD analysis project Ga0207714, IMG submission 187270) | Marine sediment microbial community from Fremont, CA, USA - Pond A23 Sediment 2 (SPAdes) | ecosystem: Environmental > Aquatic > Marine > Unclassified | place: USA: Fremont, California... | reverse complement strand
ACGGTCGTCGGAGGTCGTGACGAAGCAGGTCGGCACGCCCCGACTGAAGAACGGCCAGTGGTCGCTGAACGGCACCGCGCCGTTCGCGGTCCCAATCGGGTGGTCGAAGTAGTCGGCGGTCTCGTCGACGACGCGTTCGAGCGCGTCGAACCCGTGGGTGTACGCTTCGAGGTCGCGGGCCTGCGCGATGCCGTCGAGGTTGACGATGGCCTTCACGTCGTCGGTGTCCAGTTCGCGTGCGCCGTGACTCGACCCGACCAAGTTTATCTCCTCGGAGCCGAAGCCGACCGCGTGTATCCGGGTGTCCAGCTCGGACTCCACTTCCGCGAGCGCACCCAACACCTCCACGACGCCGGCGGTTCCGGTCCCGTTGTCGACCGCGCCCCGGCCGAGGTCGTGGGCGTCGACGTGGCTCGTCAGCAGTATCTCCGCGTCGGTGTCGGGCCCGAGTTCGGCGTGGACGTTCCGGCTCGTCGCGGGTTCGACCCTCGCGGTCACGTCGAGCGTGAGCCGTCGGCCCTCGAACCGGCGCGCGAGCAGCAGTCCGACCTCCTTGCTCACCGCGACCGCAGGGACCTCACCGATGGGCTCGTCTTCGGTCCCGAGGCTCCCCGTCATCGGGAGGTCGCCGTCGAGCCGGCTCCGGAAGAGGAATCCGGCCGCCCCGCCCTCGACCGCGCGGCCGTACTTTTCGGTCCGGTGGACGAACCGCTCGTAGCCGTCGGGCGTCCCCGCAGCGACCTGAACGATTCGCCCCTCGACGTCGGCGGCTTCGAAGTCCTCGGGCGTTCCGTAGCCGAGGTCGAGGAAGGGGCCGACAGCCGTGTCGCTCGGACTGCGGGGCAGGGCGAGGACGTCGAACGCCTCGTCCCCGTCGACCGCGAGGCGGCTCTCGCCCCGCTCCCAGCCGGTGACGTCGTACTCGGAGAGTCGGACGTTCCGGGCTCCGACCGACGAGAACGCGTCGGCGGTCGCCTCGGCCGCGCGCCGCTCGGCGTCGCTCCCCGGCAGGCGTCCGCCGATGCCCGTCAGCGTCTCCAAGTGGGACCACCCGACGTCGCTCGTGAACAGCGCCTCGACGTCCACCCGGTCCTGAAAACTCGCGTCGTCGCCGGTCATCCGTCGAGCCAGACGTCCGTCAGGATGATGCGTTGGTTCGGGTAGACGTCGTAGTTGCGTACCGAACTCCGGGTGGCCTGAATGACGCTGGGCCACACGAGACCGATTCTGTCGACGTACTCGGTCGCCTCCTGCTCCAGTTGGGCGTAGAGGTCCTCGCGCTCGTCCCGGTCGGTGGTCTGGCGGGCTTGTTCGATGACGTCGTCGGACTGGTCGTAGTAGGTCACGTTGAGGAAGTGCCCGGTGTGGTACTTCCAGTAGGCGAAGCTGTCGGCGTACATCTCGACGCTGAGCGTCTGGACGTTGCTCTCGAAGTCGTCGGGCGACGGTCCCGGCGGCTCGTTGCCCCACTGGCCGAGCAGCGACCCCCACGCCGACGCCTCCTCGACGGTGTTTATCTCCATGTCGATACCGACGTCGGCGTAGTTCTGGCCCAGAATCTCCGCCACGTCCGAGAACGGCGGCTGGTTCGGGACGAGACACTCGAACGAGAGGTCGGTCTCACCGGCCTCTTCGAGGAGTTGCTGGGCGCGCTCGGGGTCGTAGGGGTAGGTCTGGGTCGCGTCGTCGGAGTGGGCCCAGTGCCACGGCGGGAACACGCCCCATCCGGGTTCGGCGTAGCCGTTGTACGCGACGTCGACGATGGCCTCGCGGTTGACCGCGTGCATCATCGCCTGTCGGACCTTCCGCTTCTGGAACTCCTCTTCGTTGAGATTGAGGAAGTTACTCATCCGGATGACGCTCGACGTCGACTCGACGGAGATGTCCTCGGCGCTTTCGAGGGAGTCGGCGTCGCTTGCCGGAACGGGGCTGGCGACGTGGACCTCGCCGGTCTCGATCTGGGTCATCCGGGTCGAGGACTCGGGCACGACCTCGAACCGAACGCCGTCGAGATACGGGAGCGACTCGTCGTCCTCGCCGGTCTCGAAGTAGTCGTCGAACGCCTCGAACGTGTAGTGGTCTTGCTTTTGCCCTTCCGCGAAGGTGTACGGCCCAGTGCCCCACGTTCCCGTTCCCATGGTGCCGAAGTCGTCGCCGTGTTCGTCGACCGCTTCCATCGGCAGGACGAATACCGACGTGAGCGTGTTCAGAAAGTCCGCGAACGGCTGGGCGAGTTCGAACGTCACTTCGAGGTCGCCGGTCTGCTGGACCGTCTCCTCGGGGTCGATTCCGTCGCCGACGAGGAACCCCTCGAAGTTCGACAGCGAGGTCGCGCCGTACTCCTCGTCGAGAATCCGCCGGAAGTTCTCCACCACGTCTTCGGCCGTCAGTTGCCGGTCGTAGGGCGGGTGGAACGTGACGTCGTCGCGCAGGGTCACGACGAACGTCGTCGCGTCCGCGCTCGCGTCGACCGATTCGGCGATTTCCGGCACCACTTCTCCCTCCGGGCTCAGCGCGACGAGGGAGTTGGCGTACGCCCGCGCCAGCATCACGCCCTGCGAGCTTCGCGTCTTGTGGGGGTGTAGCGGCGCTGATGGGTCGGTCGATATCGCCGCGACCAGTTCCCCACCACGCGACACCTCGCCCGCCGCCGTCGTGGTCCCCGAGTCCGTCGTCTCCGACGAGTTCGCGTCCGACGAGTCGTCGGTCGTAGTGGCCTCGCCGCCGGACCCACCCGAACAGCCAGCGAGCATCGTCGCACCCACTACTGACGAACCGCCAACTATTTTGATGAATTTTCGCCTATCCGGGGTATTGTCTGCCATTACGTTTCCAAGAACCCCATCTGCACTTAATACTTTTGTTATATTCGATATTTAGCAGACGATATTTATTCCCGGACCGGCGGCGTTCGTAGAAACGTGAGAGCGAGATGGCCCCGAACTCGCGCCGAACCGGAGTTCCTCCGGCGGCCCGCAGTCTGATTTCGATACCGAATCCTCGTCGGCGTTTGCGGAACGTGCATCACTTTGGGACGGATGGACCCGATGGACCGGAGGACGGGGTATCGAATTACATATAGCGGTATGTGATTTACGGGTTCGGCGTCGGACGATCTCGGGCTCGCCCCAGAAATATATCCGGATTCGCCCAGCGGGGTCACCGCGACGCCGGCGACGACAGCGAGTAGACGTTGCGTTCGTACACTTCCCGGACGCGGTCGCCCCAGTTGTGGGTGTAGGTGTCGATGATGTCTTCGGCCACGTCGCCGCGCAGATACTTCACGATGCCTCGGTCGCCCGTCCGGTCCCGGAGGTGGGTGGTGAAAAAGTGCCGGAAGTAGTGGGGCGTGACGTTCTCCTCCGCGCCGCCGCCCTGCCGGTGCCAGCCGTGGTCGGCGGCGTGGGTCGTGACGACGTGGTGGACGACGTCCGGGGTTATCCGCTTCCCCCAGTTGTCTCGGGTCGTCGTGAACAGCGGGTCGGCGGGCGAAATCGGGTCGGGGCGAACCGCGAGCCACCGCTTGAGCGTCCGCTTCAGTTCCTCGTCGACCGGAATCACGGTCTCGCGCTTGCGCTTGTTCGAGGCCGTCCGGGACTCGCCGTTGTACGCGTCGCCGACGTTGGGTTTGGGCGAGACGTACAGCGAGTCGTCCCGGCCGTCGAGGTGGCCCCGCGTCGGGTGGTCGGTGCCCGAAAGCGAGAGGTCCCGGCGGTCGAGATTGCAGAGTTCGCCCGCCCGAACCCCGGTCTTGAGCAGCGTGAGGACGATAGCGCGGTCGAGCGGATGGGTCACGCCCGCGACGAACGCCCGCATCTCCGCGACCGAAACGTCGCGCCGGGTCGGGTTGGTGTCGATGCGCTCGTCCATCTCCTCGACCACGAGCGCCATCGGATTCGAGTCGAACTCCCCGACCTCGCTCATGTAGGCGTAGAACCGGTGGAGGTACGAGGCGTAGGTGGCGACCGTACTCTCGGCGACTCCACCCCGGAGGTCGTGTATCCACGCCATGCAATCGCGGCGCGTCGCCGCCGAGACGGGCTTGTCGACGCCCATCGGGTTCTCGGCGGGCGTGCCGAGGAACGACTCGAACTCCCGGAGGACGCGCTCGTAGGCCGCCCGCGTCCGCTCGGTCTTCCCGTGGTAGGTCATGTCCTGCAGGAAGTACGCGATGGGGTCGCTCGCGTCCTCGCCGCCGCCACGCTGCTGTTCAGTCGCCATCGTCCCCCGCGACGACCGCGTAGCCGCCGTGCCGACCGCTGTACGTGACCCGATTCTCGGTCTGGAGCCGTTGGAGCGTCTCGTCGAGTCGGTCCTCGACGTCGGCGGTGAGCCGCTCCACGAGATCGTCCCACGAGCGGTATTCGGACGCAGAGAGGACCGAGAGCGTCCGCTCCTCGAATCCTCGGTCGCCATCGTCGTCGGTCTCGTCGCCGTCGCCGCTGGCGGACGAGTCCTCGTTCGACTCCGAACCGCCGACCGGTTCGACGTCGAAGTCCCGTCGGCCGGCCTGCACCATCGTCCGGACGAACTCGCTCTGGCTCATGTCGAGGTCGTCGGCGTGTCGCTTCCACTCGGCTTTCTGATAAGCTGGTACGAACGTCTTCACCGTCGTCCGAGACGTGTCGACGTCCTGCTCGTCGGTCATGTCCGGGGGGACTCACCCCACCACTATCAAAGTAACCCAGATTCGAGAATAAGGATGCTTATTCTTGAGTCAAGTCCCGTATTTTCGCGCTACGTTGAAGTATATCTGTGAAATTAGGACTGTAATCGCGCCTATCTAGTTCCACTTGCACGCATCTAAATTTCAGCGGGGCGAGTCCGTTTTGTCAGATTTCTATTCAGATTCGGAGCGTCCGTCGACGGCGAGTTTGCTCGCCGAAGTTCGTAGCCGAGTAGCGAGGGCCTAAGCCTCATGAAATAGGAACAACACGAAATGTTTCGAGGTGACTCCGGCGGCGTGTCGTGCAAGGGCGTTCTACCGGGTTCGACCCTTGGGGTGAGGACCTCGAAACCGGGTTGCTCGGGGTCGAAGTCGAGCGGCCATTTTCGGTCGCCGAGACAGGCGCGAGTTCTGGAAACTTCGGTGGTGTCGAGTCGGATGCGTCGGCTCGTGTTTGGAATACACATTTTGGGGTCGCTCGTTCGACGGTGTTCGGATACGCACTGAAAACTCGGGCGCACGCGACCGCGCTGACTACTGTTGGTTCCACGTCGGCGCGCGCTGGCGCGGCGCTCGTGCGCCGCGCCTTTGCGCGCGAGGGAGGGGCGCTCTCGTGCGCCCCGAGGCTGGGGAGGCGTGAGGCTCCCGCTGTGCGGTCGCGGTGCGGGGCGGGTGCAGTGCGGTCGGCCTCGTGTCTGCGCGAGTGGATACGAGCGCAGGCTCAGCGGACGCGGTTTGTCCGCTGGCGGACTGAAAGGGCGAAGCGCGCTCGCGTGCAGTTTAGTCGTCTGCTCGACCTCTATCCGCGCCGATGCGGTGCGGTGAGGCGCGGATATGTCGAGCAGCGACCGCGAGCGCGCCGAGGGCTTTCGAGGACGTGGTTGCCCTCCTGCTGTCTCAAAGCGCGCCGAGGGCTTTCAACACAGTTGCGGTTCGAGCGTTGTCGGAGAGCAGGCCGAGGGCGTTCGAGGCTGTGGTTGCGATTCCAGCGTCGTCACAGAGCGCACCGAGAGCTTCCGACGACACAATTGCGATTCGAGCGTCCTCGCAGAGCGTGCCGAGGAATCTCGAAACTCCGGCCACGCTCTCGTGTATCGAGCGGATACGGTCCCGTCGAGCGGTAGCTCTCCCGAACGCTCGGTGCGTCGCTACGTCTACCGCCCGATATCGACGGCCCCCGAGCTGAAAATGTATGTTATTCACCACCTCACAGCCACGTTGAGGTTCGACATCCGACTCGTAAATCATATGCCGCTATATCAATTCGATGCGTCGCGACGTCGGTTCGACTCGTAGCGAACCCACCGCGAGACCACCTGACGACCGGAAAATCAGTAGATCGCCATCTCGGTCTCGGTCTCGGGTCGCGCGAACAGGTCCATCACCCGGTCGGCCACCGGGCCGGTCTCCTCGTAGTTTTCCATCAGCACGGTCTCGCTGGGGAACAGTCGCTCGCCGACCACCAACCCGTGTTCGCGCGCCGTCGAACCGGTCACCGTGAGGTAGACGCCCACGCCCGTCTCGGCGATAGCGGCCTCTTCCTCCTCGTCCTCGCCGGGGTAGCAAAAGTCGAGCGTTTCCGCGTTCCGGGTCCCGACGACCGCCTCCACGAGCCGTTCGTATCGCGGGGAGATACACAGGTCCCCCTCGTAGTCAGTCAGCAACTCGCGGCCGGGGTCGGCCCCTTGTGGGAGCAGTTCGGGCGTCGCCATTAGGGTGTGATAGACGGTGTCGCCCATCCCGGCGACGACTCGAACGTCGGTGTCGTGGGGGTCGATTCGGGCGTTCACGTCGGCGATTCGGGTCAGCGGATCGGGTCGCAACTCGACGACCTCCTCCAACACGAGGTCGGCGCTGTCGAACCCGAGCGCGAAGTCGTGTTTGCGGAGCGCGCGGAACGGCTCCTCTCGGCCCACGAGCCGCAGGTTCACGTCGCCAACTGGAAGGGTCACGCTGTCGAAGACGACGCGGCGAGGCTTGCCCGCGCGGTCGTCGCGGACGAGCGTGAACTCCGGTTCGGTCGGCTCGCCGAGGTCGCTGTACTGGGCGAGTCGGTCGTACACGTCGTCCTCAGGGGCCTGACCGCCCTTGGTGACCGCCTTCTCGTACCGGAGCGTCGAGATGACGTCGTCGGCGACCCGGTCGGCGTCCGCCTCGGCGGCGATCCGGTTCAGGACCGCCTCAAGCGGGCGGCCCTTGCGGGGCACCGCCACGGAGATCGTCTCGGTCATTACCGGCTCGAAGGCACGCCGGTAGTAAACGCGTTCCGCTTGCGGTAGTCGGCGGTCGCCGCTCCGAGCCGAAAAGAAATGCGTCTTTCAGTTCCCGAAGACGTCGCTGATACGGTCGCGCCACTCCTGAATCCCGGCGATCTCCTCGCGGATGTCGTCGATCTCGTCGCTGACGTCACCGACCTCGCTCTCGACGCTCTCGGCGCGAGCGGTGAGGTTCTCTTCGAGCGCGTCGACGTCGGCCGACAGCGACTCGACTTGGTCGGACACGCTCTCGACGTCCTCGGCCACGTCGGTCACGCCCTCGACCTCCTCGCGGACCGCCCGGAGTTCGTCTTCGAGGTCGTCGAGGTCGTCGCCGACCGCCGTCACGTCGTCGGTGTTCGCGCCGACGAGGTCTTCGAGTTCGTCCAGTCGGTCGTCGAGGGCGTCGGCGCTGTCGGCGAACCCTTCGAGGTCGTCGAGGTCGGATTCGAGCGCTTCGACCGACTCGCGGAGGTCTTCGACTGCTGCCACCTCGGTTTCGAGGTCGTCGAGGTCGCTCCGAACGTCGTCCTCAAGTTCGTCGAGGTCGCTCCGAACATTGGCTTCGAGGTCGTCGAAGTCCGACCGAATATTCTCGTCGAGGTCCCGAACCTCCGCACGAATGTCCTCTTCGGTCTCTCGGAGGTCGGCTTCGAGGTCGTCGACGGTCGCCTCGACGTCGTCGAGGGCCGACTCCACGCTCTCGACGTCGGCGGTGACTGCGTCGAGGTCGTCGTCGAAGTCGTCGATTCGCGCGGCCGTCTCCTCGGCGTCGGTTCGGACGGCCTCGACCTCGTTCTCGAACGCCTCGACGTCGGCCCGGACCTGCGCGAGATCGTCTTCGAACTCGCCGAGAATGTCCTCGGCGACGCCGTTCTCGTCGATGAACTCCTCCAGCGCGTCGGTGTACGCCGAGAGGTCTTCGACCCGCGACTGAAGGTGGCGGATGCGCACGTTGGTACTCTCGGGCGTCTCGACGTCGAGTTCGCGCTGGATGGCTCGCAAGTCGTCGTCGGAGACCTCGCCTGCCCGAATTTCGTCGGCGAGCGCCGCCGCGACGCTGCCGGGACTCGGCGGCGACTCCGGCGGTTCGGCGACCTCGGTCTCGGCCGCCGCCTCCGAGGGCGGCGTCTGGTCCTCCTCGGCCGGGCCGTCCGCTCCGGTTTCGCCGTCGTCCGCGTCGGCCGCGACCTCGCTGGCCGGGTCCGCGTCTTCGCTCGTGACGGCCCCCACGTCGTCAGTCGTGGGTTCGTCCTCGACGACCTCGTCTTCGCCGAGCCCCTCGTCCAGCGGGTCGCTCTCGGCCGCCAGCGGGTCGTCTTCCTCGTCCGCCGCCAGCGGATCGGCGTCTTCGTCTGCCGCCAGCGGATCGGCGTCTTCGTCTGCCGCCAGCGGATCGGCGTCTTCGTCTGCCGCCAGCGGGTCGGCGTCTTCGGCCGAGTCGTCCGCGTCGTCGAGTCCGAGGTCTTCCTCGCCCGCGACCACGTCGCGAGCGAGTTGACTGTCCTCTTCCGAGACGATGTCGGTTATCGTGTTCCCCTCGGGGCCGCCGACCTCCGAGGCGTCCGGGTCGTCGGCCAGCGCGTCGTCGTCTCCAATCGAGTCGTCGGACTCGCCCAGCGGATCGGCCGAGTCGTCCAACGGGTCGTCCTCGGTCGCCAGCGGGTCGTCTTCACCAAGCGAGTCGTCGTCTCCAATCGCGTCTCCGGACTCGCCCAGCGGGTCGGCCGAGTCGCCGAACGGGTCGGCCGAGTCGTCGGCCCCCGAGTCGACCGTGACCGGCGCGACTTCCTCGATGGTGGCCGACCCGAGGAACGACGAGGGGTCGTCGTCTTCCGCGAGTCGGACGCCGTACACCGTCACCAGTTCCTCGCCGGGGTCGAGTTCGCGCTCGAACTGGACTCGGTGGTCCTTGTACGCCGTCCAGTTGTCGTTCTCGTAGTCGGGATGGAAGCCGACGTTGTCCATCGGGAACGACTCGGGCACGTCGTCGGCGAGCCGAAGCGTCACGCGCTCGTCGCGGTCCGACCGGACGACGAACTTGACCGCCGGTACCGCGAACTCCTCGGCCTCGAACGACTTCTCGACGACGACGCCGCTCTCGGTCGTCGTCACCACCTCGGTCATGCTATCACTCATACGATTCACATCCCAGAACGGACTTATAAATCACACGCCCCGAAAACGGGAAATTCGCTCGGCGTCGCCGACGACGGCGTACTTATTAGACCGCCCCGAGCGTAGGCCGACGTATGTTGCTCGCTGGCGCGAACGACGGCGTGTACCGCGCGGACGGCCCCCGGTTCGACGACGCCGAGCGCGTCCTCGACTCGGACCGGGCGATGCGCGTCCGGCGGTTCGACGGCTGGGACGGCGTCTTCGCCGCGACCAAGTCGGGGCTGTATCGCTCGACCGACGGCGGCGACTCGTGGACCGACCTGTCGGTCCCGCTCGCGGAGGTGTACGCGGTGCTGGGCGACCCCGCAGGCGAGCGCCTCTACGCAGGCACTCACCCCGCACACCTCTACGTCTCCGAGGACGACGGCGAGACGTGGCGCGAGTTGGCGGGGCTTCAGGACCTCCCGTCGCGCGAGGAGTGGTACACGCCGCGCCACCGTGACGAGGCCCACGTCCGGAGTCTCTGCGCGCACCCGGAGGTCCCCGACCGCGTGGTCGCGGGCGTCGAGGTCGGCGGCGTCCACGTCAGCGAGGACCGAGGCGAGACGTGGACCGAGCGCAAGCGGGGCGTCCACGACGACGTCCACCACGTCCTGCTCGTCGGCCCGGACGAGTACGTCGCGTCCACCGGGGACGGCCTCTACCGGACGACGGACGCCGGGCGGGCGTGGACCCGACTCGACGGCGACCTCGACCACCGCTACTTCCGCGAGGCGTTCGTCCACGACGGCCGGTTCTACGCGGCGGCCGCCCGCTCCTCGCCGGGGACGTGGCAGGGCGAGCGCGGCGCGGACGCGGCGCTGTTCGAGGCCGACGCGCCCGACGCCCCGCTCGAATCGGTCCCGTACCCCGGCGACCCCGAGGAGGTCGTGCTGGCGTGGACTGCCCACGACGGCGCGGTCGTCGCGGGCACGAACGACGGGAGCGTGTTGGTCCGAGCCGACGCCGAGTGGACGGCGGGCGGCCGGATGCCGTCGGGAATCCGGTCGCTCTGCGCGACGGCGTAGCGACTGGTCGAGGCCGGACTGGCGACGCCCTCTCGGGCGAAATCAGACTGGGGTCGAGGGGTGTGGGCGCGTGCGTCGCGCTGGCTCGACGCACGCGCGGGGTCGGCTGGGCCGGACGAGTTGCCGGCGGCCTGCCCGCGACCCGCGCGTCCGGGCCGAACTCCTCCCGTCCTCGTATTTGAAGGTTCGGGACGCAGCGGTCCCGGGCCGAGAACGGCCTCAGCGTTCGGGCGCGAGCGCGTCGATGGTCGCTTCGAGTTCGCTCTCGTCCGCGCCGCGCGGGAACGACACCGCTACGCTGTCCACGCCCTCGATGGACTCGAACGCTCGGAGTTGTTCGCGGGCGTTCTCGGGCGTTCCGACCGCGCCGAGGTCGGTGAGCAGGTCGTCGTCGATGGCGTCGAGCGCGGCCTCGGTGTCTCCGCTGCCCCACGCGGCCGCGACCGCTTCGGCCGTCTCCTCGTACCCCTGTCGGGCCAGCGCCTCCCGGTAGAAGGTGCCCATCGCGCCGACGTAGAACGCGAGGTGCTGGCGCGCGAGTCGGCGCGCCCGGTCGCCGTCTTCCAGCGCGGCGCAGGTCAGCGAGAGGGTGACTCGCAAGTCGTCGGGGTCCCGGTCGCCGAGGTCGGCCCCGCGCCGGAGGTCGTCGAGTCGGTCTCGGACGCCGTCGGGGGTGAGCATCAGCGCGTGCCAGCCGTCGGCGAACCGGCCCGCGAGTTCGACCGACTTGGGACCCATCCCGGCCGCGTCGATGGGGACGGGCGTCTCGGGCGGGCCGGACCTGAGCCGGAAGCCGCCGAGGGTGAACACGTCCCCGTCGTAGTTGACGGTCTCGCCCGAGAGGACCGCCCGGATAATGTCGACGTACTCGCGGGTCCGGCGCAGCGGTCGCTCGAAGCTCGCGCCGTGCCAGCCTTCGACGACGGCGGGTCCCGAGGGGCCGAGCCCGACCCGGAGGCGACCCCCGGACAACTCCTGCAGCGTGGCGGCGGTCTGGCCGACCAGCGCCGGGGACCGCGAGTAGACGTTCAGAATCGAGGGGCCGATGCCGATGTCGTCGGTGCGCTCGGCGACGGTCGAGAGGACGGTAGCGGCGTCCCGGCCCCATGTCTCGGGGAGCCACGCGCGGCGGTAGCCTCGGTCCTCGGCGCGCTGGGCGAGCGAGACGAGCGCGTCGAGACTCGACTGGGCGGCGACCGGGAGGTGGACGGTTCGGTCTGTCATGGCCGAGGAGACGGACGCGCGCCCCATAGTTCCCCGCCAACGCCGAGCGCGAGGAACGCCGTTCACCGGCGTCGGGATTGGTCGGGGGTCGCGGCACCCGAATGGGGTCGGGACCGCCGACCGCTCAGCGTTCGAGGTCGACGTTCCAGACGCGCCAGTCGCCGCGTCCGTCGGTGCTGTCGTCCGTTCTCTCGGTACTGTCGTCCCTTTCGTCGGCGTTCTCGGGCCGTAGCTCGACGGACGCGGCGAGCGCGGCGAGGTCGGCGACGTCGACGGTCGCGTCGACGCGGGCCGTCGTCGGCCCCTGCTCGACCAGCGTTACGTCGGTGACCGTGGTAGGAATCGACCGGAGCAGAACGGTGGCGAGGAAGTCGGTCAGGAGTATCGAGAGGGCGATTGCGGCCTCACCTGCGCCTTCCATCGGCCCCTCCGGGTGGAGTAGTTCGTCGGCCGTCTCGAACTCGCCGTCGCCGAACCGGTTCAGAAACGTCGTCGCTACCGTTTCCGGGGATTCGTCCGGCATGGCCCATACATTACTCCATCGGCGTATAACTGGTTTGGAACGCGCGGTTCCACCGCGCCCGTTTCGCGTTCGGACGCTCCCGACTCCCGGCTCGGACGCGGGGTTTGACGGTGGAGCAGTCCGACGAGTCGAGCGTGAACCTCCACTGGCACCGGCGGGACCTCCGCGTCGAGGACAATCGCGCGCTGGCCGAGGCGTCGGCCGACGACAGAGTGTTGTCGGTCTTCGTCTTCGACTCGGACGTCCTCGCGCACGCGGCTCCGCCCCGCGTCGCCGCCATGCTCGACGCGCTCGAATCGCTCCGCGAGGCGTACCGCGACCTCGGCGGCGACCTGCTCGTCGTCGAGGGCGACCCGCGCGAGGAGCTTCC
>Ga0207714_1002131_pt1 | contig 12231 bp, 11 predicted proteins | sample PonA232FremontCA_2_FD_187270 | JGI IMG/M metagenome (GOLD analysis project Ga0207714, IMG submission 187270) | Marine sediment microbial community from Fremont, CA, USA - Pond A23 Sediment 2 (SPAdes) | ecosystem: Environmental > Aquatic > Marine > Unclassified | place: USA: Fremont, California... | reverse complement strand
GGCTGCCGGACCTCACGAGGCGGGCAGTCGAGCCGGTGCCGTGACCGGGGCGAACCGCCGGCCTTGGCCGCCGTGGATTTATACAGAACCGTCACCTACCGGGGTCTGTGAACGCCCGTACGGGCCCGCTAGACGCGGTGGTGTTCGGGGTCGACATCCAGAGCGGGGACGTCCGCGGCGACGCCCCCTCCTACGCCCTCGTGGTCTTCGACGGCGAGGACATCGAGCGCGACGTGGTCTCCTACCGGAAGCTCCGGCGTCGGGTCGCCCAGGAGTGCCCGGCCATCCTCGCCACCGACAACATGTACGAACTCGCCGAAGACAAAGACGCGCTGGTCCATCTCCTCGGGTCACTCCCCGACGAGACCAGCCTCGTCCAGGTCACCGGCGCCGAACAGCCCGAACCGCTCTCGCGGGTCGCCTCCCGCCACGGCGTCCCCTACGGCAAGAAGCCCATCGAGGAGGCCGAGGCCGCCGCGCGGCTGGCGGCCGCGAACGTCGGCCAGGAGGTTACGGCCTTCACCGACCGGACCGAAGTGAAAGTCGCCCGCGGCCGCTCGACCGGGGGTGGCGGCGGGTGGAGCGAGGACCGCTACACCCGGCGGATCCACGGCGCCGTCAGGAAGCGAGCCCGGGAGGTCGAGTCCGGACTCGACGAGGCGGGCCTCGAGTACGAACGCGACGCCACCGAAAAGTACGGCGGTTTCTCGAACTGCATCTTCACCGTGGAGGCACGCCCGAGCGACATTCCCGTCTCGACGGAACGCTCGGGGGACACCCGCATCGAGATCGAGCGGGTCCGGCGGGACGGCATCGAGTTCCGCCCGCTCGCCAAGCGCCGGGACCACGTCCTAGTCGGGGTCGACCCGGGGACAACCACCGCGGTCGCGGTCGTCGGGCTGGACGGCGAATCTCTCGACTTGCTGAGCACCCGGACGGCCGACACGAGCGAGGTGATCGAGTGGGTCGTCGAGCGGGGCCGGCCGGTGGTCGTCGCCGCGGACGTGACGCCGATGCCCGAGACCGTCGAGAAGCTCCGCCGGAGCTTCGACGCGGCGGGCTGGACGCCGGAGCGGGACCTGCCGGTCGACGAGAAACAGCACCGGACCCGCGAGGAGGGGTACGACAACGACCACGAGCGCGACGCGCTGGCGGCCGCCCTCTCGGCGTACGACGACCACGAGGACCAGTTCGACCGGGTCGCCGCGAAGGTCCCCCCGCGTCAGGAGGTCGGGCCGGTCATCGCACGCGTGCTGGGCGGCGAGGAGTCCGTCGAGACGGTGCTCGCCGACCTGGCCGACGACGACGGCGACAGCGACGGGGGCGAAACCGAGCACACCGAGCGCGAACTCACCGCCGAGGAAAAGCGGATCAAGCGTCTGAAGGCCCGCGTCGAACGTCTGGAGGACCACGTCGACTCGCTGAACGGAACTATCGAGCAGAAAGACGAACAGCTCGCGGAGTACGAACGCGAGCTCTCCGACGCCCGCCGCGAGGAGCGCCGGGAGGCCCGCGAGCGCCGGGAGGTCACCCGGCTTGAGCGGGAAAACGACCGCCTGGAGCGGGACCTGGAGGCCGAACGCGAGCGCGTCGAGGAACTGGAGGGCAAACTGGAGCGGCTGAAGGCGCTGTGGAAGCTCGACCACTCGAACTTCGCGGACGTCGCCGAGAAGAAGGCCGGACTGGTCCCCGTCAAGGTCGTCGAGCAGTTCACGACCGGCGCCATCGAGGCCGCCGACGAGGCCTTCGGGCTGGCCGAAGACGACGTCGTGCTCTTCCGTGACGCCAGCGGGGCCGGCCGGTCGACCGCCCAGCGGCTGGTCGAGGTCGGCCCTCGCGTGGTCCTCCGGAACGGCCGGCTCTCGAACGTCGCCGACGAGATCCTCTTCGAGCACGATGTCCCGGTCGCGCCAGCGGAGCTCGTGACGGTCCAGGAGGTCGACGAACTCGCCGTCGCCCGCGAGGCCGAGGTCGAGGAAGCCATCGCCGACTGGAAGGAGCGGGCAGCCGAGCGGCGCCGCCAGCAGAGCGCCGAGACCCTCGACCGGATCATCAGCGAGCACCGGGCGGGAGACGCGACGAGCGGGAGCGTCTCCGAGTGAGCGAACGGGGAACGGAGTGACCCGTGAGCCGAGCGAGGGCGACTGACCGCAGGGAAGGAGTCCTCGAAGTGAAGCGGCGAGCGAAGCGAGCCGCGAAACGGGAGACGCGACTACCGAGGGGCTGTCAGCCCCTCGGACCATGCGAACGGGCCGTGCGCGGCGCGGAGCGCCGCGATGCCGGGGCGGTGAAACCGCCCCGCTGCCCGTGAGCAGACAGCGGGATCGTCTCCGAGTGGGCGAGCGGCAGGTGAAACGCGCCGCGAGCCGAGTGAGGGTGATTGACCGCGGTGAGATCACCTTCGGAAAAGCGAGCGGCGAAGGGACTGACCCGTGAGCCCGGCGAGGGCGACCGAACGGCGTGTTCTGGACGCGAGCGGGGAGTGAAACGAGCGACGAGCCGTAGGTGAGTCCGAGCCAAACAGGAGTCAGGGCTCGGGGCCGGATTCGGCGGCGAGAGTCTGTGAGGTGGAGCTGTCGGCGGCAGCCCAGACGAGGCTGACCTCGTAGCTAGACCGGGCACCGAGGGTGAGGGTGTCGCCGGCCTGGACGGCGGGCTGGTCGCCGAGTTCGCCGCTTGCCTCCCCGCCCAGCACCGCCCAGGTTCCGGTCGCGTCGAGCCCCTGCCCCTCGACGAAGAGCCGGTCGGCGGCGATGTTGTCGCCGGCGCGGTGCTGGACCGTGAGCTGCTCGGCGGCGCGGTCGTAGTCGAACTCGAAGGCGGCCTCCGGGGCGTCGACGGGCCGGGAACCCAGCCCGAGGACAAAGGAGACGACGACCGCAGCGACGACCGTCGCGACGGCGACACCGCCCTCGGCGTTCCGGACCGTCACCGTCCGGCCGTCCCGGGTGAGGTCGGTCTTCGTGAGGAGACGTTCGAGTCGCGACCGGATCTGGGGCCGCTCCACGCGGTCGAGTTCCGCCCGGACGGAACCGACCCCCTCCTCGAGCTGAGCCCGGAGCAGTTCGGCACTTTCCTCGTCCTGGCTCCTGGCAGTGAACGACAGCAGCAACGACTGGTCCTCGCGGTACAGGGAGCCGTAGCCGTACTCGATCCCGCGGGCGGCTGCCGCAGCCTGCCCGCCCGACCCGGGTACGCGTTCGGGGGGGATGTCGAAGCCAAAGCGCATGTACCCGCCCCGGGCCGCGTCGTAGGCGGTCCGGACCTCGCCGTTGACGGGCTCAACGTCGCCATGCTGTACGTCGACGACGCGCTCGATGGCCGCCGGCGTGCCGAGGACGTACCGGCCGTTGCCGAGCACCGCGAGCTGGGAGCCGTTGCCGGAGCCGTAGACCGCCCGGTCGCGGTACGTGCGCTCGGTCACGTCGACGGAGGTCTCGACCAGCTCCGTGACCTCGGCGTCGGTGAACTCGGTCCGGACGAGCAACGCGCCGTCGCCGGTGGCCACGGAGCCGAAAGCCAGCAGCTCGTTCATCCGGCGGGGGTCGAGCCCGCTGCGCTCCTCGGCGAGGTCGAGCGCCTCCGTGACGGTGAGCTGTGGGATCCGCTGGCCCAGGTCCGCGACCAGGCGGTTGACCCGCTCGCGGAGCACCTCGTCCTCGAACATCGCCTGGAGGTCGGCGTGGACGACGGCGGTGGCGCCCTCCGGGACGGCGTCGAGACGGGACGTGCCGTCGGGGTCCGGCGTGCTCTCGCCGTCCCCGCCGTCGCCGAACAGGCCGGCACAGCCGCTCAGTGCCGACGTGGCGGCGAGGCCGGCCACGCCACCGGCTCGCAGGACGTCGCGTCTGGAGGGGCCGTCCATACCTGGTCGTCTCGCGTTGTGGGTGTATACTTTATGGGCTCCGCTCACTCAAGGTCGTCCAGGTCGTCCATCCCACCCATCCCACCCATCCCGCCCATCCCGCCGCCCATCATGCCGAGCGCGGAGACGAGGTTGCGGACGATCCCGTAGACGACGAAGCCGAGGCCGGCGATCACGAGCGCGATACCGCCGGCGACGACGAGATTCTGAGAGGCGACGACGCCGATACCGGCCAGCAGGAGGAGGACGCCGAAGACGCCCCCGATGCCGAGTCTCTCGAACATACCCCCGATGGCCGGCGGAGGGGGTTAAGTCTCCCCGTTCGGGACGGACGTTGCAAAGCTTAAACAGCCTTGCCGGCGAAGCTCGGGGTATGAGCGACAACGAGGGCCGAACGGACCTCCGCATGCCCGAGGAGGACGAGGTGTTCGCCATCGTCACGGACATGCTGGGGGCCAACCGCGTCAAGGTACGGTGTATGGACGGCGTCGAGCGAACAGCCCGGATCCCGGGCAAGATGCAGAAACGCATCTGGATCCGCGAGGACGACGTCGTGCTGGTCGAGCCCTGGGACTGGCAGGACGAGAAAGCCGACATCAGCTGGCGCTACGAGAAACAGGAGGCCGACCAGCTCCGCGAGGAAGGACACATCCAGGAATGACGCCGCACGCCCCCGCCGGTCCGGCCCGCCCGGGCCGCCTTTTCTGACATGGCCGAGTACGGCCTGCTCGACACCGACGAGGCCGACGCGCCCGGCGACGAGTGGGAGGAACTCGACGTCTCCGACACGGAGGCCGACCGGGTCGCCCGCGCCCAGGACCGGGAGTTCGACGAGTTCCGCAAGCGGATCAAGGACGCCGACCAGTTCAAGGTCGAGGCCAGCGTCTTCGACGACGCCACCTACGGCGCCCTCTACAAGCTGGTCCAGGACGGCCACATCGACGCCTTCGGCGGCCCGGTCTCGACGGGCAAGGAGGCCAACGTCTACACCGCGCTGGCGGGCGAGAAGGAGGTGGCGGTGAAGGTCTACCGGATCAACGCCTCCGATTTCACGGACATGCGGGGCTACCTGGAGGGGGACCCCCGGCTTGAGGAACTCGGCGGGAACAAGAAGGCCGTGGTGACGGCGTGGGTCAAACGCGAGTTCGCGAACCTCAAGCGCGCGCGGGCGGCTGGCGTGCGGGCACCCGAACCGGTCGCCGTCGAGCGCAACGTGCTCGTGATGGAGTTTCTGGGTACCGAGACCGGCCGGGCCAAGCGGCTCGGCGAGGTCCACATCGAGAACCCCGAGACCGCCTTCGAGGTGGTCCGGGAGTACCTCCGCCGGCTGTACGACGCCGGCCTGGTCCACGGTGACCTCTCGGAGTACAACGTCGTGGTCCACGATTCCGAGCTGTACGTCATCGACCTCGGGCAGGCGGTGACGGTGCACCACCCCAACCACGAGGACTTTCTCGAGCGGGACTGCGAGAACGTCGCGGCCTTCTTCGCCCGCCAGGGCGTCGACACCAGCGGCGACCAGCTGCTGGCGTACGTGCGCGAACACGCGGAGCCGGGCGAGGACTGAGCACCGCGAAGTCCTCGAAGCGGAGCGGCGACCGATGGGAGCCGCGAAGCGGGCGAGGACGATTGCGCACCGGGAACTCTCGGAACCGCGAGCGGGAGACACACCCCCGCAACGGTCATGCTTCTATGCGGTAGAGTGACACGCATGGACCCTCGTGTTCGGTCGGCGACGCCGGCGGACGTCCCCGGGATCAGGCGGGTCGCCAGCGCGGGGTGGCGGGCTGCCTACGGCGACATCATGGATGAAGCGACCATCGAGGAGACGCTGTCGGCGTACTACGCCCCGGAGGAAGTCGAGCGGTCAGTCACCGCCGAGAGCGTCGTCTACCTGGTCGCGGTCGCCGAGGAGCGGGTCCTCGGCTACGCGAGCGGGACCGACAGCGAGCACGGGCCGGGCGCGGAGCTCGTGAGCATCTACGTCACCCCCGACCGCTGGGGAGAGGGTGTCGGGAGCCGCCTGTTCGAGGAGCTCCGTGCGCGCCTCCGCCAGCGCGGGTACGAGCGCGTGTACGCTGTCGTCCTCGCCGAGAACGATGTCGGCCTCCCGTTCTACCGTCGCCACGGGTTCGAGCGGGTCGAGGGGCGGGAGGAGGTCGTCGGCGGGGAACCCCACCGGGCGTTCGTCGTCGCGCGCGAGCTGTAAGGCCCGCCGGAGCCGGCAGGTCCGGGCCACGACGAAGGACTTTAACAGCAGCCTGGCGTACGCGAGCGTACTTATGCAGCACGTGAAGGTTCCCGACGACCGCATCGGCGTCCTGATCGGTGCGGGCGGCGAGACGATGCGGGAGATCGAGGCCCGGGCTGAGGTCCGGCTGGACATCGACAGCGAGACCGGCAGCGTCCGCATCGAGACCGTCGGGGACCCCGTCACCGCCCTGAAGGCCCCCGACGTCGTGAAGGCCATCGGCCGGGGCTTCGCCCCGGAGGACGCGCTGCGCCTGCTCGAGGACGACATGATGATGTTCGACATCGTCGACATCGAGGCCGCCTCCCGGAACAAAAACGACCTGCGCCGCCAGAAGGGGCGGCTCATCGGCGAGGACGGCCGCACCCGCGAGCTGATGCAGGAGCTGACGGGTGCCTCGGTGGTCATCTACGGCACGACGCTCGCGGTCATCGGCGGCCCGCGCCAGGTCGACGCCGTCCGGGAGGCCGCCGAGATGCTGCTGGACGGCGCCCCCCACGGTGCGGTCTACTCCTTCCTCGAGCGCAGGCGCAACGAGCTCAAACACCGCGGGCTGGAGTACCACCAGTTCACCGGCTGAACCTCCCCGGGCCGAAGCCGTGACGGCGACGGGTCCGGGACGTATCGGGTCGAACAGCCCCTGTAGATGAGCAAGACGGCGACAGCACGAGGGAAGCAGTGACGTCGACTTCGGACCCGAACACGGGAACGGGCGTTGGCACGGGCGCGGATGCGAACGGAGAGACAGCCGGCGGTCGCTCCGGTTCGTCGTCCCCGGCACGGCTCACGCTCGCGGTCATCCTCGCGTCGGCGACGCTGACGGTGATGGCCGGCGCGATCATCGGGCCGGTCGTCCGCCAGATCGGGATTGGCGTCGGCGTCTCGGGGTCGCTGGCGGGGTTGATCATCACGACTCACGGGGTCGTCATCGTGGTCGCCAGCCCGCTCGCCGGCGCGCTCATCGACCGCGTCGGGCCGCGCCGCCCCTACCTGCTGGGGCTGGGGCTGTACGGGGTCGGCGGCGGGGCCGGCCTCGTCGTCGACTCCTTCGGCGCCCTCCTGGCGTCGCGGGTCGTCCTCGGGGCCGGGGTCGCGCTCGTCTACACCGGGGTGACGGTGCTCATCTACACCCTCTACCGGGGGCGCCGGATGGACCGGGCGCTGGGGCTGCGCAGCAGCGCGAACAGCCTCGGTGCGGCCGTCTGGCCGCTTGTCGGCGGGGCGCTGGGGACCGTCTCCTGGCACGCCCCCTTCGGCGTGTACCTGGCTGCCCTGCCGCTTGGGCTGGTAGCACTGGTGGCGATTCCCGCGACCGGCCACGGCGAAACGAGCGGGCGCAGTGAGGCGACCGACACGCGTCCCGGGTTGGGCAGACAGGTCCGGGAGCTTCTGGCTGTCTTTCGCCGGCTGCCGGCGATCCCGGCGGTCTACCTGCTGTACTTCGGCGCCAACCTCTTTCTGTACGTGGTCGTGGTGTACTACCCGCAGCTACTCGCCGAACTCGGAGTCACTTCGACGCTGTCGGTGGGACTGTACCTCGCGGCCAACGGCGCAGCCTCGGCGGTGACCGCCGCGGCCTACGACCGGCTGGTTGGCCGGTTCGGTCGCCACCGGCTCGTCCTGGCGGCCTTCGGGCTGTGGGTCGCCGGCTTCGGCGTCGCGGCCGCCGTCGGGGGGCCGCTCGCGGCCGGCGGCCCGGTCCTCGCGCTCGGGGTCGGGACCGGGCTGGTCTTTCCCTCGGCCTTTGCGTGGATCGAGGCGCTCGCACCGCGCGACCGGCAAGGGAGCCTTGCCTCCTACATCGCCTCCGCGGGCTATCTGGGGCAGTTTCTCTCCCCGCTCGCGTTCGGACTGGTCGTCCCGGTGGCGGGCGTCCGGGGTGTCTTCGGCGCCGCCGCGCTGGCCGCCGGGCTCGGTGGCGTCGCGCTCGGGGTCGGACTGGCCGCCCGCGGCCGTGGTGCGGACGAGCCAGTGCCTGAGTCCGGGTAGGTCATCGCCCGCATCCAGAACGAGTCAGTTCAGAACCAGAAACCGGTAGTTCAGCAGCGCGGCGAAGGTCACCCAGAGAAGATAGGGGACCACAAGCGCCGCGGCCCGGCGGTCGACGCGGGCGAAGGCCCAGAGCGTGGCGGCGACAAGCGGCCACAGCGCGACGATGACGGCGAGCCCGAGCGCGAGGTCCTCGATCGCGAAGAAGGCGGGCGTCCACGCGACGTTCAGCGCCATCTGAGCGGCGAAGACGCCGAGCGCGACCCGCACCGGGCGGCGCCCGGGGCCGGAAAGCCAGACCAGCGCCACCGCCACGCCGAGCAGCGTGAATAGGGCGGTCCAGACGACGCCGAAGGCCCACGGTGGCGGGTAGATGTCGGGTTTCACGAGCGAGCGGAACCACGCCGAGTCGGGACCGGCCAGCAGCGCCGGGACCGCGCCGACGACGTTGACGCCCACGACGCCGGCGAGCACGGTCGGGAGGTCCCCGCGGTCGAGCGAGACGGGGGAGCGGGCGGTATCGACCATGTAGCCCCGTCGACACGAGCGGTCATAAGCGGTTCGCAGCCGCCGGGACACACTCTTAAACCGCCCCGCGGCACTCGTTGTCATACCCCGTATGTACTCCCCCGGTCGGGGCTCTCGTCGACGTTCAAAGAAAAGTTTATATAGAACCACAGACAATCACTCTCTTGACTATGGCTCAGCAGATGGGTAACCAGCCCCTCATCGTACTCTCCGAGGATTCCCAGCGGACCTCGGGCAAGGACGCACAGTCGATGAACATCACGGCCGGGAAGGCCGTCGCGGAGGCGGTCCGGACCACACTCGGCCCGAAAGGGATGGACAAGATGCTCGTCGACGACGCGGGCAGCGTCGTCGTCACCAACGACGGAGTCACCATCCTCGACGAGATGGACATCGAGCACCCCGCCGCGAACATGATCGTCGAGGTCGCCCAGACCCAGGAGGACGAGGTCGGCGACGGCACCACGACGGCGGTCGTCATCGCGGGCGAACTCCTCTCGAAGGCCGAGGACCTGCTCGACCAGGACATCCACGCCACCATCCTCGCGCAGGGGTACCGGCAGGCCGCCGAGCACGCCAAGGAGCTGCTCGAGGAGAACGCCATCGATGTCGACGCCGACGACGACGACACCCTCGAGCACGTCGCGGCGACGGCCATGACCGGCAAGGGCGCCGAGAGCGCCAAGGACACGCTGGCCGCGCTCGTCGTGCAGGCGGTCCAGTCGGTCGCCGACGAGGAGGGTGTCGACACGGACAATGTCAAAGTCGAGACCGTCGTCGGCGGCTCCATCGACGAGTCCGAACTCGTCGAGGGCGTCATCATCGACAAGTCCCGCGTCCACGACAACATGCCTCACTTCAAGGAGGACGCGGACATCGCGCTGCTGGACACCGCGATCGAGGTCCCCGAGACCGAACTCGACACGGAGGTCAACGTCACCGACCCCGACCAGCTCCAGGAGTTCATCGACCAGGAGGAACAGCAGCTCCAGGAGATGGTCGACGCCATCGCCGACGCCGGCGCCGACGTCGTCTTCTGTCAGAAGGGCATCGACGACATGGCCCAGCACTACCTCGCCCAGGAGGGCATCCTGGCGGTCCGCCGCGCCAAGAGCTCGGACATCGAGGCGCTGGCGCGGGCGACCGGCGGCCGCGTCGTCTCCAGCATCGAGGACATCACCGCCGAGGACCTGGGCTACGCCGGCTCGGTCACCGAGAAGGACCTGGCGGGCGACGAGAAGATCTTCGTCGAGGACGTCGAGGACGCCAAGGCCGTCACGCTCATTCTCCGTGGTGGCACCGAGCACGTCGTCGACGAGGTCGAGCGCGCCATCGAGGACGCGCTGGGCGTCGTCTCCGCCACCCTGGAGGACGGCAAGGTCCTGCCCGGCGGCGGCTCCCCCGAGACCCTGCTCTCGCTGGGCCTGCGTGACTACGCCGACAGCGTCGGCGGCCGCGAGCAGCTGGCCATCGAGGCCTTCGCCGACGCCATCGACGTCATCCCGCGCACGCTCGCGGAGAACGCCGGGCTCGACCCCATCGACTCGCTGGTCGAGCTCCGCTCCGAGCACGACAGCGGCAACGACACCGTCGGCCTGAACGCCTACACCGGCGAGGTCTCCGACATGTCCGAGGAGGCCGTCGAGCCGCTGCGGGTCAAGACCCAGGCCGTCGAATCCGCCACGGAGGCCGCCGTGATGATCCTCCGGATCGACGACGTCATCGCCGCGGGCGACCTGAAGGGTGGCCAGGGCGACGACGACGACGAAGAGGGCGGCGCGCCCGGCGGCGGTATGGGCGGCGGCATGGGCGGTATGGGCGGCGGCATGGGCGGCATGGGTGGCATGGGCGGCGCGATGTAAGACCACTTTTTACTCCCACGGGTGCGCTCGCTACGCTCGCGCACCACTCAGTCGCAAAAACGTGGGGAAAAACGACCTCGCCGCTCGACCGCTCCGCGGTCTCGCGGCGAGCGAACCGGCGGCCGTCCGGCCGCCGGATGCTGCCCGCACCGCTCGCGTTTCGGTCTTTTCGAACCGCGGTTCTCATGTGTCCCGGCAGCCGTCTACGGGTATGTACGAGTGTCGCAACTGCGGGCGCGAGTATCCGCTGACCGCCGACGCGCCCTGGCGGTGTGACTGCGGGCACGCGCTCGACTTTGCGGAGCCGTCGCGGCCGGAGAGCGGTGGGGCACCCGCTCCCTCGGCGCTCGAGCGCGACCGCGGGCTGTGGGCCTTCGCCGACTTCCTGCCGGTCGACCGGCGGGTGACACTGGGCGAGGGGTGGACGCCCCTGGTGGAGGCGCCAGAGTGGGACGCGGAGTTCAAACTCGACTATCTCTTTCCGACCGGGTCGTTCAAGGACCGTGGCGCGGCGGTGACGGTCTCCCTCGCGGACGCGCTGGGGGTCGAGCGCGTCGTCGAGGACTCCTCGGGCAACGCCGGCCACGCCATCGCCACCTACGCCGCCCGCGCCGGAATGGACGCCGAGATATTCGTCCCGGCGGAGGCCAAACCCGCCAAGCGTACGGCCATCGAGCGGACCGGTGCAAGTGCCGTGGGCGTCGAGGGGAGCCGCCAGAACGTGACCGACGCCTGCATCGAGCGTGTCGAGGCGGGCGAGGGGTGGTACGCCAGCCACGCCTGGCAACCCGCCTTCTTCGCCGGCACGGCGACCTGCGCGCTCGAACTCGCGGCCCAGCGGGACTGGTCGGTGCCGGACGTCGTGGTGACGCCGCTGGGTCACGGGACCCTCTTTCTGGGCGCCTACCGGGGCTTCCGGGCACTCCGGGAGGCGGGCTGGACCGACGGGATGCCCCGGCTCGTGGGCGCGCAGGCCGCCGGCGCGGCACCCATTGTGAAGACGCTCCACGGCCCCGATGCGGCCACGGGCGACAACGACGCCGCCGACGGGATCCAGATCCGCGAGCCCGCCCGGCGCGACCAGATACTCGGCGCTATCGAGGAGACCGACGGCGAGGTCGTGGCAATCGACGGCGAGACAACCCGCAGGGCGCTCGGCCGCCTCCGGGAGCACGGGTTCGACACCGAGCCGACCTGCGCCGTCGCGCCCGCCGCGCTGGAGCGGCTCCGGGCGACCGGCGCCATCGGCGAGAGCGAGGACGTCTGCGTCGTGCTGACCGGGAGCGGGCTGAAGGCCTGACTGGTCGGCAAGCAGACGGTCCCTCGCCCACCGCCTGCTCGACTACCGTTCGGGGTGTGTGGCCGCGTCGAACCCGCCGCGAACGAGGGGTTTGGCGATGTGACGGCGCGCGACCGGCGGGACCTCGTACCACCCCTCCTCGAGGTCGCGCTCGACGGTCCGCTCGGTTTTCTCGGCGGCACTCGTGTCGCAGTCCCGGCAGCGGTAGCCCTGCCCGCGGCCGGCGGACTCCATCGACCGGCCGCAGTCGGGACAATTTGGAGTGACCCGCTCGGTCGTCATCAGGTCGCGGACAGCGACCTTCTCGAGTTTGAGCGTGCCGTCACTCACCTCGCCACAGACGGTGACGCGGTCGCCGGCCCGGAGCGCACGCACCCGGTCGCGGAACCGTTTCGTGGGTTCGAAGGCCGCACACCGCAGGTCGGCGTCGTCCCGG
>Ga0207714_1002128_pt1 | contig 12234 bp, 9 predicted proteins | sample PonA232FremontCA_2_FD_187270 | JGI IMG/M metagenome (GOLD analysis project Ga0207714, IMG submission 187270) | Marine sediment microbial community from Fremont, CA, USA - Pond A23 Sediment 2 (SPAdes) | ecosystem: Environmental > Aquatic > Marine > Unclassified | place: USA: Fremont, California... | reverse complement strand
CCACGGCCCGCGCCGTCCGCGGCGGCCTCGACGACCCGGTCGGCGGCCGCATCCATCGACTCTCCGACGCCCAGCTCGACGACCGTGTAGCCGTCGTCGTCGACGACGACCGTCTCGGACCCCTCGTCCGGTGCCGTGAGCGCCGCGAGCACCTCGCGACGGACCGTCTCCACGTCCGCCGCGGCCGCATTGGCTAGCGCCCTCGCGGCGTCGTTCGGCGGGTCAGTCACCCGATACGCCGACCCGTCGGTCGTGACGACACCGGTGTCGGCCAGCCACGCGAGCGATGCGTCCGGTTCCCCGTCAGCGGCAACGAGTTCGTGTCGACCGCGTTCGACGAGCAGTCGGGCGAGTTCGTCGGTCTCGAAGGGACGCTCGCGAAAGTCCGACCAGAGCGTCGTGTAGAGTTCGATGCGGGCCTCTCGACCCACCGACTCGTCCACCGTCATGGATATCGAGAGGGGACACGTCGCCGGGGCTTAACTTCGAGGGCGAGCGACACCCCGATCGTCGGTAAGATTAACATGATGTCTTATTGAATATATATAAATATTAATGTTACTGAAACACAATATATTGCCGGCCATGCCAGAGACAGTGTTCGAAGTCGACACCGACGCACCCCCCGACGAACAGCCCGACCCCATCGTGAACCGGTGGCATCCGGACACACCGCCCGCTGCGAGCGTCGAACCTGGCGAGAAGTTCCGCGTGGAGTGTCTCGACTGGACCGGTGGGCAAGTCGTCAACGACGACAGCGCCAACGACATTCGGGACATGAAGCTGGCGCCGAACCACCATCTGAGCGGCCCCATCGAGGTGCAGGGAGCGGAGCCGGGCGACATCCTCGTCGTCGACATCCTCGACATCGGCGCCTTCCCGGACCACGAGTGGGGATTCACCGGCATCTTCGAACTGGAGAACGGCGGCGGCTTCCTCACCGACCACTTCCCCGAGGCGCGTAAGGCCATCTGGGACCTCGACGGCGTCTACACCCGTTCGCGTCACGTCCCCGGTGTCGACTTCGCCGGACTGACCCACCCCGGTATCCTCGGGACGGCCCCGTCACACGAACTGTTGGAGGAGTGGAACCGCCGAGAGCAGAAGCTGATCGACGACGGGCCGGACGTCGAGACGGCCGTCAACCACGAGACTCGCGAGGCGCAACCCCCGCTCGCGCTCCCGCCGGAGCCAAAAGACGCCATGCTCGGATCGATGGAGGGCGAGGAACTGGAGGAGGCGAGTCAGAAGGCGGCCCGAACCATCCCACCTCGGGAGAACGCAGGCAACTGCGACATCAAGAACCTCAGCCGCGGCTCCCGCGTCTACCTCCCCGTCTTCGTCGAGGGAGCGAACTTCATCACTGGCGACATCCACTTCTCGCAGGGTGACGGCGAGATTACCTTCTGTGGCGCCATCGAGATGGCGGGTTGGATCGACTTCCGGGTCGACCTTATCAAAGGGGGACAGGAACAGTTCGGCCTCGACCACGCCATCTTCAAGCCGGGCAACGTCGAACCCCAGTTCACCGAGTACATCACCTTCGAGGGCTACTCCGTCGACGAGGACGGTACCCAGCACTACAAGAACGCCAACGTCGGTATGCGCCGGGCGTGTCTCGACGCCATCCACTACTTGGAGAACTTCGGCTACACCGGTGAGCAGGCGTACTTCGCGCTCAGCACCATCCCCGTCGAGAGTCGCATCGCTGGGATCGTCGACCTGCCGAACACCTGCGTCACGGTGTCGTTGCCACAGGAGGCCTTCGACTTCACCATCGACCCCGACGACTTGGGTGACGTGGAGAGCCAGTCCCGTGGGACGGCCGCCAAGCCGTCCTGATCGCGGCCGCTTCTTTTCAGTGACCGATCGCCCACGGGTAGCCACCCGGATCGCCCCGGACGCCGCCGTGGTCGTGGTCGTGGTCGTGGTCGTGATCTGCCCCGTCACCACGCGTCCCCCGCGTCCGGATCACGTCGTCGACCCGAAGGACGAGCGTCGCCGCGTCCGTCGCGTTGGCGACGACGCGATCCACGAGCCGGACGGGCTCGACGACGCCGCTGGCCGTCACGTCCGTGACCGTCCCGGCTTCACCGTCGATCCCGACCGACTCCTCGCCGGCGGCGTGGCGCCGCCGGAGTTCGAGCAGGCTGTCGACCGGATCCATGCCCGCGTTCCGCGCCAGCGAGCCGGGGACGGTTTCGAGGGCGGCGGCGAACGCCTCGACGGCGAGTGCCCGACGGTCGTCGATGCCCCGGCCGGACGCCCGGACCGCCAGCGCGAGCTCTGCCTCCGTCGCACCGCCGCCCGGAACCAGCCCGGGACGGGCGTCGAGGGTCTCCAGCAGCGCGATCCCGTCGCTCACGATTCGCTCCGTCTCGTCCACGACGTGTCGTGGACTCCCCCGGAGCAGCACCGACACCCGCCGTGACGACCCCTCCCGCACGACGACGAACGACCCGTTCCCGAGGCGCACACGTTCCAGTTCGTCGGCGCGTCCGACCGCCGACGCGTCGAGGGCGTCGAGACGCATCACCGGCCGCGCCCCCGTCGCCCGGCTCAGTTTGTGTATCTCGTCCTGTCGGGTGCGCTCGAAGGCGAGGACACCTGCCTCGGCGAGGCTGGCACGGAGGCCGTGGTCTATCGACTTCTGACAGAAGCACACGTCAACGCCGTGGCGCCGGAGCGTCTCGACGTAGCGCCGGCACTCGTCGCGCTCGTGGTCTCGGATGCGCCGGAGTCCGTCGGGACCGTCGACGCTGTACCGGGACGCCGAATCGGGCGACTGGATCGTGAGTTCGTCGTCGATGAGGGCGATCCGAACGTCGGTCAGCCGGCGTGGCACGTCGGCGGCGATCGAGGCGAGGCTCGTCGAGGACGTGTCGGTATCGACGACCAAGCCGTCGAGGAGCTCGGAATCGGTCGTCGCCCCGCCGGCGGCGCCGTGGATGGTGACGGCGGACAGGTCCGCGTCGTCGCCGGCGTCGGCGTCGCGGGCGGCGCGGTACGCCCGCGTCGACAGGTCGGCGAGAAACGCCGTCCGGTGCTCGTCCCACCGTCCGGTGACGGCGGTCGAAACCACGTCGTTCCGGGTTGCCTCGCCGTCGGGTGGCGTGGCTAGGTCGTCGAGGAGCGACCGAGCGTGACCCGCCGCGTCGGCGTAGCCCGCGACCACCGTCGTCGGGTGGAGGCCGTCGTCGAGGAGCGTCTCGGCCTCGGCCAGTAACGCCCCTGCGAGGACGATGGCGGCCGTCGATCCGTCTCCGAGTTCGTCACGCTGGGAACGGGCGACCCCCGCGAGTAGGCGCGCGGCCGGCGAATCGAGGGAGAGTCGATCGACGATGCTCGCGCCGTCGTTGGTCACGACCACCGTCCCGTCGTCGACGAGCATCTTGTCGCGGCCGTTCGGCCCGAGCGTCGTCCGCAGCAGGTCCGCCAGCGCAGTCCCCGCCGCGATGTTCCGTCGCCGTGCGTCGTCCCCCGTCGTCCGCCGGTCGACGGCCGCGATCCCATCTATTACACTCATACGGTTGACACTCGTTGGTGAGAAACGTTCGGTTCGATGATAAATGTACGCGTAGGTCGTGCCGGACGTGGCTGGGTCTGCCGACGCGGCGGTGGACACGGAGTCGACCGGTTACTGCCGCTCGCAGGGCAGCATCTCCTGATCGTAGTCCTGATCGCCGACCACGACGGCCGCACAGCCGCCGATGTGACCGAAGTCGTAGGAACACTTGTACTCGTAGACGCCCGGTTCGGGGAAGTAGTGGCTGACCGGTTCGCTCGTGATGTCCTCGCTCATCTCCCAGTCCGACGCAACCTCCGGGTTCCACGCGGTCCGGCCGCTCTCGGAACTGGACGGGGACATGGACGTGACGCTGTGCGAGCCGATGCCCTCGTAGACCCACTCGACGACGGTGCCCGGTTCGACTTCCGCCACCATCGGGATGAACGTCTTGTTCTCGACGGTGATGGTCCGTGTCGGGGCATCCTCCGGCGGCCCGGACGGCGTCGGCGTCGCCGTGGGCGTCGCCGTCGCCGTCGGTTCGGGTGTGTCCGTTGCCGTCGCCTCGTCCCCACCGCCGTCGCCGCCACCGGACCCGCCAGCACAGCCCGCGAGTGAGCCAACCATTCCGGCAGCGGCCGCGACGACTTTCCTGCGACTAAATGTCATGGTTCGGTCGTGGCATGCGGTATGTGGTACCCCCTCAAAAAACGTTCGAGATTGTCACATCCACCGTGTTCCAATTATCATCCATCTAGATCGGCCACCAGCGTTTATATCTGCGACTATCTTGAATCGTGCAATGGCTATCGACGACGCCGAGAACTCCGGTTCCGAGGGGTTCGACGGCGCGGCCGCCGTCGGTTGGGACGACGCGGTCGATCCGGCGGCACTGTCCGACTCGCTCGCCGCCGGTCGGGCGGCAGCGACGCGGCTCGACGCCGCCGTCTCGCGGGTGCAGGACGGCGCCCAGCCGGTCGTCAAGGGGCTCTGGACGTGGGAGGATTACAAGGCGGAGTTCTACTACGACGCGGACGGCACTCCGCCGACGGATGGACAGGGGGACCCGGTGCCGTTCGATCCCAGCGACACCCTCGGGTTCGCCCCCGAGAAGACCGAGAACGTCCTCTCGTTCGGCGAGGACCTCGCCGCGGAACTCGACGCAGTCGTCGACGAGCGGACGGTCGACGTGGACGAGGCCCTCGACGAGGACGACTTCTTCGCGACGGAGTTCGGCACGACGACGGTCACCAATCGGTACGACCTGGAGAAGACGGTGCCGATGGAGAAGAAGCGCCACTTCCAGGAGATCGACCGCTACTGGGTGAACAAACCCTACGCCTACGTCATCATCTTCCAGTCGCGCAAGGAAAACGAGAAGAAATACTACGTCGTCCAACCGCACACGACGCCTATCGAGGACGACCTGCTCGAGTTCCTGCGGGCCAAACTCCAGAACGCGATCAAATACGCCGACGTCGAGGTTGCGGGCGGCCTCGACGAGCGCGAACGGGTGATCAAAGACGAGACGTACGCGCTGCTCGAACGGTACGACCTCTACTCGAGGACGTCGGGGAGCGGCTTACTCGACACCATCGCCACCCAACTCGGCGTCGAGAGCGCCGACGGGACGGCCGGCCGACTCCTCTCACGGCTCGGCTGGCGGCCGGCGTCCGACGTCGACGAGGAACTGTCCGGGCTCAGCGTCCGCCCCGAACCCGCCCTGATCGAGGAGGACGCCAATCACCTCTCGGAGTACCAGGTCGAGAAGTTGCTCTACTACCTCAAGCGGGACTTCATCGGCTACGAGCGCATCGATGGCATCAAACACGACATCAATGTCGAGGACATCTCGTGTGACGGCTACCACTCGCCCGTCTTCGTCTACCACAGCGACTACGAGCAGATCATCTCGAATATCTACCACGGCGACGACGAACTCGACGACTTCGTCGTCAAACTCGCCCAGCGGTCGGGGAAGGGGATCAGCAAGCGACGGCCACAGGTCGACGCCACCCTCCCGGACGGCTCCCGTGCCCAACTCACCCTCGGCAAGGAGGTGTCCGACCACGGCACCAACTACACCATCCGGCAGTTCAAGGACGTGCCCTTCACCCCGGTCGACCTCATCAACTGGAAGACGTTCTCGCTCGAGGAGATGGCCTACCTGTGGCTCGCCATCGAGAACAACAAGTCGCTCATCTTCGCCGGCGGGACGGCCTCGGGGAAGACCACGAGTCTGAACGCCGTCTCCCTCTTTATCCCCTCGAACTCCAAGATCGTCTCCATCGAGGACACCCGCGAGGTTGAGCTGCCCCAGCGCAACTGGGTCGCCTCCGTCACGCGGCCGTCCTTCTCCGACGACGAACAGGGCGACGTCGACGAGTTCGACCTGCTGGAGGCCGCGCTCCGCCAGCGTCCCGAGTACATCGTCATGGGTGAGATCCGTGGCGAGGAGGGTCGGACCCTCTTCCAGGTCATGTCGACAGGGCACACCACGCTGACGACGTTCCACGCCGACAGCGTGGGCGAGGTGCTCAAACGCTTCACTACCGAACCGATCAACGTCTCGAAGACGATGTTCTCCGCGCTCGATCTGGTGTCGATCCAGACCCAGACCAGGGTGGGCGGCCGGAAGGTCCGCCGGAACAAGAACCTCACCGAGATCAACTTCTACGACGCCGAGAACGACGAGATCAACGTTCAGGACGTCTACCAGTGGCAGGCCGAGACCGACGAGTTCCTCCGGATGAGCAACTCGAACACGCTGGACGAGATTCGGTTCGACCGCGGGTGGACCCGGGGGACCCTAGAAGAGGAACTGTTCAAACGCGAGGTCGTCCTCGCCTATCTCATCGAGAACGGGCTCAACACGTACACGCAGGTCGCCGCCACCGTTCAGGCGTTCATCAACGACGAGGAGACGATCCTCTCGCTGATGGCGAACGACCAACTCGAACGTAGCTTGGAGGACCTCCGGGAGATGGAGTCGGTCCTCATCGACATCGATCCGGAGAAGGAGGCGATGGTCCCCCGCCCCGATCCGAACGCGGAGGGGTTGGAGCTGTGTGCGGACATCCTCGACCGGGCCGAGACGGAACTGTTCGAGGAGTATCGCGGCGAGGCGGTGCCGGGGATCGACGCGGCGCTCACGGACGTGGATCCCGCCGCGGACGTGACGGCCTCGCCCACCGCGCCGTCGACTTCGGCCGACGGCGGTGACCAGGGCGGAATCGAACTCGACGACGCGGGAACCGACGCCGACCAGCGGGGCGAAGACGCCGGGGGACCGGTCGACCTCGACGAGTCGCCGTTCGACGCGGATCCGGCAGGGAGCGACCCGACGGCTGACGAACCGAGCGCCGACGAGTTCGACATCTCCTTCGACGACGAGCCGGCCGACGAATCGAGCGCCGACGTCGCCATCGACTGGGGGCCGTCCGACACCGACGCGGACGGGGGGTCTCCGGACGACCCGTTCGACGACGACACATCGCCCGACGACGGGAACGAGGTACCGACTGACGATCCACCCGACGACGGGGACGACGAGTCCGCCGCCGACATGGACGAGTGGGGATTCGGCGACGTGACCGACGCGGACGAGGGGGAGTGACGTGAGCCTCGACACCGGCCGTGGACTGAACGGCGGTGTCGACAGCCTCGGCGACCTGTTCTACCCACTCTACCGCCGTCTGTTCGACGGCGACGGCGACTTCGTCGGCGACGTGGAGACGAAACTCGTCCAGGCGCGGATGGCGACGACGGTCGAACTCTACCTCTCGCGTGCGCTCGCGGTGGGCGTGCTCCTCGGACTCGTCCTGTGGCTCCTCGGGACGCTCCTCGGCTACAGCCTCTTCGCGTTCGGCCTCGTCTCCCCCGAGCTGTTCTCGACGGGGGCGCGCATCCCCAACGAAGCCGTCGTCGCGTTCATCGACCTGATCAAGGTACCCGCCGCCATCGGCATCGTGGGCATTCTCGCCGGCTCCATCGGCTTCACGGCCGGCTTCGGCACGCTCATCGCCATCCCCTACTCGCGGGCCGCCTCGCGCGAACGCGAGATCAACATGCTCCTCTCCGACTCCATCTCGTTCATGTACGCCCTGTCGGTCGGGGGACTCAACCAGTTGGAGATTCTCGAGGCGATGGCGAAAGCCGACGACACGTACGGCGAGGTGGCCTACGAGTTCCAGAGCATCGTCCAGGAGACGGAGTATTTCGGCACCGACTACCGCAACGCCATCCAGCAACAGGCCATCGAGACGCCGAGCGACGACCTCTCGCAGTTCCTGACGGACATGCTCTCCATCGTCAACTCCGGCGGGAACATGCAGGCGTTTCTCTCCGACAAGAAGGACAAACACATGCGAACCGCCAAACAGCAACAGGAGGTCACGCTCGACACGCTGGAGCTGTTCGGCGAGATGTACATGACGCTCTCGCTGTTCCCGTTGCTCCTGATTATCATCCTCGTGATCATGAGCATGCTGGGAGAGGCCCAGTCGTTCATGCTGTACGCGACGGTGTACGGGCTCATCCCGATCACCGGCGCGATGTTTCTGGTGCTCGTCTCGACGGTGAAACAGGACGAGCCGGGCGACGGCTACCTCGATCCGGGCGGCGACCGGAGCGGGAGCACGGGTGGTGGTGGCCTGTTCTCGCTCGGTCTGATCGAGAACTACGTCGGCGAGTTCGGCATCTTCGACCGAATCAAATCCCGCGAAGGCACGTTCCGGACGAAACAGCTCCTCCGGAACCCGCACCACTTCTTCCGGGATCACCCACTGTCCACACTAGTGTTGACCGCGCCCGCAGCGCTAGTGTTGGTCGCCTTCACCGCCGTCAGCGGCGCGGCACCGACGACGTGGGACGGGATGGTCCAAGCCCCCGTCTGGGGAACGTTCGTGTGGATCTACGTCCCGCTCTACCTGACGCTCGTCCCTCTCGGTGTCTTCCACGAGTGGAACGTCCGGTCGCGGGCGGCGATCACGGGCAAGCTATCGGACAACCTCCGCAAACTGTCGAGCGCGAACGACACGGGACAGACGCTCCTCGAATCCGTGAACACCGTCGCGGAGACGTCGTCGGGGAAGCTGGCCGACGAGTTCGACGTGCTCTACGCGAAGGTGAACTACGGAATGAGCCTCCGAGAGGCGCTGATCGAATTCAACAACAAGTACCACATCCCGCGGCTGGCGCGGACGGTCAAACTCATCGGCAAGGCCCAGGAGGCGTCGAGTCAGATCACGCAGGTCCTGACCACCGCGGCACAGGCCAGCGAGAACCAGGACGACATCGAACGCGAGCGACGGTCCCGAACCCGGATGCAGGTGGCGATCATCCTGATGACCTACCTCACGCTGCTGGGCGTGATGGCGATCCTGAAGACGCAGTTCCTCGACGTGATGGCGGGGCTGACCGAGCAGGCGGGCAGCAGCGGCGGGGGTAGCGGCTCCTCACAGTTCGGTGGCGGCATCGACACCCAACTCCTCTCCCTGCTCTTCTTCCACGCCGTCACCCTGCAAGCGATCCTCTCGGGGGTCATCAGCGGCTACATCCGGACGGCGAAGCTGATGGCCGGCGTCAAGTTCGTGGTGATCCTGCAGACCATCGCGTTGGCCGTGTGGCTGGTGGTTGGATGAGTCGAGAGCGTGGACAGACGACCCTCGATTTCGCCATCGGGGTGAGCCTCTTTCTGGGCGTGGTCGTCCTCGCGTTCGCGTTCATGCCATCGATGTTCGCCCCGTTCGAGACGGATACTGGCGCGGAGTTCGTCGTCGCGGATCGTTCGGCCGACCGACTGACCGCGGACGCGCTGGTCGACGCACCGAGTGATCCGTCGGTGCTCAACGCCACCTGCACCGAGGAGTTCTTCGACACGGCCGGCCCCGACCCGGTGGGCTGTCGGTACGTCGATGACGCATCCGACCTGCCCGGCGCGCTCGGCCTCGACGGCGGTGTCCGGGTGAACGTCACCGTTCACGACGACGCCGGCATCCGGACCCTCGACGGCACACTTCTGGCCGCCGGTCCGCCGCCGACGACGGTCGACGACACCGTCGTCGCCACGCGTGTGGTCCTGCTCGACGGCGACCAACATCGGCTGTACGTGAGGGTGTGGTAAGATGCGTGCACAGGCACACACGCTGGAGGCGTTCGTCGCGGGACTGTTGGTGCTGAGCGGCATCGTCTTCGCGCTGCAGACGACGGCAGTGACGCCGCTCTCCGCGAGCACGTCGAACCAGCACGTTGGTAACCAGCAACGGGCCGCGGCTCTGGGTGTGTTGGACGCCGCCGAGGCAAACGACACGCTTCGGGACACCGTCGTGGACTGGAACGCGAGCGAGGGAGAGTTCACGAACGCGAGCGACGGGTATCGAAACGGCGGCCCGCCGAACGCCTTCGGCCGCGCTCTCAACCGAACCTTCCGCGAGCAGCGCACGGCGTTCAACGTCGACCTCTACTGGACCGACGTCAACGGGAGCAACGCGGGCCCGAAGCCGCTGGTCGACATGGGGACACCCAGCGACGACGCGACGGTCGCGAGTCGAAACGTCGTGCTGTACAACGACACACGGCTCGTCGGATCGCCGAACACGACGGTCGCGGAGGCGCGAGCGAACGCCTCCAGGACGTTCTACGCGCCGGACGCCGCGGTCGGGCAACGCCTGTTCAACGTCGTGGAGGTGCGAATCGTCGTATGGCGGATCTGAGTGGGGATGACGCGGGGCGGGGACAGCTTCTGCTCGTCACCGGGTTCGCCATCGCCGTCGCCATCGTCGCCCTCGTGCTGTTGTTGAACACCGCCATCTACACCGAGAACCTCGCCACCCGGAGCGTCGATACCGGCGAAAGCGACGCGCTCGCGTACCGCGACGCCGTCGAGCGGAGCCTCTGGCCCACCGTGTCGGGGGTGAACGGCGGGGACGACGTGACCCGCACGGAACGAGTTCGGAACGCCAGCGCCCGCGTCGACCGCGTCGCGGAACTGAACGCCCGCAGACACCTCCTCGAAGGGACGGCCGCGACCATCACGAACCGGACGTACCACGACGGAACGAGACTCACGCAGACGGACGCGAACCGGACCGTGACCCCTGCCGTCGGATCGAACGTGGACTGGCCGATGGCGACGAATGTCGACGACGTGCGCGCGGCCGAACTGAACGTCACTGGCGGACTGTACTCGACGACCAACCCCGCCGAGGCGTTCAGCCTGGCCGTGCGCAACGACACCGGCGACGAGTGGCGAGTCCACGTCTACGACGACAGCGGTGCGGCGGTCGACGTGACGTACCCGAACGGGACGACCACGGGCGTCTGTAGCGGCCAGTTCTCCGGTCCCCCGGTCATGAACCTGTCGGCGGGGACGATCAACGGCTCCACCTGTTCGCCCCTGGCGTTCGAGGAGCATCTGATGCCGCCGTACGACACGGTGAGTGTCAGGTACGGGAACCGGTCGACGGCCACTTACGAGATGACGGTCAACACGACGGTTCCGCCCAGCGACACCGACTTCGAAAACTCGCCGAGCGCAACGGCGCCCTACCAGGTCCCGGTCGTCTACAGTATGCACGCGGACGTCGTCTACGAATCCGCCGAACTGACCTATCGCGCCCGGATTTACGCGGGACCGGAGGCGGACGAATGACGCGCACCGACGACCGCGGCGTCTCGACGGCGGTCAACTACGTGCTCACGCTGGGTATCACGACCCTCCTCGTCAGCGGTCTCCTCCTCGCCACGGGCGGCGTGGTCGACGACCGCCGGGAGTCGACGACGCGGACCTCCCTCGAAGTCGTGGGACAGCGCCTCGCCGCGAACCTGATGTCGGCGGACCGTCTGGCCGAAACCGCCGACACGCGGACCGTCTCGCTCACCGTCGACCTGCCGACACGCATCGCGGGGAGCGGATACACGGTCCGCGTGAACGGATCGAGTTCGACGCTCGTGTTGGAGGCCGACACCGTCGCCGCCACCCGCCGCGTGTCGTTCGTCGCCTCGACGACGGTCGCCTCGACGACGGTCCGTGGCGGAGAGTTGCGGATCGTCCTGACGCCCGCGAACGAACTGGCGGTGCGGGCCGCATGAGGGCCCAGAGCGAGATTATCGGCTTCGTCCTGATCTTCGCGTTGATCGTCTCGACGACCGGCGTCGTCTACGTCGCGGGATTCTCGTCGCTGGAGAACGCCCGCACTGCCGAGGAGCTCAACAACGTCGAACGGGCGTTCGACGTTCTCGACGACAACATGGTGGACGTGTCACGGCGTGCGGCGCCGAGCCGGGCGACCGAACTGAGCCTCGGCAACGGAGGGATCGGACTCGCCGAACCGACGAACATCACCGTCCGGGCCACGAACACGAGCGATCCACTGGACAACCGAACGGTCACGGTCGAGACACGCCCCATCGTCTACCGACTCGACGACACGAGCATCGCCTACGCGTCGGGGGCGACGATCCGCCGCGACCGTGACGACGCGGTGATGCTCTCCGAGCCACGGTGGACCGTCACCGACGACCGGACGGTCGTCCCGCTGCTGGGGCTATCACAGAGCGGTCGGACCGGGAGCCTGAGCGGTGACACCACCATTCTGGTTCGGACACAGCGGGACAGCCGTAGCGTTCCGGTGCGGTTCGCTCCCCGATCCGGGTCGCGGGTGAATGTCACCGTCACGATCACGTCGCCGCGTGCAGGCGCGTGGAAACAGTTCCTCGAACGGCGGGGG
>Ga0207714_1002127_pt1 | contig 12235 bp, 14 predicted proteins | sample PonA232FremontCA_2_FD_187270 | JGI IMG/M metagenome (GOLD analysis project Ga0207714, IMG submission 187270) | Marine sediment microbial community from Fremont, CA, USA - Pond A23 Sediment 2 (SPAdes) | ecosystem: Environmental > Aquatic > Marine > Unclassified | place: USA: Fremont, California... | reverse complement strand
CCGACGCACTGACTTACTGACCCACCGACGCACTGACTCACAACTCCCCCTGCACCGCGGTGGTCCTGAAGCCGCCGCGGATGTTGTATTCCGTGGTCACCCGCAGGCTGTCCGTCTCCAGCGCCTTGGCCAGATCCCGGTAAATGCGCAGGGTGGCCTCCTCCTGATAGATCCCCACGTCCTTGAAGCTGGTCACGTAGTACTTCAGGGACTTGAGCTCGACGCACTTGCCGCCGCGGGGATAGTATTCGATGATCAGGCGGGCCACGTCGGGCAGGCCGCTAAAGGGACAGACCGCAACGAATTCCTCCGTCTCGGTGCGGATGTACTGGTCCGTGCCCTCGAAGTCCAGGGTCTCCAGATACTCGCTGCGTATGTGCTCCTGCCCCTTGAAGGGGAAACGCTCTCCCTCGGGTTCCGGCATAGGCTGTCGTCCTCACTCCGCGGTGGATTCCTTGGCCAATCTCTGCTGCAATCCCTTGACCAGCAGGGGCCAGGCAATGGTCGCGTCGCAGTGCACTTCCGCAAAGCGCCCGCCCTGTTGCGGGGAAACGAACTTGCCCCAGGAAATCCCCTCTTGATAGGAACATCCGGACAGCCCGCCCCAGTGCTCCGGCTCGGGGCAAATGCGCACCCCGTAGTGGAAGCGGCGCACCCTGTCCCAGTCCAGGTCCTGGACCTTCTGCGCCGTCAGCTCCACGAAGGGGCCCAGCTGCTGGGCCCAATTCCTGGGCACGCCCCCGCCGATGGTGAAGATCCCCAGCTTCTTGGCGGGCATCATCCTGCGGGTATAGTGAAAGAGATCCAGAAAGGGATTGAACTGGAAGGGGAGCTCGCCCGGATCAGCCTCCTCCCTGGCGAACTCCGGGTTCTGGGACAGCAGGTTCATGGCCATGTCCAGGGCCAGCTCGGAGTCTGTGAACGCGGGGATGTACACCGCAACATCCTGCTCAAAGGCGCTCTTGAGCACTCCCCGGCCCTCATAGTTCTGGCTCAGATGCCTGCCCACGGCCCGGCACACCTTCTGGGAGCACAGGTGGCGGTCCGTCTGCACCAGCTCCTGGAGCGCAGCGGTCAGAACCTTCTCCGCCTGCATGAAGTTCCGCTCCGGCTCCAGGGTGTCGTAGACCCGGTTCAGGCCCTGCCGACAGAGCCACTGGTCGTCGTGACCCTTTTCCCGCTCGTACTTGTAGTGATTCAGGCCGATGGACTCGATGAAACCGTGGGCCATGAGAGCGCCGGTGGAAACCAGGGAGTCGATCCAGCCCTGCTCGATCATGGTGCAGATAATCCCGCTCATCTTGGCCACGGTCATGGCTCCGGACATGGTGGCCACGACATGGCACTCCGGATCCTGGACCATGGCCTGCAGGACGTCCAGGGCCTCCCCCAGCTTGCGCCCCCCGAAGGCCGTGCTGGACATGGCCCGAAGCAGCTCGTCCACATCACCGATCCGGTCCGGATCCAGGGCCTGCAGAGGCGTCAGCCCCAGCTCCTCCGGGTCGGCCATCTGTTCCACCTTGCGAACCTGATCCAGTCTCCACGACTCCCCGTTTCCAGACCCTTCAGCCATTCGCCCGTACCTCCGCGTCTCTTGCCTGTATCAAGCGGGCCGGAAGGAGCCGCCCGCCTCGAGGCAGAAGGCGCATGACAGGATTTTGTTGATGCACTGGACCGCCACGGATTCGGAAGCCACCCCGCATGCGGGCAGAGGGGCCAGCTCGCAAAAATCCAGGCCCACAAGCCGAACACCAGGCAGCAAGTGGGCCCAGAGGGACTGCACCCACTCGTAGGCCAGCCCTCCGGGCTCCGGAGTGCCGGTTCCCGGCATGATGGATGGATCCAGGGCGTCCGCGTCGAAGGAAATGTACACATGCCTCTTGCCGACGAAATCCCGGATCCGCCGCGCTGCCTCCGCCGGAGGCGGCAGCTGATGGGCAAACAGGGGCAGAATGTCCGTCCCCGAGCTGGCGCGAATATACTCCGATTCCTCCCGGCAGAGGCTCCTGATGCCGATCTGGACCAGCGGGATCCCGCTGTCCCTAAGCCTGGCCATGACACAGGCGTGGGAAAACTGACTCCCCTGGAACTCGGGCCGCAAGTCGGCGTGCGCGTCGAGCTGGATGACAGCCAGGTCCGGATAGCGCTCCAGATAGGCCTGAATCGGAGGCAGGGCCACGCTGTGCTCCCCGCCCAGGGTGAGCAGGAACTCCTTGCCGCAATCACAGTGCTGGGCAAGGACCTGGCGCATTTCGGACTGCATCCCCGACGGGCCCGAAACCGGAGCACGAAAGAAGGGCAGATTCCGAAAGCAAAGGGTGTCCGCCAGATCGACACCGAGCTCCTCGTCCCAGGTCTCGATCTCCTGGCTTGCCTGGAGAATGGCCCGGGGGCCGTTCCGGGTCCCGGTGGCGAAGCTGGCCGTCCCCTCGTAGGGAACGGGCCAGACAAGGATCTCCCTCCCCCCGTTCCGGGGGAGATCCAGATAGGAGATGTCCATGCTTTCTTCCTTGGCTTCCTTCTCTTCGCCGGCCCTGCTTGCGCAGGCCGCGCCTATCCGCCCTTTCCCGCGATCTAGGAGACGAACACCGCTGCGGAGATGGTGGTGGTCCACAATCCTGCCACCCCGCGGGTCACGCAGGGCGCGGAGGTGGAATCGATGATCGCGCCGCTCATGAGATAGATCTCGCGACGCTCGTCGTAGTCCTTGTCCGGATCGAAATCGATCCCCAGGGTGGTGGCCAACATGGTGGAGGCCAGATCCTCGGCGAAGTCACCGATCTCCTGTTCCTCCGCCCCGAAGGTGTGGTGCTCGGAGATGTATCCGTAGTGGCTCTCGTCCGCGGGAAAGGCCATGCCCACGGCGGATCCCACGAGCCGGCCCTTTTCATTGGTGGCGTTCTTGGCCATGACGCAGTAGGTGATCTGCCCCGGATGCAACTGCTCCACGCCTTCCTCCACCTCGATGATCCGACACTGGGGCGGAAATATGCTGGACACGTACACCAGATTCAGTTTTTCGATCTTGGCGTCCCTGAGGGCCAGCTCAAAGGACTGCAGCTTGTTCTTGTGCCTGCCGATACCCCTGGTAAAAAATGCCTGGCTCGGTACAAAGGTCATGAGGCAATCTCCTGCTCACGGACCGCAATTGGCCGGTCCTTGTGGCTCTACGGACTGCTCCGGACAGAGGGAGCGTATCATTGGATCTTGGCCTTGTCGCGAAGGAAGGGCGTTCCCAGACCGTATCCCTCGAGCCGTTGCTTGAAGCGCTCTGTCTCGTTCGGGCCGCCGGTCAGCTGGACATGGATCCTGTACCACGTGACATCGTCCTTTTCCACTGCGCGCAAATCCGCTCGCATTCCCTTCGCCTTCAGCTCCCCAACCACTTTTTCAGCCTTTTGTTTCGACTGCAGCGCAGCCACCTGATAGCGATATTCATAGCGAGCAGCAGACCCGGATGTCCCTTCGCCAGACCGCTCTGCCTGCTCGCTTTCCACCCGCTTCTTGTCTTGCCCAACCTCCTCCCCTGAAGGCGGGGACCCTGAAGCAGGGCTCACCTCGCTTCTCTCGGACAGGGAGTTGAGAAAGCCCAGCTCCTCCGCGTGGAGCGCCTCCCCCTTACGCGCCTGCCTGGGCGCCTCACCCCCCTCCTTCTGGGGCACAACACGGGAGAGGGCCGGAATGAGCGTCTCCGGGTAATAGCCTCGCCCGATGATCACGCCGAAGATGAAGGCCCAGACCAGCGCGATCCCCGTCAACAGGACCGCGGTAACAAGCCCGGACCAGCCGAAGGTAAGGGTGAAGCGTTTCCCGCTCTGCTTCTTTCCCGAGGTGCGCTTTTTTTTTGTCCCGGCCATAGCCCGCTCACATGGTTTCCGGGGCCCCGACGCCCAAAAGGGTCAGCCCGTTTCGAAGCACCTGCGCGATTCCGCCGAGCAGAGCCAGTCTGGCCCGGCAGAGATCCTGTTCCGCCTCCTCCGGGATGAGCACCGGATACTTGTTGTAGTAGCTGTGGAACGACCCTGCCAGATCGCGCAGATAGAAGCTCAGGTGATGCGGCGCGAGCGTGCGCGCCGCGCCCTGGAGCATATCCGGAAAGCGGTCCAGCCGCTGGAGGAGATCCAGCTCCTCCTGGGCAGTGAGCCTCTGCAATGACGGGATTTCCTGGTCATCCACGGGATAGCCCCTTTCCCGGGCCTTCTTGAACACGGAGCAGACCCGGGCGTGGGCGTATTGCACATAATAGACCGGGTTGTCCATGCTCTGCTGTTTGACCAGGTCCAGATCGAAGTCCAGGTGGCTGTCGCTCTTGTGGCTCAGGAAGATGAACCGGGCCGCGTCCGTTCCCACCTCGCTGCAGACATCCGCCAGAGTGACGAACTCTCCGGCCCGCGTGGACATGGAGACGTATTCCCCGTCCCGCAGCAGATTGACCATCTGCACCAGCAACAGCCGCAGATCGTCCCTGCTACGGCCCAAGGCTTGGACAGCGGCGTGCATCCGCGGGACGTATCCGTGGTGGTCCGCTCCCCAGACATTGATCAGGCGGTCGTACCCGCGTTGGAACTTGTCCGCGTGATAGACGATATCCGCGGCGAAATAGGTCAGCTCTCCGTCCGACTTGCGCAGGACCCGGTCCTTGTCGTCCCCGTACTGGGCAGTGGCGAACCACTGGGCCCCGTCCTGCTCGTACACCAGCCCCTGCTCCCGCAGGGCCTCGATGGTCCCTGCCATCTTGTTCCCGTTGGTCAGGCTGCTCTCCCGGAACCACATCTCGTGCTCCGCCCCGAATTCGCGCAGGTCGGCACCAATCTGCTCCAGTATGCGGCCCAGGCCGAAGTCGGCGCATTCGGCCACTGCCATTTCCTCGTTTTGGTGCAGAAGCTCCTCTCCGCGCAGCTCTGCAAGCTCCCGGGCCAGATCGCGAATGTATCCCCCTTGATAGCATTCCTGCGGCAAGGGACCCGCATGCCGGCCCCACAGCTCGTGGTAGCGAAGCAGAATGCTTTGGCCCAACAGCTGGATCTGGCGACCGGAGTCATTGACATAGTATTCCGTGGCGACCTCGTGCCCCGTAAACCGCAGAATCCGGGCCAGGCTGTCCCCCACGGCCGCGCCGCGGCCATGGCCGATGTGCAGGGGCCCGGTTGGATTGGCGGAGACGTATTCCACGAGAACCCGCTCGCCTTCTCCCGCACGTGAGGCGCCGAAGTCGGCCCCCTGTTCGAAGACGTCGGAAAGCACCTGATGCCAGAACCCGGGCTTGAAAAAGAAATTGAGAAATCCCGGTCCAGCGACCTCGACCCGCTCCAGATACTCGTCCCCTGCAACCCGATGCCGCAGGGACTCGGCCAGATCGCGGGGCTTTTGGCCCAGGGAGGAAGCGAGGACCAGGGCCGCGTTGCTGGCCATGTCCCCGTGCTCCTGCTCCCTGGGAGGCTCAACCGTGCCTTTTTCGGGCCAGCTGAGGCCCTCCTCCTGAAGCGCTTGTTGGAGCAGATCCCGTATGTAGTGCTTGGCGTGCATTGCTTGGGCAGTCCCTTCAAGTGTGTGCTTGCGCGGTTAGGAGCGCGGCTCGAGCTTGTCCGTGGAGTCGATGCACTCCGCTCGCCAGGAATCCGACTTGCCCAGAATATGGGGCAGCATCCTGGACAACACGCCCCTGGGCCCGAACTCGAGCCAGACACGGACCCCGAGATCCCATTGATCCCGGATGAGCTGGCTCCAGAGAACAGGGGAGACGATCTGCCGCTTCAACAGGTCCCGGATGCTCTCCGCGCCGCGCTCGGGGGTCGCGCTCGCGTTCATGTGGATGGGGATGCGGGCGTCGCTCCAGTGCAGACGATCCATGAATGCGGCGAGCTCCTGCGCGGCCGGCTGCATCAGCGGGGAATGGAACGCCCCGCTAACAGGCAGGGGCACGGCCCGTCCCCGCCGCTCCTTGATCAGCTCCGCGGCTTTGTCCACTGCTCCGGCGGAGCCGCTGATCACCAACTGCTGGGGCGTGTTGTAGTTGGCCACGCACAGCTCTCCTCCGGCCTGGGACCTGGCCTGGGCAACCACCTCGTCCACGCTCTGCTGCTCCAGCTTCAGAGCCGCGGCCATCTTCCCCGGGTGATCCTCCCCTGCCTCGGCCATGAGGCGGGCGCGCAGGGCCACGAGCTGCAGAACCTCCTCCGGATCAAGCGCTCCCGAGGCGGCCAGCGCGGGATATTCCCCCACGCTGTGTCCGGCCAGGTACCCCGGCTTGTCCCGAAAGGGATAGCTCTGCCACACCCCCAGGCCGACAACGGTCAGAGCGGGCTGCAGATAGCGGGTCCGGGCCATTGTCTCCTCATCCCCGTCCCAGTAGATATCCCGGAGGGGAGCTCCGGTTATGGACTCCGCCTTGTCCCAGAGCTGCATGACCTCTTTATTCCTTTCGGCCATGTCCCGGCCCATCCCCTTTTCCTGGGAGCCCTGCCCGGGAAAGAGGACCGCCCAGGGCGAATTGTCCGTGTTCCCTTCAGTCATACCTCGCTCCTGTCTACACGCTCGCTTGGCTGGTCCATGGGTTTTTGGCATCATGTGTTGGGATATCATCCCGCCGCTCCACGGGAGACGAGCCTCTGGCACTGTCCTCGAGCAACCTGGCCTCAGCAGACCACTTGTAACCGTTTCGCCGGATAAGGTAAAGGGTTGGCCATGCACGAAGATGCAAGGAATGAGACCGCATCCCCAGACGAAATCAGGAAGGCGGTTCGCGACCACGCCGAAAGATCCATCACCTGGGATCAGGCAGAGCAATTGGCCCTGTACGTAAGCTGCCTGCTACGCTGGAACAAGCGAATGAATCTGGTGAGCGCCACGGACTGGGAAACGGTCTTGACCAAGCTGGTCCTGGACAGCTTCTTTCTCGCGGAGCTATTGGACAGCATTCGGACCACACCCGCGACCCGCATCCTGGACATCGGCGCTGGTGCGGGCCTGCCGGGCATTCCCTACCGCATCCTCCGCCATGCGGGTGAATATCTCATGCTGGAGCCCCGGGGCAAGCGCCACAGCTTCCTCCGCTTCGTGCTCTCGCAAATCCCCTTGCCACGCACGGACGCGGTCCAGACCCGCCTCGAGGACCTCCCCCAGGAATCGAGCCGGGCGGAGGTGCTCCTGGGCCGAGGGACCGCCCATTGGCAACGGTTCCTTCACCTCGTGGAGCCCTATTGCGAGCCAAACGGTCTTGCCGTGGTCTTCAGCGGATCGCCGTTCCCCGAAGAGGAGACCCCGTCGGGCAACTGGCGACTGTTCCGGGAAACCCCCTACAGAACGAGCCCGGATCTGGCTCCGCGCTATTTGTGGTCCTTCTGTCCGAAAAAGGCCCCCAGCTGAGAATTCTTGAAGATGATCCCAGTCGCGGCCTCATCCGCCACCTCGCCCAGCTCCATGAGCATCTCCATGAAGTCCAGGATCTCGTAGCGCCGCTCCTCGGGGGACCACTCGAAGTCCTCGGCCAGCTGTCCGGATTGGATATATTCCTTGAGCTGACGAATATAGGTCTCGTCCAATTTCATACATCTGCTCCACAGGTCTGCAAACAAGTCCTCCCCGGGCATCAGCGCCCGATATGGCCAATCGGAGCACAGTAGCACGTCGTGGCTCGCGGCACAAACCGTGCTCCAGGGCTCTGCTTGACACATGCGTGCCGCTTGCCTAAAATTATCTGTCCTGGAAGCCGGGGTGGCGGAACTGGTAGACGCACGGGACTCAAAATCCCGCGGGCCTTTCGGTCCGTGCGGGTTCGACTCCCGCCCCCGGCACCATTTTTCCTCGAGGGTCGGCGAAAGCCGACCCTTTTTTGCATCCGCCCCCTCCTCTCCCAAACACGCGAGCGGAGGGGAGGCGCACCCGCCCACACCGCAGGAGGCCCTGACATGCCCGAAAAGCCAAGGAGCCTACTGTCCTCCAAACCCATTCCCAGCCGGGAACGCCTCATCGTGGCCCTGGATGTCTCGGACACCGACCGAGCGCGGGAGCTGGTGCGCCAGCTCGGGGACAGCGTCCACTTCTACAAGATCGGGCTGGAGCTGTTCATGGCCGGGGGCTATTTCGAATTGGCCCACTGGCTCGCGGAGCAGGGCAAGAAGGTCTTCGTGGACCTCAAGTTCTTCGACGTCCCCGAAACCGTGGCCTCCGCGGTTCGCCAGCTGGAGCGCATCGGACCCGCATTCGCCACGATCCACGGCAACGACGCCATGCTTCGGGCGGGCGCACGGGAAAAGCACGGGGTGGGAATATTGGCGGTCACGGCCCTGACCAGTCTGGACCAGGCGGACATGGAGGATCTCGGATTCCGGGCCAACATCAGGGAAGTGGTCCTCTCCAGGGCGCGGCGGGCCCTGGAGGCGGGCTGTGACGGAGTGGTCTCCTCCGGGCTGGAGGCCCAGGACCTGCGCGAGGAGCTCGGTGACCGCTTCCTCATTGTCACTCCCGGTATACGACCCGGATCAAACGACTCCGGCGACGATCAGAAGCGGGCGGTGAACGTGGAAGAGGCCTTCGGCAAGGGAGCGGACTACATCGTTGTGGGCCGGCCCATCACCGCCGCGGCAGATCCGCGCTTTGAAGCGAATCGGATCCAGGGGATCATCAGGGACCTCTTCCCCGAAGAACAGGACTGATCCCGATCCCGCTCGATTTCCGACCCCTTTAATCCAAGCACGCGTTGCGAGCCCGTATCCATGACCCGCCTGATAAAAGCCCTGAAAGTCTTTGCCGCGGCCTGGGCGATTTTCGTGACCCTGTCCTTCGCCGTGGGCGCCGTGTCCGTTTATCTGCGCGAAGGGTTCATGGAAATGCTTCGCTCCTTGAACCCCGTGGATCTGACCAACGCGATGATTATCGCCTTTTCCTACGCCCCGGCCCTCATCGCAGCCATCCTTGCCGATGTCCTCCGGCCCTCAGAAGGGGAATGAGACAGCCCCAGCCGGAATGCCGCCCGCTCTGAGCAGCAGGGAACACACCAGAGCCGCATCGAGGACCCATGCCAGCAGGCAGGCGGCCAGCGCTCCGCCCTTGAGCCGGAGCGGATGACTGTTCCGGATGACGCGTGCATTGAGCCAGACCCCGGCCAGGGCCGCTATCCCGACGAGAGCCAGCGAGGAAGCGAGGACCGTGGTCCAGGCCACCCCGCGAAAACCGAGCCATCCCGCCAAGATGGCCACGGGTGCCAGCAGGAGCAGGCCCCAACGGGCGGCCTGGGGCATGGCGAACCGATAGTAGTCCCTGCCGAAGTCGTCCTTGTTCCTGCGCAGGATCAAATACCCCATTCCCGCGATCCCCGCTCCGCCGACCCCGTTGCCGATCACCGCGGCGAGAGCCGGCCATACGGCCCAGGTGGCCGGGACCCAGATCGCCTTCCACACAGCGACGTCGAAAGATGGGAGCCGGCCGTGAACCATCCAGGGCAGCAGCAGGTTGAGGCCGCAATAGAGCCCACCCAGCACGCCGAGCAGACTCACTCCCCCCAGCACGCGATGCAGCGCCCTGTTCCGGCGCAGCTGCACCCAGGATCCGGAGTAGACCGCCATTCCCAGCCATCCGACCAGGAGCGGGAGCAGGGCCATTCGAAGAATGCGTCCGCCCGGGCCCAGGATAAAACGCAATGGATCCTCCGGGATACGGGCAAGCCAGAGCAGGGCCGGCAGGGCCAGGAGCAGGAAGCAGAACAAGGCCTTGACCCCCATGGCGGCAAATTGCTGCCCCATCTTGTCCCAGAATTTTCCCCGGCCCAGGCCGAAGATCGTCTCCGCTGCGAATGCCGCTATCAGGGCGCCGGGAACGAGACTGCCCATAAGAAGCAGCAGTCCGATATATCCGCTCAAGCCGAGGGTCAATGCCTCCATGAAGCACTCCATCCCAAATGTTCTGCAAAGCTTCGGCCTATTGAAAATTCAGGCCATTTTCAATACGATCTTCCCATACATCTCCATCCCGGGCAGTCCCACGAAGCCATCCAAAGGGAAACAGCGTGAGCGAAAGAAAGCACCACTCCTTGGGAGCCGAGTTTTGGGCCTGTTTGATGCTGGCCCATACCCCGGGGCTGGGTCCCTGGGGAAGCAAGCGGCTGATGGAGCACTACGGCACGGCCCAACTCGCCGCCCGTGACTCCGCGGAATGGGTCGCCCTGGGAATAGCGGAGCGCAATGTAGCAGACAATTTCCGGCAAGAAAAGTGGCGGGACAAGGCCCTCCAGGAGTGGGAGCTCGCCGTTCGGGGGAATTTGGCCGTTCTGCCCTACTCGGACGCAAACTATCCGGACCGTCTGCGCCATATCTCCGATCCGCCGCTGTACCTCTATTACCTGGGAAACCCTGATCTGCTTCAGGCGCCCTGTATTGCCGTCGTCGGCCCCAGGAACTCCAGCTCCCATGGAGTCTGGATCACGGAAAACATCTCCCGCGAGCTCGCCTCCCGTGGAATCTGTATCGTTTCCGGATTCGCCTGGGGCATTGATCGCATCGCCCATCAAAGCGCAATCGACGAGCCCGGCGCCACTGTGGGCGTTCTGGGCACTGGCCTGGATCTGATCTACCCGGCCCGCAACAAGGATCTCTGGCACACAATGCGCTCCAAGGGTCTGCTCCTGACCGAATTCAGCCCGGGCACACGGCCAGAGACGTACAATTTCCCCCGCAGGAATCGGATCATCAGCGGACTCTGCCTCGGTGTGCTCGTCACGGAGGCGGCCAGGAACAGCGGCAGTCTCATCACGGCCCAATACGCCGTGGAACAGGACAGGGAGGTCTTTGCCGTTCCCGGATCCCCCAGACAGCGGACCTCCAGCGGATGCAACTCCCTGATCAAGCGGGGAGCTGTCCTCACCCGCTCCGCGGACGATGTCCTCCGGGAGATCCACCCCATGCTGGAAGAATGGGCTCCCGGATCGACAGGGAAACAGCCCGAGCCGGTCGACGGCGAGGACGCAGCGCCGGAAACGCCCGATCTCTCGGATGCAGAGGGCGAGCTCGTCCGTGCCATGGATCCGGGGGAGCCAATGCATATCGACACCCTGACCCGGAGCTTGAACTGGGACAGCAGCCACACCAGTCAAGCCCTGCTCAGCCTCGAGCTCAAGGGCATTGTCAGCCGACAAGACGGTATGCACTACACGCTGCTCCGCTAAAATGGACTATGGGGTCTGACGCGATCCCGTAGAGAACCCCTCGAGGAACATGCCATGACCTCTTGGACTGACAGGGACTGGCCCCATTGCGTGGCATCCTTTCTGGACTTCCTCTCGGCCCAGAAAGGGCATTCCCCTTCCAGCATCTCCGGGTACAGCGTGGACCTTGCCCAGTTCCATGCCCATCTTGTCCGCCACAATGAATCCGGCTTGCATCAACCCGAACGGGTCCGGCGAAAACATATCTACGGTTTTGTCCGAGATCTGCACCGCAGGAACCTGAGTCGCCGCTCCATTGCCAGAAAGCTGGCCAGCCTGCGCAGCTTTTTCCGCTACTGTCTGCGCATGGGCCTTATCCAGGAAAATCCAGCAGACGGGATGGCCAATCCGCGCCAAAAGCAGGAGCATCCCCGATTTCTCAACCCGGAGCAAGCCAAATCGCTCCTGGAAACACCGGAAGACCGGAGCCCACGAAGCAGACGCGATCTCGCCCTGGCAGAGCTCCTCTATGGCTCCGGGCTTCGGATCAGCGAAGCCCTCGATCTGGATCTCGAGGACATCGAACCAGGCAGGGGGATCCTCCGCGTCCGGGGCAAGGGCAGAAAGCAGCGCATTGTTCCCTTAACGGCCAAGAGCCTCGATCGCCTCAAGGCCTACCTGGACATGAGACAGGCATTCGGGCCCGAGCCGGGAGAAACCGCTCTTTTCCTCGGCCAGAGGGGCAAGCGGCTGCAGCGGCGCCAGGCCAACCGGATCATATCCAGACTCTCCACCTCTTCCGGGATTCAGGAAACGATCAGCCCCCATACCCTGAGGCACAGCTTTGCCACGCATCTCCTGGAGGGCGGGGCAGACCTTCGCTCCCTCCAGGAGCTGTTGGGCCACTCCAGGCTGTCCTCCACCCAGCGCTACACCCATCTGAGCCTGGCGCGCCTGACCCACCTCTATGACGCCTCCCACCCCCGTTCCGGAAAAAAATAGCCTTTTTTGCAACACACCCTTCTTCTCTGGTCCGACCCGGGCACAACCAAGCATACAATGGGGCGAGGCGAAGGCGGGTGGACGCTGAAGCACGGG
>Ga0207714_1002125_pt1 | contig 12244 bp, 10 predicted proteins | sample PonA232FremontCA_2_FD_187270 | JGI IMG/M metagenome (GOLD analysis project Ga0207714, IMG submission 187270) | Marine sediment microbial community from Fremont, CA, USA - Pond A23 Sediment 2 (SPAdes) | ecosystem: Environmental > Aquatic > Marine > Unclassified | place: USA: Fremont, California... | reverse complement strand
CGTGCGATTGTCCGTGATCCCGGAGTATTCCTGATGGACGAGCCACTGGCGAATCTGGACGCCGAACTCAAGGTCCACATGCGTACGCAACTACAGCGGCTCCACCGGGAACTCGATACGACAATCGTCTACGTCACCCACGATCAGGCACAGGCGATGACGATGTCCGACCGCATCGCGGTGATCAACGGGGGTGTGCTGCAGCAGCTTGCCCCGCCGCTGGAATGTTACAACGAGCCAAAGAACAGATTCGTAGCCGGCTTCATCGGCTCGCCAGCGATGAACTTCTTCGAGGGAACGATCACGCAGGACGGGTTCGATTCGACGTACATGAACATGCGATTCGATCCTGCTGCCCACGGTGTCGAACCGGGCCAGGAAGTGACACTCGGTGTCCGACCGGAGGATGTCCATCTCGATCACCGGAAAAATCAGGCAGACGACCCGTCGAAAACCTACAACGTCGTGACCGACGTGCTCGAACCGATGGGTGACGAGGTGTTTGCCTATCTGGTATTCGACCGGGACGTGCAGGCGGGTGCAGAGGGTCGCGGTGAAGGGCAGTTGCTGATCAGTCTGGAACCGGATACTGTCGTCGGCGAAGAGGAGGATATCCAGATCGTCTTCGACCGACACAACGTCCACCTCTTCGACAAAGAGAGCACCGAGGCGATCACACACAGCATCGAAAAACACGCGATGAGCGACCCGGCGGACTGAGGTAGCTTCGCGCGTAAATTGGGTCTCCACTCATACTGGTGGCTATACATTCGTGGAAATATTCGCCACCCCGGGGGTGGCCAAATTTTCAGTGTCTTATAAACACTATCAGGACAGTTCGTAGACGATCGCCTCGTATGGACGGAGTTCGACTGCGGCCGGGTCGGCCGCCAGCTTGTTCAGATTCGCCAGCACGGGTTCTGCGGTCTCGTATTCGACGGTGTCGGGTAACTCGAAGGACTCTGTGTCTCCGGTGAAATTACAGACGAACAGGTACTCGTGGTCCACACTGTCGTGACGTCGCCGGTATGCGTAGACCGACGAATCCTCCGGCCGGACCATCTCGAACCCACCGTAGCTGAGCAGACCGTTACCGCTTCGGAGTTCGATAAGCTCGCTGTAAAACTCGAAGACGGACCGATCACTCGCCCGGTCAGCCTCGACGTTCACTTCTTCGTAATCGTCCCCGACACCGAGCCACGGTTCGCTCGTCGAGAAGCCAGCGTACTCCTCGTCCGACCACTGCACCGGCGTCCGGGAGTTGTCACGCCCGAACCGCTCGAACTCTCCGCGGACCTCCTCGAAGCTTTTGCCGGCCTCGCGTTCGTTCTCCCAGTGGTTTTGGGCCCAGATGTCGTCCAGATCCGACGGTGACTCGAACGTGACGTTGCTCATTCCGATCTCTTCACCCTGGTAAACGAACGGGCTACCCTTGTGGCCGTGGAGCCACGTGGCGAGCATCGTCGCGGACTCGTACCGGAACTGGTCGGGGTCACCGAAGCGGGAGAGACCGCGAGGCTGGTCGTGGTTGCTGTGGTACAGACTCACCCAGGCCCCTTCTTCGACAGCAGCCTGCCAGTCTGCCATGACCGATTTGAGTTCGGTCAGATCCCACTCCCGGTGTTGCCACCCCTCCTCACGGTCGAGTTCGACGTGTTCGAAAAAGATCGTCATATCTATTCCGTCCGACTCCCGGCCCGTCACGTCGAGTGCCGTCTCGGGATCGATATTCGAACATTCGCCGATCGAAACCACCTCGTCCCTGTATTCGCCGAACCCTTCCCCGCTCAGTTCGTTCAGGTAGTCGTGGAGATCCGGACCGTTGATGAAATGCTCTGTGCCGACGTGTTCCGCGTCGGGGTCCCCGTCCGGAAGTCCAACTGCTTTCGAGATGACATTGATTACGTCCAGCCGAAAGCCGTCGATTCCGTGGTCCAGCCACCAGTCGACGATATCGAACACTTCAGCCCTGACGTCGGGATTGCGCCAGTTGAGATCCGGCTGTTCGGCAGTGAACAGATGCAGGTAATACTCCTCCCGTTTCTCGTCGTAGCTCCAGGCCGGCGTATCGAAGTACGATTCCCAGTTGTTCGGGTAGCCGCTGTCGCCGGAGCGCCAGTAGTAGTAGTCGGCGTACTCGTCCGTGCTGGCCCGTGACTCTCTGAACCAGACGTGTTGGTCCGAACTGTGGTTCACGACGAGATCCATTATCAGTCGGATATCGCGGTCGTGTAATTCCTCTAGCAACCGGCTCCAGTCTTCCATCGACCCGTACTCCGGGTTGACCGCACGGTAGTCGGAGATATCGTACCCGTTGTCCGCCTGTGGCGATTTGTAGACCGGGTTCAGCCAGACCGCATCGACGCCGAGTTCGTCCAGGTACGCCACCTTCTCGATTATCCCGGGAATGTCTCCCACGCCGTCACCGTCGCTATCGTTGAAACTCCTCGGATAGATCTGGTAGAAAACCGCCTCCTTCCACCACTCTCGATTATTGGATACTACGTCTGTAGTAGCTGAGTTTCCCATGTCAATACACTAGTTTCCACCTACATGATTATTTCGCACGTTAAACGGGCGGATAGGAGGAGCAACGTCAGAGTCATGATGGACGCATACTGTCTGTCATGGGAGCTGTCAACACACAGTTGCTCGTCTACCGGCTGTTCGTGGCCGCAGTCGCGATCTTCGGCCCGACAGTGCTCTTTCTCGGCTTCTGGCATGGGCTGCAGTTGCTGAAAGACGATAGACTGGTCGAGCGTCTCGTAGGCCGTGGCGTGGTCGAACCGCCGAAGCCAGCACCGGTCGACGTGGTCGAATCGGTTGCCGGGAAGGACAACATCTACACGCAGTGTAGCGAGTGTGGCACACGGAATTCACACACTGCAACACACTGCATTCGGTGTGGACGGTCGCTGCAGTAGAGGCGGGTTATCGTTCGACGGACAGAACCGAGACGACAGTGGCCTCGACCTCCTCGAGCATCGCGCCCCAGCCGCCCACCTCGACCGGCCCGGACTCCGTCTCGACGGTCATCCCGATCTGTCCACCGTAGGTCGCGATCGCGTCGTTTTCCGGTCGGTCTGAACCGGAGATAACCACCTCCGAGACGATACCCTCCACGTCCCGTTCCCGGCCGGTCGTGGTGTCGTACCCCTGGATCTGGACACGGACAGTGTCACCCCGGTCGATGAGCGGTCGGATCCGCTGGATACAGTATCTGATATCGATGTAATCCCCGACGATACCGTCGGTCGACTCGTTGTAGTACGGCTCCCAGATATCCCACTGCGTGGTGAGAAAAAACCAGTGAAGCACGTACGTGTGGGTCCGGTCTTCGACGAGCAGGCCGTAGACGTTCGCAGACCGGGAGTGTGGGACGAAACAGGCCTTCGAGCGGTCTACGATGATGATAAACGGGGATGGGAGTTCTCTGTGGCGGACTTCCGTCGACACCTCGGCCATATCCGCCGGTGCCGGCAGGTCGGCCTCGGTCTCGTCGATTTCCGTCGACAGGGAGATCCGGACGTTTACGTCGTTTTCTTTCGCAGCCTGTAGTGCGGGCCTGAGCAGCCGGTAATGTTCCGTATTCAGTGACAGCTCTACCTGATTTTCCGCCCCTCTGATGAACGAGTCGGCTTTATCGAGAACGGTCTCGAACCGCTTGACGATGCTGACATTACTATCCTGGATTTCCGGCTCTTCCCACCGGCGTTCGATCTCCGATGCCGCATCAGCGAACCGTGTTGCCCGGGTTTCGAGATCCTCGAGCACGTTCTCCACACTGTGCGCCCGGGCGTGCAGTGAGTCTTGCTCGTAGAGTTCGATGTAGCCACTACTCTCCAGATCGCGTAACACGTCGTAGATCCGGGGATCTGGAACGTCGCTGGCCTGGACGATCTCTGTCGCTGGTGCTGCACCGAGTTTGAGTATCGTTACGTACGCATCTGCCTGATAGGGTGAGAGGCCCGCCTCTTCCAGGATCGAAATGAGATCACTTCGGTCCATACTACGCCTGTAGCTGTCCAGACTCCCGCCTGGTTCGAACTCTATTCAGCACACTGTGTTCGATTGTGGTAGTTTCACTTATCTGTCTTCTCATGGGAGTTATTAACTATAGCCATTGTAAAATATCCAGGGGTTCTGTCACACCCACTGATACTGTTTGTTGTGAGTCTTTCCCAGAGGGAGAGCAACGCTCTCCCAAGCAGACGGCGAAGCCGTCGACAGCGGGAGACACAGTCTCCCAGGCAAACGACCACCGACCGTTGACGCGACGGTACAACGAGACATCGGTTACACGGCGTGAGACACCGATATCTGTGACGTGGTCACGAAAATTACCGCAACAGACAGTATCACTCCGGTGCGTACTCCTCGTGCATCCGGTCCATCCGTGCTGCCATCACGAAATCGGTCTTGTGGAGCCCGTCGATCTTGTGTGTCCACATCTCGATCCGTACCTCGCCCCACTGCAGGTGAATATCCGGATGATGCCACTCCTCCTCGGCGAGTTCACCGACTTCGTAGGTAAACTCCAGTGCGTCCCGGAAGTCCTCGAACTCGTAGCTCCCCTCGAGGTGGTGATCGTCGACGACTTCCCAGACTGTATCGTCGATCTCCGCGAGATACTCCCCGTACTCGGCCGCCGTGAGCGGTTCGTCGTCCGAGGTACACGCTTCACACTCGTGGTCTGCCAGTGCTTTCGACATATACCCTCGTACGCTCGCATTCGGTTAGTAACTTGTGTGACCGACCATTTGGCGTTCGTTGGGGTCGGTCTCTGTCCGTGAGGGCGTCTCTGTGCGGTCACGGTTTTGATAAAGGTTTTAATTTGCGGCTCCAGAATCAAGAGGCCAATGGGGGACGAGGATCCCGTCTACTACGTAATCAGCGACCTGCACATCGGTGGTGACGAACAACTCGAACAGGTCGATTTCCTCGACGAACTGCTCGGCCTCCTGGAGCGACTCGAAAAGACAGACGAGAACGCCGAACTGATTATCAACGGCGATGCCTTCGGGCTCTGGGAGTTTACCACGATCGACGGGGTCGAGAAATTCGACGTGCTGGAGGAGACGTATCCGGAGCTGTTCGAGCAGTTCCGGACGACCGGCGCGCAGATCCCGATCACGCTGATTCCGGGCAATCACGACCACGAACTGGCGGCCTACGACGATTACGTCGAGAAGTTCGCCGCGTACAACGTCAGGCTGGTCCCGGAGGAGTCGATCAGCCGGCCGGTCGGCGACCGAACGATCCACTTCGAACACGGCCACCAGCGCGATCCGAACAACCGCATCGAGGACTGGGGAAACCCGAACGCATCACCGCTTGGCTACTTCTACAATACGCTCGTGACCAGCCGCGCAGGGAAACTCTCCGACCGAGGTCGGTACAACTGGCTGAAAGACGTCCAGGCGGTCACGCCGACCGAACGGATGCCGGTCTGGCTCATCTCGAAATACTTCTACCGTGAGATGAACCCACTGCTGCGGTACTCGATCATCCCCTTTCTCCTGCTTTTCAACATCAGCGTTGTGCTCGCAGTCCTGGCCGGGCTAGACATTCTGGGGATCTGGCCAGCACCGGTCGAGCGGGCAACGGCCTTCCTCGGACAGTTCGGCTCGGCCGGCACCGTGGCCTGGTTTCTGCTCGCGATCAACGTCGTCGTCACCGGGCTTCTCTTGCTGGTCGGGATTCCGCTGTACTTCATCCGGCGGGACGTCCGAAAGACGATAAACCGGTTCGGCGTCTTCGAGACCGAGCTCACGGTCGATCCCGCGACTCCGTACGAGGAAGCCGCTGGCGAACTCTTCGAGGACAACCCCGAAACTGCGGTCTTCTGCTACGGGCACACGCACCGCCCGCAGATGGCCCGGGTCGAAGACGGCCTCGTCGTCAACACGGGCACCTGGCTGAAACGGCTCCACAGGCGTGACGGCATCATCGGCATCCTGCCGCCGGTGTTTTATCCGTCCTACCAGCTTTTCGTCGTCCGGATCGCCGCCGAGTCCGAGGGCGTCGCGGTCGGGTACGAGGAGGTCAAAAAACCCAGCCCGGTCACCGAGGAACTCACGCGGACCGAACGCTTTCTCACGCTCGGCCGGGAGCCGGACACGGATCTACCCGACCGGCAGGTCGTCCCCTACCGGAGCGAGCAGTCGGAAGCGGGCCCTCCCCCGGAAGCGTCGACGCCAGAGTGACCGTCACTGATCTCTCGCTTCGTACTCCTCGGGGGTGTACGTCGAGAGTTCGATGGCGTGGATATCTTCGGTCATGTGCTCGCCCAGCGCGTCGTAGACGAGTTCGTGTTGATCGACCAGAGACTTCCCCTCGAATACGGGGGAGACGACCGTCGCTGCCAGGTGATCCTCGTCCTCGACGCCTCGTGGCCGACCGACGTCTGCCGTCGCATCCGGAAGCTCGGATTCGAGTAGTTCGCTGACTTCTTCTGGTGTCATACCTCGACAGAGGACCCCGATACAATAAAACAACTCGAAGCATGGCTGATGTAATCCCGAGGAAGTCGACAGTATCACAAACGCTGCGCTCGATGCGTCCGTATGGTGACGGACGTCGACCTCATCCGGGTCGCTGTTATCGTTACGCTCGGGATTTCTCTCGGCTACCTCTTCTCTCTTGGCGCCCCGAGACGGTGGTACGACCGTCTCTCCGAGCGGTTTCTCTATGGGGTTCCCTGGGGGACGGCCGTCACCGTCGTCGGCGTCGTGGCCTTCTACCTGTTCGCACAGAGCGGGCTCTCGCACTGGGACTCACCCGTCGTGATGGCGTTCCGGAGCTGGTCGTACCTGTACCCTGAGGGGTTGCTCGCCGCCGGTTTCGCACACGCCTCGCCGAACCACCTGATCGGGAACATGGTCGGGACGGTCGTACTCGCGCCGATCGTCGAGTACGCCTGGGGACACTATCCGCCGCCGAGAACGGACGGGGCGAGCGCCTACGAGTATCCGCCGCCGGGGGCGGTCGAGGCCGAACCCGTCGAACCCGGGGGGGACGGCCGGTACAACCGACCCTGGGTCCGTGCGCTGGTCATCTTTCCGGCCGCCGTGGTCGTGGTCAGCATCGTGACGTCGGTGCTCGCACTCGGGTGGTCGCTCGGGTTCTCGGGCACAGTGTTCGCGTTCGGGGGGTTCGCCGTCGTCTTCTTTCCGGTCGCTGCGATCCTCGCGATGGTGGCGTTTACAGGGACCGGCATTATCGTGAGTGTGCTCCGGACGCCCGTGCTCCGGGCGACCACGGCCACCGGATCGCCCGGACCGCCGAGCTGGTGGGGTGTGAACGTCCAGGCACATCTGCTCGGATTTCTCCTTGGCGTCTTGCTCGGGCTGGCACTGCTCTCGTACCGGAACGAAAAACGGGAGCCGGTCCGCGTGTTCCTCGCCGTGCTCGCGTTCGGGCTCACCCGGCAGCTGTGGTCGCTCGCGGTCTCGGGGGGAGAAGGTGTTTTCCTGCAACAGCGGGGGATCGGCACCGTCTTCGTGCTGGTGCTCACAATGTTGATTACGGCCGCCGTCGCTGCGAGTGAGAAACCGTTTCCCGCCCCGCTCGCTGACGTCTCCTGGGCCCCGGAACGGGAAACGCTCGCAAACCTCTGGCTCACTGCCGTCGGCTTCGTCGCGGCTGGGCTCCTTTTCCAGCTAGTGACTGCCGGTATCGATCCGATCGGTTCGGCGCTCGTCGTCGTCGCATTCGTCGTGCTCGTCTTGCCCGCACTCCCGGTCGTGCTCCCGGACCGGGTCGTCACGACCCCGGTCTCGCGGCGGCAGGTGCTCGTCTTCGGGATCGTTGCCGTGGCGCTGGTCGTCGCACTCCCGAGTTTTTTCACCAACGCACCGGCCATCGACGGGGATCCGCTCCGGGGCGCCGAGGCCGTCTCCGTCGGGGATTACCAGATCACGTATGTCGAGAACGTGCCACACGGCCGGATCTCGACAAACGAAAGCGGCGTGATCGTCGTCAGCGAGCAACGCGGGATCTGGTCGACTGTCACGGGGAAGAGTCAGCTCGCACGCCAGGGTGAGAGTACCGTCGTCGTCGGCGGCTTCGGGTGGCGAGAGACCGTCGAAGCGAACCGGAGTGGCTGGGACCTCGCGGGCGGAGCGGCCACGTACGTCGTCGATATCGTGGGTGAGGAACGGAAACAGGTGTTCCTCTCCGATGGAGCGACAGCACAGCCGCGGATCGAAAACCACACCCTCTCGATCCGTCCCGACGGCGAGCAGTTCGTCCTTCGGGCCACGCGCAACGGAACACCCGTCGGCACGGTGCCGGTCCCGGACCGCAACGAGACGGCGGAACTCGGAGAGCTTCGGCTTTCGACCGAACCGGATAGTGGCTCCCTCTCCGTGTTCGCGGAGTCCGACGGCACGCGTGTGCAGATTGCGACCCGTGAGTGACTGTGCTTCCCGCAGTTCTTTCATGTCCCCATCTGTGAAAACGACTCGTACGGCCGTTTGCCTGGGAGACCGTGTCTCCCTCTCCTGAAGATTCGCAGCAAACACTGTCCCACAGCGCGCGAATGGCAGTAGAGAGAGGTCGTTACCGACCGATAGTGCTCCGGTCCGATATCTGTTCGACTGTTTCGTTGGCTGCCAGAGCTGCCGGATAGACAACGTGATCGACGTGTTCCAGGTGTGCGTACGCCTCCTGTCCGTCGTCACAGATCCGGAGGTGTGTCTCGGCCCGTGGCGCGAGATTGCGCGCCAGTTCACAGACCAGCAGGTTCGTTTTCACGTCGTTGGTCAGTCCGGCGATGATGTCCGCCGTCTCCGGGTTCGCTTCGCGGATAACGTCTATATCTGTTCCATCCCCCTCGATCACGCGGCCCGCCAGCGGGGCGGGAAACTGCTCGACTTTCTGTGGGTCTTTCTCGACGACCGTGACCAGATACCCGTTGTCTGTCAACTGGGCGGCGGTGTGTCTGCCGACGCGCCCACCGCCGACGATTATTATTTGACGGAGCATTGTTGCTCGTCAATATTTTCTACCTCGGTGGACATATTGTCCGCAACTCCGGCCAAATTTTGCCAATGTTTCCACTAAATCTACAAGAAGAATAAATTCGAAACACTAATACGCCAAAGTATTTAGATAAATATTGTATATTGGACTGTTACCGGACAGATAGACAAATCACTGTGTACTGGCGTTTCGCTGTCCGCGATCAGGCCCTCACGTCCGGATTCTCCGATCCTGCCAGTGCCGAACGTGACCGGCCACCGCTCCCTCGGAGTTTGACACGCCCCACTGGTAGATGGTGGCTGTATCTCTTTTCGGTACGCTTTTGCACGCCAGCGCGTTGGTGACGGTATGGCCAGGGGGGACCGCGAGAAGTTAGCGGAGAAAATCGCAGGCGAGATCACCCTGAGTGACGATCCCGGTGCGACGCTCCGGAAGTGGCGGACAGATTTCGAGATCGCACAGACGGATCTCGCGGAACGGATCTCGGTTTCGCCCTCCGTCGTCTCGGATTACGAGAGCGGGCGCCGGGACAACCCGGGTATCGGCATCGTCCGCCGGAGCGTCGACGCGTTGCTCGACATCGACGAACGTCGAGGCGGGAGCCACATCCGCCAGTACGCGCGGGTTCTCTCCGCCGGGTTCGACAACACGGCCGTTCACGACCTCAAGGAGTACTCCGCGAACATCCCGCTGGAGCGGTACTACGAGACAGTCGGCGCGACGGAACTGGTCGCCGGGAGCCGCAACACTGTTGCCGGACACACGATCATCGACAGCATCGAAGCCATCAAGAACCTCTCCAGCGACGAGTTCTACAACCTGTACGGCCAGAGCACGAACCGGGCACTTGTTTTCACGAACGTGAGCCGCGGCGAATCGCCGCTGGTTGCGCTCCGGGTCGTGAAACCGACCCCACATGCGGTGGTCCTGCATGGACTCACCGAGGACGAGGTGTGGGAGTTCGCGCCCGACCTCGCCCGGATCGACGGCTTCTCGCTGGCGGTCACCGATCTGCCCCTCGAAGAGATGCTCGACAGACACCGCCGGCTCCCCTGACCAGTCGCTCCACGAAGGTGTACTTGCGCTCGCCCATCCGACCCCAGCGGCCGAACCACTTTTTACTCCCTCGGGTTCCTGGCGGAACCACTCGGTCGCAAAAACATGGGGAAAAACCGCTCTGCGTTCGCTTCGCTCACGCAGAGTGAACCGCTCGCTGCGCTCGCGGATACTCGTTACTCCACGAAGGTGTACTTGCGCTCGCCCATCCGACCCCAGCCGTCGAAGACGAACTCACCGTCAGGCGACGTGAGCGGTTCCATTTCCGTGGTCTCGTCGTGGTTGTGGACGTCGTGGATGCTCTCGTACTCCTCGAAGCTGATGTCCTGGCGGTTCTCGATCTGTTCGTAGACGTTGAGCTGTTCGATCTCCGCCTCCCACCCCTCCTGGACGGTCTCGGCGTGGATTTCGGCCTGCGCGCCGCTGCCGTACGAGGAGACCAGCAGATTCCGACCGGTCAGATCCCGGCCATCTTCGAGTGCCTGGGCGAGCCCTGCCGCCCGGGCGATGTGGACGGAGCCAGTGTACCAGTTCCCGACCTCCCGGGAGATAGCGAGTGTTGGCTCGACGGTCTTGGCGTACCACTCCTCGTAGCGTCCGGTTTCGGCGAGTTTGTCAGTGTACTCTGTGATCGCGTCGAGATACGCCTCGTCGTCGTCGAACGCTTCGCGGCGCGGCTGGCGGCCGATCTCTTCGGCGAGTTCCTCTTCGATCTCCGTATCGCGGATACAGTGTCGGTAGCCGAGCACTGCCGCCTTCCGGACCATGCCCGGGAACGGTGTGTGAAACGGCGAGAGTTCGAAGTTCTCGGGGTGTGTGTTCCCGCCGTTGCGGGCGAAGTCGATCATGGCTTCGCGCATCCGCGCGAGATACACCTGCATCGAGCGCTTGCCGTCGACGCTGGGGAACTGCTGGTTCGGTTTGAGGAAGTCCGTTTCGTCGGCACTGCCAAAGCCCTGCGAGTCACCGAGCGTGACCAAGTCCGGATCCCGGTCGATGAGCATCGCCACGGCGCCGGCTCCCTGCGTCGCCTCGCCGGGGTCGTCTCGGGCGTACAGCGCCGTGTCGGTCGCGATCACGAGCGCCTTCCGGCCCTGGTTCCGTTCGGCACGGATCCAGTTGTAGGCGTCGTCGAGTGCCTGTGTCCCCGAGACACACGCGAACTTCCGTTCGCCCTTGTTCGCGTGGTGGAAATCCCCATCGAATGTCTGCTCCAGACAGCCCGCGACGTACGTGGAGACGGGTTTGGAGTGATCGAACGCGCTCTCGGTCGCGACGTCGATCCGTCCGATGTCCTCCGGGAGGAGTCCCTTCCGTTCCATCAGCCGCTTCGAGGCGTTGGCCGCCATCGTCACGATATCCTCGTACACATCCGGCAGGGCGGAGGCGTTCAGCCCCAGTCCTTTCGTGTACTTGCCTGGATCTTCATCCTTTGCGGGTGCGAACGTCTCCGCGAGATCCAGTTTGAGCTTCCCTGTCCAGATGTCGACACCGTCGATTCCTACATCTGTCATGGCTGTATATGACTCCTATCAGCTATAAGTGTCTGTCGACTACGAGTTCGTCGATTGTCGAACAACACCTCGCTTCGCTCGGCGTTTTGGAGGGAAATACCGTTGTGTCGGGGGACTCAACACGGGACAGGAGCTCGGTTTTCCGTGCCCGCTGGTTCGTCGGTACGTCGGACGGTGAAAAAGTGGATATAATATTGGGCCGGTAAGAAGCCAACATATGACGGATGCAATGGTGTCGATATCAGGGCTCTTCGAGCAACGAGCGGGCCCGTTGCACGTAGCTGTTCGCGTCCCAACTGCGAGCGTCACTGATCTCGTCGAGGAGCAACCGGGATTCGGAAGCTGACAGTTGTCCGATCCGAACGAGGACGGAGAGGAGCGTCGGCGTCGTGACGAGTCGGGTATCGGCGAGCGACGCGTGAATCAACCCGAGTTGGTTGAACTCATCACAGAGAAACAGTGCGGCGTCGAGGTCGTTCGCGAGGGTAACAGCGGCGTTCTCGCCGTCATCGAGCGGGAACCCGGCGTCGAGATCGACCGACCGTATTTCGAAACCGGCGGTTCGATCGAGGACGGTAGCCGCACTACGACCGTGTGCGTCGTCGTACGAGGCAATCTCTCGGAGTTCCTCGACGACCATCGCTGGGACGATTACGTTGTACCGGGCCAGACAGATCGAGAGTGGATCG
>Ga0207714_1002124_pt1 | contig 12256 bp, 12 predicted proteins | sample PonA232FremontCA_2_FD_187270 | JGI IMG/M metagenome (GOLD analysis project Ga0207714, IMG submission 187270) | Marine sediment microbial community from Fremont, CA, USA - Pond A23 Sediment 2 (SPAdes) | ecosystem: Environmental > Aquatic > Marine > Unclassified | place: USA: Fremont, California... | reverse complement strand
CGAACACGATCACGAGCAGCCAGGTCTGCCTGGCTGCGGGTGGCATGGTCAGTCGCTCTCGGCGGCCCCCACCGAGAGGTACTGTTCGAGCAGGTCTTCGCGCTGTCGAAGTTCCTCGATCGAGCCGTCCCAGGCGTTCTCGCCGCTCTCGATGATGTAGGCCCGCTCGGAGAGATCGAGCGCGAACTCGACGTTCTGTTCGGTGATCAAGACCGTGACGTCGCGTTCGACCACCTCCTCGAGCGTCTCGGAGAGGTCCTCGACGATGACGGGAGCGAGCCCCTCGGTCGGTTCGTCCAGCAGGAGGACGTCGGGGTTCTGGACCAGGGCCCGGGCGACAGACAGCATCTGCTGTTCGCCGCCGCTGAGATTCTGTCCCCTGCTCTCGCGGAGGTCGTCCAGGATCGGGAATATCTCGTACATCTCCTCGATCGGCCGGGGGTCGGACCCGCCAGCCGAGTCACGCGCGACCTGGAGGTTCTCCTGTACGGTCAGCGTCGGGAAGATCCGCCGTTCCTCGGGGACGAGCTTGACTCCCATGTTGCTGATCTTGTCGACCGAGAGCCGGGAGATGTCGCGCCCGCGGAACTGGATGTGCCCCTTCCGGCGGGGGATGACGCCGGTGATGGTCCGCAGGGTCGACGTCTTGCCGGCGCCGTTGCGGCCGAGTAACGCGACCACCTCGTTCGTGTCGATAGACAGCGAGAGGTCGAAGAGGACGTGGCTGTTCCCGTAGTACCCGTCGACGTCCTCGAGTTCGAGGAGGCTCATGCGCCCGCGTCACCCCCCAGGTACGCTTCCTGTACACGCTCGTTTGCCATGACCTCGTCGGGGGTCCCGCTGGCAATGAGTTCGCCGTTGTCCAGCACGAGGATCCGGTCGGAGATGCCAAGCACCACGTCCATGTCGTGCTCGGTGAGGACGAAGGTCGTGTCGGTCTCCTCGTCGAGGCCTCGGATCAGTTCGACCATGTTGTCGGTCTCGGAGGCGTTCATGCCGGCAGTCGGCTCGTCCAGTAGCACGACCGACGGGTCGGTCCCCAGCGCCAGCGCGATCTCGACTTTCCGCTTGTCGCCGTGCGAGAGATTCTCACAGACCGTGTCGGCGACGCCGCCGAGGTCGACCAGGTCGATGATCTCCCGGGACTCGTCGGAGAGTTCGGCGTCCTTGGCGGCGATAGCTCGCAGGTCGCGGGTCCGGTCGTTCCTGCTGATCCGGGCGACCCGGATGTTTTCGGAGACTGTCAGTCCCTCGAAGACGTTGTTGATCTGGAAGGCCCGCGAGAGCCCGAGTTTGTTTATTTCGTAGGGCTCGCGGCCGGAGATAGTGACCATCTCGTCCTCGCCTCTCGGGAGCAGCTTCGCGGTCCCGGCGGTCGGTTTCAGGCGCCCGCTCAGGAGGTTGTAGAAAGTAGTCTTTCCGGCCCCGTTCGGGCCGATGATACTCGTCACTTCGTCGCTGTCGATCTCGACGGTCACGTCGTCGACCGCCACGAGCCGGCCGAACCGCCGTTCGAGGCCTTCGGTCTCCAGAACCGTGGTCATGCGTCCGCAACACCTCCCACCAGCCCCTCGGGTTTGAGCAGCAGCACGACGATCAGCGCCAGGAATGGGAACAGCTGCCCGGCCCCGGCCGCGAACACGCTCCCGACCGCGATCGAGAGCCCGATGACGTAGGCGCCGACGAACGCCCCGGTGAAGGAGCCGAGTCCGCCGATGACCACGACCACGAACGCGTTGATAATGACACTGTTCCCGAGCGCGGGCGTCACGGAGGTGATCGGAGCGTACAGCGCCCCGCCGAGCCCGGCAAGCGCCGTGCCGATAAGGAACACGGCGGTGTACAGCCGCGGGACGTTGATCCCCAGAAGCAGGGCCATGTCCCGGTCACTCGATGTCGCCCGGACGAGCCGGCCGAAGTTCGTCGTCCGGAGGGCAAGCAGGATCCCCCCGAGCACGAGGACGGAAGCGAGGATGAGAAATCCGCGGTAAAAGCCCAGTCTAACCCCTTCGGTGATCACGAGAGTGCCCTGGAGGATGTCCGGCGGCGGAGTGAGCCGGGACTGGGAGCCGAAGACGAACCGGATCCCCTCGGTGATTAACAGCACGAACGCGAAGGTCAAAAGCAGCTGGTCGAGTTCGTCGCGGTCGTAGATCCGCCTGAGAAAGCCCATCTCGATGACGACGCCGATCACGCCGACGACGAGCGCCGCCGCGAGCGCGCCCGTCCAGAAGCCACCCGGTACGGCGTTGGCTACCTCGATGGAGGCGTAGGCGCCGACCATGAACAGCGCGCCGTGTGCGAAGTTCAACACCTCCATGACGCCGAAGATGAGGGTGAGACCGGACGCCAGAAGGAACAGCCAGCCCCCGATACTGAGCCCGATGATCACCTGGTCGATGAGGAGCCCCGCCGATACCAGCGGCATCCATGACATGGAACAACACGTCATGGACCTAGAGATTAAATCTTTTGACGGTTGCTTGTTCCGTGATAGCGATACCGCGGCAATCACGAACGTGCGAACGGGGTAGTAGAATGTGAATTTTTATTACCCCAGGATGATCAAGGAGGTATCCATGCGGGATAGTAACAGGCATACGGAGGACGGTTCGGACACCGGCGTGCTGGGTACGGTGGACCGACGCAAGTTCCTGACTGTGGCCGGGGCCGGCGCGACGGCCGCGCTGGCTGGCTGTTCGGGCAACGGCGGCGGTAACGGGGGCGGCGAGCCGATCCGGATCGGAGGCATGTACCTGCTGTCGGGACTGGCCGAACAGCTCGGTGCGTCTTCCGCCGCAGCGGCCGAACTCGCAGTCGACGTCATCAACGAGGAGGGTGGGATCAACGACCGGGACGTGGAGATCGAGATCCGCGACCACGGCGACGACCCGCAGGCCCAGATGCGGAGCCTGGTCCAGGAGTTCGGGGCGGACGTGATGATCGGGTTGACCTCCTCGGGGGTGACACTGAACTCCGGGCCCACCATCGAGCAGCTCGGGGTCCCGTTCACCCTCACCGACATCGGGACGCCGTTCATCACCGAACACGACACCGATACCTACGGTGACTACTACGAGGAGAACGGCAGGGCGGCCGGACTCCCGAACCTGTTCAGGACGAATTCGATGACCGCCCACATGACCTACGGCATCGCTCAGTACACTGTCGACAACTACGACGACGGGCTCCGGATCGCGAACATGGGGCCGGACTACGCCTACGGCCAGCAGTGCTGGGCCTACTACCAGGCCTACCTCGACGGGCTCGGCTTCGACTACGAGGTCGTGGCCTCGGAGTTCCCCTCCCTGGGCGCCGGTGACATGACCCCCCAGATCACTACGGTCCAGAACGCGGAGCCGGACGTGGTGTTCACGAGCTTCTGGGCGGGCGATACTGTCACCTTCACCAGCCAGGCGGCCGACCAGGGACTGTTCGAGGATGTCGAGGACGCCTTCGACACCATCGGTGCCGACCCGGTGAACTTCAATTCGCTGGGTGACACCATGCCCGACGGGCTCCACTACTCCGGGTGGTACTGGCCCGGCGCCTACGGCACGGACGCCGACCAGAACTTCATCGATGCCTTCGTCGACGCCTACGAGGACGACGACGAGATCCTCGCCTACCCGCCGTTCACCGGCGGAAGCGCCTGGGCGGCGATCCAGATCTACAAGGAGGCCATCGAGGCCGCGGGCAGTACGGAGGCCGACGACGTCATCTCCCAGATGGAGGGGTATACCTTCGAGGACGACCCCCGCGGGACGATCACCCTCGACGAGACGAGCCACCAGGCCAACGCCTCCTGTGTTATCGGCGAATCGTCCCAGGACGCCGATGTCCCCTACGACGGGGTGGGCCAGACCAACATCCAGACCTACACCATCGAGCGGTCGGAGGCACAGGACCTGCTGGAGGGCAGCGCAGGGCTGCTCGACGGGTCGACCGACCTTCCGCCGGGTATGTGACGACCGGGGACAGTATCGATGGCCTACGGATTCCCGGACCGGCTGAGCGGAGGGCGGAGCAGGACCCAGTTCACCATCGCCGCCATCCTGGCGGCGCTGTTGCTGGTCGGGTTACCGTACGGTATCCCGTTTCTCCTGCCCGGCGGGCTCGGCGGCTTCCAGATGTCGCTTCTGACCCGCACGCTGATTTTCGTCCTGTTCGCAACGGCGTTCAACCTGCTCTACGGGTACACCGGACTGCTCTCGTTCGGGCACGCGATGTTCATCGCGGTGGCCGGCTACACGGTCGCGAAGACCGTCAGCCAGGTCGCGCCCGCGCTGGGCTTGACCGACGGCTTCGGCGGTGGGGGATGGCTCCTGGTCTGGGTGCTCGCGCTCGTGCTCGGGATGCTCATGGCAACCCTGCTCGCTGTCTTCGTCGGCTATCTCTCGGTCCAGCTCGAGGAAATCTACTTCGCGCTGATCACCCTGGCCTTCAGCATGGCCATCTTCGTGATGGCCAACCAGGACACCCCGGGCACGATACTCCAGGCGCTGGGTCTCGGCGACGGAAACTTCACCAACAGGTCCGACGGCCTCACCTTTATAATGGGGGACGTAGACCTGTTCGGGGTGATCGAGTTCCAGCTGGTCGACATCGTCAATCCGTTCGGCTACTACTTCCTGACGCTGCTTGTGGTGTCGCTGGCGATGTACGCGATCTGGCGGGTCGTCCGGTCGCCCTTCGGGCTGGTCTGTAAGGCGATCCGCGAGAATCCGGAGCGTGCGCGCGCGCTGGGCATCGACGTGACCTTCCACCAGTGGATGACCTTCATCGTCTCCGGTGCCTTCTCCGGGCTCGCGGGGGCGTTGCTCATCCCGCTGGCGACGAACGTCAACCCGGAGAGCCACGCGTTCTGGACGGCCTCGGCTGACCCGGTCATCATGACCGTCATCGGCGGCCCCTACTCCTTCTTTGGGCCGGCAATCGGCGCGTTCACCTACGAGTATCTCCGGTGGTTCATCCGGCAGTTCCCGGTGCTCGAGGCCCACTGGGAGGCCAGCTTCGGGTTACTCCTGCTCATCGTCGTGATGTTCTTCACCAACGGCGTCTCTGGCGGACTCGAGCGTGGCCGGGCCTGGCTGAGCGATGCAGCCGACCGGTTCCGCGAGGACGGGCCCGCAGGTGTCGGCGCGTTCGCCCGGGAGACGGTCGTCGGGTACGTTACCTGGGCACGCGACAGCGTCGTCAACTGGGTCAGTGACCGTATCGCCGGTCTCCGCCGTCTGGTCGGTAGCGGGGCCGGCTAGAACCGGGCGGGCCGGGTCTGCGGCGACCGGGTTCCCCCCACCGAAGCATTTTGCCGCTCGCTTGCACATGTGTTCGCATGCCACCCAAAGTCGTCGCCGTCTGCGGGAGTTTGCGGGATGCAAGTCACACCCGGACTGCACTCGGTCACGCGCTCGAGGCGGCCGGTGGCCGGGGCGCGGAGACGGAACTACTCGACCTTCGGACGTACGACCTCCCGGTCTACGACGCCGACCGCGACGACGCCGGCGACGCCCCGGCGTTCCGGTCGGCCGTCCGCGCGGCCGACTCGGTGCTGCTGGGGTCGCCGATGTACCACGGCTCCTACAGCGCGCCGCTGAAGAACGCGCTGGACTACTGCGGGTTCGACGAGTTCGAAGACCGGACCGTCGGCCTGCTCGGCGCCTCGGGCGGGAGCTTCCCGGTCACGACGCTGGAGCACCTCCGGTCGGTCTGCCGGGCGCTGAACGCCTGGGTGCTCCCCCACCAGGCGGCCATCCCGCGGGCCGGCAGCCAGTTCCAGGACGGTGCGTTCGTCGACGAGTCGCTGGCCGAGCGGGTCGCGGTGCTGGGCGAGCGTGCCGTCGAGTACGCCGACATCGGCCCCGACCCCGGCTCCTTCGAGGGCGACCAGAACGTCGGCGCGGGCGACTAACGCAACCGTCATACGGCGGCGGACCCTACCCAGGAGCGTGACTCAGTGGGCCGAGAACACCGACCTCGGGCGCGAGCGCGGCCCCGTCGCGCTCCTGCGCGCGTGGGTGGAGGTGCTGGTTTCTCCGCGGGAGTTCTTCCGTGGAAAGGTCGCGCCGGGCGACCAGGCCCCGGGGTTGACCTTCGTGGCGGCGGTCGTCCTGGTCTCCGAGAGCATCCGGCTCGCGGTCGTGGACGGCGCCTACCCGGTCATCGGCGGCCAGCCGACCGCCTCGGCCGTGCTGTGGGTGCTCTTCGTCGTCGTGCTGGTCGCGCCTGCGGGCGTCCACCTCACCGCGGCGCTCCAGACCGTCATCCTGATCGGGACCATCGAGGACCGCGCCGGTGTCAGCGAGACCGTGCAGGTGCTCTGTTACGCGACAGCGCCCTGCGTGCTCGTCGGGCTCGCAAACCCCTGGGTGACCGGCGCCGTCGCCGTCTGGGGGGCCGCCCTCCTCGTGGTCGGGCTCAGCGAGGTCCATGGCGTTCCCCTCGCGACTGCGCTCGCCGTGGCCGCAGTGCCGGCCGCGCTCGCATTCGGCTACGGATTCGGCGGTTTCGAGTCGCTCGCGGCGGTTTCCGAGCAGGCGAGGCTCCTCGCGGGCTGGGCCTGACTCCCGGCGGGCTTTTGTCCGTCCCGGCTCTCGGTCCGGGCATGTTCACGCTGGATATGGACTCGTTCACCTTCGAGCTCAAGGAGGGGACCGTCAAGCACGTCGGCGCCTCGAACGCCGCGGCGACGGCGAAGCTGTACGACGTCACGGACGTCGAGAGCCGCGAGTTCGGCGACGAGCGGGTGAAACTCGCCTTCGGGGACGGCGAGGGCAACGAGGTCGAGGTGGCCCTGTTCCCGGAGGAAGCAGCCGAGCTGCGGGCGGGGCTCGAGGACCTGGTCGGGGACGTGGAGCTGGAGACAGAACACGGCGAGGGCGAGCCGGACTCGGAGCCGGCGCGTGGGGGAGAGGAGTCGACCGACCGCGGCAGCGACTGGCTCGACTGAGCAGGGTGACGAGTGGAGCGAACGGATTCGACAACCGTTTTAGGGCGGGGCCGCTTGTTGCTGTCAATGGGTTCGTGTATCATCTGCGGCACGTCTGTCGACGGCCGCATCTGTGAGTTGCATGAAGAGGACGTCGTCTTCGAGTTCCGCGGGACACAACCGGACGAGCTGACACCGGGTCGGTACTACCGCGGCACGGTCGACGGCTACGCGGAGTTCGGCGTGTTCGTCGACATCGGCGACCACGTGACCGGGCTCCTCCACAAGAGCGAGCTGGACCAGCGGCTGGACAGCCTCGACTGGGACGCCGGCGACACGGTCTTCGTCCAGGTCAAGGGCGTCCGGGACAACGGGAACATCGACCTGGGCTGGTCGATCCGACAGGACGAGTCCTCGTTCCGCGGCACGCTCGTCGACGACCCCGAGGCCGACACGGAGTACCTCGCCGAGGAGGACGAAGCGGGAAACGCGCACGGGGGGGCGACTGACGGGTCGCCCCCCGCGTCCGCAGAGAGCGAGGCGGGAACCGACGACGGGGTCGGGGACACCGGGGCGACCGGGTCCGCCAAACCGGCCGAGGCCGAGGCCGACGCTGGCGCCGGAAACGCGTCCGGTGAGTCGGAGAAGGCCGGGGAGTCCGCCCCGCGCGCGGGCGCCGTGGCCGCGCAGACGGAGGACCGCCCGGCCCGGGCCGGGAGCGTCGACGACCGGTCGGAGGGCGCCGAGGCTGCGGCAGGCGAACCGGAGACCGCGGAGACACCGGAAACCGAGGACGGCGACGACGCCGGGCCCGTCGACGGGACGCCGACCTTCGAGCAGGTGACCGTCGACTCGCTTGCCGACCGAGTGGGCGAGCGCGTCCGGGTCGAGGGCGAGCTCGTCACCGCCAGACAGACCTCCGGTCCGACGGTGTTCGAGTTGCGCGACGAGACCGGAACCGTCGACTGTGCGGCCTTCGAGGAGGCCGGCGTCCGCGCGTACCCCGAGGCCGGCGAGGGCGACATCGTCCGCCTCGAGGGGGAGGTCGAGCGCCGCCGCGGCGAGCTCCAGGTCGAGACCGAGGGGCTGGTCGTCCTCGAAGACGAGGAGCGGGACACAGTCACCGGGCGGATGAACGAGGCGATGCTCCAGCGCGCCCGGCCGGACGAGGTCGACCCGCTGGCGGCGGACCCGGCCGTCGAGTCCGCCCTTGAGGGAGTCCGTGACGCCGCGACTGCCGTCCGGCGCGCGGTGCTGGAGGGGCGGCCGGTCATCGTCCGGCACAGCGCCACCGCCGACGGCTATCTGGCGGGCGTGGCGCTGGAGCGGGCGACGCTCCCGCTGGTCCGCGAGCACAACACCGGCGCCGACGCCGAGTACCACTACTTCGACCGGCGGCCCCTGGAGGGCTCGGTCTACGACATGGACGACGCCACGGGCGACGTGACGGACATGCTCTCGAACCGGGCCCGCCACGACGAGCAGTTCCCGCTGTTCGTCTTCCTGGCCGCGGGCGGCACCGCCGAGTCCCAGGACGCCCTGGACCTGCTTGGCGTCTACGGCGCCCGCCGCGTCCTCGTCGACGAGCAGGAGGTGGACGCCGACATCACAGAGACCGTCGACGTGCTCGCCACGCCCGATGAGGGCGAGACGACTGCGACCGCGCTGGCCGCGACGCTTGCGGCCCACGTCAACGGTGATACTCGCGAGGAGCTCCGCCACCTCCCGGCGGTGAGCTTCTGGGCGGAGACCCCCGAGGCCTACGGCGACCTGGCGAGCGAGGCAGGCTGCGACCCCGAGGAGACCACCCGGATGCGCGAGGCCGTCGCGCTGGAGGCGTACTACCAGTCCTACGAGGACAAGCGCGAACTGGTCGCTGACCTGCTCTACGGGGAGGGCGACCTCGTCGAACACGTCAGCGAACAGTTCCGCGAGCGGATGAGCGCGGAGGTCGAGACCGCCGAAGCGAACATCGGCACCCGCGAGGTCGGCGGCGAGACGGTGCTGGTGCTCGATACCGACGCCTACACCCACCGTTACGAGTTCCCGCCGGACCGGCTCCTCCTTGACGAACTCCACCGTCGCCACCGCGAGGAGGCCGCCGCCCTCTTTGGGGTCGGCACCGACGAGGCCTTCATCCGCGGCGACGTCGACGTGCGAACGCTGGTCGAGCGGGCACACGAAGACGCCCCGGAAGCGGGGCTGGACGCCCGGGGCGCCCGCGAGGGACGGGTCGAGTTCCTCGCCGGCGAGCCCGAGGCTGCCCAGGAGGCGCTGCTGGCGGCGCTGGCGGAGTCGCTGTAGCCGGCCGGCGCGGACCCGTCGTAGCCGGACCCCGGAGCGACACTCTTAGGCGGCTCGCTCGGTTATCGAACGCCGATGAGCAGCGACGCGGCCGTCGACACCTTCGAGCGGGTCTGCGAGGAACTGGTCGACCGGATCCTCGCCGGCGAGGTCGACAGCGACGGCCTCGAGACCGTCAAGAAGGAAGTCTGCGGGGAGTACTCGGCGCCGAAGGTACCCCAGAACTCCGATTTGATCGACCACGCGCCCGAGGACCGCAGGGAGGAGGTCGCGGAGGTGGTCCAGCGCAAGCCCGTTCGGACGGCCTCGGGAGTCTCGCCGGTCGCGATCATGACCTCGCCCCACCGGTGTCCCCACGGCAAGTGTCTCTACTGTCCCGGCGGCCCGGACTCGGAATTCTCGAGCGCTCAGAGTTACACGGGCCACGAGCCCGCCGCGGCCCGCGGGAAACAGAACGACTACGACCCGTACGGGCAGGTCCGGCTGCGCCTCGAACAGTTGCGCCAGATCGGCCACCCCGTCGACAAGGTCGAGCTGATCTTGATGGGCGGGACGATGACCGCCCGGAGCCACGACTACCAGGAGCACTTCGTCAAGCGGGCGCTGGAGGCAATGAACGACTACGACCCGACGGGCGCGCCCCAGCCCGCCGAGGGAGTGAGCTTCGCCCAGGACCCCGAGGAATACGAATTTCGCTACCTCGAGGACGTCATCACGGAAAACGAGACCGCCGACGTGCGCAACGTCGCCACGACCTTCGAGACCAAGCCCGACTGGTGTGGCCCCGAGCAGGTCGACCGGATGCTCGACCTCGGAGGGACCAAGGTCGAGGTGGGCGTCCAGACCACCTACGAGCGGGTCAACCGGGAGATGCACCGCGGTCACGGCACTCAGGCCTCGATCGACGCCAACCGCCGGCTCCGGGACGCCGGCTTCAAGGTTGGCTTCCACATGATGCCCGGCCAGCCGGGGATGTCCACGGAGATGTGTCTCGAGGACTTCCGGCGGCTCTTCGAGCGCCCGGAGTGGCGCCCGGACTACCTGAAGATCTACCCCACCCTCGTCGTCGAGGGGACCGCGACATACGACTGGTGGCACCGCGGGGAGTTCGACCCCCTGGACAACGATGAGGCCGCCGAACTCGTCGCCGAGGTCAAGTCGATGATCCCCGAGTACACCCGGCTCCAGCGCGTCCAGCGGGACATCCCCGCGGACTTCATCGAGGGCGGGGTCTGGAAGTCGAACCTCCGGCAGCTCGCCCGGCAGCGGATGGACGAGCACGGCTGGACGTGTGACTGCATCCGGTGTCGGGAGGTCGGGCACCACGAGGAGGAACCCCAGCACGTGACGCTCGACACCACCGAGTACGAGGTCGCCGGTGGTCGTGAACACTTCATCAGCTTCGAGGACCGCGACCGCGACATTCTGGTGGGTTTCTGTCGGCTCCGGTTCCCGAACGATCCGGTGAGGCGGGAACTCCAGGGGGCCGCGGTCGTCCGCGAGCTCCACGTCTACGGGAGCGAGGTCGGGGTAGGGGAGGCTGGCGACGACGGGAGCCAGCAACACCGGGGTTACGGCCGGCGGCTCCTCCGGGAGGCCGAGACCATCGCCGCGGACGCCGGCTACGGGAAGCTGGCCGTGCTCAGCGGGGTCGGCGTCCGGGAGTACTACCGCGAGAAGCTCGGCTACCACCAGGACGGCCCGTACGTCGCAAAGCAGCTCTGACTACGCGGGCGAGCCGCCCGCATCGGGGTCGTAAGGCTTCCCGATGTCGAATTTCGGTGCTCCGACGCCGAGCACGCGGACCGGCCCGGCTGCCCTCTCGGGGTTGTGCGGCCGGAGCGGGCTCTTGGGCTCGACCACCAACGTCTCGCCGGCGGGCACCTCGTATTCGCCCTCGGGCGTCTCGACGAACAGGGTGCCCGAAAGCACGTAAAATAGCTCCTCGCGCTGGTCGTGGTAGTGGTACTCCTGAGCGAGGGTCTCACCCGGTTCCAGCGTGTAGACCGCCGCCGCGAGGGTCGCGAGGTCGGCGGCCTCAGTCAGCGACCGACGGTCACAGGGGTGGTCGGGGGAGGCCGGCAGGTCCGCGGGGTCGAGTGCGTGATAACCCATGGGCCGGGTAGGTTCGCCCGGACCAAGAGACTGCGGGCACAGATGGAGACAGGTCCGGCCCACCCGCACCGGACTCAGACCGGGAGCGCATCGGCGTCGACGCTGTCCCTGCGGCCATCGAGGACCTCGAACGGTTCGTCGCGGCGACGCTCCAGCCAGTACAGCAGCCGCTCGGCCCAGACCAGTTTGCGGGCTTTCATCTCGTCGACGGAGAGGTCCTCGAAGTCCCAGCCCGGGAAGACGAACTCGTCGGCGCCGAGGTGGTCGGCGAGGAAGGCCGCCCGGTCCCCGTCGGTGAAGCCCCCGAAGTTCCGCACGGGGCCGGCCGGCGCGGCCTGGGTCGTCGGGACGAGCGCCCCCCCGGCGAGCCTGGGACCGTACGCCTCGACTGCGGGGACGTTGTCGCCGTGGGCGTGGACGACAACTGGGGTTCCATCGCGTGCGGCCGCGACGGCCCGCTCCGGCGCGGAATCGAGGTCCGTCACCACACAGTCGACGGCGAGACCGGCCTCGCGGAGTCGCGAGGCCGCGGCACCCGCGGCGAAGACGGCGTCGGCACGCTCGACGGCGTCAAGCTCCCCGGAGAGGCAAGGGGCGCCCCCGGCGATTGCGACGGTCCTGCCGCCGACCGCCAGCCGTTGGAGGTTGTAGGGCTCGCAGTCGCCGAGGATCTCGGCGAAACGGTCCCGGGCCCGCTCGTCGGCTGCCCGTTCGAAACCGAGATCCGCGAGAATGGCCCCGTAGACGGGTTCCCAGGTCTCGAAGTTCATCGGTAGCTGTCGCTGGTGAGTGTCAGGTCCGATAATCCGGGTTGAGCCGAAGTGGCACGAGACACCCCTGCCCGCGTGCCCTTTCGGCCTTCACGCGGCGGTTGCGGCGCATCCGGCATAAGTTTTCTTACCGGCACGC
>Ga0207714_1002121_pt1 | contig 12259 bp, 13 predicted proteins | sample PonA232FremontCA_2_FD_187270 | JGI IMG/M metagenome (GOLD analysis project Ga0207714, IMG submission 187270) | Marine sediment microbial community from Fremont, CA, USA - Pond A23 Sediment 2 (SPAdes) | ecosystem: Environmental > Aquatic > Marine > Unclassified | place: USA: Fremont, California... | reverse complement strand
CCTCTCGGTCCAACGGACCGCCCAGGAGATGCCGGTGGTCGCGAGCGTCAAATCCACCGGCGCGTCGGGGGCGTACTACGCCATGCTCCCCGCGCGTGAGATCTACGTCACCCCGGCCTCCATCGTCGGGAGCGTCGGCGTCCGCGGCGGGGCGCCCGGTCCCTCGCTCCCCGGCGAGATCAAGAGCGGTCCGGACAAGGCCAGCGCGACGGCCGACCAGCGCCGCGCACAGATCGAGACGCTCCAGCGCGCGTTCGTCGGGAGCGTCATGAAACACCGGAGCGACGACCTCGAACTCTCGCGGACCGAAGTCGCCCACGCGAAGGTGTACACCGGCGCCCGCGCCGTCGACAACGGCATGGCCGACCGGGTCGGTTCGACACCCGAGGCCATCGAACGAGCCGCCTCGGCGGCCGGTCTCGAGGACTACGACGTCGTCCGCAAGGAACCGCCCCGTCTCGGCGGCCTCTTCCTCCTCAGCACCGAGGACGGCGGCACCGTCGTGGTCGAGAAGAGTCCCGCCGGCTACCAAGCCGTCGACACGCCCACGCTCCTGATGGTGTACGGCGACGTGCAGACCGAATCGGAGGTGATCGGCAATGTCAGCGCCTAACTCCAGACTCGCGGCCGTCTTCGTCGTCATCGTCGCGGTACTCGTCGGCGGTGCCGCCGTCGCCCCATACGCGCTCGGCTCCGAGGGCGGCGCGGCTTCCGACCCCGTCGACGTCGAGAACGAGCAGTTCCAACCCGGAACGATCCTCCCCGACGAGACGCCCGAAGAGGGTGAGATCACCATGGACAGCGACGCCACCGGCAAGACGATTCTCGTCGACGTGGGGCATCAGAACGGCGTCTCGGAGACCGAACTCGAACCCCTGCTGTCGACGCTCGCCGAGAACGGGCACCGGATCCGGTTCTACCGGGGCCAGCGGCAGAGCCTCAACGAGTCGCTCCGCTCGGCCGACGCCTTCCTCGTCGTCAGCCCGCGCGAGAAGTTCACGAGCGACGAACTCGCCGGCGTCGAAGCGTTCACCGACGCCGGCGGCCGGATGATCGTGATGGGAGATCCGCCGTCGGTGCAGATCTCCGGTGGCCTCCTCCTCGGCCTCGGCAGCATTCAGGAGACCGGTCCCCAGACCGCCTCGCTCGGATCGAACTACGGCATCGCGTACGGTTCGGGCTACCTCTACAACATGGAGACGAACGACAACAACTACAAGAGCGTCTTCGTCGAGCCGGGAGCGACCTCCGAGCTCACTACTGGCGTCGACCGCGTCGTGATGCGCGAGGCCGTCCCGATCCGGACGGCCGACGCGACGCGCGCGCTCGTCGGCACCGACGGGACGCATCTGTCGACGACCCGCGACGCCGGAACGTACGCCGTGGTCGCCCGCAGCGGTAACGTCACCGCAGTCGGCGACACGGACTTCGTCACCCGCGAGAACGCCTTCGACGCCGACAACGAGGTGCTGATCGGCAACCTCGCCGACTTCCTCGTCGACGGCGAGAAGCGGCCTGGCGCCCCGGCCGAACCGGGTGCGGACGAACCACAGCGCCCGCCGACCGGCGACGGGCCGGCTCCCGGTCCGCGGCCGACGCCGGCGCCCGCCTGACGGCGGCTCGCACCGCTAGCCCCAACCGTAGCCTATTTTGGCGTCGACCGACGGACTGGTAGTATGCCACCGGTCACCACATCGCGTCGCCGACTGCTGCGATGGGTGGGCGCGACGGGCGCCGTCGGCCTCGCCGGCTGCGCCGGCGGCGACGGCGGCTCGGAACTCGTCGCGACGCTCGGCGCCGACGTGAGCACGCACGATCCGACACAGGCGAACGACACCACGTCCCGGAAGACGTTCGACCTCGTCTACGAACCCCTCGTCGGCGTCGACTTCGAGGGAGACGTTCATCCGGTCCTCGCCACGAGCCTCGATCAGCGTGACGACCGCACCTGGCGCGTCTCGCTCCGCGAGGGCGTCACGTTCCACGACGGGAGCGACTTCACCGCGGCCGACGTGAAAGCCACCTTCGATCGCTACGCGGGCACCCCCCGCGAGTCCGACGTGTTCCTCTGGTACGACGGCGCGACGATCCGCGACGACCACACGCTCGACGTGACGCTCTCGCAGCCGTACGCCCCATTCCGGTCGACGCTCGGCGGCATCCCCATCGTCCCCGAGGCGGCCGCCACGGACGCCCTCGACCTCGCTGCCGGCCCCGTTGGCACCGGGCCCTACGCCTTCGACACCCACGAGCCCGACCGGCTCTACCGGCTCGTCCGTGCGGACGACCACTGGTACGACGGTGACGACGTCCCCGCCGAACCCCCCATCGAGACGATTACCTTCCGCATCATCGTCGAGCAGTCCTCGCAGGTGGCGGCGCTGCAGGGCGGCGACATCGACCTCGCCAACAACCCGCCGGCGGACGCGGTAGCCGACCTCCGCGACGACGACTCGATCACCGTCTCCGAACATCTCGCCGGCGGCTTCGAGATGCTCGTCTTCCCGCTCGCCAGCCGCCCGTTTTCGAACCGCGACGTGCGCGAGGGCGTCTCCCGGCTCATCCCGCGCGAGGCGATCATCGACTCGGTGTACGGCGGCATCGGCCAGCCGGCCTACGCCCCCATCTCCCCGTTGCTCGACGACTACACCACCGAGTCGTTCCTGGCGGAGATGGGCGACGAACACATGCGCTACGACCCCGATCGGGCCGCCGAGTTGCTCGACGCCGGATTCGCCGCGCTCGACATCTCACCACCCTACGAGACGACCATCGTCACCAACGAGACGGGCGACCGGGTGCGCTGGGCACAGCTCGTCCGCGACGAACTGAACGCGACCGACTTCTTCGACGTGTCCATCGAGCAGTTCGAGTGGAGCACCTACATCGGCCGGATCCTCTCGGGCGACGCCCACCGCTCGGACGCCATGATGGCGCTCGGCTGGTCCGGCGGGTGGGATCCGGACACCTACCTCCGCAACGTGTTCCACAGCGAGCAGGCGACGCCCTCGTGTTGTAACGCCGGCCACTACGCGAACGACGAGGTTGATCGCCTGCTCGACGAGGCGCTGGCTACCTACGAGGTCGCGGAGCGTCGGTCCCTCTACGAGCGCGCCCAGCGACGCATCGTCGCCGACGCGCCCGTTGGCTTCGTCCGCTTCGGCACACGTATCGAGGCGTACCGCACCGACGTCGTCGAGGGGTTTCGCACCTACCCCCTCGACTCCGGCGAGTTCACGTCCATCTACGCCCCGACGATGGGGGCGTACACCACGACCGGGGGCCGATAACCGTTGTCGCTCCGCCGTTATGTCCTCCGGCGGACGCTTCTCACCCTGCCCATCCTCGTCGGCGTCTCCGTCCTCACCTTCGGCCTCGTGAAGCTCCTTCCCGGGACCCCTGTCGACTACGTCCTCCAGTTCCAGGAAGCGACGCCGGGACTCCGGGCGTCGCTCCGTGCCCAGTACCACCTCGACGAACCCGTCTGGGAACAGTACCTCCTGTGGCTATCGGACGTGCTCCGTCTCGACTTCGGGGAGCGCATCGTCTCCGACCGGAGCGTGAGCGCCGCCATCGCCGAGCGACTGCCCGAGACGCTCGTCCTCGGCGGGGTTTCCTTCCTGATCGCCCTCCTCGCCGGCGTCCCGACCGGCGTCGTCGCCGCCGTCCGGCGAGGGAGCCTCGTCGACGAGGGGAGCCGCGTCGTCGCCCTCCTCGGCATCGCCACCCCCAACTTTTGGCTCGGGCTCCTGCTCATCCTCCTGTTCGGGGTTCACCTGAATCTCGTCCCCGTCATCCCGCCCGTGGCACCCGTCCTCGCCCCCGAATCGCTCGCCTTCCTCGTCCTCCCCGCCGTGACCCTCGGCACCGCCTCGGCCGCCCTGTTCACCCGCCTCACGCGCTCGGCCGTCACCGAACAGCTCCGACAGGAGTACGTCCGCGCCGCCCGCGCGAGGGGGCTCGACGAGCGCACCGTAATCTGCAAACACGTCCTGCGCAACTCCCTCATCTCGGTCGTCACCGTCGCCGCCGTTCAGGTGGCCTTCCTCCTGGACGGCGCCGTCGTCGTCGAGCGGGTGTTCTCCTGGCCCGGCCTCGGGCGCCTCCTCGTCCGCGCCATCCTCCAGCGCGACTTCCCCGTCGTGCAGGCGGTGGTGTTGCTGGTTGCAACCGCCGTCGTCGTCGCCAACCTCCTCGCCGACGTGCTGTACGCCTGGCTCGACCCACGCATCACCTACTGAGTATGAGCGTATCACGAACCCGGACGAACGGCCGACGGCGACGACACGGCGACCGCCGTCGTCGTCGCCAACCGCCTCGCCGACGTGCTGTACGCCTGGCTCGACCCACGCATCACCTACTGATCATGCAACCGGTAAACCGACCGAACCTGACCCCGACACTCACCGACTGATCGTGTCCCGAAATCCCCTCGACGGCCGTGGCCGCCTCCGCGTGCGCGGGTTCGACCCGGACGACGGCGACGAGACCGACACCGGCACCACGGCGCCGACGCCAGCGACCGACCGCCGGACCCGCGCCTGGGACCGCTTTCGACGTGACCGCGCCGCCGTCGCCGGCCTCGTCGTCATCGCCGTCATGGCCCTGTTGGCCGTCTTCGCCCGGCCCATCGAGGTGGGGAACGTCGTCGTCCAACCGTTCGCAATCGCCCCCTACGACCCCGCGGCGTCCGGCGTCGCTCCAACCTACCGACCGCCCTCCCTCACCCATCCCTTCGGGACCGACTGGGCCGGCCGCGACGTGTTCTCTCGCGTCGTCTACGGCGGCCGGTTCAGTCTCTCCATCGGCGTCATCGCCGTCTCTCTCGCCCTCGTCGTCGGCGTTCCCCTCGGGGCCATCGCCGGCTACGTCGGCGGCTGGGTCGACGAGGCCGTCATGCGCCTCGTCGACGTGCTCTATGCCTTCCCCTTTCTCGTCCTCGCCATCGCGCTCGTTGCGGTGTTCGGCCAGGGCTTCTGGAAACTCGTCGGCGCCCTGGTCGCCGTCGGCTGGATCGGCTACGCTCGCCTCATCCGCGGCGAGGTGTTGAGCGTCGTCGAACGCGACTACGTCCTCGCGGCGCGGGCGGTCGGCGTCCGCGACCGCCGAATCCTCGCCCGTCACGTCGTCCCCAACGCCGTCGCGCCCGTCGTCGTGCAGGCGACGCTCAACGTCGGCACCGTCGTCCTCTCGGCGGCGGCGCTCGGCTTCCTCGGCCTCGGACTCCCCCCCGGTACCGCCGAGTGGGGCTCGATGCTCTCGGCCGGGCGCGACACCCTCGTCGGCGGCGAGTGGTGGGTCACTGTCTTCCCCGGGCTCGCGATCTTTCTGTTCGTCCTCTCGATCAACCTCGTCGGCGACGGCGTTCGCGACGCCCTCGACCCCGACGCCGGCGCCGACCGGTACCGGACACGGGAGGGTCGGTAGTGGCCCTGCTCGAAGTCGAGGACCTCGACGTGCGTTTCTACACCGAAGGTGGTGTGGTGCAGGCCGTCGACGGCCTCTCGTACACCCTCGACCGCGGCGAACGCCTCGGCGTCGTCGGGGAGAGCGGCGCGGGCAAGACCGTCTCGGCCCTCGCACTCCTCGACCTGCTCGACGACCCCGGCCGGATCGAGGGCGGGTCGATCCGTGTCGACGGCGAGGAGGTACTCGGCGCCACTCCCGAACGCCTCCGTCGCCTCCGTGGGGGCGAGATCGGCATGGTGTTTCAGGATCCCGAGACGGCGCTCGACCCGGTCTACACCGTCGGCGAACAGGTCGCCGAGGCGGTGCGAGTCCACACCGACGTCGACGGGGCGGCCGCAGACGACCGCGCCGTCTCCCTGCTGGATCGAGTGGGAATTCCGGACCCCGAGACCCGCGCGAGCCAGTACCCCCACGAGTTCTCGGGCGGCATGGCCCAGCGGGCGGTCGTCGCCATCGCGCTCGCAGGCGACCCCGACCTCCTGATCGCGGACGAACCCACCACGGCCCTCGACGTGACGATCCAGGCCCAACTGCTCGACTTGCTCGACGACCTCGCGGCCGACGACCTCGCGGTGCAACTGATCTCCCACGACCTCGGCGTCGTCGCGGAGTTCTGTGACCGGGCGCTCGTGATGTACGCCGGGCAGGCCGTCGAGTCCGCGTCCGTCGACGACCTGTTTTACCATCCACAGCACCCCTACACTGCCGGCCTCCTGAGCGCCGTACCCCGAATCGACGACGACCGCGACCGCCTGCAGACGATTCCGGGCACGACGCCCGACCTCGCCTCGCCGCCGCCGGGCTGTCGGTTCCACCCCCGCTGTCCGTACGCCGAGGACGCGTGTACGAAACGCGACCCGCCGCTCGCCACGGTCGATGGCGACGACCACCGCGCCGCCTGTCTTGCCCACGTCGACGACGCCGACTTCGACGGCGACCTCGACTTCTACGTCGAGGTCGACGGGGAGGCCGACCCGTGACCGATCCCTTGCTCAGTGCCGAGGGGCTGGTCAAACACTACCCGACCGAGGAGGACTTCCTCGCACGCCTGCTCGGCCGGCGCCGGTGGGTGCGCGCCGTCGACGGCGTCGACCTCGAGATCTACCCCGGTGAGACGCTCGCCCTCGTCGGCGAGTCGGGGTGTGGCAAGAGCACGCTCGGTCGGGCGCTCGTCCACCTCGAAGAGCCGACTGCGGGGACCGTCCGCCACCGGGGTGACGACCTCGGCGCCCTCTCGGCTGGCGAACTGCGCGCGCGCCGGCGCGACCTCCAGTACGTCTTCCAGAACCCGAGCGCGAGCCTCGATCCGCGCCTCACCGTCGGCGACACGGTCCGCGAGGCGCTCGACGCTCACGGCGTGGGCCCGGTCGGTGAGCGCGACCGACGAGTCGTCGAACTGTTGGAGGCGGTCGGGCTCCGCCCCAGCCACGCCGGGCGCTACCCCCGCGAACTCTCCGGCGGCCAGCGCCAGCGCGTCGGCATCGCCCGCGCCCTCGCCGTCGACCCCGAGTTCGTCGTCTGCGACGAACCCGTCAGCGCACTCGACGTCTCCGTACAGGCGGGCGTGCTCAACCTGCTCGCGGATCTCCAAGACGAATTCGGCCTCACCTACCTCGTCGTCGCCCACGATCTCTCGGTCGTCGAGCATATCGCCGACCGGGTGGCGGTGATGTATCTCGGTGAACTCGTCGAAGTCGGAACCGTCGAGGCGGTGTTCTCGCCGCCCTACCACCCGTACACCTACTCGCTCCTCTCGGCCGTCCCCGAACCCGATCCGCAGTGGGAGGGCGACCGGATCGTCCTCGACGGCGCCGTCCCCTCCGCGACCGATCCGCCCGACGGCTGTAAGTTCCACACCCGCTGTCCCATCGCACAGGACGACTGCAGCGAGTGGGACACCCACCCCGACCTCGAGGCTGTCGCGGACGACCACGCCATCGCCTGCCCCTACTCCGACCGACTGGACGCGGACTTGGAGATCGAGCGATGACACGACCCCCTCACCGCGCCGAGCACACCGACGCCCTCGCACGCGACGACGACCACCCGAACACCCCGGCGCCGCGCACGGCGACGACACGCTCCATCGACGCCGCGAGGGCGAGCCACGCGCTCCTCCCGCGGTCGCTCCGCCGTCGCGCCCTCGTCGTCGACGTGGCGACCGGCCGTACGCGCTACGCGCCGGACGAGCCGATCCGCCTGCGCGTCACCGTCCGCAACCGCCTCCCCCTCCCGCTTCGCCTGCGCACGCGGGCGCCGGTTCCGTGGACGTGGTCGGTCAACGGCGTCGGCCGTGCCTCGGAGGTCGATACGCTTCCGGACGACGCCGGCACCCTCCGCTTCGCCCGCCGCGAGACCAAGACGTTCGCGGCGACGTGGTACCAGCGCGTCCGCGTCGCGCCCGACGAGTGGGTCGCCGTCGACGCCGGCGACCACACCCTCCGTGCGCGCCTCCTCGTCGACGACCCGACGGGGCGACTCGCCGCGTCGACGACGGTCCGGATCGAATAGCCCAAGGTCGGCGGCCGCACAGAGGCACCATGCGCCAGTTCGTCGTCGTCGGCCACGACGCGCCGACGACTCCCGACTTCTCGCTCGACGACCTCGCGGGCGCCGCCGGGCGCCTCGACGTGCTCTGTCGGTGTGTCAACGCCGCCTTCTTCCTCTCGCACGCCATCCGGGAGGACGTTCGGGTCCATCTCGTCCTCGACGACGCGTTCACCGTCACCTTCGAAGGCGGTGACCTCCGTCGACTCAACCCGGACGAGCGGAGCACGGCCGCACTGATCAGGGGAGCACTGGAGCGCCGCGACGACGCCATCGGCCACCAGCCCGTCGAGTCGAGTCCCGGCGTCTCGATCCGGCGCCGAGGGTTCGAGGCGACCCTCGACGCCCTCGACGGCACGCTCGTCCAGCTCCACGAAGATGGGACGCCGGTCGTCGACCGCGAGCCGCCGACCGATCCCGTGTTCGTCCTCTCGGACCACTACGACTTCGCGGCCGCCGAGCGCGACCTGCTGACCGACCGCGCCGACGCCCGGGTTCGCCTCGGGCCGAAGGCACTCCACGCCGACCACGCCATCACCGTCACGCACAACTACCTCGACACCGAGGGGTTTCGGTCGTACTGAGCCCGTCGGAGCCGACGAATCACAACTGTTAAACTCGGCGCTGGCGTTCGTTCAGGCGCGGGCCGGTGGGGTAGCTTGGTATCCTTCGGCCTTCGGGTGGCCGTAACCGCGATTCGAATTCGCGCCGGCCCATTTTCCCCACTTTCGACCGGTGAGCGACAGCGTTCGGGTTGCCGTAACCACGTCCTCGCGAGCGAAGCGAGCGAGGGCCAGCGAGACCGCAGGTCTCGCGCGATTCAAATTCGTGCCGGCCCATAGGGTACAACCCTTGTCCCCACATCAACTGACAATAGCGGCCGCTCTACGGGGTGGTACGCGTGAGCGTCGACGAACAGGTTGACGGAGACGTCGACCGGGTCGTCGACGGCGAACTCCGACTGTGGGAAGACGATGCGGGGTGGAGCGGCTATGTCCGCGAAGAGATCGACGACGCCACCGTCTACTACCGCGTGAACACTCGCTTCGACGAAGAGCGGTGGATCGACCGGACCATCGAGCGGTGGGTGCGCAGCGCTGCCGCGAAGCGCGGGCACGAAACCGGCGACGGGTCATGGGGCTTCGTCACGCCGCACGATCTTCGGCGCTTCTAGGCGACGCTCCTCTTGGAGGCCGGCGTCGAGCCGGGGATGGTGATGGAGTGGGGCAGGTGGCGCAACTGGGCGACGCTCCGCGACCACTACCTCGACGAGTTCTCTCCGGCGGCCGTGAGCCGCGAGCGCGAAAAGGTGGGGTGGCTGTGATCCCGGAGTACGCTGTGGCCGTCTGAATCGGTGGTCTCGTCGCGTTCTACGTCCCGTACGTCACCGCAGGTGGCGGCGTTTTGCTCCGCGACCTATTCTGACGTTCGTCTACTTCGTGGCGCCGCTGCGAGCGTCTCGAAGAGCCGTCTGAGTTAACCAGCCGATTTCTCCGGTGCACGAGTGGTCACTTCACGTCGTCAGTACGTGACGACGTCGAGTCCGTCGACGTCCTGAAAGTCGCCGTCGTTCGAAATAACAGGCTCTCCGAGCGCGAGTCCGTGGGCTGCAACGAACGAATCAGCGCCATCGAGGTTCCGTAACCGATCCGAGGCGCTGTGTTTCCCTCGAAGCGTTCCCGCCCGGCGCGCGATATGTTCGTCGACGTCCTCGACGGTCCGGGTATTGATGAGGTGTTCGTACCGCCGCCGAAGTTCCACAGGGACGCCGTCCTGTGTCGTATCATTTGCGAGGCCGTAGAACACTTCCCAGATAACACTCGTCGGGAGACGCATCAGAACCGGCTCACCCTCGAACTCCCCTGCTAACGCGCGTGCATCAGGGTCCTGCGTCGCCAAGTCACCGACGAAGTTCGTATCGAGTATCACGGAAGCTCCTCGTCCAGCTGCTCAAGATGCTCCTCGTCGTCGGCTTCCAGTTGCTCCTCGAATTCATCCGGGTCCCAGTGTTCGTCGGCTACCTCCGCCATCTCCTCAGCCCACTCGTACAGACTGAAATCTCGTCCCAGTCGCTCGGCCGTCTCGCCGAGCGTTTCACCCGCTCGCTGTTTGCTCTTGAGATATGCGTGGTAGGACTCACTCACGCGAATTTGCTTCGTACCCATACTCGCTCGTTGACGCTGTCGACAAATTAAGCTGACGCCCACGCGCCGATCACGCCGACGGCCGACACCATCTACCCGTTATGCATCTCGTCTTTCCTTCGATCCACTTCCTTCCGGACCGCCGTGACAACGAGATCACGCCGCTTCTCCCGCTGGCAGGACTCATACAACTCGTAGAGAATCGGCTCGATGTCCGGCCCACTCTCAGTTCGTGAGTGACGGCGTTCGGGTGGCCGCCATCGAACCGGCGAGCGACCGCACCGTCCCCCGACGTCGTGTTCGATCCGTTCTTTTATCGTTCTCACGCCCCACGGTTAGCTGTGGCCGACCCGTTCGAGATTCTGGAGGTGGAGTCGGATGCGGACGACGCGGCAATCGACCAGGCGTACCGCCGTCGGGTCATGGAGACCCATCCAGATCAAGGTGGGTCGGCGCGTGCCTTCCAGCGAGTGAAGGAGGCCTACGAGGCGATCACGGCGATGCGGAACGGCGGCGACGCCCCCGAGGCCGTCGAAGACGGCGAGGAGGCGGCCGACGACGGGCACCACGACGCTGGCGCCCGCGTCGAGTATCTCAACTACGAGGTGATCGCGGACCGGGGGTGGTCGATCGACGACGAGGGACTCTTCGCGGCCGCGGCCGCCGCCGACCTCGACGCCGAGGACTACGGCGAGTTCCGGGTCGAACCCGGCGAGACGCTGCTCGAAGCCGCCGAAAACCGTGGATTCGCGTGGCCCTACGCCTGCCGGGGCGGCGCGTGCGCGAACTGCGCCGTCGCCGTCGTCGAGGGCGAGATGACGGTCCCCATCGATCACGTCCTGTCGAGCGAGATGACCGAACGAGGCATCCACCTCTCCTGTATCGGCGCGCCGGCGACGGCCGAGATGCGGGTCGTCTACAACGTCAAACACATGCCGGAACTCGACGAACTCCGACTGCCGGCGTATCGGTTCGAGCGAACCCAGTCGGTCGACTAGCGACGGCGTCGGCCGAGTAACGCGACCGCCACCAGTGTCAAGAGGGCGGCCACGACGCCGAAGCCGGGCCCGTCGTCGAACGTCGTGCCGGGGAACGGCGTCGGACTCGGGGTCGGGGTGGCGGTAGGCGTCGGTTCTGCCGTCGTCGTCGCCGTGGCGGTTGGCGTCGGGGTGGCGGTTGGCGTCGGGGTGGCGGTTGGCGTCGGGGTGGCGGTGGGCGTCGGTTCCGTCGTCGGCGTGGTCGTCGCCGTCGCCACCTGTCCACGGACGCGAACCGTCACGGTTCGGTTCCCGGCCTCGATGTCGCTCCCGGACGCGGTGACCCGGTAGAATCCCGGCGTGGGATCGGGGACGTCGACGGTGATCCGCTGATCGTTCTCCGTGATCCGAGCGGCCGCGACTTCGGCGCCGGTGGGGTCCACGACGGAGACGTCGAGTCGGTCCGCTTCGGCGAAGCTGTATCGGGCCCGGATCGTGAGCCGATCCAGATCCGCCGGGTCGGTCGAGCGGCCGGTCACGTCCTGTTGGTTGTCGTCCCGGAGGACGATGCTGTACACCAGTGGCCGGACCACCGACAGGTCGGCGCGGACATCCCGGTCGCTCTCGGCGTAGTAGGAGCCGACCGGCACGCCGTCGAAGTTCGCGTTCGTCGGATCGACGGTGAACGACTGGCCGCCGCCGACGGCGGTGAACGTCGTCTCCTCGGTGCCCACGGTCCCGCCGCCCGACAGCTGGGCCGACGAGATGTCGAGCGTCTCGCTGACGTAGACGCGCACCGACGGCCGCGTGTCCGCGGGCGCGTCGCGGGGATCGCTCACGGCGACGGCGGGGAGAGCAACGGCACCGACCGCGAGGACGACCAGCGCGACGATCGCGGCTCGTCTCGTGTTTCGTGTCACTATATTTATTTTCCTGGGTAAACATATAAACGTACAGCTCATAGCGAGCGACGGTGGGAGGAAGGCTAAATACGTGGGGCGGAAATTCGGGGGTATGGACTGTCCGCAGTGTGGCGGCTCACTCGCGACGTACGCCCTGAGCGGGCGAGAGGCGTCCGTCTGTGAGGACTGCGGCTACGTCGGTATCGCGGCCGAACATCGG